>JACCDZ010577514.1_pt1 | contig 28952 bp, 30 predicted proteins | sample 7449551 | NCBI WGS metagenome assembly JACCDZ01 (sample SAMN15323452, study PRJNA562643) | freshwater metagenome | isolation source: river surface water | place: USA:Blue River Watershed | collected 2017-08-18 | reverse complement strand
CCCTATTTTTTTATTAAATTTCATACATCTCCATATTATTATTATAATAATACATATTAGCATAAAAATTAATGTTGTAAATATTTGTAGTTTTATATATTGATTTTTATATAAAATAATATATAATACAAAAAACATTGGAGATTAAAATGAACATTAACAATGCTATAAATACATATCAAAAGGTAAATAGTTCAGTTACTAAGTTAACTCCAGAACAAAAAAACAAATTAGAAGACAATTTGATAGAAAAAAAAGAAGATTTGAAATCTAATATTGAAAACAAACAATTAGAGAAAAGAGATTTTTACAGCGATGTATATTCTTATTCATTAAATAAATCAAAAATGGATATTTATATGGAAAATACTGAATCTAAAGATAATGATTTTTATAAGAATATAAATGTTGATATTAATATAAAATTAGATTTAGATAAAAAAGAAAAAGTAGAACCTTATAATCAATATAGAAATATAAATGAAATTGTTTAAAATTTATTTTTATTAATATATTTTAATAATTCTATACATTCAAAATTGAATTCATCTATTTTATAATCAATTTCATCTATATAGTTTTTATCTTTAGGATTATTGATAAAATTAATAATTGTTTCTAATATAAATAAAATATATTCAAAAGTATATGATATATCTCTTTCTTTAGATATTTTTAAAATAAAAGAATAGGATATTTCATTTAAATGTTTATTTATTCTCAAAATGTTTAATATTATTCTATTTATATTCATAGAAATAAAATCTATTTCCTTATAATATGATTGTTCTAAATCATAAGTTTTGTCTTTTATTTCAACTATTTTTGTTTCTATATTATTAAATACAATTATTAAGCTGTCTAAATAAACTTTAAAATTAGTATTTTTAATTTCGTATCCCAAATAGATTTTTTTTATATCTAATATACTATCTTTAAGTTGTTCTAATGAATATTGAAAGAAACATAATTTATTGTTCATGATTTTAATAATTGTTTTAAATATATAATTAATTTAATATAAACTAGAGATTTATCAATATTAATTATTCAAAAAAATGAATTTTTTTGAATGCAAAGTTTTTCCAGTCTCAAGATCTATACTAGTATATACAAAAAGTTCTTTATCTTTTTCATTATTATATTCATATTCAAGTTTTAATTTTTGTCTATATGGAAAAACTGATAATGATTTTATTTTTCTATTTATTTTATAATTGAAAAAATTGTTTTTAACAGTATTAAATTCATAATCTGATAGAAAATTCATATCTTTTTTATTTTCATTAATACATATTTTTTTATTAAATTCATATTCCTTATTTATATTATCTAATTTTGCTATACAATGACTATGATATAATTTATCATCGCTGTTTCTGGTTTCAGTATATAGTTCTTCTATTAAAAAATTAGAATCAACTTTAAATCCTATTAATTTTTTATTTTCTGGAACATTATATGTTCTTATTCCATTATCTGATATAAATGTATTTAAATCATCTTTTGCAAAAGCTGTATTGTAAAAAATATTACTTATTGAATATAATATTAATATGTTTATTTTACTAATTATTTTCATTAATTTATTCCTTTTAAAATAACAAAATTTAAATTTCATATTATATAATACTTTATATATCAATGAATTCAATAAAAAAATTACAAAAAAAAATATTAAACATTATAATATTGACTATTATTTTAATAAACATTATCATGTCAAAATGAGATTAAAAAATGGAATTTTTAAATGGAACAAGCAGTTATAAGAAATTTAATAATAATTTGTATATGTTTATGCACTTTTGGGTATTTATCACTAAACTATACAATTAAAGCAGATAAAGTAGGAATAGCAGACCCTACACCACTACCACAAATAGAAAGAGATAAAGATGTTCCTAATATTAAGATTGAAAAGCAAGAAAATAAATGGGTAGCGGCTGATAACTTTATTAAAAGTGAGTATGAAATTCATAAACTTAAATTAGCTTTAAATAGTTTAAAAAAGGAAAACGCTAGTAAAAATGGATTATTAAATTTCATGAAAGAAAAAGTAAATTCTAACGAATATATAGAATTTTATCCTAAAGATGTTAAATTAACAGACTTAAAAAATTTAAAATTTTATAATATAAATATAGATCTTGAAAAAGACTTATATATAAATAAGACAAACTTTAGAATAGAAAATGGAAGTCCAGCTACAATTGATATAAATTTTAGATATGAAAAGAAAGTAATAAAATCAAATAAAGAGTATGAAGATGACAAGCTTTATGAAAACATAGATTTAGGAATAAAATTTATTCAAAAAAATGTATTTTATAAAGATTATCTAAATTTCCCTATGAATATAGCAATAACTGCAAATCATTTAGAAAAAAACTATATTTGTTCTAAAATTGAAGATGCATTTATAAATATGGGTCAAACTTATGTAATAGAATATAGTTGTCCAGAACTACCGAATATATATGATTATAAAGAAAAGATGAAAATTGAACTTATAAGATGAAAATTAACTCAATTTTAAATAATTGAGTTAAAATGATATAAAAGAAACAGGAACATTATCAGTCAATATTACATTGTTTTCAGATAAATAAAAATTGAAACCTTCTGCTTTCATTCTTTTTGCATCAATTTTTAAAATTACAGGTTCTCCATGTCTTTTTCCTACTTTAAATGCTGTTTTCTCATCAAAAGATAAATGGACATACTGTCTATTCATTTTCTTCAAACCTTCTTCTTTTATAAAAGGTAAAAATTCAACTGTAGTTCCATGAAAAACAACATCAGGTAATTCAAAATTTGTACTGAATTGTATATCAACTTCAGTATTTGAATGTCCTTGTACTGCTCTTATTGAATTTTGGTCTTCTGAAATTTGAAATCTTTGTTTTTTGCATTTATTAACAATATAATTAATTTTCTCTTTTGTTAAGTTAAAAGTATGTTGTTCAGATGCTTTAACTAAGTCTTCAATTTTTAACCAGCCATCTTTATCCAATTTCAGATTGAATGTTTCTGGATTATGTCTTAATATATAAGACATAAATTTGGATGATTCTGTAAACTCTAAATGTTTCATATTAAATTCCTTATAATTAAAATGCTATTATACAAAAATTTTAATAAAATGTAAAGAAATTTAATATATTGAAATCTTAATTAAATCTAAAAATACAGCTAATTTTTTGCTTTTTTTAGATAGCGTATAAATATTATTAACTTTAATAAATTGATTTAAAATTATTAAATCATCTTTAAAATGTTTTTGATAAGATAAAAAACCAGTTTCAGAACTATAAACTTTAATATCTGATATATAATTGTTAATTAATGTTACTGTAGACAATTCAATTTCTTTAGTGTTTAAAGGATCTATGTCATACATTAAAGAATATTTTAAAAATTTATCATTAATTTTATCTTGCCTTAATATAGTATGTGGTTTATTTTTTGAATATTTATATTCTTTTTGAATCCATTGATCTTCTTGATAAGAAATACTAAAAGGACTTTTTTCTAAATTATAATTTGATTCTAAATCAAAACGATTTAAAGAAAAGTGTTTTTTAGTAAGCCTTTGGTTTAAAAAATGTAAATTTATTTTAAAGTTTAAATAACAAAATGAAAAACTAAATTCAAGTATACTTTCATCTTCAGTAAATAAAAATAAATTATAGTTTTCTAATTTTTTTTCTAATTCTTTTAATAAATTTTTATCTAAAATAAAAACATGGTTATTTTTAAAAATATTTTCAATAAGTTCTTCTGCTTTATTTATTTTAATATACATCTTAAGACTTTGCCTTTTCAATAAAATTTTTAATAAGAATTTTATCAAAATGAAAATCATCTTTAGATATACCAGTAGAAACTAATATATGAGTTAAATAGTTTTTAAATATAGAAATATTATCATTATTCATTCCACTAGCAACAGCTAAAGTATTATTTACTGAATACATACTGGATATTTTATCAATATCTGGTGCTTTGCCCGTAGCTAATCCACTCGTTGTCGGAATAAAACCAGCATTATATGCTATCTTTGCAGCAAGTGAAGGATTTGGCTCATGTTTTTGATATTTAAAAGCAATTGATCCATAAATTTCAATATTTGGATTTTTATTACTAAATTTACTAAGTTCTTCTCCTAATGAATTTAATCCTTCAGAAGATACACCACAATTATCAAACCATACCATATCAATATTATTTGCTCTAACAATGTTTGCTGTATGCATTTGTTCAAAAGTTAAAAGGTTTAATCCTGTTCTAAAATTTAAATCATCTTTTATTTTTTTAGCTAAATATATTAAATTTTCATCATTTCCGATATGAGAGATTAAAAATACACCATCAGCACCAGAATCTTTTGCTATTTTTGCTTCTTTTATTGTTGTTTCATCATCGAAATAGTGTATTACAGGATATACTTTCATTTATTGCTCCAATACTAATTGAGAAATATTATTATAAATTTAATAAAAAGTCAATTGACTTATTTTTTAAATAGATTATGATTTAGATTATTTTTAGAGGATAATATATGAATGAAAAATTTAAAGAAGATTTTGAATATTTTAAAGAATTAATAAATAATAAAGAATTTGATAAAACATTAAAGAAATATTCTTGGTTAAATTTCACTATAAATTCAATGTTTCTTTTATTTTTATTAGCTATCTATGACCTATATCAAAAAAATAATAATGATATTTTTATCATATGTTTTTTTATAATAATTAGTTGTATTGCTTTATTTAAATTTTTAAATAAATATGAATTAGTTGATAATAAAATAAAACTAAAAGATTCTTATAAAATTTATTTAAGATATAATTATTTTAAAAATTCAATATATGAAGGAAGTTTATTAGAGTTGTTTGATGAAAGAGATGAAATTTTAAATTATGCAATTACTAAACATAAAGAATATATAATATTAAATTATAAAAAATATGCTGGGATAAGTGGTAATTTAGTAATGACTTTACTTTATTTTATTAGCAATGAAGAAAATATAAATATTTTAAATGAGAATAAAAAAGTTGAAAACTATATTAACGAAATAGAAAACATTGATTATTTAGTAAAATAAAAAGGAATATAAAATGGATGATAAAATTAATAAAGAAAATTTTTTGAGAGTTTTTTTTAATTATAAAAATGAATTTAAAAGTGGAAATGATATATTAGATTTAAATAAATATGATTGGGTTAAAAGAGAATCAATAGAGCTTAATATATTTGTAGTACATCTTATTTTATTAATGCTATTCTTTTTATCTTTGTTATTTATAATTGGTGAAAAAAATGGAGATACTAATAATATAAATATTATATTAAAATATGACATACTATTTTTTGCTAGTTTATCTTTTATTTATAATTTCGTTTATTTTATAAAATTAAAGAAATTTAAAAAATCAGATATATATAACAAAGTACAAGAGTATTTTTATTTCAAAAATTCAATATATTATGGAAATATTGAAGATTTATTTGATTTAAATGATGAAATAACAAAAAAAGTTTTTGATTATAGTAAAGATTTAATTATTAAAGAATATGAATGCTATTCTGGATTAAAAGGTTCTTTGATTTTAACATTATTATATAAAACTGAATATAATTCAGGTAAAGAAGATACCTTAAATAAAATAAATGCTTCCAAAAATATAGAGAAATTAAATAATAGTATTTAAATTTCTCTTTTATTTTTAACATTATCTTTTAATGAGATATTTGATACTTTTTCTTTTGCCATTTCAATTATCTCATTAGCATTTTTCCCTTTCTTTTTTAATTCATCAATGTATAAATCAATCTCTATAATTTGGTCATAATCCAATTCAGTCTCAACAACTGTTCTATATTTTATATCTTTTTCAAATTCATTATCATAATATAAAGCAGGAACAATTCCTTTGTATTTATTTACAATAGTTTCAAATTCTTTTTCAAAACCTTCAATAGTTTTTAAAAATATTCTTTGGCTGAAATGTAAAACTTCTTTTTTTTGTAATGCATATAGAAAAATATTATCAAAAGCTTCAATAAACATATCTTTTGTTATACTTTTACCTATTGAAACAGATAAAACTTCAATAGAGTCTGCATTCATGGAAAGTGGTGTGTCTATTTCTGCTTGAATTATGTAATATGGGTTGTAATTGTCTTTACCTATAAATAAAATATCGTGGTCATTAAAATCTAAATTGTAATCATTTATTGATTTAGGAGTCTTTTCAAACTGAATTTTAAAATAGCTTTCTTTATAATGATCATCATATATTTCACATTTATCTATTAATTTTTTAAAAGTCCCGGTTTGATTTCTTAAAAATTCACTTGTCCAAATAAAATGTTCAATTCTATCAGATAAAGGTTTATTTAAATATACTAATTCAGAACTTATTTGGTTCATGAAATTATTTAAATCTTCATTTTCTAAAATTTTTTCAATAGTTTTATTTTTTAATGAATACTTTAATTTAGTTGTTAAACTATTTTTAAAATCAGGATAAATAAATTTATCAATAACATCATAGATGATGTTTTTTGAATTAGTTAAAGTATATAGCAAAGAATCTGGATTTTTATTTATAATAGTTTTAAAATATTGAACCTTATCTTCATAATTTGCTTTTTTAAAGGATTCATTTAAAAAACTTATGCCATCATAGCTTAATAAATTCATAATAGATTTAAAATATGATTCAGATTCAAATTTTTCATCTTGTAAATTGATTAAATTTTCTATATCGGTAGATTTATATTTTAAATCAGTATAGTACATTAAATTATTAAAAATGTTCGCATTTAATAATTCTGATTCAATAGTTAAATTTTCTTTTTCAGCGAAATTATAAGAATCAATAAAATTCAAAAATTTAACTTCTTCTGAATTTAAAAAGGAGCTAACTTTTAAGATTAAATCTTTATTTTTAAGATTACACATATTTAAATCCGAAAATTTTTTAGAATCTTGAAGATTTTTAAAAAATTCTTCAAGTTCTTTTATTTCATTATCGTTTAATATGTATCTATTACCATAAAATGATTTATTACATACATTAATAAAACCACTAGATAAATTTAAAAAGTTTACATTAAATAATGAATGTCCATATTTAATAGCTACTTCTAAACTTCCTGAATCCTTGAGTAAATAAACATTGTTATAATAATCTTTAATTGCTGGAAAGTTTAAATATTTGTAAGCTGCTATTTTAAAAATATCATCATCTGATTCAACTATCTTTCCATTATCTTTTAAATATTCATCAAATTTATTAATAAATTCGTTAATCTTAATTGAGTTCATTTTTTACCTTAATTTTTTTATTAAATTTTTCTTTTAGTTCTATTAGAAATTCATTACTTAATTTAAACTCTTCTTTATTTAAATATATTAATTCGTAAACTAATGATTTTAAATCATCAGAAACACTTAAATAATTATCATTTTTTAAATGTTGTGTATAAAATTTTCCATTATCAAATAAAGTAAATCCAATCATAGAATAATTATCTGTTTGTGCTTTATTAAAATCATATAAGAAAAATTGTTTTTTGTCTTCATTTGTGTAGTTATCAAAATATGATTCTTCTCTAGAAATACACCAAGAAGGTGATCCTAAGTTTTTAGACTGTTCAAATGTATTAATTTGAAAAACGATTATATTGTTTTTTTCATATTTAATATCTATATTGAAATTTTTAAGTTTTTCTTTTAATGTTTCTTCAGAAAATCCAGATATATGATTTAATATTTTTCTTAAATGAATAATCAATTGTTCTGGTGTTTTTATAGCTGCTATTTTTTTACCTAGAAGTTCTTGTATTTCATTTTCATTTTCAACTGAATCCATTATACTTGCAAATAATGGCATTGAATCTTCACTAATTAAATGTTCATACTTCTTGCTTAAAGCTTTATAAGCAAACTTTTTAATTTTATGTTCTCTTATTAAACTATTCATTTTATCATCTAAAACTTCAAAAGAAGAATTATTTAAAATACTTAAGTCAAAATTAAAAGATTTTAAAACATTTTCATTAGAAATATATGTATTTATTGAGTGTATGCAATTATGAATAGCTCCAAAATCAAATTCTTTAATTTCTTCTGAAAATAATTTAGCTATCTTAGGTTTTTTTCTAAGCATATGCATAACAATAGATTCTTCTAGATTCTTATGAATCTCCTTGAAGTCATTTGTGTTTTTAACTGATTTAAATTTATCTGATTTAAAATAACCTATACTTCCATCATTAAATATAACATACTTACTTATTTTTTGTGATTTATCTAATTCTAATATTAAAATTGAATTATCATCTAGTTCTTTTGACTTTATAAATTTTTGTATTTCATTTTGATTATCCAAAATATTTTCTTCGTATAATTCGCTTAAAGATTTAAGATAACTTTTATCAACATTGTTTATTTCATTAATTAAATCAGAGATAATAGATTCAAAGTCTTTTAAAAAACTGGAGTAAATATCTTTTAAAGAATTTGTTTCATTGTTTTTTAAAGAATTCATATTGTTAAGATATTTTTTATAATTCAAAGCCAAGGATTCAGATAAAATCTTAATATCTTCTTCTATTAAATCTTTAACTTCAACATCTGAAATTTTTTGTATTTCTAATAAATTCAATTTTTCTTTACAATATTCTCTTAATTCTTTAAATAAAAATGATAATTTAGATTCTTTTTCTATCAAATCATTAATTCTTTTATTAAAGATAGAAGTGTCCATATTTAATTTTTCTGTTATAGCTAAAAATTGATAATAATAAGTTGTAGTAGTGGAAGAAAATTCAATATCATATTTATTATCTTTAAAATTAACAAGATAAGACTTTTGACTGGTGGAATTTTGTAAATCAGGATCTATTTCTCTAGCTATAGTAGGCAATATTTCTAAATAAGATGATTCTATAGAGTCAATTAAATATTTTTTTAAATTATCATTAAATCTAGTAGGCATATTTTTAATGACTTCAAAATAATAAGGGTCATCAAATGATTCATAGTGCTCAACTATTTTTTTATAAATTTCAATCATTTTTTATTCATAGATGTAATTAATAATATTATAACATAAAAATAAATTAAATTAAACTAAACTAATTCATAATCGTTAGATAAGTCTTCAAATTTTGATATATCAACTTCTTCTCTTATTAATTTATTTAATGGAATACCACTAGATTGAGAAGATTTTCTGATTGATAATGACTCATAATATTCACTTGCTGAAGGAATTAAAACTAAGTCATTCATATTAAAGCCTTCAGATTCTAAATATTTTGATACATCTGATACTTTTAAATTGAAAAATTCTTTTTTTAAGTTTACTAAATTAACTCTATTTTCAAAAAAATGTTTATGTAGTTTATTTTCTAATCCGGGTGCATCTTCACTATAAATTAAAGCATGAACATCAATAAAAGGAAAATTTAAATAGAGTTGTTATTTTATTTGGAGTCAGGTAGGAGATTCGAACTCCTGTGAACGGTTTTGCAGACCGCAACCTAGCCACTCGGCCAACCTGACATATAACTTTTTGTGATTGTGTTTCTTTATTTATAAAAATAAGTGGTTTACATAAGAACCGATCTACTTGGATTTGCAATCCAGTACATAACCAATCTGCCAAGCAGCCATAAAAACTGGAGCGGATAGCGAGATTCGAACTCGCCTCAGTGGCTTGGCAAGCCACGGCACGACCACTATACCATATCCGCATATTAAGCTTTTCGGAGCTTATGAGAGTCGAAGCTTGTCTCTCCCGCCAGTATTACAAACATATCCTATATCCATTGCGTTGTAGGAAACAGATAACATAATACGAGGTCTATAACGCAGCCTGCTTCGGTTTAATTTGGAGGACACTGAGAGATTCGAACTCTCGTGGAAACGCTTTGCAGGCGCACGCCTAGCCGTTCAGCCAAGTGTCCATAAAACTAATTTGGAGCGTGTGAAGAGATTCGAACTCTCAACTTTTGGGTGGAAGCCAAACATGTTACCGTTAAACACCACACACGCATAAAAATCTGGAGCGGATAGCGGGAATCGAACCCGACCCTGCACGGTTTGGAAGACCGGCGACTAACCTCTAGCTTATCCGCATAATAAAGAGTTGATTTTTTAATTTCTTTCTCAACTCTTCATACTACATATTCTACCTAAACTTTTTTCACTTGTCAACTATTTTTTTAAATATTTTTTTATTTTTTTCTTTTAAATTAAGCACTTACGTTAATTAAGGTTGAATTATATCCTGCTCAATTAGAGCATAAAAAAACCTTGGATTTTACCCCAAGGTTTTAAATTAAAATCTTAGGGTTTTTACTTCAACCCTAAGCGAGAAATCTATCAGGCAGAAGTTATGCTACGACAAAAGCCGCATCCACATCCACAACCGCCAAACATAAATTTATTATTCATATAATTTCTCCTTAATTAGACACAATATAGCAAAATTTTTAATTTTTGTCAACATATAATTAATAAATTCATAAAAATTCTATTAGGTTTTAATAATTAATTATTTGTGAAATTGAAATTGAATTGGTTAAAATTTCAAAAGTTTTAAAGTTATCATAAAGTTCTAATTCAGTAAATTTAAAAGGTTCTATAGTTATTTGTTTATATAGAGAACTGTTTATAAGTTTTTTTATAAATAATTTAGTATCAACAGAATGATTACCATAAAAAAATAATTCATTTTTTAAATTTATAGAATAATCAAAAGAAAAATAAAATTTCGAATTTTTTAATTTTATATTTATATTTTTAAAAGCAATATGCATTTCAATATTAATACTATTAAAAAACTCTTTATATTTAAACAAGAAAAAAATATTTTCTTGCTTAATAAGCTCATTTCTAATAAATGAAGGTAAATTTTTATATGTAGATTTTATAAAAAATTCTTTTAAGTATTTATTAAATTCAAAAATAATTTCTTTCATATCATTTTTATCTGAGTTATTAATAAATACTATTCCAAAAGAATCTAAATCTTTTGAATTAGAAATTTTATATTTATAAAAAACACGATAATTATTTTCATTCATAATTTTAATAAATTTATTTTTTTCATAATATTTATTCATGTTTTAGCCTTTTTTAATCTAATTATTATACATTATTTAATATTTTTAATCAAGGATTTGAGTTTTGTTTTTTTTATGTATAAATATTATTATATAAAGTGAAATTTGGTGTTAAAATGTATTATATAGTAAATAAAGATAAAAAAGTAAAATTTAAATTTTTAGCAGATAAAATAAAATTAAGAATAGATGGAGTTATAGAATTACATTACAAAGGAAGCCTTAAGTTCATATATAAACTAGAAGAAGGTGAGTTATTTATATCTGAGTGGGATTTTGCTGAATTAACAAAAGAGAAATGAGGTTTAAATGGAAGATTTAAAAAAACTAGAAGATCTACAAGAAGAATTAAATGCTATATTTTTTATACAATATGTGGGGTATGCAATATTTTCATTAATAATTTCAAATTGCATAATTTTTAATATTAATCCAGCTTTTTTAGAAGATATATATAATTTATTAATAGCAGAAGTTGTAGCATCTTTTATATGTTTTGGATTTACATATTTAACATTTCCATTAATAAAAAAAATATTTTCAAAAAATAAAGTTTTATTTATTAATGATTACGAAATGAACTATAATCTAATAAAGAAAAAAGAAAAAACATTTGAAGAAATAATCAAAAATTATAATTTTAAAAAATAGTTTTTAGATTAAAAAAACAATAACTATTTGCTATTAGATTATTCTTTTTAATTAATGAAGCATTATCTTCAAAATAAAAAATAAATATTAAAGGCTTTAGTTTATTATTAAATAAGTAAGCTCTAAGTTGAAAGAAATTTGGCTCAAGTACAGTATTTTCACCCAAATAAAAATATACTTTTGAGTTATATTGAACATTTATACTTTGAATGCTTTTAACATCTAAATTATTTAACAAAATCAAATTACAATTTTTTATTTGCATTACTTTTTTCAAAAAACTAATGTCTAAATTATTTTTAACAACTATTAAATAAACATTATCTTCATTATTGCTTGCATATTTTATTTGATCAAATAAATTTTTAATTGCTATTTCTTTATTATTATAAATTAAAGATATAAAAGAGTTATCTTTTTTTCTTACAAATGCTAAATTTTTCAAAATTCTAATGCTAAATGTTTCAGATTTATTCGTATTAAAAGGATTGTAACTTAATTGATTATGTTCGAAATATCCTAAAAATATATATTTTTTGCTTAATATTAGTATTTTAAATATAAAAAATATAGGATTAAATATAAAAATTTGCAATAATGATTTAGACATTTTAATTATCCTTAATAGTCATATATTTCAAACAATTTAAATTCTTCTGAATTCAAGTCATTAATTGATTTATTATTTTGATTTAAATAATTGTAAATTTTTTGATAAGAAAATGATTTGTTTTTATATTGAACTGTGTTAAATTTTTTTCCTTCACCTTCTTCTGATAAGTGATAATAAATGCCATTTTTATAGAAAGTGTAATATATAGTTCCATAATATTTAGAAATCAAACAATAACTATAATTATCTAAATTGAAATGTTTAGAAATTTCATATGCTTTAATATGAAACTTAAAATTTAAACTTGCTATAGTTGATTTAATTACAAGAATTAAAATTATAAAATAATAAAGATAATAATCTTCTGAAATATTGTTTTTCTGTAAAAATGCTAAATTTAAAAAATAAATCCAAGGGACTGAAATAAATGATGTTTTAAAGTTTAATTTAAAAGATTTAATTCCATTAAATAAATTTAAAAAAAGTGGAATAAATAATATTATTAATAAAAAAATAGTTATAAAATTAAGATTTATTTTTGAAATATTATATATATTTATTGTAAAAATAAAAATAAAAATAAATATATAATTATAAATTAAAATAGTTAAAAAGAATGTAATAGATTTTAATTTTGTAAATAAATTTTTCATAAAAATGTCCAAGGTGTAGAGTGTAGATTTTAGAATAAATATAGATTAAAGTCAATAAACAATATTATTAAGCTATTGATTTTTTCATAATTTAAAGTAATATTTAATAATTAAAATGAGGATTAGATATGAATATTTTTAAAAAATTTTTTATAATATTTGGAATAGCAACATTAATGACAGGTTGTGCAGGAAAAATAGAAAAAGATTCTGAAATAAAAGACTCTTCTGTTTTAAAAAAAGAAATAATAGAAACAGAAATGTATTGGATTAAATTATATACTAAAGATTCAGTTGATACATCTGAAATATTTAACTTTTTAAATACTGAATTAAAAACAAATAATAATATGAATGAAATATTAAGTAAATATGGAACTTCTTTTATAGAAACAAAATTAAAAATAAATGCAGTTGAAAAAGAAAAGTTTGAATTTACAGCAGGATCTACTTTTGCATATGTAAGCGGATTAATTAAAAATAATTTAGAAATAGATTATTATAAAACTGGAGTTAATGGTGATTTAACTTTATCAAAAATTGAAACCGGAAAATATATTGTAGATTTCAATTTAGAAACGACTTCTCTTTCTAAAATAGAAACTGATCCTAAAAATAAGATAATTTCATATCCTCTAGTTCAAACAAAAAGATTTACACAAAGTTTAATAATTAAAAAATCTGACAACATAGCTGTTGTTGTAAATAACATAGAACCAAAACAATACGATATAGTTATTTTAAGCATGAAATAATAAATAAAAAATCAAATATTATAGTTCTGTATTCTATACAAAATTAAAAAAGACCTTATGGTCTTTTTTAGTTAAAATATATAAAGTTTATTTTCTATATAATCTGAAAATTTAAGCTTATTACTTGAAAGACTTTTTTCAATTATTGTTGTTCTATAATTAAAATAGTTTCCTATATCTGGCTCTAAATAATAATGTAATTTTTTTACTACATAATATAAATTATTTTTTTTCTTAAAAACTATATTTGGAAAATCATAATCATTTAGGTTAATTTTATCAGATAATATTTGAGATATTTCTTCATATTTAGTAAAGAATATATTAACATCTTTTAAATACATTAAATATAATTCTTTATTTATTTCTTCATCAAATTCATAGCAATCATTTTCTAAATGAAAACTTAAATCATCTAAAATTTTGTTTATTTTGTTTTTAAAGTCAAATATGATACTATTATCTATATCACTTATGATTGAGTATTTTTTTCTAAAAATAGTTAATATTTCATCAATGTTTTTAAGTTCATACAAAGAAGATAAAATATCATTTTTTACTCTATGAACAGTTACTAATAAAGCTATATAACAATTAGAATCGAAAGAAACATAATGGTTATTTTTTTCAGAATATTTTGAATAATTTAGTGATTTTACTTTAGTTATATATTTCATATTCATTTCAATTTTGTTTAATATTTCTACGCTAGTATAGAAAAAGTCTTCCATTAAATTTGATTTAGTTTTTTTATTTTTTTTGTTTAGCATATAAATCCTTTTAAATTTCTTTTTTTATTAATATTCCTTTATTAAATATGAAAAAAATAAATTTTGATTTAGGAGATTTAAATGAATCAAAGTCTTCTTTTAAAAAATTCTCATAATTTTTATTATAAGAAAAATAAAAACATTTAAGATTATCTATCTCTTTTATATATGTAAGTTTAATATATTCGTTTTCAATTTTATGTTTTTTCATAATTTAATAATTATTTTTTATATTATTATTCTTTTTAATATAAGATGCAACATCTTCAAATTCTTTATTTGTTTTAGGCTTAATAGAATTTATATAAGCCAAGTTTTTTAAAATTTCTTTGGTTGATAGGTCAGAACTATGAATATAATCTAATAAATAATTTTCACTTCTATCGCAAACAATAATAATTTTATCTGAATATTTATTTATCTTATCAATTAAGCAATTTCTTATATAATCAAAATTCTGAATCTTATTGCTTTCTAATTTGTCAAATTTTTTACTAACAGATAAATTAGTTAAATTTAAAGAATAATTATTAATTTCTAGATATTCAAAGAATTTTTCCATAGATTCATCTATAAGCTTTTTGCCATTTAATTTAGACTCCATATCTAAAAAAATAAGATCATTTAAATCAACTAATTTATTGTTGTTATCAAAATTTTTAATTGAAAGTCCTAAAAATAAAGGAGTGTAAAATTCAGTATTATACTTTATAAATTTATTATTTTCAGATCTAACGTTAAATACAAGATTTAAAGATTGTAAAAATGTTTCATCAATATCTTTAGATTTGTTTCTATAAGAGTTAATTAAAGCATTAAATTCGGTTTTGTTGCTTTCTTCAATGTAAAGATTTAGTTTTTGATTATTGAAAAAATAAGGATGATCTTTACTAAATTTTTCAATAGTAGAATCAATTATAGGATTGTTTTTTATTAATTCTTCAATTGTATTAACATTTTTAATTATATATTCAAATTTAAATACATATTCTTTTTTTAAATATGGAATTTCTATTTCTTCAAAGTATTTTTTATAAATTTCAAAATAATTATTATTTGATTTTATATTAAAAACTAATTGATTTAATTCTTCTTCTGATAAGTATTCATCATCTTCAAAAGATTCCTGAAAAGTACAAAAAGAATTTTTATTAGTTATCCCTAAATTATCGTCAATAAATTTTTTTGTTTTAAATTCATCAATATTTCCTAAAACATAACCTCTAAAAGAAGAATTGTCAGTATATTCATAATCTTTTAATTGAACAACATTATTAGATAATTTAAATATTTTTTCTAAAGGATAAGTGTTAATATTAACTTGTTTTAAAATTTTAAAAATGTTTTCTAAGTCATTTTTTCTTTGATATTCTATTAGATTTTGAAAAAATATTTCAAAATTAGTGTTATCAAAAATTTTCATGAAATCTAATATTTTATTTTTATCTTCATTTGATATTATTTCTTTTAAGTTCTGTTGATATGAAGTTTTAATTGCTAAATCTTCATTGATCGTATTTTTGTAAAATTTCATATGATTGTCTTTAAATTTAATAAATATATCATTGTTTTCAAAGCTATGAACTAATAACATTTTAAAATTATTTTGTTTTGATATTAATGAATTATTAACTAATGAATAAATAGCTAACTGTATTAAATTTTCGTTTAAATCCAAATTAGAATTTTTACATTCTTTTGATAAAAATTCATAAAATTTCTTTAACATTTAAACTCCTTTTTTAAAGATTTGTTTTTAATTTCAAAAATTTGATTTAATTCTTCTATTTTATCTTCAGGTAAATCATAGGTTTCTTTATCAAAAAATAAAATATGATCTCGAATAAAAGAAAGATTATAATCAACTTCTATATAACTATCATTTTTCATATGTTGTGTATAAAACTCACCATTATTATATAAAGTAAAACCTATCATAGATTGTTCGTCTGTTTCGCTTCTGTTAAAATCAAAAAGAAAATATTGTCTATTATTATTTGCATAATCATTAAAATAAGATTCTTCTCTAACAATACACCATTGTGGAGAACCAAAAGCTTTACTTGTCGGGTAATCTTTTACTTCTATTACATATACATTATCTTTATTATAAACTGGTTGAATGTTAAATAACTCTAATTTTTCAAGTAATTTTTCTTCTTTAAATTCACTCAAATTGTTGAATACATTACTCAAAAAGACATTAAAATCTTCACTTGTATTAAATGCTGCTATTTTTACACCTATTAAACTCTGTAATGTTTTTTTACTAAAGTTTAAATCATAAAATTCTTCAAAAAACTTTAATGAATCTTCATTTATTAAATGTTCATATTTTTTACTTACAATACTATAAGCAAAAGATTTAATTTTATCATTTCTAACAATATTATTTATTTTATCATCAGAATATTCAAAAGACATATCTTTAATAGAGTTCATATCAAACTTTGCATTTTTCAATATATTAGAATTTTCTAAAATATTATTACACATTAAAAATGCAGACATTGGTATATCATTTTTAAAACCGTCATCGTTAATTTTTTGTTTAACAAATTTATATAAAGATGGATTTTTTCTTAACATAAAATTTAAAGAGTCTTCTAAAAAAGTATTTTCAATGTCACAAATATTTTGAAATATTTTAAAATTATTTTTTTTATCAATAGTAAAAACAGTCAAATCTTCAAAAACAATATATTTTTTATATTCACAATTAGAGTTAAAATCAACATTTAACTGTATACTATTTTCAAATTGTTTCTTAAATAAAAAATCAAATATTTTGTTTTCATTATTATCATTTTTAATCATATATTCATATTTATGAGCTAATGTGGATAAATAATTAATATTTTTGTCTCTTATTTTTTGATAGCAACTTTCATAAATTTTATTTACTTTAAAATTTTCATAATTATCATAGATTTCATTTTTTAAAATTTTAGATTCATTATATAATGATTTTATTTTTTCTTTAGTTAAATTAGAATTATTAATTTCATTTTTAATATTTTTAATTATTTTTTTTATTTCTGGATTATCTAAAGTCTTTGAAGTAATTTCAATATTTTCAATATTTACTATAGATTCAATTATAGAGCTAATTTCAATATATTTTTCAAATTTTTTAAATTTTGACATAATTAAATCTTCATTTTCTTTAATTAAGTTTAAATCTTCAGAAAGGTCACAATTAATTTTATTAGCAATAGCATTAATATATTTAACATGTATGTTTTGATATATAAAAGAATTATAAAGTGAATTGAATTCGTTTTTTAAAGTATTCCTTGAAGTTTTTAAATAATTGAATTTATCAAGTGATTTAATATCTTCATCAAAGAAATTCAAATGATAAAAAAACATATTTATCGAGTCTGAAATTCGCATTAATGTTTTTACAAAATCTTCATCAGTAATTTTTGGTATTACCTGTAATTTTAGTGGGTTTTTATTGCTATAATTATAAGATCTAGCTAATTCATTAAATTTTTTTATGTTATCAATAATGCTCATAATTAACTCTAGTTTTATATTCTTGATTTATTTAAATTAACAGATGATTTATTATTTTCATTTTTATTATATATGTCTAATAATTGATTATAAGTTATTTTCTTATTCCCATCTTTTGCCAATTTAATAATTTCATTAGAAAAATTATCTGATTTTAAATATATTATATCATTTCTTTTTAATAAAGCATCATCTATAATAGTTTTAAAATAAGGTTCCTTATTTGGAAGGCTATAATATTCAGATATTATAATTTTATTCAAAGAACAATAATCAAAAAATTTATCTAATGATTGTTTTAAAAGATTTTCATCTTTAAGATATATAAAATTAGATAGACTTACTAATTTTAAATCATTTATATTATCTAATTCTGAAACAATTTCTAGTACTTTAAATAAATTTGTACTATAGTTAAATTTAAAACCATAATTAACAACATTAGACTTGTATATATTATAATTAGATCTATCAATTGTTGATTTTAAGACTTCATCTTGAAATTCTAAATAATTTTCTTTTGTAATAGTTTCATTTATATTATAATTTTTATCAAAAAGATATTCATGATTAGTCTTTAATTTATCAATAATTTCGTCACATTCTTTCAATATGTTTTCTAATGGATTAGTTCTTTTTAATTTTATTTTTAAAGCAGGGATATAAATATTCTTTATATCTTCTAATAATAAAGGGAAAGAACTTACAATGAATTCTTCTAATGTTTTATTTTTAGACAATAAACTTAGATATTTATCTTTACTACATAAAAAATAAAATTCTTCTTTATTTATTTTACTGATATAATTATTATTTCTTTCAAAAAATACATGACTAATTAATGACTTTCTATTAGAACAAGAATCATCATCGTTATCAAATAGTGTATTTTCATAATAAGATATTATTAATTTATCTAAATCATTATAAGATTTTTTTGTCTGAACAATTTCGTAAAGATAATCTTGTGGTTCTTCAAAAAAATAGTTTTTAATTGTTTTATCTCTTTTTATAGAAAGTTTAATTATAGAAAACAATCCTTCTTCTAAATTAGAAAAAGAAAATTTATTTAAAAATTCTTCAAATAAATTTGTTTCATCATGAAAGATTAAAGTATTTTTTACAAAATCTTCAAAATCATCAAGATTGTTTATGTTTTCAATTTTTAATAAATCTTTTAAATTTTCAATATCTTTTTCGTTTAAAATGCTTATAGATTTACTAATTGAAACACTCTTGAAATCTTTTTCTGAATATTGTATTCCAAAATGGTCTTTAGAATCTAATGAATATTTGTTACCATTAATAGATAAAAATATTTTTTCATATAAAGGACTGTAATTGCTTTCTTTTAAAAATCTGTAAATAAATAAATTAAAGAAATTATCATCAAAATTTTTATTATTTTGGATAAGGTATTTTTCATATTCTTCTTTTAAAAATTCTAAATTCATTTTTTATCCTAAATTTAATGTTAATTCTTTTTTGTTTTCTTTTTTCTCAGAAGGTATTAAATATTTTAAATCTTCATCTAATTCAAATAAAGAAGGATTTTTAATAATAACTTCATTTCTTATTTTCTTTAAAAAATCATTAGGACTTAAATAATCATCATTTTTAAGATGCTGACTTCTAAATTGACCATTATGATATAAAGTAAACCCTATCATTGAGTCTAAATCCGTTTCTTTTTTATTAAAATCAAATAAGAAGTATTGTTTAGATTGTTCTGAAGTGTAATTGTTAAAATAGTAATCATCTCTACTAATGCACCAAGATTTTGAACCTAATGATTTAGATTGCTCAAAATTTTCAATTTTTACAACAACAATATTATTTTCATTAATAATTGGTTCAATATTCATTAAATTTAGTTTTTCTTTTAAACTATCAATATTAAATGAACCTAATTGTTTAATTAAACTATGAAGATAATTATTTAAATCTTCTGGATTTTTAAACATTGCTAGTTTTTTACCTACAAAATCTTGTAGTTTCTTATCATTAAATCCGTTATCTTCTATTAAACTTCTAACAGCATCTTCAGTTTCTGAATTAAATAAATGTTTATATTTTTTACTTCCTAAATTATGGCACATTTGTTTTATTTTATACTCTTTAGATTCATTGCAAATATAATCGTATAAAGATTCTGTAGAAGATTTCCATTGTTCTAAGTTAAAATTTAAGTTTTTTAGTATTTGTTCATTTTCAATGAAAGTATTAATACATAAAACTATTTCTTCGTAATTATCTTCTTCTTTCATTTTATTTTTAAAGAATTTACTTGTTTGCGGCTTTTTTCTTAATATGTTATTTACTGTTTCTTCTTCTAATATTTTTTTAAATTCTTGAAATTCATTAAAGTTAAATGTTCTTTTATTTCCATTTTTATATTGAATTAAAGAACTATTATCTTTAAATAGATAAAATTTTTCAATATTTAATGGGTTTTCAAATTCAGATTGAACAGTCACTGAATCATTTATGTTTGCGTTTATTATAAAGTTTTCAATTGATTTGGAGTCGTCACTATTAAGTTTTAATTCAGCTATAGTTGCATATTTTTTAAAATTTTTATTTTTAAGATCTAAATATATTTCTTCTAAAAGATTATTATAAGAATTTAAATTTTTAGCACCTCTAGTTTCAAGTCTGGTATATTTAGAAAAAACAGATAAATTTGTAATTTCATTAAATTCTTTTTCACCTAAAAATTCTTTAAAGTCTTCTACAATAAATTCTTTATCAATTATATTAGAATATATTTTTGAAAATTTATTTAATTTTTCCTCGAAATTAAATAATTTATTTATTCCATCAATTAAAAATTCTATTTCAGAAGTTATTTCTTTAAATTTTTCAATGTATATTTGATTATCTAGTCCTTCTTTTTCTGTTTTTAAAATCAAAAAGTCAAAGTTTGATTTTAAAGTTTTAAAAGCAGTAATAGTGTTAATAAAAATGCTTTTAGATGTCGATTGAATTATTTGTTGGTCTTCATAAGTTAAGTTTTTTAATCTTTCAAAATCATTTTCAAATAATCTATGAATATTAACTAAATAAACTCTTCCGATGTGTTCTTTTATATTATTAATATTTAATAAAACTGTTGAACTTTGACTAGATTCTAAAGGTAAAGATAAAAAAGAATTTAAATTAAAAATTCCATTTGAATATTGTTTTGTATCTAAGGATGATATTTTTTCTGTTAATTCTTTCATAAAAATAATTATATTGATAATAATATTATATCAAATAATTAAAAATATAAAAGAATAGTTAATTAAAAATTAGAATCCATTTCTTTTAAAGCATTAGTAAAATTCATATTTTCTTGAAATTTAATACCTTTAGAAAAGGAATTTAAATAAATTCCTTTAGCATCATTGTATCTTTTATTTTTTACATAACTAATAAAAAGTTTAGTATATGCGATATTTAACTTAGAATTATTTTCAATTTCAGAATTTTGAATATACAAATCTACATAGTTTTCACAAACTAAAATAAGAATATCAGTATTGTTAGGAAAATAACCACCGCATTTAATTACAGAAGAATAAATATCGGCAACATCGTAAATGTTATATTTTGATTGATTTTTAATCACATATTCTAAAATCTTGTTAAGAAACTCTTTTCTAGAGTAATCTTGAGAAATATAAAAAAGAAAAGTAATAAAAGAGAACTCAGAAATATTTTCATTCTCACCTAAAATATATGAATAAGATTTAAAGTTTTCTTTAATAAAATCTTTGTTAGAATTAGTCAATTCATTAAATAGATCTTTAACATTTGATTTTAAAATTAATTTAAGAAATTTATCATATTTAATCATTTTTAACTCCAAATTTTTCAAAATTATATCATATTTAAAAATTTTAAGCAATAAAAATATAATTATCAAAAGCAGAAATAATATTGTTTTTTATAAAAATTTTTTGTTCTGTAGTAAAATATTTTTCCATGTAAATACAAAAGTCATAAATAATAAAAAAATCTTTATTTTCAATAAAAATACTAGAGAGATATAAAATAAGAGAGTAGAAATAATCAGAAGACTCTCTATCCATATACTGAGAAAAATGATTTATATTTGAAATAAAACATAACATAAAGAATTTCAAAAATTTATAATCTTCAATATTTTTGCAATCTTTTTCTTTTTCTAATTGCTGAACAATAAAAGTAAACATATTTACAGTGTTTAATTTTGAAAATATTATTTTTAATAATTCTTCATAAAAAATAAAAGGTACATCAGTCTTTTTTAAAAGATAATAATAATTTAAATATAATATTTCTGAAAAAATATTTAAGTTAAAATATTCTTCTTTAATATCTTTTTTTATTGAAATTGCTTTATCTAGAATAACTTTAAAACCTTCTGTCTCTTGATATTTTTCATATAAATTCTCTAATTGATATCTAAGTAAATATCGAATATTTAGATTAAAATTATCTGAAATTTCTATAAATTCATTAAGTGTCATTAAAATTCTCCAAATTCTTTATTATTTTAACATATTTTTGGTTAAAATATCAACAATTTTTAGTAAATTATTAGTAAATTTATAAAAAGTTTATTGTATTTTTTTTTAAAATTGATAGACTAAAATTTAATAATTAAAGGATTATAATAATGAAATATAAAATTTTAGCTTTATCTATAGGAATTTTAAGTTTATATGGTTGCAATGATGTACAAAATAAAAATCAAAAACCATTTGGAATGCAAACTCCAACAATATCGTATATTAATATAAAAAAAGAAGATATTCCATTAGTTGTACAATATAAAGGTAAGATAGAGCCATTTATAATGGCTGAAATAAGACCACAAGTTTCAGGTATAATTATAAATAAAAATTTTAAGGATGGTGAATATGTAAAAAAAGACCAAATATTATATAAAATTAATCCTGAACAATATAAAGCAAATTATAATCAAAGTTTAGCTATATTAAACAGTCTTAAAGCAGAATTAGATAGTGCGAAATCAAAATATGAAAGATATAATGAATTATTTAAAGTAAAAGCAATATCAAAAGAAGAAAAAGAATCAGCAGAAGCAAGTTATAAAAAATTATTAGCAAATATAGAAGAAAAGAAAGCAAATTTAAATATTGCAAAAATAAATTTAGAATATACAGATATAAAATCTCCTATAAATGGTGTCGCTGGAATTTCTACAATAACTGAAGGTTCTTTAGTTACTGCTAATCAAAATGAAAAAATAAATACAATTGTAAATCTTGATAAAGTTTATATTGATATAAATCAAACAGCAGAACAATTTTTAAAAATGAAAGAAACAATAAAGAGGACAAATACATTAAATCCAGTTGTAAATGTTTTAGATTTAAATAACTACAATGGAAAAATAATTTCAAATGATATATTAGTTGATTCAAATACTAATAATATAAAAATTAGAGCTGAAGTTGATAATTATGACAAATCTTTATTACCGGGTATGTATGTAAATACAGAAATAAATTATGGAATAGAGAAAAATCTAATAAAAGTTCCACAAAGTTCTGTAACTTTTGATGTTAAAGGAAGTCCTTTTGTTTTTAAAGTAAAAGAAGAAAATGATAAAAAAAGTATAGAAACAGTTGAAGTTAAATTAATTAATTCAATGAAAAATTATTGGATAATAGATGGAAATCTAAACAATAACGATAAGATAGTTGTTGAAGGATTAGATAAAATAAGAAATGGTTCAATAGTTAATGCTGAAGAATTTAAAGGGAAGGAATAATAATGACATTTTTTATATATAGACCAGTTTTTGCTTGGGTTATTGCAATAATAATAATGTTAGCAGGATTATTTTCTATAAATACATTACCTGTATCTCAATATCCAAATGTTGCACCACCTACAATTGGAGTATCTGCTAAATATCCCGGTGCTGACGCTGAAACAATTGAAAATAGTGTTACACAAATTATAGAACAGTCATTGACCGGACTTGATGGACTTTTATACTTTAATTCAACAAGTAGTTCTGACGGAAGTGTAAGAATAAGTGTTACATTTAGCCAATCAACTAATCCAGATACTGCTCAAATTCAAGTTCAAAATAAAGTTCAACAAGCGTTAAGTAGATTGCCTTTACAGGTTCAAGAACAGGGAGTTACTATCAATAAATCACAATCTGATTTCTTATTAATTGCTGCTTTATATGATAAAACAAATAAATTAAATTCAAGTGATTTATCTGATTATTTAATAAGTAATATACAAGATCCTTTATCAAGAATAGAAGGAGTTGGTGATATAAGGGTTTTTGGAGCGCAATATGCAATGCGAATATGGATAGATCCAATAAAATTATCAGCAAAAAACATAACAACAACAGAAATAGTTACAGCAATAAAAGAACAAAATGCTGAAATATCTGCTGGTAAAATAGGTGCTCAACCTGCATCACAATATCAACAAATAACAGCAACAGTAAAAGCTCAATCAAAGTTTAAAACTGTAAGTGAATTCGAAAATATAATAATAAAAAATAATAATGGTGCTAAAGTTCTATTAAAAGATGTTGCTAGAGTAGAGTTAGGTCAGGAAAATTACGGCGCATCTCCAAAATTAAATGGACACCCAGCAAGTGGAGTAGCAGTTATGTTAGCTCCAAATGCAAACGCTTTAGATACATCTGATAGAGTTAAAGATTTATTCAGTAAATATGAAAGATCTTTACCAGAAGGTGTTGAAATTGCATTTCCTAAAGATAGTACAGATTTTATTAAGTTGTCTATAAATGAAGTTGTTAAAACATTATTTGAAGCAATTGTTTTAGTTGTTTTAATAATGTTTATATTTTTACAAAACATAAGAGCAACAATAATTCCAACAATTACTATTCCAGTCGTCTTATTAGGAACTTTTGGTGTGCTTGCTGCATTTGGTTTTTCAATTAATACTTTGACATTATTTGCTTTAGTTCTTTCTATAGGATTATTAGTTGATGACTCTATAGTTGTTGTTGAAAATATAGAAAGGATAATGAAAGAAGAAGGTTTAAATGCAAAAGAAGCTACAATAAAGAGTATGAAAGATATTAGTGGTGCATTAATTGGTATTGCAACAGTATTATCTGCTGTTTTCTTACCTATGGCTTTCTTTGATGGTTCTTCTGGTATAATATATAAACAGTTTTCAATTACTATAATTACTTCAATGTTGTTATCTGTTTTAGTTGCATTGGTGTTAACTCCAGCAATATGTGCAACATTCTTAAGAAATACAGATCATAAAGAAACAGGTTTCTTTGGTTGGTTTAATAATAAATATGATAATTTACAAAATAAATATAAGTCTAAAATAGAATTTATATCAAAAAGACCTATTAGATTCTTTTTAATCTATTTAATAATATGTTTAGGTTTAATTTTTGTATTTGGAAAATTACCAAAAGGTTTTATACCTAAAGAAGATCAAGGAGAGGTAATGGTTCAATATACATTACCAGCGGGAGCAACAATAAATAGAACAGATGTTGTAGGTGAAATAGTAAGAAAACATTTTATGGAATTCGAATCTAAAAATACTAAATACATATTTACAATTTCTGGATTCAATTTTAGTGGTAGTGCTCAAAATGCTGGTATGGCTTTCGTAGCTTTAAAGGATTGGTCAGAAAGAGAAGGAAAAGAAAATACTGCTGACTCTGTTGCAGGAAGAGCAATGGGAATGCTATCAACAATAAAAGATGCAAGTGTTTTTGCACTAACAAGACCTTCAATATCTGGATTAGGGCAATCTGCTGGATTTACTTTATATTTACAGGGAATAGGAAGTAGAGAAGATTTGAAAAAATCAAGAGATTTATTAATAGCAGAAGCTAGTAAAAACCCAAAATTAATGGGTGTAAGAGTTAACGAATTAAAAGAAATGCCAAAATTAAAAATAAACATAGATATTGAAAAAGCCAAAGCACTAGGAGTTTCAATTTCAGCAGTAAATGAAACTTTAAATAACTCTTGGGGCGGAACATATGTTAATGATTTCATTGATCGTGGAAGAGTTAAAAAAGTCTATATACAAGGAGATATGCAATATAGAGCTTTACCAGAAGATTTAAGACATTGGTATGTTAGAAATAATCAAGGAACTTTAACTCCATTGGTTGCTTTTGCTGAATATTCTTGGGAAGTTGGTCCAGAGACTTTAGGTAGATATAATGGATTACCTTCATATGAAATTCAGGGACAAGGAGCAAATGGAATAAGCTCAGGACAAGCAATGGATGAAATAGAAGGAATCTTAAAAACTTTACCTAAAAATACAGTTTATTCTTGGAGTGGATTGTCATATCAAGAAAAACTATCTCAAGGAAAGTCTACTTTATTATATTCTGTTTCAATTCTTGTAGTTTTCTTATGTTTAGCAGCATTGTATGAAAGCTGGAAAGTTCCATTATCAGTAATTCTTGTTATTCCTCTTGGTGTAATAGGTGCTGTATTAAGTGCTTATTTCCGTGGATTAGAAAATGATGTTTATTTTCAAGTTGCTTTACTTACAACAATAGGTTTAGCTGCTAAAAACGCTATATTAATAGTTGAATTTGCTGAATTGTATCTCGCAAAAGGTAAATCAATATATGAAGCAGCAATACTTGCTTCAATAGCAAGATTAAGACCAATTATCATGACTTCTTTTGCATTTATTGCTGGTGTTATGCCACTAGCTTTAGCAACAGGAGCAGGTGCAAATAGTAGATTATCAATAGGGACTGGAATTGTAGGTGGTACATTAACTGCTACTTTATTAGCAATATTTTTTGTTCCATTGTTCTTTATAATAGTAAAATCAATTTTTAAAGATAAAAAAGGTGAATTAAATGAATAATAAATTTACATTATTAATATTACCATTAATAATAAGTGGGTGCGTAAATTTAGCACCAGAATATAAAAAACCTGATAATATTATACCTAAAGAAATAGTAAATATAGGTTTGGAAGATAATGTAATAGTTCCAGATGATCTTTTTTGGAAAAATTACATCAATAATGAGAAGTTAAAAAAAGTAGTTGAGTTAGGTTTGTTAAATAATAAAGATCTAAAAATTGCTATAAACAATATAGAAATAGCTAGAGCTAAGTATGGAATAGAAAAATCAAATAGACTTCCACAAGTTGATATTAATTATAATGGACAAATAGGTAAAACAGAATCAAATAAATTAGATAACGCAAGTTTAAACGCAAGTATAAGTTCTTATGAATTAGATATATTTAGTAGAGTTAAAAACTTATCTGAATCTGCTTTACAAGATTATTTAAACACAACTGAAATAAGAAACTATAATGAAATATTAATTAGAAATGAAATAATTAAAAGTTATTACGATATTGCTTATTATAAAGAAGCTTTTAATATATCTAAAAAATCAGAAATGAATAATTATAAAAATTTAGATATAATACAAAAAAGATTAGATAATGGGTTATCAACAGAAAAAGATTTAAGTGATGCTAAAAGTTCTTACTATAAAAGTAAATCAGATAGTTTAATGTATCAAACAAATGTTGATAAAAGTATTAATTACTTAAACTATTTAATAGGTAAGAAATTAGATGACTCTCTATTACCTATTGGAACAAAAGAATTAAATAATTCCATAAAAAAATTAAATAAAAAATTTAACTCAGATATTTTATTAAATAGACCAGATATATTAGCAGCAGAGCATATTTTAAAATCAAAAAATGCAAATATAGGAGCAGCAAGAGCAGCTTTTTTACCAAGAATAAGTTTAACAGCTAGTAATGGTATTGCAAGCAATGATTTAAGTGCTTTATTTAATAATAATTTTAATACTTGGAGTTTTATTCCAAATATTTCAATACCTATATTTAACGCTGGTAAAAATCAATCTAATCTTGATATTTCAATTGCAGAACAAAAAAATGCTTTATTTTCATACGAAAAAACTTTACAAAAAGCATTTTATGATGTTTTAGATCAATTAAGTATAAAATCTAATATGGAATTAAGATTAAATTCATACAATGAAGTATTAAAATCTTCAAATTTAAGTTATGATTTATCTTTAAAATCGTATAATCTAGGAGCTAAGAGTTATTTAGAAGTACTAATTGCTGAAAGATCTTTTTACTCTTATCAAATTCAAAATTTAGAACTTCAAAGAGAAAATTTTTATAGTCAAGTAGATATTTATAAAGTATTAGGATATTAAATTGACAAAAAATACATAAAATAGTAAAATCCTCTACCTCAGAGGATTTTTAATTAAATGACTAATTTAACATTATTATACAAGAAATATGGCGCACATAATATGTTAAAGAGCCAAGAATTTTTGGATTATATACCTTATCCAATCTGCAATAATGGAAAAAAATATAGATTTAATAATGAAAATATTAATTTTGATATTTTAAGCATTTCTAACGAAAATTTTCAAGAATTTGGATATAGGAAGCTAAATAAAAATTCTATTTTAAGTAAGATTAGTTTTGAATTAAAAAAAGATTTTATAAAAATAATTTTAAAAGAACAATTTGAATTGTTTAAAAAATATTCAATTACTGAATTTGACAATAATCTTATAGAAGACTTATATGATTTAATTTTTGAAGATTTTTATTATTAAAATTAAAAGTTAAAAATACACTAAATATTTTAAAAAAAGAAGAAAACATTATTGAGTATGAACTACCTCGCCCTGAAGGACGAGGTTTCTTTCTCTCTTGAAATCAAGAGTTCTCGCTGACGTTCATTATCAGCTTCATACAAAGCTGTCAGCCTTGTATGCACGGTTTCTCTTTTCATTTTTAACGGAACATATTGT
>JACCDZ010254754.1_pt1 | contig 28973 bp, 21 predicted proteins | sample 7449551 | NCBI WGS metagenome assembly JACCDZ01 (sample SAMN15323452, study PRJNA562643) | freshwater metagenome | isolation source: river surface water | place: USA:Blue River Watershed | collected 2017-08-18 | reverse complement strand
GATCGCCAGCCCGGCGATCAGGTCGATCTCCAGCCCGTCGGCGGTCTGCAGGCGGGCGAAGTGGCGGGTGGCGTACAGCGGGTGCGGCGGCGGGGTGATGTCGCTGGCGTGTTGCAGCAGCAGCGCCTTGACGGCGGCGAAGTCCTCGGCGCTGGTAACGAGGTCAAGATCGCGCGGCTCGTCGACGAGGCCGAGCTGTTGCAACAGGGTGCTGCCGCCGATGGCCCAGTTCAGGCCGGCCAGCTGTGGTGCGAGGGCGGAGATGAAGGCGCGGGGTGTGCTCATGCGGTGTTTCCGGCAAGCGTGGCGCCGTTGCGGCCAACGTTGGCCGCAAGTGGCGCTACGCGGGTGAGTGACGGGTCAGTAGTGCGGCGGAATGTCGTCGCGCAGCGAGCCGACGGTCTCGTCCTGGCCGGCACCCTGTTGTAGCTGGTACAGGTGACGCAGCTGTTCCTGCAGCAGGTCGATCTGCTGCTGCTGGCGGGTGACGGTGAGATTGAGCGCGTCGAGCAGGTCTTCCTGCAGCGCAACCTTGATTTCCAGTTCGGTGAGGCGTGATTCCATGATTGGTACCCGCTGAGAGTGGTGACGGTGCATTACTGATCATAGAACGGAAAACGGGGTTTCCATTTCTGGAAACCCCGTAAATCCTGGTGCCGGCGGCAGGAATCGAACTCGCGACCCCCTGATTACAAGTCAGGAGAAACGAGGTTTTCTGCAATACCAGAACATCCCATGATCTACGTGTTAGTTCAAATAAAACATTAGCTTACGGATGATTCTTGTTTTTTACTTTATCATGACGTCCCATGAAAACCCAATTTTGTGTTGGGGCATTTGTTGGGGCATTTTGATGGCAAAGCGCGAAAACAATCTGAAGGTGGCAACCCTCAAGGCACTAACCGCTGCCGACCACAAAAAACCCCTGTCAGACGGTGGTGGGCTGTTTGGTGAGGTACGGATAGGCGCGGATGGTACACCAGCGGTCTGGTTTACGTATCGCTATCGTGCGGGCGGCAAGACCCGCGACAAGCGCATAGCAACATGGCCAGCCAGAGACCTTGCCGCGATCCGTGCCGAGCGTGACCGCTTGCGGCAGATGGTAGCCAATGGCCTAGACCCTATCGAGGAAGAACGCAAAGCCGCCGAGCTAGAACGGCAGGCATGGCAGGCCGCCGAAGCCAAGCGCCTGGCCGAAGCCGCAGAGGCGGCAAGGTTGGCCGCACGCATGACCTATGGCGGTCTGTTCGCCCGCTATCGTGCTGCCCATGTGGACAAGCTCAAAGGCGCTGCCGAGATCATCCGCCGCCACCAGAAAGACGTCTTGTCGGCCATTGGGGCAATCTACGCCGATGAAGTCACGCGGCAGATGGTCGCTGCCGTTGGTCAGCGTATTGCCGACCGTGGAGCCGGACGCGCCGCCCATTTGACCCTTGGCGATATTTGCGCCTGCTACAAATGGGCAATTGATACCGCCTTGCTGGATGAAGGGCAGAACCCCGCCGCCAGTATCAAGAAAACCCGCATTGGCAACACGTCCAAAATGCGCGACAGGGTATTGAGCGAAGCCGAGTTGAAACACCTGCTACAAAGCGCCTTGCCGGCCTGTAGCCTGACGCCGATGGCCAAGGCAGGGGTTCGCCTGATGCTGGCCACCGCTTGCCGCGTGGGTGAGCTGCTACGCGCCCGCTGGGCAGATATCAATCTGGAGGCAGGCACTTGGACGATACCGGCAGAGCACGCCAAGAACGGGCAGGCGCATGTAATCCACCTGAGCCGCTACGCTATGGCCGCCGTTGAAGAGTTGGCCAGTTATGCCATGTCGGCAATCTGGTTTTACCCCAACAAAACCGGCCAGACGCATGTTTGCCTCAAGACCCTGACCAAACAGATAGGCGACCGGCAAAAGGGCGAAGCCGGTGCCATGAGCCGCCGCGCCAGCGACACCAGCAGTCTGATACTGGATGGGGGAGACTGGACAAGCCACGACTTGCGCCGCACCGCCGCCACCCTGATGGGCGAACTCGGGGTAATGCCACACATTATCGACAAGTGCCAGAACCACGTAGAAGCTAATCGCGTGACCCGCACCTATCAGCGCCAAGAGTACATGCCGGAACGCAAGGCCGCGTTTGATCTACTGGGCGCAAGACTGGCCTTGCTGGCCAATCCTGATGCGGCCAACGTGGTGATGCTGAAACGGGCTTAAGTGCGACCGGACTTGCTGAGCATGGGAAAGGAGAGACCGGACAATCTGGTTCTGAGGTAAAAACCGGCAAGATGCTTTAGGATTGCGCCCCCGTCAGAGCGGGTAGCGAGATTTTTTTGAAGTTTTGATCAATGTAACTTGAGGAAAGGTGTTTATGAGTAGAAGGACATTGTTTGGGTTAACAGAAGCAGACTACCGGGCTCTTGTTGCGCCAATTGAGCGTTTTCAGGGTTTGGAGGAGTATCTAATTGAGTTTCTTCTCTTAAGGCCCAAAAAAGCTAACCGCCCCAATAACTGCCGTGCATCGGCAAGCAGCACCCGCGTAACCGGCAACAATGCCAAAAAGGCGGCATCCGGCAGTGGCGGCAGCGACCCCGACCCCGAGCCCCGACGACAACCCCGCCTATCCGGTCTGGTTGCGCTTCGCAACATCCTGACCACCTGCCATACCCTGATTGCCGCTGACACCTACCGTCCGGAGGTGCTGGCATGAATTCCCCAATCCAGCTTTACCGTTTACCTGCCGTTATCAGTCTTGTTGGCCTGAGCCGATCTTCAATCTATCGCCTGATGGACGATGGCGCATTTCCCGTGCCTGTCAAACTTGGCCAGCGAGCCGTGGCATGGCGAGCCGTTGATGTACATGCCTGGATCGAGAGCCGGAATATTGCCCGGACGGAGGTGGCCGCATGAACGCCCCCTACCGTAACCCGATCAATAGCATCCGCGCCGCACTGGCACATCTGGACGCCCACGATCGCAACAAGTGGGTTATGCACGGCATGGCTATCAAATCTGAGCTGGGCGAGGCTGGCTTCCCTATCTGGGACGACTGGAGCCAGACGGCCAGGAACTATCAGGCCAAGGCCGCCAAGGCGGTGTGGAAGAGCATCAAGCCGACGGGTGGCATCACCATCGCCAGCCTTTTTGCCGAAGCGATCAAGCATGGTTACCGGCCTGAGGTGCCCTACACGCTGCCCAGCCAGGCTGAACGTGACAAGATGGAAACAGCAAGGTTGGCCGCACAGGCCGAAGCTGAAGCACTGGCAAGACAGCAGCGCGAGGCTGCCAAAGCCAAGGCGGCCAAACTGTGGGCGCGGGCCAGTACGGTACGGACTGACCATCCCTACCTTGTGGCCAAGGGCATCACCCCGTATGGCGTGAAGCAGCTACGCGACATGCTGCTGGTTCCGCTACATGATGACGGCGAGCTGGTGAACCTACAGATCATTGCCGCCAATGGCAACAAGCGCTTTCTGAGTGGCGGACAGGTCAAAGGTACTTCGCTGGTGTTAGGTCAGATCAAGGGCGCGGATACCGTGTTGCTGTGTGAAGGCTGGGCCACTGGCTGCAGCCTGCATCAGGCTACTGGCTGGGCGGTGGTGGTGGCCTTCAATGCGCACAATCTGGTGGAGATGGCACGGCAACTGGGCGCCTTGTCGGATGCGGTCGCGGTCGTGGTGTGCGGGGATATCGATGTCAGCCTCACCGGGCAGCAAGCGGCGCAGAGGGCGTTAACCCGGCTGGGCAGCCAAGCCAAGGTTTGTCTACCGGACTTCAGTGCGGAACAACTGGTCGATTACCAGCAACAGCATAGCCAGCCCCCGTCCGACTTCAACGACCTGCACCAGTTGGCCGGTTTGGCTGCAGTGGCTGCTGCCGTGCAAGCGGCACAGTCTGCTACTGCAGACGGGAAAGGCGGGAAAGGCGGGAAAGGCGGGAATCACGGGAATACTGCCCCATCCGCCGCGCCCGGACAGTCTTTGCCGACTGGGGCCGATTTCCCGAACGATGGCAACGAACACGGGATGAGCGGGAATCGCCTGCACATTCCGGCTGGCTACGCCCTGTTGCGCCGCGCCGAGCATCCCGGCCTGTACTGGCTGGATCCGGATACCGAAAAGCCGCCGCGCTGGATCTGCTCGTCCTTGCTGGTCGAGGCCAAAAGCCGCGACGAGCGCGGCAGCAACTGGGGGCGTTTGCTGAGCTGGCAGGATGCCGAAGGCCGCCACCATCGCTGGGCCATGCCGGCTGAGCTGACTTGCGGCGATGGCAGCGAGCTGGCCAGAGAGCTGGCGCGTGGCGGGCTGGATATCGATCCGAGCCGCAAGGCACGCGAGCTGCTGAATGCTTATCTGGTGCGAAGCAATCCGCCCAGACTGGTACGCAGCACCCAGCGCACCGGCTGGCATGGCAGTGCTTTTGTGCTGCACGACGAGGTGATCGGCCAGCGACAAGGCGAAGATGTGTTCTTACAGAGCGAGCGTGACGAATCACTGGGCATGGTGCAGGCCGGCAGCGTAGATGGCTGGCGTGAACAGGTTGGGATGTTGGCCGTAGGCAATAGCCGGCTGGCGTTTGCACTGTCGCTGGCCTTTGCTGCCCCTCTGGCCGAGCTGGCGGGCGAATCCGGCGGCTTTCATATGATCGGCAGCTCCAGTGCCGGCAAATCCACCGCGCTGGAAGCGGCAGCGTCGGTATGGGGCAGCCCGGTAGATTACGGCTTCAAATGGCGGGCCACCAGCAATGGTCTGGAAAGTTTGTGCGCCAGCCGCAATGACCTGCTGGTGATTCTGGATGAGCTGGCCCAGGTCGACCCGCGTGAAGCGGGCGAGTCTGCCTATCTGATCGCCAATGGCCAAGGGAAGGCACGTGCCAGCCGCAACGGCAGCATGCGCACGCCAGCACGCTGGCGGGTGCTGCTGTTATCTGCCGGCGAGATCAGCCTCGCCCAGCATATGCAGGAAGCCGGCAAGCAAAGCCGCGCCGGTCAAGAAATCCGCCTGATCGACATTGCAGCCGATGCAGGGCAAGGGCTGGGCTTGTTCGACACCCTGCACCATCTGGAGAGTGGCGCCGCGCTGTCGCAAGCCATCAAGCACGCCTGCCAACACCAGCATGGCCACGTTGGCCGCGCCTTTCTGCGGCAATTGGTCAATGAGCGCGAGCCCATCCCCGAGCTGATCCGGCAGGCACGTGCCAGCTTTCTGGCCGAAGACGTACCAGCCGGGGCGTCTGGCCAGGTGATTCGTGCAGCCAACCGTTTCGCCCTCGTGGCGCTGGCTGGCGAACTGGCCAGTGCCTGGGGGCTGACCGGCTGGCCACAAGGCGAGGCCATGCGGGCGGCGGAACGGCTGTTCCGGGAATGGCTGGCCGGCCGTGGCGGCACGGGCGATGCCGAAACACGCGAAGGTCTGGCCGCCGTGCGGGCCTTTCTGGAAGCCCACGGCGAAAGCCGCTTTACCCCGTGGGATGCCGACCCGGCAGCCGCCGCGCGCACCATCAACCGTGCCGGTTTCCGCCGGCTGGAAGGCGACGGCCTGTGGTTTTACGTGCTGCCGACTGCCTTTCGCCAGGAACTATGCAAAGGCTTCAATGCGGCCAACCTCGCCAAGGCACTCGCCCATCGCGGTTGGCTCAAGACCCAGGCCAGCGACCGCAATACCTACAAAGCCAAGCTGCCGGGTATGGGCAGCAAGCCATCGAACATCTACCTGCTGACCCCGCTGATCTGGGAGGACGACACATGCAACTGAACCTGGCCATCCTCAGCGTTCCCGTGGTACCCGTAAGCCATTGTCGCCAACGGGAAACCCCGGACAGTGCGCCCCGCCTTGTCGCGCAAGGCGCGGCCAACAAGGTTCCCGTGATTCCCGTTCTTCCCGTCACGGCAAGCAACACTGCAATACCTGCCAGCCTGCTTGAACTGGTCAGTGAGGCAGCTCGCCTTGGCCACTGGCCGCCAAGCGAACAGGCAGAACATCTGGCCATCATCCGGCGGCAACTGGCCCGTGGAGAATTTGATGCTGCGACGTTGGCCGCAGGCTGGCAGGTCCATCTGGACAACTGGCATAACCGGCAGGAGGCCATCGAGGAACGTATCGCCATCATGCACTATGATGGTGGCCTGCCGCTGGCCGAAGCCGAACAGCTTGCCGCACAGGAAAACCGCTGCCAGCACTGCCGCCACTGGCAGGGGGATCAAACTGTCACCGATGCCCACACCAGCGCCATGGCAAAAATCGGTGTGGCACGCATACCGACCGCCAGTAAAACACTGGGCCTCTGCCAATTGAAGTTCAAACCCTGGCGAATATCGAACATCCCCGGCAACAGTCTTTACCGGCAGTGGCATTTCATCGGGCAATGTGGTTTTACGGGGGGGATTTGGGGTGTTAACCGTAACTTACCGTAACATGCTTTTACGGAATACCTACGATATCCACTCGAACCATCTGCTGTTTTTTTGTGCTGGATATGCAAATGGGCTGAATGGTACAGTGCGGTTTTTACTGCCAACGGATAGGTCATGACAAGGATTCGTGGCAAAACCATCTACGAGGCCGAATGTTGCGGCAGGCAGTATGCCGCGACCAGCTATGCCTCCATGAACTTCATGTGCAGTGAGCTCTGGAGCGATGGCTGGCGCGAGGGCTCACTGATGCCTGATAGTGACGGGCTTTGGCAGTGTGGCTGTGGTCAGTACCATTACTGGTATCTGCACATGCGCCAGATCGGCTTGAGCGCGCAGAGTGATCTGCCGCATCTGAACCTGGTACCCGAGCATCGCTTGCCGCAGTGCATTGAGCAGACTCGGGGTACTCTGCTGGAGGTTTATGCCCGGCTGGCCTACTGGCGCAGTCAGAATCACGAGTACCGGGAGGCTTTTTATGCCCTGCGTGAAGCGCAGCAGCTTATCGCCAAGCGTGACGAGTCTGACTGGCATCTGGCCAACCCCGATACGCGAACATGGTGGCAAAAGTTGAAAGGCAAACCGGCACCAGCTTATCCGCATGCTGCCCCCAAACCTATCGCCATGCCAGCCTTCACGCCATCTGCCCTGCAAGTCGAAAACATGCAGCAACTATGCGAGTTGCTGACGGCCGATTCCGATGGCGATTCTGACCTGCTGATCGTGGCCGAGTTGCAGCGCCAGCTTGGCCAATTCAGTGCTTCACTATTGACCTTGCAGCAGGTACCCGAAGACAGGAGTGATGAAATTCACGCCCTGATCCGACATCTGGCCGAGGCCGGCAACCCAGCTCCAGGCTGGGTACAAGGGTGGTAGTTGTACCCAGAATATCGGGAAAAACCGTAACATAACGTAACATCGTTTTTGCTTGGGCAAGCAGGTGATGGCTACACCAGCATGGAGAGTTTTCGTAGCAATACGCGACAGTTCAGATTCAATCAACCTGCGTTGCCGGGTTGTGGCGTATGAATAAACTGGATGAGCAGGTTAGTTGGGTAAGTGCAGGCTTCTGAAAAAATGCCGGGCTTGATAACCCGGCATCCAAGTGTGGCAATGTTGCATTATTGCCATGGCAATAACTGTCATACAGTTTTCTAGCAGGTCCAGCTATTGGATAGCTCTTCCGCTTGTTTCAAAACCAGCTCCACGGCATCGGGTTGCTGGTCTGGTGGGTAGCGCCATTTTTGCAAGCAGCGCCGCACGAGGATGCGTAGCTTGGCTCGTACGCTCTCTCGCACCTGCCAATCCACTGTGGTACTGGCCCGCAGTTTCTCTGTGATCTCCACTGCGATCTTTTTCAGCACCTCGTCACCCAGCTCGCGTACTGCGCTCTCGTTGTTGGCCAGTGCATCGTAGAAAGCGATTTCATCGTGCCCTAGGCCAAGTGCAGCTTCTCGTTCCAGCGTGGCCTGGAACTCCTTTGCCATCTGGATCAACTCTTCAATAACCTGAGCAGTTTCGATCGCACGGTTATGATACTTACGCAGGGTTTCCAGCAGGCGGTCGCCGTACTTCTTCTCTTGCACAACGTTGTTACGGGCTCGTGTTTTGATTTCGTCACGCAGCAGCTTTTCCAGCAGCTCCACAGCCAGGTTGCGGCTCTCCATTTGCCGAACATCAGCTAGGAACTCTTCCGACAGCAAGCCGATATTTGGCTTGTCCAGCCCCGCCAACGCGAACACGTCGGCCACGCCATCCGAGATGATGGCGTTGTCCAGTATCTGCTTGAGCGCGCTGTTCTTCTCTGCGTCACTGCGTTTCTTGTCCACGGTCGTGAACTTAGCGATGGCGGCCTTGATGGCCGAGAAGAAGGCAATTTCTTTGCGCAAGGCGCCTGCCTCATCCAGCGTACCACACAGCGAGAACGCCTTGGCCACCGCGACCATGGTGTCCAAGAAGCGCGTCTTGCCGTCCTTCAAACCCAGAATATGGTTGGCCGCAGGCACCAGAAATTGAAGGGCCTTGGTTTCAAAAGCACTGTAGTCGAAGCCGTGCATCAGTCCGCGCACGATGTCCATTTTTTCCAGCAAGACAGATAGCGCCTCGGCTGCATTGTGCGTTGGGTCGCCCTTGCCCTTGGCGTCGGTATAGGTCTTGAGTGCAGCTTTCAGCTCGTTGGCAATCCCGATGTAGTCGACTACCAGCCCGCCAGGCTTGTTTTTGAACACCCGGTTAACGCGAGCGATGGCCTGCATCAGGTTGTGGCTCTTCATGGGCTTGTCGATGTACATCGTGTGGCAGCAGGGCGCATCAAAACCCGTCAGCCACATATCCCGCACAATCACCAGCTTCAGCGGGTCTTTTACATCTTTGAAGCGGGCCTCCAGCCGCTTCTTCACCTGCTTGCTGTAGAGGTGTGGCTGCAGTAGCGCCTTGTCGGCAGCCGAGCCGGTCATCACGATCTTGATGGCGCCATGCTCTGGATCTGTACTGTGCCAGTCGGGGCGCAGTGGTGGGTTGTTTTCGTCTCCAATGCAGATGGCGTTATAAAGCTGCACGCAAATGTCCCGGCTCATGCACACGATCATGGCCTTACCATCCACCACAGAGATGCGGGCCTCAAAGTGCTGCACCAGATCACGTGCTACTTGCTGCAGACGCGGCTCCGAGCCCACCAGCTTTTCCAGCGCGGCCCATTCGCTCTTGGTCTTTTCGCGGTTGGCGATGTCCTCTTCGTCCTCGACAACTTCCTCGACCTGCTCGTTGAGGGTGTCGATCTCGGCCTGGTTCACGTCCAGCTTGGCCAGGCGACTCTCGTAGAAGATGGGCACGGTGGCGCCATCGTCCACCGCATCCTGGATATCATAGATACTGACGTAATCACCAAATACGGCACGCGTGTCTTTGTCTTCCAACGCAATCGGCGTGCCGGTGAAGCCGATGAAGGTGGCGTTCTTGAGTGCGTCGCGCAGATGTTTGGCGTAGCCGAACACGTACTTGCCGGTCTTGGTATCTAGCCGCCCCTTGGTGCCGTACTGGCTGCGGTGGGCCTCGTCCGAAATCACCACGATATTGGTGCGGCTGGAGAGCAGCGGGTGTACTTCTTCACCCTCTAGCAGCGCGAACTTCTGCACCGTGGTGAAGATGATGCCGCCCGCTTCGCGAGAGGCCAGCATCTCGCGAAGCTCGTCACGGTTGCCGGCCTGCACGGGAGTAGTCTTCAGTAGGTCACTGGCGGCACAGAAAGTGGCGAATAGCTGGCCGTCAAGGTCGTTGCGATCTGTTACCACCACCAGCGTGGGGTTCTTCATTTCGGGCTGCTGCAACAGCTTGCCTGCATAGCAGGCCATGGTGATGCTTTTGCCCGAGCCTTGCGTATGCCATACCACACCAGCCTTGCGAGAGCCTGGCTTCACCTCTTTGCCATAGCTTGCCCTTTCCTCCCGCACTTCCAACAAACCCTTGTCAGCATCTTGTGAGGCAATCACGGTGGCGCGAACAGCCTCTCGCACTGCGTGGAACTGGTGATAGCCCGCAATCTTCTTGATGATGCTGTCGCCATCCTGTTCGAACAGCACAAAGTGCCGCACATAGTCCAGGAACAGCTCAGGCTTGAAAAAGCCGCGCACCACCGTCTCCAGCTCCATCTGCAGCCGCGGCCGGTCGTCTTCGCTGGCGATGGTGCGCCAAGGCAGCATGCGCTCTGCATTGGCGGTAAGCGAGCCCACGCGCGCTGTCCAGCCATCGCTCACCACCAGGGCCGCGTTGTTGTTGAACAGGTCGCTGATCTCGTCCTTGTAGGTCTGCAGCTGGTTGAAAGCATCCCATACATCGGTTTGCTCGTTGGCGGGGTTTTTCAGCTCCACCACGGCCAGAGGCAAGCCGTTCACAAAGGCGATCACATCCGGCCGGCGCGGCTGCCTAGTGCCGGTGATGGTGAACTGGTTCACCACTAGGAAGTCGTTGTTGTTGGGCTGTGCGAAGTCGATGAAGTGCACCAGATCGGTCTTCTTCTGGTCGCCTACCGCGAACTCTACCATCACTCCGTTCAGCAGCAGGCGGTGGCTGCTTCGGTTGCGTACCACCATCTGTGGCTCACTGACGGATTGCAGTACGTGTGCAGCTTGCTCCAACGCCGTTGGCGGCATGTGCGGGTTGATACGCGCTAGCGCGCTCAGCAAACGCTCACGCAGCACGGCCTGCCGGTAGTCGGTACGCTCAGGGGCGCTGCTATCAGGGGCGATGTCTGGGCCATGGGCGAAGCGCCAGCCTGTCTCTTGGAACCAACCCAGGCAGAGTTCTTCGAGATGTTGTTCGTTCAGCATCATATTATTGCTTGCCTCTTCTGCAGCTCTGGTTCCGACGTGTGGAAGTTTTATGCCGCAGTTCATTTCCTGCTTGACGGATATCGGTCGGAACTCTAAAGTTCACCCCAATACGACCGGCGCCTCTGCACTTTGTGTACGCGTCGGTTTTCATTTCTGCATTTCCTGCGGCCACAGCGCCCACTTCTCCCATTCCCGAAATAATCCGAAATCGGCTAATGAAATCTGCTGACTAGCCACTGCCGGAAAATCGTTTGCGAGTAGATCCTTGAAACGCTTGCCCCAGCTGGAACTCGGACAGATCACTCTCAGCAACTGTTGCATCAGGCAGAAGTAGAAAAACGGACGCGCGTTGTTCAACTGCCCAGGCCAAGCTGCAGGCACTGCCGAGACTTCCAGCACGTTGATATTCCACAATCGGCTGTGGTGCGCGGACACATTGCGGATGAAGTTCAAGCTGCGCAGCCACTGCGCGAAAGCTTGGCCAAGTCCGATCCGCGAATACCGGATGCTCCTGCACCTTGTTCAACAATTGACTCAATCAGTTTTCGCCCGGCAGGGCTGCTAAAGAAGTAGAAGTAGAAGTCGGGGTCAGCCAGTTCACGGTTTAGGCGACATCGAATCACATGTGACTCGAAGCAAACCTGTTCGTCATCGCTCACAAAAATCGAGCACTTTCCAGCTCCTGAAAGGACCAATGACTGTCGCGCAAAGAGCAGATCGCCAGCGGCGAGAAGTGACGATTTGCGCTCTGCCTCATTAAGCGGCACGCGATCCATTTGGACTTCGGCTATGCGAGAGTTAGCAAACAACTCCCCCATATTGACCATCTTCGTTCCAGTGCCCCGCACTGCTTTTGGCTTCGTCAGTCCATTACGAAGTGGGATAGCGAATAATTCTTTGAAAGGCTTAGACTGCATAACCTAATCCCGCCAAGTTCTTCTTAATCTCGCCCTCCAGCTTGGCACTCTCTGCAAACTGCTCAGCCAACTGCGCCGTCAGCCGTGCTATCTTGTCGGCAAAGGCTTCGCCGTCGTCTTCCTGCTCTTCGGCTCCCACATAGCGGCCCGGGGTCAGCACATGCTCGTGCTTGCGGATGTCGTCGAGTGATGCCGAATAACAGAAGCCCGGCACGTCTTCGTAGTTTTCTCCGTGCTGCCAGGCGTGGAAGATGTCAGCCACCCTCTTGATGTCGTCCAGCGTGAAGTCGCGCAGCACCCGGTCCTTCATGTAGCCCAGCTGGCGGGCGTCGATGAACAGGAACTGGCCTCGGCGGTCGCACTTCTTCTTGTCGAGGTTGAAGCCGTTGGCCTTGTCTTTGGTCAGGAACCAGATGCAGGCCGGAATCTGGGTGTTGGTGAAGAGCTGGCCGGGCAGTGCCACCATGCATTCCACGTAGTCGCGCTCCACCAGTTGCTTGCGGATTTCGCCCTCGTTGTTGGTGTTGCTGCTCATTGAGCCATTAGCCAGCAGCAGCGCCATGCTGCCGGTGGGGGCCAGGTGGTAGAGCATGTGCTGCAGCCACGCGAAGTTGGCGTTGCCCTGCGGCGGCGTGCAGCCGGGTAGCCAGCGCGGGTCGTTCTCCAGCTTGGCATTCCACCACTCCTTCATGTTGAAGGGCGGTTCCCTGTAGGGTTTAACTGTGTTGCAAAAAATGGACACATCAGCCTTACAACATAGACTGATCCAGCTCATGTAAGAAATCCTGCGCGCTCGCGCACTGCTTGCTGCTATCCGGAATTCCACTGAGTTGGCCCAGACTCGTTGTAGTAGGCCATCACATAAGCACCAATACTCCCCTTGGCTAACTCTTACGTCAGCTAACCAGTTGCCTATCCGCCGAATATTTAACGAAAGCTGAGGCCAATAGCTGACTCACTGCAACTTCACAAACGTTACGTTGAACTCCTTGCATTGGCGGTGTTGCTGCATACGGTTAGCAAAGCTGAAGGCATCATTCAGTTCGCAGCGCTGAAACACATCAAGTCCTCGGCTGAGCACGATTTTCCAGCCATGGTCAGTGGTGATGTCGCGGTCGTGCCTGGTGCCAGTGGCGTCGAAAGTCCATGAGAACTGGATGCCGATACTGGTGCAGGCATCGGACATCTTCTGGAAGTTCTCGATTTGGCGCTCACCATTGAATTCGTCTTCGACGGTGACAACATGGACAGCCACCTCATCTTCTGGACGAGCAAATCGGCTGATTGTTTCCAGTAGTTCCATCAGGTTTCGTTGCTGATGGAAAGTGCGCAGGTACGGGTCGGTCACGATGATGCGCTTTGCCCCTACCAAGTAGGAGCCAAACAACTGGTCGAACGTCACCCCGCGCTGGTTTTCCTGAAAGACCCGGTGCAACTCCTTGAGCGTGGGCACGGGCATCTGAGTTGGATTGGTGCTTTCTTGGTCGCACACTTGGGAAATAGCAATGGTTTCCCCAGATGGCACAGCTAGGTCTGGCACGGGCTCAGTCGTACCATCGCCCGCCAATTTACGATGGTAGGCACCGGGGTACTCCTGTTCTTCAAGCGTCGTCACTAGGTGCTCTGCACCTTGTGGATCAAAGTAAGCAAAACGAACAGCGGGATAAGTCGCATCGATGCGCAGAAGCTGATCCTTCACCCGTTTACGTCCCTCGATCGCGACCTGAAGAAGCTCTTCGACTTCCTCTACACTCGCGTCGCCCTGCGGGTACAGAATTTTCATCAGACCAGAGAAGGTCTTGTTGATGCCATCACGGTCTCGGGTTGAGATGTCGTCCGACAGGCGGAAATGCGCCTTGTATCGGTCAGAAAAATCATGGCTGCGTAGTGAGCGCAGGATCTCTGCCAAGTAGTCCACCACAAATCCGTAGCCGCTGGAAAACATCTCGCCGCGAATCACATCGACTTCCCAGCCTGGGATGTAGCTGTGGATGCGGTCCAGGAAGGCCGAGTCGTGGAATTTTTCTGGCAGAGGGTCAAATAGATCCGAATGCTTGAGCATATAGGGCACCGTATGGTCGGTATTGCCCACAAACACCATGCTGGCCTCCGCACCCAGCGTTTCCACCCCACGCGAGAACGACTTGTTGGCCATGTAGTTCTTCATGATGTCCACCAGCGCCTTGTCCACGCGCTTTTGCTTGCCGGCGAACTCGTCAAAGGCCACTACATCCCAATAACCCACCAAACCCAGCTTACCCGTGCCGTTGTGGACGAACAGTTTAGGCACGGTCACTTCACCGCCCGAAATCAGAATGCCGTGCGGTGAAAACTCCGAGTAAATATGCGACTTGCCGGTCCCCTTGGGGCCCAGCTCGATCAGGTTGTAGTTGCGTTCACAGAATGGGATGAGTCGCACCAACTGGCTAAGTTTGTTGCGCTTGCCGAACATCTGCGGGTTGAAACCCACACTCTGGATCAGCAGGTCAATCCATTCTTCGGTAGTGAACTGCTTGCGTGCCTCCACGTAACCGTCAAAGTCGAAATGCGAGAGCTGAATCGGCTTGATGGAGGAAAGCACCCAAGGCGTCGCGTTCTTGTCTTCAGTGAACAGGTATTCCAGCTCCGCGATGCACCATACACCGCCCACAAGTAGCTTGGGGTGGGCCTTCACAGTGGCCGAATCGATGATGACCTTCTTGATACCCAGGTTGGCAAACTCGGCCTCGTAGGCATCCGACTTATCGTTCAGCGCCACGCTGATGCGGTCGATGACCTTGTGCCGGCCTTTTTCCTTGATGGTGGAGCGCACCAGCCCAGCCTCGTTGCGATGCACGTAATGCTTTCGCAGAATCTCGCGCACCGTCTGGATGCCAGTATCGATTGTGGCCTCGTCATTGGTCGCGCAATATTGGCCGAGCAGATACTCCAGCACATACGTCGGCACAATGGCATTTCCCTTCACCGTCTTGACCAGATCCTTGCGAACCACGAGCCCGGCGAAGTGTTGATTGATTTTGTCGTCTAGTTGGCTCATCTCTGTCACTCCACCCTATCTCTCAAAAATCGAACTCGCTAGTAAACGAGCGTCGAATGGTGTAGCGCACGCCCTGATGGCGCGTGTAGTGTGAGGTGCCATCCACGGGCTCTTCCAGTCGCAGCTCGACCTGCTGGTTGTTGAAGTCGTCGGCCTTGCGGCTCAGGATGAAGCGCACCGCCACCTCCCGCTCACGCGGGTTGCTAGACGTCATGTCAAAGCTCAACTCATGGACATCAGAAATTGCCTCACCTGCCAGCGAGTACAGGCCGGCACGCAAACGGCGCGGTTGGCGCTTGTCTGTCACGGGCTCGGTCTGGTAAAGCACCACGGCCAGCTGTCCGGTTGTGATGGTTTTGCCCCCACCACCAATCAACTCCACTTCGACCTTGCCCACATCGCTCTGGCGCTTCTTGTTGATGCTGACCACGGGAATCACCACCTCCTGCAAGGTGGCGCCACCATGCACGAAGCGGCTTCCGGAACCCTTCAACCGCAATCGATTGATCGATTTCGGGATCTGCACCTGCAAGCCGCCTGCCAAGCCAAGTTGGTTTGGCTGAAAGGTCTTGAAGCTACTGCTCTCGCGCAGGCCGCGCCCTAGTACAAAACGCCGGTCGATGTAGAGAACCTCGTCGCCGCTAGGCTCCGTGCTAAGGAAATCGCTGTCTTGCAAAGCGTGGTGTTGATAGATAAATCCGTGATCAGACGTGACGACAATGTTGCTGGCATTGGCATTGGCCAATTTTTTAATGACCCGCAGCAACTCATCCAGCGTTTCTTCTGCTGCGCCAAAGACGCGCTCTTCGGTATCCCGCGTGTCACCGGTCTTGTCGATAAGGTTGTGATAGACGTACACCACATCATGATCGCGCACCAAAGCCCGCGAATCCTCCTTGCCCATGGCCAGAACGTCTTTTGCCAGCACTGCAGTGGATAAGGCAACTGTTTGCGCCAAGATACGAGCACGACTGGCGGTACCAGTGGCGTTAATACCATCGGCCAACACCTCACCGCTGTCGTCCTCCACAATCTGCAGTGTCTTGTGCGGTAGCAGTGAAGCCATACCCAGCTGGGTGTAACTGGGTAGGCAAGACAGGGCTGGCACCAGCTCTGCATCAAAGCGGTCTTCGCGGCGAATCAAGCTTTGCAGCTCTTCACCCACCTCGTAGCGGAAGGCATCCGAGATCAACACGCACACCTTGCCCTTGCGCTCGAGATAGGGCATTACAAAGCGCTCGAAGAAGTTGGCTTGGCTTACCACTGGTGCCGCATCCCAATCTAGGCAAGCGTCCACAAAGCGCTGCCAGCGCACATTCAAGTGCGACAGGAAGTTGTTGGTATACAGGTTCTCCACTTGCTGGCTCAGTGCCTGCAACAGCGAGGCCTGACCCGATTCGCGAGCATGGAAGATGAACTTGCGGTAACGCTGGTCTAGGCGGAACCAGCTCTGCGTGTACTTGTGAATACCGTCCGTTAGCGAGTCCATCTCCAGCTGGGTCAGCTCCAGCGTCTGCATGAATTGCACGGCATGCTCAATGGCCAGGTAAACATGCTGGTAGCGTTCGAACCAGTGACCTTGCCGACGCAGGCGAACCCATTGCTCCAACTCCTGGGCACTAACCGTGCGCGAGCAAACCTCTCGCACCAGCTCGCTCAGGATCTTGCGATCGATGGCTTCAAACTCATCCACAGACATCAGCGTACGGTAGTCAAGACTGTGAAGTTTGTCCTCAATCTGCAAAATGTCGGCACACTGGGCAGATAGCACCTCGAATGACTCCGCGTGCGAGCGGCTGTCTTTCCAACGCCGAATGAACACCTTGGCCTCTGATGTGAGCAGGGGTTTGAACTGGACATCCACCTCACTGAGAAAGCAGCTCTTGAACAGCTCGATCACAAAGTCTTGCAGACCCGGCCGTTCGCTGACATAGCCATAAGCCCGCTTCATCAGCTCCCAGAAGTGTGCATGCAGACCGCTGCGCTCGATCAGCTTCCACTTCGTCTCGGCACCGCTGGCCAGTTCGGCCAACAGGACTTCCAGCATCGCGTCCAGTCGCGCATCGTCGCTGCCGACACATACAGCTAGCATTTTCTGGCGTAGAGCATGCTGACTATCACCCGGCTCCAGCAGCACCTTCAGCTTCTCGCGCCGTTTAGCGGCCTCAAAAAAGGCCACATGCGCCTCTAGCAAGGGATAGGCATCAGGCCCTAGCTCTAGCTCGGCCAACCACAAGGCCACCTGATCGGTACGGAAGGTGCTACCGCTAGCCAACTGCACGTCCAGCAACCAGTTCGCTAGGTATTCGGGTTCCGGCCCGTCTTTAAACAGCAGAAACTTCTGCTCGGGTTGCTCACGTAGCACGCGGTACTTCACGCCGAACTCGTTATTGGCCAGCTCGATCTTTTCCACGCCGGGCAGGCTCAGTGCCTCAAATTCGGCACGAAACTCGTGCCGCGTGTCGTACCAAAACACGATGCGTTGCTTGTCAAACAGATTGCACAGCGCCTGCTGAATCTTTGCGTTACTCATCTAAGGTCAATCCTCGTCCTTGGCATCTAGCCCGACGATCTTCTTCAGCGCCGAACCAAAGCTGACGTAGTTTTTCTTCACACCGTCATCAAGGTCGATGGTTATTTGCTCGGTAGCCAATGGATAAATCACATCGCGCTCGTAGTCCTCCAGCTCGGTCAACACCTTGGCCAGGCGGTCCACTTCCTTCTGAGCGCGCGTCTTGTCGCCCTGGCTGGTGGCGGGGTTGATGCTCACCGAGGCTTGGCGCTCCTTCTCGGTGCTGAGCTTCTCGCGATAGTCGCGCAGGTACTTCAGCACCACGCTCACCGTGTCCGGGCGGTAGCGGTGCATGTAGATCAGCGCGTTGAAGCTGCCCTTGGGGCTGCTGAACAGCCAGTAGATAGGGCGCTTCTTGTAGCGCTTCACATGGTCGGAATAGAACTCGCTCAGGAAGTAGTCGCGAAGGTTGTAGTTGCGCTTGCCCTTCACGTTCAGCGCTTGCTCGATGAAGGCAAGGTTCTCGTCGTAGTGCTCCTCACCAAAGGCCACGCGCAGGAACTGGCGGAAGCGCAGCGTGATGTCATCGGCAAACCAGTCGCCATCCAACACCGGAATCACGTTGTCATCATCCGCTGGGAAGCTGGGCTTCGGCACCTGCGCCAAGTAGTCGGCCAACGTCTCACCCTGGTTGGCCAGAATCAACCCGGGCTTATCCAGGCTGTAGCGGCCGAACATGCAGCCCACGGCGTAGCTCACTAGCTCTCGCATGGTGTCCGCTAGCAACAGCGCCTCCAACTCTTCTTCGCTCTTGTCACCGCCATAGCGGTAGTGGGGGTTACAGGTGAGCGTAATCTCGTTCAACGGCACCTCTGGCGTCAGCTCATCCTGCAAGCCATAGACGTCAATAGTAATGCGGTTGTTTTCTTCTTCCAGCCGCTGCATTTCCCGTGTCATTTTCTGCCAACGGCTAAAGACCTTCTGACATGTGATATCCAAGGCTGCCTGGGTGCTGTCAATACCAACCAAGGTAAATTTTGAAAAATTCCAAGAGGTTTCAAATGAATCCCAATCTTCTTTTGAAATTTCAAGAAGAGTAGATGAGTTGCTCTCGATTAAATTCTTTAATGGGATATCACCAATAACAGGGAATGCGCCAACTTGACCACCTTCATAATTGATTGTGGGAGATAGCTGCTCAATAAAAACCCTATTTACTTTGCTATTTAGCAATCCTGTTAAATAACTTGAATTCAGAGTATCGGAAAATATGCTTGGCCCAGCCACATCGAAAATAAAGCCATCCTTGTAATTTCTGACCGCAAACTTCCCGGTTGAAACTTTCGACCAAGAAATGCTATCTCTGAAAAAATACTCCTCGCTAACAATCCGACCGCCAGATGCACCTTCAGCTGCTTTTTTGATGTCTTGGCCATCATTTTGCCAATTAACTACCTGCAAAAAATTACCGTACCATCGGCGAAACAAACCACCTTTATTGTAAGGAAACCATTTTTTATTGCTCAGTTTTGCCTCGCCTGAATCACCAAGTCTTAAGCCAATCTTTGAATAATCCACTTCATACCAGAGTCGCGTAAATCGATCATTGTCTGTTGTGGACATTCCGTTTTTTACTTGGCCCTGGCTATCTAATGAAGGTATCTTCTCAAAGGCCGAGAAAACATTCCCACTTATCCAGTAAGCAATTGGGCATCCCGCTATTTTTAGGAAATTGCTCTGCCGAGAGTTGAACACCTCGCCTTTGGATACTTTTGCCTTGTAAATTTCGTTTTTGTCAGAGGATTGCGGAGCGTCATTAAGATTTACATAAGCCCCTGGCAAATCGCTCAACCCACGCATTAGTACGAAGGCGCACGCTTGGGCCACTTTCGAATTAAGCTCAGGAAAGCTGTTGTACCCAATCTGTACCAATGTAGTCAGATGACTCTGTTGAACAATAATCCTTCTGAGTTTTTCATATGAGGATAGAAACATCCAGCTTTGCATAGTAACCAAGCCGGAATACCCATTTTCAAGAAGTAATTCAATGCTTCGCTCCATGAACATGGAGAACATGTCACTTTTGCTGACCGAGTACGCTGACTTGCCGTATGCGTTGATTGCGGAATTCATATTTCCGGCGCTTAGATACGGCGGGTTTGCGAGTACCACATGGTATTTAGGGCTCAGGAAGTCAGCCTGCTGCATGGCTTGCAGAACCTTCTGATGAGTTTGGCTGAGAAAAAGATGCCCAGAGACATCCTTTAAGTCGAGAATTGTCAGCATACCGCCCACATCGGTGACATCGGGGCGGATTAGGGAGCCGAAGTTGTCGGCCTCTTCAAATTGCCGCAGGGTAGTTTGCAGCGGCGCGGTGAACAGGTCGCGACCGACAAAATTCATGTACTCTGCCAGCTCATCTGCATCAAACTTCACGTTCTCCAGAACGCAGATGTTGGGCTTGATGCCTTTATTGAAAAACCTACGCTGTCTGGCGCGGGCCTTCATGGTCAAGGCAAAGGCGGCCAATTCCCCGGCACGTTCGTCGATCTCGATCCCGTAGAGATTATGGGTGAGAATCTTTTCCGGGATCTCGGCGGCATCGACGCCTTCTTCTTCATAGATGGCATAGAGCAAATCGAAGGCATAGGTCAGCATGTGACCAGAGCCACAGGCGGGGTCACAGATCTTGATTTCTTCAGGGCTGTTGATCTTTAGAAAATCGGTTTCCGGTAGTTCTGGCTTGATGTAGTAGTCCATCTTCTCGGCCAGCCTAGAGCTGGGCCGATTGAGCATCCACAGGCGGCCAAGGGAATTTTCCACCAGATAGCGCACGATCCAGTGCGGTGTAAAAAGCTGTGTGGCAGCGGGAATGTTTTCGGGGGTGATCTTCTGGTTTTTTTTCAGCCCCTCGAACACCGCATCTTTTTTCTCGGAGATATAGAACTGGTAAAGCCAGCCGATCACTTCGACATCTTCGCAGGCATCCGGCGTCATCGCTTCGCGGGTGTAGGCGAGGATGGAGTTGCCTGAGAGCAGATCGTCGGGCATCAGTAGTTCGGTGTAGTCGTCGATGCGTTCAAACAGAAACGGCATGGCGCGATGAAAGGCGTTGCAAGCCGCCACCACCAACAGGCGATAGGCCTCGCCCTGCGGGTCGTGGCTGGGCGATTTGCCTTCGAGCAGTGCAAAGATTTGCTGGCGGATTTTCTCCGGTACGGTCTCGTCGTCGATATGTCCCATCTTGGCCTCGGCCAAGATCTCTGGCTGGAACTGCCCCTCAGCCGGCGACACCACCCCGATACGGGTATAGCGGTTCACATCCATAAAGCGCAGCGCGCAAAAGCGGTTGAACCAGGTGTAAGCCACGCGCTCGATAACCTGCGCCTCGCCACGGACCTTGAGGGCTTCTTCGAGCTTCTTGATGGCCTCGACATTTTCACGCCGTGCAGCACTGCCCGGTTGCAAGACCAGTTGCAGGCGCGCCTCAACCAGCTCCATCAGCGTGCGACGGGCGTATTGAGCAAAGCGGCGAAGTTTGGTTGTTTCCATTTTTTATGCTCCTGCGGCAGCAGCAACTCTCGTCACCGGCCACTTGGGGAAGTTTTCGTTCCAGGTTTCAATGTTGAATACCTGACAGTTCTGCACTGGATGTCTTTGCCAACGAGGCGAGCCTTTGCCGACCGGCGATAACTTCTTGGCGATTTCATCTGATAAATTTGGCAAAGCTTCGCCCTCAAGGGTGACCAAGCTGAGGTAATGAACTTCTTTTGAAAGCTTGTCTTCAGCCCATCGATAGAAGAAGCTGTCGATAAATTTCGAAGCAAATGTCGAGCTGAGCGTTCCGTCGTTCAGTTCGTTCTGAAATTTTTGAAGACCCTCTGCCTGTGCTTTTGGGTTGCCTGGATCTTTCACCTCAACAAACAGAATGGCCTCGTCAAGCTCGACGATAAAATCCACGCGATGCATTTCGCCAATGCCGTGATAGTTTGGTTGGCCAGACTTCATTTGGTCGAATACCAAAGTATCAACCGCATTGGTGAAGTCGATCTCGATGTCGCGTTCTCTGAGTTTTGTGTTCCGTGCTACGTTCATTTGCCCAAACCACCCATTTTTTTATTTACCTGTTCTTTGGTGAGTTCGTTGAATGTGTCGGCAATGGCATTAGGGGTGATTGCACGGTAATCATCCACGCTATCTACTTGGACACGCCCCTCGTTATCGCGATAGAGCGCGTGGAAGCGTACATGGTCTTCTTTACCCTTATCCATCAGCAGATCGAACCACTTGAGCAGTACATAATCGTGGGTTGCAAGAATGATCTGTTGATGGTTACGTGACAATTCCAGCAGAATTTCCACCAACAATTTCATCAGCTTGGGATTCAAGTTGGTTTCAGGCTCATCCCAAAACAAAGGCCCACTGATGCCGGGCTGAATCGCGCCAGTCTCTAGTAGCCGAGCGAGCATTCCCGCCTTGCGAAATCCCTCTGCCATAGCATTGGCGGAATATTCGGTATGTTCTGTTTTGAAGGTAACCTTGCCGCCGCCGTAGAAAACAAATCGCCCGCCACAGACTTGTTCGATCTGCGCCATGGCCCATTTCGATTTTTCATGCAGATTTTCCGGGCGGATCTCAGGAAGGTCGAGTAACAGGCAGACATCTTGGTATGACTGATCGAACGAGAGTCCGTACTTTTCGTAAAGGCTGTTGAAGCCTTTCATGAAGGAAAGCACTTCTTTGGTTGGAATGAAAACAGCCTCGTTCTGAAATTTCTCGTAATTGCTCCGACTCTGGATCGCCAGAGTCTTGGAGTTGTTAAAGAATGTGGCCGAACATTTCTGCCCTTGGAAAAACCGAGCAGTAAAATTAGCCTGTTCAGTCGCCCCTTGGCGATGCAACTTGCCGAGCTTGTCGTCCAGCGGCATGAAAAGGCGAAGCAACTTGGTTGTGAGGGCAGTAGCAAGCTCTTCGTCATTAAGATCCGGCTTGTTTTTAAACAGAGGCGCACCAGCACATAAAGCATAAGCTGCTTTGAGTAGATGGGTTTTGCCTGTGCCGTTCTCGCCGACTATGACGTTGATCTTGGCGGAGAACGTGATGTCCAGCTTTTCAAAGCCGGTGAAATTGGTGAGTTCTAATTTTTCTAGCATTTGAAATCTCTTTTCATACCTGCACGCGGTTGCCGGCCTGGATTTCCTTTAGCCAGGCTTCACGCTGTTGTTTGAGGTACTCGTCCAACTCCGCCTCACTGGCCAGCCAAGGCTTTGCATACCCGACCTTGATGGTGCGGGCTAGCACCAAGCGTGGCTCCGCAACGACGGGTGCAGGTGCGCTTGCCTGTGGCTTGCTGCTTTCCACTCCCGGAGAGGTGTCGCCGGGAGTGTTCGGGGGCGGCGCAACGGAGTTTGGCTTGGCCAGCTCTTCTAGTTGCAATAACAACTGCGGATAGCGTTCATCCTCAAAATGACGCAACTGGTCGCGGATCATGGCAATGCGCTTCTGGCTTTGCAGCATTAGGCGGGCATCTGCAAAGGGCTGGGTCAGCTGTGCCCGTTGGGTGGCGCTCAGACGGCCAAATTCCTCGGTCGCGTGTAGCTTTGCTTCCAGCTCCTGAAGGTGACTGGATGCAGCGTCCTTTTCACTAGCTAACTGGTTAGCAATAGCCTGCTGCAGGGTATCCAGCTGCGGTTTGAGCTGCTGCAATCGGTTACCTTGCCAAGGTTTGCTGTCGGCCAGCAGGTTGCGAACAGCCTCCACTTCGGCTGCGCCCACATAGGCAAAGTTGTCTTCCTGCTCGGCCACCAGTGCACGTGCTTGCTCAAAGATGGCGCGCTGCGGGCTGTGCATGAAGCGCCGCAACGGGTCGATGATGTTTTCCTTGGTGTCGAGCAAGGCGTCTTCGGCACGGGCCAGGTCGGTCAGAAACCAATTGGGGTTCTTGCTCGCCACGTCCTTCAGGGTTGCTTGTACCGGCGTCAGCACGCTCAGGAACGGCAATTGCGCTTTCTGGCCGTGCAGGTCGGCCAGTTCGATTTCCAGATCCTTCAGCGCGTCGATGGTCTCGCGAGCCAACGCACGTGCCTCGTTGCTGCTGGCAGGCTTGTCGAAGAAGTCGGCGAAGAATTCCTTGAGTGCGCGCACTTGCGAGGCGCTGAATTCCACTTGGGGTTCCAGCACCAGTGAAGCATGGGCATTGGTGTTGCGCAGGCTGCGCTCCAGCGCGTCATGCTCCAGCGGATTGCTGTCTTGCCGGACTTCAACTTTGCCGCGCGCGCACAGCAGGGCCAAGTTGCATAGGATGGCGGCGTAGTACCAGCCGTAGTTCTTGCGCTCGAAACGCTCGATCAAGCTCTTGACCGTGGTGCGCACGCCGCTCCGAGTGTTGCCCTGAATGAAGGCCAGCAACTCTTGTTCGGGCTCGGTAAGGCTGGTGGCGTCATTTGCCAGCAGCCCGTCTTCCACCATGCGCAGGTGCTTGCCGATGTCCGCCTCATTGAACGATATATCGCGCAGCATGCGCAGGTTGGGGTAAGTGGTCTGAAGCAGATGTTCGAAGCCTTTGAGCACTCGGGTCTGGCCGTCTTCGGTGCTGACATCCACATCCGCCGCATTGATGATGAGCGTGGCTTTACCCAGCAGGCCTCGGGCACGCACTTGAAGATCATTCAATCGTTCGGTGTTCTGAAAACCCTTGGCATCCAAAATGCGTTTCACAGCTTCTTGCGTGGTATTGCTGTTCTGGCGGATGTACTTCTCGGTTCGCTTGTACATCGTCAGGTCTTGCATGAAACGCACGTCAGCTGGCAAGACTACGCGCAACTCATCACGCCCCATACTTTGCATGCGCTGCAAGGTGATGTTGTCGAAGTTGTCGGAGAGCGGTGTAACGATGTGGATGGCCAGCTCGTGTTCACGACTCAGCGCGCGGTCATCCATCTTGCGGGTGTAGGCATAGTCCTGGCTGTTGCTATGGCGGATCTTGCGCTGCCTGATGACGCCATCAAAAAGCAGGGTTTCCAGTTCCTTGAGGATGTCGGTTGTCTCGACTTCGGTATTCTTGATCTCCTCTTCGACGTCTTTTTCTTCGTCAGTCAGGTACTCGTAGACATCACCATTGCGCTGGATGTAGGTTTGCTGCTCCAGCAGGTTGAGCGCCGCTTCAAGCCGCTTGCGCTGCGCGGGCAGGTCGTCGCCAAAGCGCTCCAGCATCAGCACGCTGAGGTTGCGTAGCGTGGCCTTGAACTCCTTGACGTACTTGACCAGGAAGAGCGCCTTCAGCACGCGCACGGCATAGGGATCTCCCAAATGGCGTTCGCCATTGTTGATAGCGCTCTGAATGGCACTCTTGAGTGCACCCCGGATACCCTCGAACATGCGGTCGAAGGTCGCCAGTTGGCCTACCGGCTCCTGATCAATGGCGATCGCTACTTCCCGGAACACGCCAAGCATGGAGCGCTCGCCCACCGAGTTCGCCTTGCCTTCGAAGCCGTTATGCAGCGAGATGCCACGGATGGCTGCTTGAAAGAGCGGGAACTGGTAGGGAACGAAGGGGTAGCAGTAGGTGAAATGTTCCGCATCGCGGAAGTTCGTATATTGTTGGCCGCCGTCTGCGAACTCGAACAGGGTTTTGAAGTTGTTGAGTTGCTGGTCGTAAGTAGTAGCAAGCAGCTCGGTGCCGATCTCGTTCTTGGTGAGCAGGCGCTTTTGAATCACTTCCGCCACGTCGGCACTGGTGAGCTTGAGCCGGTTGGCAAAGCGAGCCTGAATCTTTGAGAAGTCATTACTCTGCTGCTTGTTCATGTCCCCCAGAACGGAGTTCATGTCCTCCTGGGCAGTAACGATGATCCAGGCTCGGCCCTGGCACTTGGTGGCCAGGCTTTCTGCCACCGTCTGCAGGTTGGTCATCAGTTTGGTGTTGTCGGCGATGTACTGCCCCACCTCGTCGACAAAGAAGTTGAGACGGAAGTTGGCTGGCTTCTTGTCCAGCCATGCCTTGACCTGTTGACTGAAGTCTTCGATGGAGACGTTGTACTGCGCACGGTACTTGTCCAAGATACCCTTGGCCAGAGCCGGATCTTCCCCGGTGATCTCAGCATAGGCGCGGGCGATGTTGCCCGACTCCAGCAGTGCCTGTTCTCGGCCACGCTCCCAAGGTTTGTTGGCCAGGCGCTGGTAGGCGTCTTTGAACGCATCCAGTTGCTCCCGACTGTCTAGGTCTCGCTCGAACTGCGCGATGTAGCCCTGCTTGCCGAAGTAGCCACACGTTTCGTTGAAGACCTTGACGAAGACCGAGAGCAAGGCGTCGGTCTGGCTCTTGCTGATGATGTCAGCCTTCTGGTCAATATTGAACAGAATGCTCTTCGAAGGAATAGAAACTGCCTTCTTGAGAGCTGCGCGTAACAGTTCGTCTTCCTTCGGGATCTTCGGCAGAAAAATATCGAGGGCCGAACTGCCGTCTATGGTGCGGTTTTCAAGCATCAAAGCCAGCATCTTCAACAGGTGCGATTTACCAGAGCCGAAGAAGCCCGAGACCCAGACGCCGTTCGCACCGTGGTAGTCGTTGTAGGCGTCAAGAAAGTGCTCCAGTCGCTTGGCGACCTCGTCTGTCAGCACATATTCGTTAAGCTCTACATAGAGGCTCGACTCGTCGTCTGCCTTGATGACGCCTTCTATCGGGCGACTAACTGGATGCAAAAAAATACGGTTGAGTTCCATCGGGTCTTTCCTCAAACCTGGGTCTCGAAAATATTGAAAGCGCGGTAATACTTGTCATCGTGCAACAGTCCGAACAACTCCAGCGACGCGCCCTGCTCCAGCGAATGACGATATTCGCCTGGGAAGAACAGTACCGTGGGCTTGTCCTTGGCGGTGCTTTGCAGGTTGTTGAGCACGTTATGCGATCGGATATAGGGAAAGACCTCTCCGATGCCGGACAGGAACAGCACGTCAAAGTCGGACTGCTGCAACCGTTCGCCAATGGCAGGGATCAGGTAGTCCTCGACACCGAGTACGTTCTGCAGCAGTTCAAGCAGGTTGTCCTTTTCAACGTCAGCTTCGACGGCCAAGACTTCATCCCACAACCGGCTACCGTCGCGGCTACCTTCCCTCGCTTGAAGCAGCTCAATGCTGAGATCATACAGATTGATGTCTAGCACCCTTACGCCACGCCCCCCCAGACTTGGCACGCAGAGATTAGCCAAGGAGCTGATGAGTTGGCGTTGCATGCGCTGCATCTCAAAAGCTTCTGCGGCGCGAAACTCGCAGATGTAGAAGGGCAGATCGTTATTCAGCCCACGCATTTGCAAGAAGCGCTCGCTTCCGATCACCTGGATCAAATGCTCAAAGCGGTTGGCGAGTGGTTGTTGGCTGATTTTCTGGTTCATTGAAGCCATCTCTTAATGTCGTTTTCGGTGGCTGGAAAGACCAGCAGCTCTTGCCGGGCATTTTTGGCTAGGAGTTGAGCGAGATGAGGGCTGAGCTGGGCTGGGTGAATTTCATGCTGTTCTGAAACCAAGCCTGCTTCTCGAAGCATGCGAAACAAGTTTTGCCGCAACTTAAGCTGCGTGGAGTGTGCAATACCATCGAGCTCTGCATGCCAGAGCGCTCTCCCGTTGTAGAAGCTGTCGTAGTCCGCGAATGACACTTGGCGGCGAAGCAGCAAATACTGTTCTCGCACCACCTCAATAGCGAATTCTCGGATAAACGCGTAGCGTCGGCACGCCGCCACCCACAGCAAATAGGCCTGATCCCGTAGGCTCAACTCCAGCAACGTTTGAAGTTCGACTTCGTTCAACTGCTGCAGGCGTGCAGTGATCTCCTTACTGATGCGAGTAGCCGCTGCAGCCGTGCGTACCTGCAGGAGGTTTTCTTGCCGCACTTGCGCACGTGCCGCATGCCAATCTCCTAGCTTCAGGTAGCATTCGGTGACAGTAGATGCCTCTTGCAAGAAGAGACCACCTGTCGTGAAGGACAATTGATAACGCTCTGTCATTCAGACGACTCCTTTCCCAGTGGGTAGCCCGGAGCCAGGATTGCAGTCTCCACACCATACAGGGCCAGATGATCTTTCAGCCAAAGGCGATACTCAGTGCCGCGTAAGCTGTGCTCTGGTGAGCAATCCACACTCCACTTGCGCAGTGCGTAGCCAGCCAGCGCCGCGCGCAGCTTGAGACGCAGTACACCACTTGGCATGTCGTAGTCCATAAGGGTGACATCGGGACGCGGCTGATCCGGATGTGGCACCAGAGCTAGCTCCACGATGCGCGTCCACTGCACGTCGTGCTCAGGTAACTCATGGCGTAATGGCGCATCATCAGGGCGGAGGATCGGCTCGCTGACGCGAGTCAGAACAAAATCGCGAAATGATTGGGACTTGCGATCAAAGGCGCGGACATGCCATCGCAGCCCAGTATCGAGTAGAGCAAAAGGAACAATCTCGCGGCGCGACTCTCCGCTGCTGACGGAGTGATAGCGGATGCTGAGTACCTGCCCTAGGTGAATGGCTCGAGTAATACATGCCAACACGCCAAGCTCGGGGCATGAGAGCCTGGATGGCATTAGACATGGGAGGAGCGAGTCAGAAGACGGCGCAGTGGCATCGCCCAATTGCTCAGCCAACCAGCTCAATACTTGCGATGGAGGCGTCGGGAATAGAGGCGCGAAGTCGGCACCAAGCAGGTATCGCTTGCCCCGACTTTCGTAGTCAATGTTGTCCGGCGCCAGCTCTTTATAGAGCGCCAGATCACGAGAGGCTGCGGCAGACTGAATACCAAAGCGCTGCATCAAGTCTGGGCGGCGGACCTCCCCAAGGAAGCACAACCGCAGTTCGATGTGCTTTAGCCGATCCTTTTGTGGAAACGGCAAGTGTGCAAGCGATTCGGCGTACATGATGAGCGGCATTCGCACAAAGACAAAACAATGCGCTCATTGTATTCCAAGGAAATGATTATCGCATCAAAATGATGATGTATCAGCACCCAATCGTTGCGGTTAAAGCAGATATTTGAGGGCTGGCTAGCGTACGCGCGGCGCCGTCAATGCGCAGGGGCTTGCAGGGAGTTAAATGCATCTAGCCGATGCCTAAAGCAAAAGCCTGCGCTGGGGCAGCACCACCCCGTTTTCACAAAAAGCGGGGCAATTCCGGCAAGGGAATTCCCGATGGTTTACAAGCAACGCTGATGGCTGCCTTTAATAAGAGCCTTCCTTCAGCAGCGCGTCGTTGATCCAACAGCGGCCGTTTGTGCCACCAATTTTCTAGCCGCAGTCAGCCTAGAGGCGGCTATGGCAGCAACTCTCGAGCGTCACACTGCAGCACTTTGGCAAGCCTGTACACCTTCTCCAGGGTAACGCTAACCTCGCCGCGCTCAATCCGTCCAACATAGCTCCGGTCGATGCCAGACAGCAAGGCGAGATCATCTTGCGAAATCTTGAGCTCCTTGCGCCGGTGCCTGAGCTTTAGCCCAAATAAGACAGCGATGTCAGTCATGTCTCGTCTCTCTTAAAGACGAGAACTATCCTCAGTTGCCCCTCGCAAAACCACGGATTATAATCCGCAAATTGCTTGCGACTACCTCAGGGAGACCGCTCGTTTCCCCAATACATCCCGACTGAAATGATGATTGCCCATGCGCCAGTTGAAACTTTCACCCAGGCTGTAAAACAGCGTGCAAAAGTGACCAGGTTTCCGGGGTGATCAGCGTCCAATTTTGACCACCCCGGGTGTGCCACACTTTCGCCTTTTGGGCGGAGGTCTACCTGGAGTGCTTTGCATGGAAT
>JACCDZ010518463.1_pt1 | contig 28977 bp, 32 predicted proteins | sample 7449551 | NCBI WGS metagenome assembly JACCDZ01 (sample SAMN15323452, study PRJNA562643) | freshwater metagenome | isolation source: river surface water | place: USA:Blue River Watershed | collected 2017-08-18 | reverse complement strand
TTTAATGCCGGTGAGTGTGCCAAATGGCAGACTCCGCAATCGCAATCAGCAGCTACAGAGTCACTAGCCGAGGCAGTGGCAGCGACTTCTTCATGCTCGTGATGGGCAACATGCATAGCTGAAGCCTGCTCTTCTTGGCAGTAGCCTGCAATAGTTGCGTAGGAGGTTTGAATTGATAAAGCTAGCAAAGCTAGGATTATCAGAAATTTTCTCATGCCTTGATTACAGCATATTTTTGGTTTCTGTGCCTACGACTTAAGCCGCTGCCTTTAGAACCACCCCAAACACAAATAGCCCACTCTAATTGAAGGGTATAGGGTTAGTCATTGCGGTGAGTTCCCTGAAACTCTCGATCCTCTAATTGCTCCAGCTCCAAGGCGCGCTCAACCGCAGCCTGCTTTTCTTCTTCTGCAGGGCTAATATCGAGTTCGGCGGGATTCTTATCCATAGGAGGAGTTTATCTAATTGAGGTGCGGATGAAAAGAAAAAGCCACACCATAGGATGGCTTTGGTAACTATTTTGGTAACAAGGATGTTGTATTGCCGCCAACCATTGAAATGCCTATTGACTTGGCGGAAGAGGTGACACAGCAATCCCCAAAGGTATCTTATTGGCCGGACAGAGACGGTCAAGCGCCTTTAAACACGTAGTTTTGAAGTGCTGAAACTACAATCAAAGCGGCTAGCCACCATATTTTTGTCGGTTAACCCGACAAACCAAGTGTCACTTAACCGGACACTCCAAACTAAAGCTGTCGATGCCACCCTGCTCCATCAGCTGCCAATCGATACCTCAAAACCAGCCGCTTATCCAACACCACTTTCCCCGTAGGTTTAAACCAATGACTCGACTACTGTTCAAACACAATTCCACGTCTTTTAATCCGTTGGTCGCGAGTTCGAATCTCGCCCGACCCACCAGTATCAAGAAACCCCTACTAGCAATAGTGGGGGTTTTGTCTTTCTAGGTTGGTGAAATGTGACAACTGTTTGGAACAATAGAAGATCTGTTGGACCGAGATGGGTCAGGATGTTCTACGCTGGATGACCGTGAGCATCACATGGGTGCTGTCGGGTTAACCGACATTTTATATGTGGACGGCTGGTAGGCAGCTAACGACCCATAGCGTACGCCTAAAGATAAACTGCCAATGTTTGCTTCATTTAAAAATGTAAACCAGGATTGGATTATCGCTCCCCATGGGGCTATTTGTATCCCCCACCGCCTTACGTCTTCAGCGCATCTTCTAGACATTTAGACATAAATTCGCTGTATTTAAATGCCATCTTTGTAGGAGTGACAAACTTTCTACGGCCGTCCTCTTTATCAATTAGGAGCTTTATATAGCCAAGTGCTGATAGATTTTTTACTCTTCCATGAATCGTTGCTTGCGAGCCGAGCTTGTTTAATTGAAGAAGATCGCCGACAAGCAATACCTGGCCCTCACTAGTGCAGCGCAAAATATGCTCCACCAATTCTCTTTCGAGCTCATCCAAATTACGTCCAGGATTCATGCGATCCAATGAATCAATCAAATTTAAAAACCGTATAAATGCAGTATTCACAAGCAATATCCCGATCTAACCGTACCTTCGCCACGAAACCTTATAAACCGTTAATTAATAACATGTATAATTTATACATCTTTTAAGGGTAAACTGTCAAGAACTTAATTCATTTAAATAAGGTGAAAAATGCGATTTACGACTTATACAGACTATTCACTCCGAGTCCTGATGCATCTTGCTCAAAGCAACAAAGGCGACACTACCATTTCTGAGCTTGCTGACTTTTACAAAATTTCACGTAATCACTTGGTAAAAGTTGTGCATCACCTAGGATTACTTGGCTATATTGAAACTACTCGCGGTCGAACAGGTGGCATTAAATTAGCTATGCCAGCCAATCAAATTAAGCTTGGAGATGTGGTTGAGCAAACTGAACCGGATAGCAACCTCTTGGAATGCATAAATCCTGGCGCGAATAGCTGCGTAATTGATGCCCAGTGTCGCCTAAAAGGGATTCTCTCATCAGCAAAATCAGATTTCATTAAAGGTCTTAATAAGTACTCTTTACATGATTTTTCCAAGCCTAAATGGCAAACAGATAATTTGTTTAAATCTGTAACGATTCAAGCAGCATAGGGATTTGGTATGAATATTAATTTTGAAGCACTCGTTCAATCGCTTGGCGATGGCGTAGTTATCTCAGATGCTAACGGCATCATTACCTATTGGAATCCATCGGCAGAACGTATTTTTGGCTTTAGCGCACAAGAAGCGTTGGGTGCTAGCTTAGATCTCATCATTCCTGAGCGCCTTCGCCAGCGCCATAATGAGGGATATGACCACTCTATGCAAACGGGCACCACCCAATATGGCGACAAACTACTCACCGTACCGGCAATCCATCAGTCCGGTCGACCTCTTTCGATTGCATTTACTGTCTCCATGATTTTTGGTCCTGATGGTAAGGTTGTAGGGGTTGCCGCAATCATTCGAGATGACACATCCAGATTTAATGAGCAGCGCATGCTTCGCAAGCGTATTGCTGAACTAGAAGCCCACTCAAATTAAGCCCCTTGCTACATATGTCATTAAAGCCCCATGATCGAATCTGCCTTGCAGATCTCATTGGAAGGGATGCTGTTAATACAGTGGTTGATGAGTTCTACAACAAAATCCAGACCCACCCTACTTTAGCTGCGCCATTTTCTTCAGTGCATGATTGGCCAGCTCATAAAGAAAAAATTGGCGACTTTTGGTGGGTTGTATTGGGCGGTAAGCCTCAGGCCTCTTATAAATACGATCCCGTTGGCAAGCACTTTATGGCAGGCTTTAACGCAAGCCTATTAGAAGACTGGAAGCAGTTATTTAGAGAGACTCTTATCTTGCATCTTGATCAGAGGTTGGCTGATATGTGGTTTTCCAGAGTCCAAATGATCGGTGAAAACCTTCTAACCCAAAATGAACGATTAATTAATGAAAATTAAGGAGTCTAGATGGCCGATTTAACCATTGCACGTGCGATTCATATCCTGAGCATTGTTATTTGGATGGGTGGAGTAGCCTTTGTGACTATGGTGCTGATTCCCGCCATCAGAAATCCCTCATTCAAAACCGAGCAACTATTGATTTTTAACGCCGTCGAGAATCGTTTTGCTTCGATTGCAAGGATAGTTGTGATATTAGCTGGAATGAGTGGCTTTTATATGGCCGACAAAATGAATGCATGGGGTCGATTTCTAGAGGCTCAGTATTTTTGGATGCATGCTATGGTTCTTATTTGGTTAATGTTTGTTATTGCACTTTTTGTGATCGAACCATTTTTTATAAAGAATCATGGGCGGATGGTGAAAGATGGTCACAATATTGAGGATCTCAAGAAAATCCAACTTGTTCATATAGTGATTCTAGTTTTGAGTTTAATCACCATCTTTATTTCAGTACTTGGTGCGCATGGATTCTTCTATTAACAAATGAATACAGGCATGCACCATGACAGCTTCCGACCCAAAAGCGATTATCAGTGCTATTTATTAAAGATATATCTTTAATTTTGCAGAGGCGATTTGGTTGAGGTAGCTAGATGAAGTGGCTTGAACGTCATACCTAATATTGAGTTCAACACTTTTTTGGAGCATTCCGCCAATGCCCGCACCTGCGCTATATAGCCAGGGAGAAAGTTGTAGGCCATAAGTGGTAAAGGAATCTCCCCCGCCCACATAACTTGACGTGAGAAGCACCTGTCGGTTTAGAGCGTTGTATCCAGCTGCGATACTTGTGGAGATTTTTATCTTAGACATCAATTCATAGTCGATCTTGAGGCCTGCGGTTGTATAAAGTTCATTCCAAGACTGTTTGCTAACATTTAAATTTAATACGCCCGCGCCTGATTCTAAATAGGAATTGGATTGAACCGTTAAGTAATCGAGGCGAGCAAATGGCGTCAAATGGAGTTGATCGCTGGTACTAATATATTTTTGAACGCCAGTACCGGCATGCCAGGTGTAGCTACTGTAGTTGGAGCTTGCATTAGCCCCATAAAAACTGATATTGCGTGAGCCAGTATTTTGATTTAGAGCAGCATTTAGCTGATAATTCAAAATAAGAGCTTTCTCTATAGCGTGGTCTCCATAACCACCAATTTGGTAGCTATTGATATTCAAGCTACTAGGCGCGACTGAATTATTAGCTCCAATAGAGTTATTTGAAACCCCCATCACAAGACCTAAATTCGTATTAGGCGATAAAACATGGTCTACGCTGGATAAGACTGAGCGACCTTAACAAGGTCAATCAATTGCCCATCATTTACAGTCTTCACGTATGAGTAAATGCCTTTTTTCTTATTGATATTTTCAGTTTCAGAAAAATTAAATGCAAATTGCTTCATTTTTTCTTCGCTTACACGCATTTCATACTGCAACATATCAATATTGAAGGCGGTCATCGAATCGGCGGCTATAACCTCCTTGCCAGCATTCGATACCCAATGAGATTTAGAAAAATAGCTCTTAAGTTCCGCAGTTACCTCAATTAATCTCTGCTGATCATTCGAAGAAATCAAGATATCGTCCATATAGACGCTCAAAGATAAAGATTTATCCCTTTTAATTCTTTTTAAGAAAATCCCTAGGCTAGATTTATCAAGACAGATAGAAGCCAGTATTGCTGACTGAATAAAGCCAAATGGAAGCATCAACTTTCGCTCAAGGAGTCCTGGGATTCTTACTGTTGACTGTTTTGCAATATCCCTACTTAAGTTATATCCAAAGTAAGGTTTGAGGGTACGAGTAATTCTTGATGCAGTAATTGATCCAAAGAAGTTCTTGATATCTAATCTTGAAAAATACTTATTTTCCAGGTGAGCATTAAGTGCCGCTAAGTGCCCACCCCTCCTTAGGTGATAAAAGTATTTTGGAGGAGCCCATTCCAACTTGACCTTTTTAACAATTGCTTTTCCAGATAGTCGACTTGATTGAGATGGAACGAAGATCCATTTGCCATTTTCTAGCTTGATTCTATGGATCCATTTAGGCGTGTAATTTGACATAACCAATAGCGCGATAGTTAATGGCCGTGCCGAAGATTTCAAGCATCATTTTCGCTAGCCTTAAAGCCAGCCATGACACATGAAACCATCGGACTAAGCTTAAATATAAATTTGTATTCATATTTAACTCCTTTCCTTTGATGTCTGACATACTTAGCGCAAGCGCCCACGGATTCAATAACCAACTAGATATGATGAATAGCAAAGCAATGCATCAACCCAATAATCACTAAGTGACACGGAATGGAGAATAGGTAAAACCTATCGTCAGACAACTCCATTTAATAGGAATTTAAGGGATTCTGCAAGTGGATCTGGCTAAATAAATGGAGAGCAATTGGGATGTCGTGTTTCGAGACTCTTGAGTGGCCCACCTAATCATCCAAATCAAAAGACTCTTGAGACCATTGCTTGAAGTATTTCAGCCCCACTTCACTTTCTAGGCCCAGCACGTCCCTAATAAAGAGTTCAGTATTTCCAGCCCCAACTAGGACATCAGGCCCTATATATTGATCATCCTCAAATTCCCGAAGAATCCTTATTTCCTCACCTGCAGCATCTACCCCGTGATCAAATTGCCAAGTCTTAAGGGTTCTAATTCTTTCGAGATCCGCATTTGGAAACCTCTTGTGAACCGAGAGGTTGGTAATGCCTATCTTATACAGAGTCTCATTGTTATCCGTCAGCAACGCAAGGTAGTAAAGCGTGGCAGGTTTAGTTTGATCAAATCCAGAAACGGCGCAACCAGGGCAACCCGACCCTCTTGAGTGATTTATTGGTGACTGCCAAAATGATCCATGCTCTGAGCAAATAATCTCCACCCTATCCCTGGCAGATATATATTTGACCTTTGAGTAGTCATATCTATCCCCATGGGTCAACCAAGCCGCTTCAACGAAGTCTTCTGTAGTTAGCCTACGTTTATCAGCGCCAACAATATCGCTACATTTTGAGCAGTTAATCCCGCGAATATGGGCTGCAGGTAATTGAAAAAATGGACCATGCTCACGACAAATAATTTTTACCTTGGTTAGGGCATTTGTGTAATCAACCTCGGAATATTCATATCGATCGCCATGCATACTTTTGGCGTCTTGTAAAAACCGTTCTAATGAATGACTCAGTTTTTGAGCTGTAGATTCTCGACCACAGCTAGGACAATTAAACCCCTTCAAATGCGTCATTACCCTTTGGCTAAAGATTCCATGCTCTGGGCAAATAATCCTTACCTTGTCTTCAACGCTCTTAAAATCCACTAAAGCATAGTCATATCGATTGCGATGCTTTATTTGAGCCCGAATAATAAAGTTAGTAATACTTAAGGGCTTGCTACCACCACACGCACGGCAACCTCGTCCAATGTTGTGATTGGCTGGTCTTTGCTGAAACTCCCCGTGAATAGGGCAAATGATCGTGACATCCTTGATTGCCGCCATGTAGACTGTCTTTGAATAGTCGTACTTATCACCATGAACCTCACGGGCACGTCTAATGAAATCGGCAGTAGTTACTTTCTTGGACAAAGGACGGGTCAAATTAGGATATTTAAGGATTTATGGCAATCCTACTTCAAGATCACCATGGATCCAAGTGCGCTATTTCCCGGCACCAAAAAGCTGTTTTGTCGGGCTAACCGACATTCATGCGTCACTTTTCCGGACACTTTGATAGATATAGTTGCATAGCTAACCAATATCAATTACACTATCCCCATGTTTGAACAATGCCTCTATTTCAATACCACCAGCCTAGCTCGCCAGCTAGAGCGGGAGTGGACGAGTGCATTTAAGCCTTTTGGCCTTACCCCTTCCCAAGCATTCATGCTTAGAGTCGTTCTAGATAAGGCTCCGCTATTACAAAGTGCGCTGGCTTTCGAGATGAATATCAGCCGCCCTACTGCTACAAGAGCTTTAGATGGCTTAGAGATATTGGGGCTGATTAAGCGGCTTGCCTCCGAAAGGGATGGCCGCGAACAAGAGATTCACCCGACTAAAAAGGCCATGGAGATTAAGGATGGCCTTAATGCAGCCAGTGGAGCCGTTACCAAACGCCTAAAGAAGGTATTGGGCACAAACCATTTTGAAGATGTTGTTGGACAACTTCGGGGTATTAGCTCTGCCCTAAAGTAATGGGGACTTTTTTATTTCCCTAATAGTTGCATAGCTAACTTATTTTAATTATTAACCAAAGGAGAATTACATGCCAATCTTGAACGTGAAAATCAGCGGACAAAAGAGTATCGCTACGACTAAGGCCATTAATGAACTACTGCTAGACCTTACACACCGCATTCTGGGCAAGAAAATGGAAGTTACTGCTATCGCGATTGAATATGTAGATTTGGATTGTTGGTTTGTTAGTGGCAAGCTATTAAGCGAGCAAGGCAAGAATAGTTTTTACTTTGACATCAAGATTACCGATGAGACCAATACCAAAGATGAGAAGGCTCGGTACATCAAGGAAGCATTTGAGGGTTTTGAACGTGTCCTAGGTAATCTTCATGAAGAAAGCTATATCTACGTACAAGATGTCAGGGCTGCTAGCTATGGGTATGGTGGCAAGACCCAGGAATATCGATATCATCAATAATTCAGCAAATACACTCATAACCCTCTGAAATATCAGGGGTTTATGACTAGATAATTGAGCATAATTCTCTAGGAAAATAGACCTAGAGTCACTAAAATAGATCCATGCCAACAAAGTTTTCAACCCAATCTCAGGTCCGCCAATACGACGCCTCTAACGCTGTGGCCTCTGCTCGGATTGAGGGTATTACTCCCACTAAACAGTTAGAGCTAAACCTTACTGATTACGTTACTGGCAACAAGAGTATCGGACAAATACTGGAAGAAACCAAACAACGTTATGCCGCAAATCGACCCAAATGACGTCCGCAATAAATAAAAAAATTATCATCATTGCAGGACCTAATGGGGCTGGTAAAACTACTTTTGCCAAAAACTTCTTACCGCAAGAAGCTCATACATTTCGTTTTATTAATGCTGATCTTATAGCGGCTGGTTTGGCACCATTTAATCCTGAATCTGTTGCATTCAAGGCGGCTCGCTTGATGCTCAATGAGTTGGATGAATACACCAAAGCAGGTGAAAGTTTTGCATTTGAAACCACGTTATCCGGCACCCATTATCTACAACGCATTCAAGAGTGGAAAGACTTGGGCTACACAATCAAGCTCTGGTTTATTGCCCTAAGTTCTCCTGAATTAGCCATCTCTCGAGTAGCAGAGCGAGTTGCACAGGGCGGACACAATATTCCTGAAGAAGTCATTCGTAGGCGCTATCGAGCAGGATTAGAGAATCTCCCAAAGTATCAAAAAGCTGTAAACTCATGGGTACTGCTTGATGGTGATTTAACGGAATTAGAAAAGATTGCTCAAGGCTAGAAATGATTATTCCAACTCCAGATATCCTCAATTCACCAGATCCTGACATATCAGGCTCCTACTTCGCTATTAAACGTGCTAGAAAAGCAGCGATAGACTTGGCAATCCAAACCAATACCGCAATCGTGACCACAGTTAATGGCAAGATAGTGCGGATCCCTGCCGCAGAACTCATTAAGCAGCGGCAACTTACGGCCTAAACACCGTTGGTCGCGAGTTCGAATCTCGCCCGACCCACCAAGCAATACTAAGCCTCGCTTTTGCGGGGCTTTTTTATTACTCACATCATTCTTCGAGATAGCTCTTTAAAGCATGTTTTAGGGCTATATTCTGACTATGAAATCAGCCCCAAATCCACTAAAGTAGATCGATGCCAACTAAGTTTGCTACCCAATCTCAATCCCGCCAATACAACGTTTCCAATGCTGTGGCATCTGCTCGGATTGAAGGTATTGTTCCAACTAAGCAGTTAGAGCAAAACCTTGCTGAATTCGTTGCCGGCAAAAAGAGTATTGCCCAGATATTGGAAGAAACCAAACAACGTTATGTCACGCTACGACGCGGATGACACTTACTGCTACCTAGGTACAGACGTACTTTGAAAATTTGCAGATTATCAAGTAAGCCGAAAATGATGGACGGGCAAAATCATTCTCATCAAGCTAAACATTAATCAAGCCAAGTTGGGTGTTTATCCATCACCGAGTTAAATAAGTCTGACTCCAGATGTTGATTGAGCCATGCATTGATTGAGGTAAATGGCAGCTCTTCAAACCGCTTCGGATTGACTGCAGCAAATTGTCTTATAAACGGAAAAATAGCCACATCTACCCAAGATATTTTATTGCCTAGTAAATAATTACTAGATTGAAGAGCATTCTCCATGGGCTTCAGCATGAGGTCTATGGCACTATTTAGCACATCCCCCTCGTTTAAATCTGGAAACCGATTAGGGTATTTATATTGATCTAGCAGTACCTTAAATGGGCCATCGTTTTTCTCAATCCAAGCTTGAGAGACCGCGTTATCGACCTGCTTCCAACCATCTGGATCAGACCTGTCTAAGGCCCAATGCATGATATCCAGACTCTGGTCCAAAATAATTCCATCGACACAGAGGACTGGAACAGTTCCTTTGGGCGAAACAAGCAACATAGATTGAGGCTTGTTTCTGAAATCGATCTCACGATGCTCAACCTGAATGTCGGCATACTTTAATGCCATGCGAGCACGCATGGCATAAGGGCATCGTCGGTAAGAATACAAAACTGGGGTCATCAAGACAGTTTATAACGGGCTCCCTGATATCTGATAACTGGAACCTCAAGCAAATCATGGCCATCTAAACCCTCAATTGCAGCTTGAATTTAGCATCAACTAGGCATCTGCTAATTATCTAATAAATAGATCATTAATATCTAAATTATTCATTATGCAAATAAATAAATAGTCTCTAGAATGAGTCCTGTTGTGAATCAACTATTTCATTTTTTCAGGAGAACCCTATGTCATTAATCAACACACCAGTAATCCCATTCAAAACCCAGGCTTTCCATAATGGTAAGTTTGTCACTGTTTCCGACGAGTCTCTCAAAGGCAAATGGTCTGTATTAATTTTTATGCCAGCAGCATTCACATTCAACTGCCCAACAGAAATTGAAGATGCAGCTGATAACTATGCTGAGTTCCAAAAGATGGGTGCAGAGGTATACATCGTCACTACAGATACCCATTTCTCACACAAAGTATGGCACGAGACTTCACCTGCAGTAGGTAAAGCAAAGTTCCCATTGGTTGGCGATCCAACACACACATTGACACGTGGTTTTGATGTGCATATTGATGAAGAAGGCCTTGCATTGCGCGGCACATTTATCATCAATCCAGAAGGCGTTATCAAAACAGCTGAAATTCACTCTAACGAAATCGCTCGTGACATCTCTGAGACATTGCGCAAGCTCAAAGCAGCTCAATACACAGCCGCTCACCCAGGTGAAGTTTGCCCAGCCAAATGGAAAGAAGGCGCAGCAACATTGACTCCATCTTTAGACCTCGTAGGCAAGATCTAATCAAAGTCAGTACATCGCATTAGCAATCCATAGACTCTCTTCGGAGAGTCTATTGGGCAGGATGAGCAGTAGCAGCCCTGCCCAATAGACTCATCAAGATTCAATATCAAGGAACACACCATGTTAGATACCAACATTAAGGCCCAACTCAAGACCTATTTTGAAAAAATTGAGAGCCCCATTGTTTTGGAGGCTACTTTAGATGACAGCCCTCAGTCGGCTCAGATGTTGGAGCTTTTAAATGAGGTTGCTGAACAATCTGCCAAGATCACAGTGAAGACTTCTGGCAGTAGCAAAAATATTCCTAGCTTCACCGTAGCCAAGGTGGATGAAGTTGCCCGCATTGCATTCTCAGGCCTGCCAATGGGTCATGAGATGACTTCTTTCATCTTAGCAATCTTGCAAAGCAGTGGTTACCCACCAAAAGTGGAGCAAGATGTGATCGAAAGTATTAAGGGTTTAGAGGGTAAGAAGCGTTTTCAGACATTCATCTCTTTGTCTTGCCACAACTGCCCAGATGTCGTTCAGGCCTTGAATCTCATGGCTGCACTGAATCCTGAAATCGAACATGAAATGATTGATGGCGCCCTCTTCCAGGGCTTGGTAGATCAATATCAAATCATGGCAGTGCCTACAGTGATTCTGAATGGTGAAGTGTTTGGACAAGGCCGGATGAGTGTTGAAGAGATTGCTGCCAAACTCGATACCAATTCTTCAGCACGCGATGCAGAAAAATTGAATGCTAAAGCTGCTTACGATTCCTTAATTATTGGCGGCGGTCCAGCAGGCGCTTCAGCAGCAATCTACTCTGCTCGTAAAGGTATCAGAACCGGTGTGGTAGCCCAGAAATTTGGCGGTCAGGTTGCCGATACCGTTGGCATTGAAAACTTCATCTCCGTTAAAGAAACTGAAGGCCCTAAATTAGTAATGGCTCTTGAGCAACACGTTAAGGAATACGACGTTGATCTAATGAACCTGCAAACCGCAAAGAGCTTAAGCAAGACAGGTGATGAAATTGCAATCACTCTAGAAAATGGTGCCGTCCTAAAAAGTAAGACCGTCATTTTGAGCACTGGTGCACGCTGGCGCGAAATGAATGTTCCAGGTGAGCAAGAGTACCGTGGTAAAGGCGTGGCTTACTGCCCTCACTGTGACGGCCCCTTATACAAAGGTAAGCGCGTAGCGGTGATTGGCGGAGGAAACTCTGGAGTTGAGGCTGCAATTGATTTAGCTGGAATTGTCGAGCATGTTACTTTGGTTGAATTCGATACCAAGCTGCGTGCCGATGCAGTGCTGCAGAAGAAATTAAACAGCCTGTCTAACGTAACCATCATTACCAATGCCTTGAGTAAAGAAGTTTTAGGTGCAAATGGCAAAGTAACTACCTTGAGATATGAAGATCGTGCCAATAACCAGATGCATGACATAGCGCTTGAAGGTATCTTCGTTCAAATTGGATTGTTGCCTAATACTGATTGGCTCAAAGGCGTGATTGACTTATCCCCCCGCGGAGAGGTGATCATTGATCAGAAGGGTGAGACATCCATGCCAGGAGTATTTGCTGCTGGTGACTGCACTACCGTACCTTATAAGCAAATCATCATTGCCATGGGTGAAGGCGCTAAAGCATCACTCTCTGCCTTTGATTACTTGATTCGCTCATAAGTTAGCTCTCTAGCTAGGCTAAGCCCATGAATTGATCTTCATGGGCTTTTTTCTTTATGATGAGCCAAGAAGATACAGCTCCCTTGTGTCCCCGCTGAATAGGTTTTCAAATGAAAGATAGAGCCTTAGAGTCCCCCATCACCATCAAGAATGTAGAGGCATTTGTCTTACGCGCCCCGATTAGCAATCCAGTCAAAACCTCTTTTGGAATCATGACAAATAGACCGGCTGTTTTTGTTCGCTTAGAGGACAGCGATGGCATAGTTGGATGGGGTGAAATATGGTGCAACTTTCCAAACTGTGGGGCTGAGCATCGCGCAAATCTTTTAAATGAGAACTTTAAGCCCCTACTGATAAATCAATCCTTCAATACACCTGAGGAAATCTACCAATCGATTAGCGATAAAACAGCGGTACTAGCAATACAGTCGGGGGAGTATGGTCCAATCGCCCAAACTATTGCGGGCATCGATTTAGCCGCATGGGATCTTTTCTCAAGAAAATCCAATCAGCCACTCTGGAAATATCTTGGCGGAAGTAATCCCAATATTAAGACTTATGCCAGTGGCATTAATCCAGATGGCCCCGAAAAGATAATCCAACAGCTGTTGATCGATGGTTACACAGCCTTCAAGCTCAAGATTGGCTTTAATGAAGCCATCGATTACGAGAATCTAATTAATATTCGCAAGCTCATTCCACATCATCTTCTCATGGTCGATGCAAACCAAGCATGGGATTTACCCACCGCCATTCAAAGAATCAAGACATTAGAGCGTTTTGACTTGAATTGGATCGAAGAGCCCATTAGGGCGGATAGCCCAATATCTCATTGGCAAGAGCTATCAAGCAATCGACGAGTGCGACTTGCAGCCGGGGAAAATATGGTTGGTGAAAAGTCGTTTGATGAGGCAATTGCATCTAAGGCATTTCAAGTGATTCAGCCAGATATTGCCAAGTGGGGTGGGATTTCAGCTTGCCTTCCCATTATCAAAAAACTGAATCAGTATGGCATTGAATATTGCCCTCACTATCTTGGTGGCGGCATTGGTCTGATGGCGTCAGCCCATCTATTGGCAGCATCATCATCTACCGGAATGCTGGAGATCGACTCAAACTTCAACCCCTTGAGATCTTTGCTCACCCCATCACTAAACAAGGTATCTGATGGTCGGGTCACCCTATCAGATAAACCAGGGATAGGCATTGACCCCGATTTGGGTGCCCTCTCCCACTTTCTAATACACTGAGACTCAAGCCTTACTCACTAACCTTCTACTTGATAAAGAATATGCGCCTAAAAAATACTATCACTAGCTTGGCATCACTACTACTTCTAACGCTTTGTGGTGTCGCTTCCGCACAATCATGGCCCGATCGCCCCGTCAAAGTCATCGTTCCCTATGCGCCTGGTGGTGGTGTTGATCCAGTAGCGCGTCTAGTAAGCTTGAAATTAGCTGACATTTGGAAGCAGCCAGTCGTGGTAGAGAACAAAGCAGGCGGCAGTGGAACTATCGGCGCCAATTTTGTCGCTAAAGCTCCTTCCGATGGATTGACTATTTTGATGTCAGCTACTGCAGAGGTAGTTATCAACCAACACTTCATGCAAAAGATGTCTTACAACCCTGATGCCGACTTGAAGCCAGTGACGCTTCTGGTCAAGCTCCCTTTTGTATTAGTTGCGAACCCTTCTAAGCCCTATTCAACAGCCGCAGAATTAATTGCCTACGCCAAGAAGAACCCCAACACAGTTACTTATGCCTCATCTGGCCCGGGAACAGCACAGCACCTCTCAGCGGTTATGCTCGAAGAGCAAGCGAACATTAAGCTGATTCATGTGCCCTATAAAGGTGTAGCGCCATCGGTTTCTGATCTATTGGCTGGGCACGTAGATGTGGGTTTTGCAGGTCTACCAACGGTATTGCCGCATATTCAATCGGGCGCACTAAAGGCGCTTGGATTGTCATCCAAGACACCTTCGATTGCTGCACCGAATATTCCGCCACTAGCAAAAACGCCGGGTTTACAAAACTTTGATTTGACACAATGGTTTGGCGTGTACGTCCCAAGCGGCACCCCAAATGCTATTAGCCAAAAAATTCAAAAGGATATTGTTGACGTCCTCAAGATGCCCGAAGTAAAAGAAGCGCTTGAGAAGCAAGGCGCTCAACCTGGAAATATGACGATGGCTGAATTTCAAGCCTTTTCCAATAGCGAAAGTAAGAAATTCGGTGCCATTGTAAAAAGCGCGAAGATCGAACAAAACTAATTTAGCCGTAAATTAAAAGCCCCGAGAGATCGGGGCTTTTTCTTTTCCTGCTACAAGAAATTTTGTATTACACCTTTCCAGCTTGGGCCTGATGCGCCATCTGCAGCAACTCCGCCAAATGCTTTACCTTGCGTCCAGTCTCTTGCTCAATCTGCTCTCTACAGCTAAAGCCATTGGTAAGAATGATGGTTTCATGATCGGCAGACCGAATGGCGGGTAGCAATACCAATTCCCCAACCGCTTTAGATATTTCGACATGCTCAGGATTAAATCCAAATGAGCCTGCCATGCCACAGCAACCACTATCAATGTAATCCGCCTTAGCACCTAAGGCAGCCAATAAGGCCACATCACCTTTAGTGCCAAATAAGGATTTTTGGTGGCAATGTGAATGCACTAGGATCTGGCGATCTAAAGGTGGCGGCGTATAGCCTTGCTCATGCAAGAAATCTCCAAGCAGGTAAGTGCTAGAAGATAATAGTTTTGCCCTTGGGTCATTTGGGAAGAACTTGAGTAGCTCATCCTTAAATACCGACATACAGCCTGGCTCAAGACCAACAACCGCGATAGGTGCATTTGGGTTTGCTTGGATTTCGCTTCCAATCGCATCCAAAATCTTCTCAAGCTTTTGTTTTGCGAGATCTAGATAACCAAAGTCATACAAAGGACGGCCACAGCATAGAGGCGTCTTCGGCAATGTTGCCTCAAAGCCAGCATGTGACAGCACCTCAACCGCCGCATTCGCAACCTCAGGGTGAAAGTGTTCACAGAAAGTATCTACCCAGAGGATCACCTTCTTGTGACCAAGAGTTGCACCCTTGGATTGCTGAAACTGCTTTCTAAAGGACTGACTTGCAAACTTAGGCAGGCTACGCTCTTGCGCTACGCCACCAACCCATTTAGCAAGGCTGGAAAGAACTGGCGTCTGCATGACCCCATTAACAAGCCAAGAGAACTTGCTCGCTAGCGGCGCCCAATCACCAATCCGACCCATAGTCAGAGCCTGGCGAGGCCTGCTATTGGTCTCGTGATAGTGAGATAAGAACTCCGCCTTATAGGAGGCCATATCAACGTGAGCAGGACAATCGCTCTTACAGCCTTTACAGGACAGGCAAGTATCAAGTGCCTCTTTAAGCTCTTTACTTTCCCAGCCATCTTTAATTACTTCGCCTTGGAGCATTTCCCAGAAGAGGCGCGAGCGCCCACGGGTAGAGAAGCGCTCTTCTTTAGTAGCGCGATAGCTTGGACACATCGTGCCCACTTTTTCACTTCGGCACTTACCCATACCAACACAACGCTCTACTGCCCTCTGAAATCCATTGCCTTCTTGACTCAAGAAATTCAGGCGCGTCTTCATATTGACGACTTTGTACTCTGGGCCCATGCGAAGGTTTTCATCTACGCGATATGGGTGGACCACCTTGCCGGGATTGAGTTTATTTTGCGGATCCCAGATGCGCTTGAACTCATGCATGGCACCCATCAATTCTTCGCCAAACATAATGGGGAGGAATTCTGCTCTAGCTTGGCCATCACCATGCTCGCCCGTGAGTGAACCGCCAAACTCAACAACTAAGGTTGCGGCATCCCGAATAAAAGATCTAAATTTGGCAACACCTTCTACAGAGCGTAGGTTAAAAGTAATACGAGCATGAATACATCCATCACCAAAGTGACCGTAAAGTGAGGTTTCGTATTCATATGAATCCACTAAGGCTTGGAAGGCACGCAGGTATTCACCTAAACGGGCTGGATCAACTGCCGCGTCTTCCCAACCCACTACTGGGTCTGGAGAGTTTGGGTCAATCGATAAATGGGTAGCTGAAGCGCCATTTTCACGAATCGACCAGATCCGTTTTTGCACCAAGGGATCTGGCTCAAGCCATGTCGATGGCTGAGGGCCTTTTGTTCTTGCCTTGAAATACTGCTCCGCCCTTTCAGCCTGAGCAATAGCACCCTCAAGCGTATCGTCTCCAAACTCTACAACTACCCAGGCATTTCCAGGGGGAAGCAAATCAATTTCCGCTTTAGCCAGATTACGCTCTTGTAAGCCACGGATAATTTTGTAATCCAAACCTTCGATCGCGATAGGGTTAAAGGATTGGTACTCAGGAACAGCATCACCTGCTAGATAAATATCATCAAAACCCAAAACCAGAACTACGCGTTTAGCAGGGCTCTTCACCAACCGAACTTTAGCGGCTAAAGTGAGTGCGCAAGTGCCCTCAGTGCCCACCAAGGCACGTGCGACGTTAAATCCATTCTCCGGCAATAGCTGATCTAAGTTGTAACCAGAAACACGACGCTTAATGTTCGGAAAGCGTGCTCGAATCAAATCAGCATAACGATCACGCAAACTCAACAAGTCTTGATAGATCTGACCTTTGCGTCCACCAGCAGCAATAATCTCTTGCAACTCCTGATCGGAAGTTGGGCCAACCCAAAAACGCTCGCCATCATAGGTCAGAATTTCTAAAGCTTCGGTATTTTCGAGTGTCTTACCCGCCATTACCGAGTGGGCACCACAAGAATTATTGGCAACCATGCCACCCAAAGTGCAACGGCTATGAGTGGATGGGTCTGGCGCGAAAGTTAAACCATGCACCTCAGCAGCATCACGCAATGAATCACAAATCACACCTGGCTCAACAATGGCATTGCCAGCACCCGGGTCTAAAGCAAGAATATGGTTGCAATACTTCGAGATATCGAACACTACGGCGTTATTGACTGTTTGACCATTCATGGAGGTGCCAGCACCACGCATGAGCACTGGCGCTTTATTGCGATGGCAGATCTCGATACCTTTAACAAATTCTTCAGTATTTCTAGGGGTAACAACCCCGATCGGAATCTGGCGATAGTTGGATGCCTCAGAAGCGTAAACGGCCTGATGAGCTGTATCAAAATGAACAGAGCTTCCAAGAGCTGCTGTTAGCTCAACATTAAGTTTTTCCCACTGAGAAATACCGCCCATGATTCTGTCCTTATTTGATCTAGCGCCCTTTTTGGGTCTTTGACATTCTAGCAATTCTTTGCAATGTATGACTTGTATGACTTCATACCCAACATGGCTCCAAGCCCAGCAATCGAGCAGAATAATCTCCAGCAAAATTTTTCAAGCTAATGAATAATCTACCCATGAATACAAAACCAAAGGTTCTCGCATTTGATGTGTTTGGCACAGTGGTTGACTGGCATGGCTCCATAGCCGCCGAGGTCACTCGACTGGGTCTACAGGCTGATCCCGATGCTTTTGCCACAGCTTGGCGACAAGGCTATAGGCCAGCTATGGCTAGAGTGCGCTCTGGAGAGCTGCCGTGGACCAAGATTGATGATCTGCACCGCATGATCCTAGATGATGTTCTGAAGACCTTCAAAATTAACTCTTTATCTGAAGCGCAAATACAGGACTTCAACCTCGTATGGCATCGACTCAATCCTTGGGCGGAAGCTGTTGAAGGTCTACATCAGCTCAAGAGTCAATTCACGATTGTGACTCTCTCAAATGGCAATATGGGTTTATTGGCCAATATGGCTAAAAATGCTGGCCTACCTTGGGACTTAATTCTTTCGGCAGAAGTATTCCGTCACTACAAACCAGACCCTGAAACGTATTTGGGGGTAGCAGAGATCTTTAATCTTTCTGCCGAAGAGGTGATGTTAGTTGCGGCACACAAGGATGATCTCGAAGCTGCTCATGCCTGTGGATTACAAACAGCGTTTATTGAGCGGCCATTGGAGTTTGGTAAAAATCATCTGCGCAATGATCTGCATGTAGAGCAATTTACCAATTACCATGCAAAAGACTTTCTGGACCTAGCACGCCAGTTGGGCGCATCAGATCCAGATCAACACTAAACGTATTCAGCAACCTCTACGAGGTTATTGTCTGGGTCGCGCAAGTAGACTGAACGAATTGGCCCGAGAGCGCCTCGCCTAGGGACAGGACCGACATCAATAGCAACACCTTGCTTCTGCAGATGCGCGATAAAGTCATCCAATGGAATTGCTGAAATCAGACAAAAGTCTCCTGAACCAATCGTAGGGACCTTGGCTTTTGTAGGTGTTTCTGTATCTTTATCTTGAAGATTGATTTTTAATTGCCCAAAGCGCAATGAATAACGTGGCTGACCTTCTGGCCCAGTAAAAAACTCCCGCTCAAAACCCAAGGCTTTTTCATACCACTGTGTAGTGAGTTCAATATCAGTCACCGTTAAAACAATGTGGTCAATACGATCGATAATATTTTTCAAAATGGTCTCCAAGAGGGCTGAGAATAATTTAGCAAATCACTCAAATCATCATACCGAAGAATTGATAGGTACGCCTAGGTCGATGTCTTAGAAATAAAGAAAGCTTTAGGCACCTCGGTACACCAAACCACACCATCTCCAACTTGACCTGTTTGGCAAATAGTGACGATGCGGTCCATGATGACCTCTGCAATCTCATCATTACAAACAATTTCAATCTTCACTTTTGCTGAGTAATCCGTGAGCTCATCTTTGATATTGAATTTAGCTGTTCGATTCGGTGCGCTGCAGCCCTCAACTTTGGTCACAGTCATGCCTGGAAATCCGGGGGTCTCCAACAATGCTGTTCTGAGAGCAGCTAATTTATTTGGGCGAATGACCGCCTTCACTTCCATCATGCTTCTACCTCTTTATCTTCAAACCATCTGTACAAGACGGGCAGTACTAGTAATGTTAATGCGGTTGAGGTAATTAGTCCTGCAATTACCACCGCGGCCAGCGGACGCGTCACCTCAGAGCCCGGGCCGCCAGAAAAGAGCATGGGTACCAAAGCTAGCATAGCAACTGAAGCAGTCATCATGACTGGCCTAAAGCGATGGCCGCATCCATGTAAGAGGGCATCTTCCATGGAATAACCGTCTTCGCGTAATTGCTTAATGAATGAGATCAGTACAACGCCATTGAGGACCGCAATACCCCAGAGATTAATGAAGCCTACAGCAGCCGGTACAGATAAATACTCGCCAGTTATAAATAAGCCAAATACACCACCAATTGAAGCAAATGGTAAGACCAAAATAATCAACCCAGCTAAGCGTAATGACTTGAACAGCATGAAGAGCAAGAAATAGATCGCCAGAATCGTTAAGGGAATGATGATCATTAAACGTGCCATTGCGCGTTGCATGTTTTCAAACTGGCCACCCCATTGCAATGAATAGCCTTGTGGAAGTTCCACTTGTTTCGCAATCAATTCTTGCGCTTCTTTAACAAAGCCACCGAGATCTCGCCCATCAACGTTCACACCTACCACTAAACGACGCTTGCCAGACTCTCTAGAGATCTGTGCAGGTCCATCGACAAGCGCAATATCCGCTAGATCTCGCAATAGCACCTGAGCTCCATCTGGGGAATGCAAAATAATATTGCTGATTGCATCTATGTTGTCTCGGTAAGGGGCTGGGTAACGCAATAGCAAGGGGAATCTTCTCTCCCCTTCGTAAACAATGCTGGCTTGTTTACCGCCAATAGCGGTTTCAATCACATCATTCACATCAGAAACGTTAATGCCATACCGAGCGATTGCATCGCGATTGATACTAATATTTAAATAATTTTGTCCAGAGGCCTGCTCAATGCGCAAGTCGTTGCTACCCTTCATTTTGGTCAGAATTTGACTAATCTGACCGCCTAACTTTTGCAGAACAACCAGATCATCTCCAAAAATCTTAATAGCAACCTGAGAGCGAACGCCGGAGACCATTTCATCTACGCGTGCTGCAATTGGCTGTGAAATAGAGAGTTCAATACCCGGTAAAGTTTTTAACTTGTCACGAATCTGCTGGGCAATTTCTTCCTGACTAAAGTTACGATCACCAATAGGCTTGAGTGTCACAATCGGATCCGATTCATTTGGCTGCCCAGGATCTGCAGGTGACTCACCCTTACCCAAGCGAGATACTGCCATCTTCACATCCGGGATGGTCATGATGCGTTTGATTGCCTCAAACTCCAATTTGATAGATTCATCTAAAGAAATGTTCGGGGCACGCACAATGACTGGCGTAATGGAGCCTTCTTGCATCACTGGAATAAAGGCTTTTCCAAGGAGCGTAAATCCGATGATGCTGGCAACTAATCCTATTAACGATCTTTTGACAACCAGCTTTGGATTCGCAAGACACCAATGCAACCAACGTTCATAAGGGGTTCGCAAACGAGCAACAATCTTGGTGTCATCCTCACTTCCCCCCTTCAGGATGTAAGAACACAAGACTGGCGACAAGGTAAATGAAAGAATTAATGAAATTGTGAGTGCAATAGCAATCGTAATCGCCATTGGGGCAAACATTTTTCCTTCCATGCCTTCCAGAGACAGAAGCGGCATGAAAACCAAAATGATGATGCCAACACCAAACAGCACCGGTGTACCAACTTCGGTGGCGGCTTCCAAAATAATACGAATCTTTGACTCACCCGTTTTTAGTCTTTCGCCCAATTTGGCAAAGGTATTTTCTACCACCACAACCGAGCCATCTACCATGATTCCAATCGCAATCGCGAGACCGCCAAGTGACATCAGGTTGGCAGAGATGCCATAACGATTCATAACCAGGAAGGTTAGTAGCGGCGTCAGGATTAAGGTCGCAACCACAATCAGAGAGGAGCGAACGTCACCCAAGAATAGAAATAAAAGGATGACTACGAGAATGACGCCTTCAATCAAAACCTTAGCCACATTAAACATCGCGGCATTTACCAGGTCTGTACGATCGTAAAAAGGAACAATTTGTAAGCCATCAGGCAATAACTTACCTTCATTAATCTCGGCAACCTTGAGCTTGATACGGTTGACCACCTCGCGCGCATTACCGCCACGAATCATTTGAATGATGCCAGCAACGCTTTCGGTGTAGCCGTTCTTGATAGCGGCACCTTGTCGAATTTCGCTACCGATTGTGACTTCAGCCACATTCTTGACGTAGACCGGAATGCCCTTTACTTCCTTGAGAATAATTTTTCCGATATCTTCAGGTTTGGTAACTAAGCCCACTCCACGAATGAGATAGCGCTCCGCATAACTAGGCAGCTGCCCGCCTCCTGAGTTCGCATTGTTTCTGGCAAGGGCTTCATAAATGTCGCGAAGGCCTACTTGATAGTGACGCAATCTTTCTGGATTGACCAAGACCTGGTACTCGCGTGCGTAACCGCCCTGCGTATTGATCTCTGCTACGCCCGCAATCGAGCGCAACATCGGTCGAACTACCCAATCTTGAATGGTGCGACGCTCTTCCAATTCCTCAACTGTCAACTGCCGATCGCCATCCGAAGGGTGATCGAGGGTGTATTGATAAATTTCACCTAAACCAGTCGATGGAGGTGCCATAACGGGAGTGATGCCCACCGGCATAGCAGAAGCAACCTCAATCAAACGCTCGGTAACAAGCTGCCTTGCAAAATAGAGATCCGTCTTTTCTGTGAACACTAAAGTAATGACTGATAGGCCATTACGATTGAGTGAGCGCATTTCAGTTAAACCAGGCAAACCGGTCATGCCCAACTCAATTGGCACTGTTACGAATCGCTCAACCTCTTCTGGGGATCTGCCTGGTGCCTCTGCTGCAATTTGGATTTGAACGTTAGTCACATCCGGGAATGCGTCCACTGAAAGACGTTTCGTTGCCAGCAATCCTGCAACAAAGAGTACGAGCGCAATGATGACAACTAATAAACGCTGTTGCAGTGAGAGGCGAACAATTTTTTCAATCATGGTGACTAGCCGCCGCTCAACTGTCGCTTACGTTCGGTATTTAAGTGGAATGCGCCATTAACAGCGATCTCCTGACCATCCTTTAGGCCAGAAATTACAGGGCGATAACCTTTACCCTCTGGTCCCAATTTAACGGTGATCATGCGATAGGTGTCTTCATCCTCACGAATGAAGACATGATCATGATTATCTTCACGAATAACTGCACTAGATGGAACCAATAATCTTTCAGTAGGTTGACTTTCAATCATCATAGTAGCCAACATTCCAGGCTTAATAAGAGCATCTTTGTTAGGCACTTCCATTCTGACAACTACCGTACGAGTTTGTGGATTTACGATGGAATCGACGTGAGCAACGATGCCCTCAATCTCGGCATTTCTGAGTGCGGGAATAATTAAGGTGACCTTTTGACCCTTATGAATCAAGTAAGCATTGCTCTCCGGAATCTCTGAGACCGCCCATAAAGAGCCTAAATCAGCAACAGTAAACAGAGCGTCAGCAGGCTGAACTACCTGGCCCTTGTTGATCTTACGCTCAACAATTTCACCGGGAATCGTTGCAATAACATTATTAGTTGATTCAATCACACCCGATTTTGCTAAGCGATCAATACTAGGCTGATCCATTCCTTGAACGCGTAACTGGTCGTTGGCGGCCCGATACTCTGCTTTTGCGCTACTGGCCTCCGCTTCGCGCTTTTGTAATTCCGCCAAGGCAATCACGTCTTCTTTATACAAAATTCTGGCACGGTTAGCGGCTTGGTCAGCCAACTGACTTGCACTCTTCGCCTTTAAAAAAGATAGCTGGGATTGCGTCAGTTCTGTGGAAGTAATTTTCGCCAAAATATCGCCCTGCTTCACAATCTGACCCGGGATTGCCAAGATTTCAGAAACGCGGCCTGTCACGTTTGCGCCAATCCGCGATAGGAATAATTCATTGAAATCAATCCGTCCAGATGCACGCAGTTCCTCAACAAAGGATCCAGTGTAAATTCGTCCATCCGTAATCATGTTGCGCAAATCATTATTCACAATCACGACGTTAGGATCTTGCACAGACTTGATGGTAGGGCTACGATCAAACATATTGAAGTAATTCAGGATGATCAGAAAAAGACAGAACCAAGGGAAGTAAAAAAGTCCTTTTTGCGTCCACTGAGGACTCTTATCGTATTGCTGTGCTACACGAGGTAAATGCGTACTGAACCACTCATGGGTCAGCATATAAAAATCATGCTGCGCTTTAATAACGGTCGCCACCCACTCTTTTACATAGACTTTTGCAATCGCCAAATAGTGAGAGTACAAACTCTTTAACTTATCCTTCATTTTTGCGAACTCTTGATTCATTGCTTTCCACTCTCAATTTTTGCAATCCACTCTGGAGTTGCCCTCAAACGTTGAATCTCCGTAACGACAGAGGCCAGATCAAAGCGGGCCTTGATCAAATCATTACGAGCTACTCTGAAGGTTCTTTGCGCATCCAAATACTCAAGCATTCCCCGCTCTCCGTAGCGGTAAGAAACTTCTGCAATTCGTCGCGCACTAGATGCCAACTGAACCACCTCCTGATCCAACACCTTCACCTGATAACTTGTCATCTGATAAAGCTTATAGGCCGTCTCTAGTTGCTGCTCCAGATTTTGACTTTGCGCATTAAGCTGGTTCTTGGCTTTAGATGCGTTAGCTTCTGCCTCAGCTATCTGACCACCCTTGAAGTCCCAAATAGGAATGCTCACCACCAAGCCATAAAGGCGGTCAGTGAAGTTGGGGTCGTTATATTGCTGAGCCTTAATGGACAGACGAGGTAAGCGGGAGTTTTGCTCAAAGCTGAGCTTAGATTCAGTTGCTTCAACCTCAGCTTTTGCCCTCTGTAACTCTGGACTTTGGGCATGCAGCTCACTCAGCAAGATGGGCAAAGAAGGCAAGGGCTCGATCTTGACAGGCTGCGCAACTACCTCATAGTCAGTAGGCAGCTTGTGCCCTACTACTTGCCTCAGCTGACCCTTAGCCTGCTCAACTCTGAGCTTGCTGGATTCAGCGTTAATTTGCGCATTGAGAAACTCCGTTTGCGCACGAATCAATTCAAATCGAGCGGTCTCGCCAACGTCATAACGAATTTGCATGCGATCGCGAATTTGCTTCGTTAAACCTAAATCCTCTTCTGCAGCTTTTAATTCCGCCTCACGACGCATCAATTCATAAAAGCGTTGCTGTACTCTAGAAATCATTTCAATTTCAAAGGCAATACGAGTAGCCTCTGCAGCGCGCACATTTGCCTCTGCTGCATTCACTCTGGGATAGCGGGTGTAAGGCATATCCAGGGGCTGCGTTACAGACCATGAAGAAACATTACCAGTAGTCAATGGACCGGACGCAGATTTTTGTTGCCCAGTATTGAGCTCAAACTCAGGATTGGGAATGGCGCGAGCGGAAGATAGCTGACCTTTAACCGCTCTTGATTGATCGCGAGCCGCTAGAACTTGAGGACTCGACTCCAGCGCAATGCCAATCAGTTCATTAATCGTCAGCGCCTTTTGACTTTGCGCACCGACACTGCCTGCGAACAGGATGCAGCCAGCGAGCATTGACAAAGACTTTAAGCGATTCATTAGTTCAATTTTAGAGAATAAATAGAATTCTTCATTATCCCGCGCAGTCATGACAAAAATACGAGAAATTCCCCAAATAAGGGATCTCAGCACGGTTTTGAGGGGATAAATCAAGGCTTGGGGCTGCAAATTCAAAAGATAACCATTTATAAAATTTAAATGGTCTTGCCTTGATGTCAACTCACTCCTATACCGGACCCAAAGGTCGAACTGTCGGCATAGGAGACTCGGATGACCGAGCAGGCTACTCCCCATATGTACAACTAAGATTAGATCATACTTATGGCAAATATACCGAGACTGAGGCAAATCACTCATACATAGACGTGTTTTGAAAAGCGCCCATATTGTTGACTTTTATGGAATGCTTTTTGAACAAGCCTATATGTCTTCTTGAGACACATTTCTAACGCTGCCCGCTTATCTCTAGCAGTCATACTGACTTCGATTTGATGGTGATCAAATGTCTCCAAGCTAATAGAGCAATTTTGATTACAGGCCGTCTTTGAGGATGGAGTCGCCGAATATCGAATATGGATTTTTCGCACCATCCAAAAAAGTCGCTTTAAAGAAAATTTGACACGACTCTCTGTGAAATTTTTTAATTCTGAATCAATCGCCTCTTTAGTTTCTAGGGTTACATCCATACTTATCTCCTCCGTTAAAGACGGATACAGAATAGATAACTTTTATATCCTAATAAAGAAGACTAAAGTTGATTTTTATTCAGTATTTAACTGAATATATTTTTAGATAAAAAAATGCCCTCAAACGAGGGCAAAAAGAGAACTGCTGGATTAAAACTAATCGATTACTACAGCCATCAAAGCCGTTGCTGCGCCAGCACCAAGGGCTGGAATTCCCCAACGCTCAAGAGCGGGTAATGAGCTGCCAGTCACAACCTCAACCGGAATATCACTGATCTCCAGCAGCTTGGCAGTAGTAGAGTTTTCAAACAATCTACTTAAAGAGTTTTGCTTTGAAGTGCCAATCACAATACGGTCACACTTAAGTCGAATGGCTTCATCGCGAATAGCATTACCTTTGTCGCCGCATACATAGGTAAAGGAAAAGCTCAGGCCTTGTTTCTCGAGATAACTAGATGCGGATGCCGCAGCCTGACTTGCGCGCTCAGCATGCCACTCATTAATTGTTTGCTTACTCAAAAATTTCCCAATATGACGATATAGGGTTGGCTGCACATTGCACAGATGAAAATGTACATTTGGATCTTGTCCATAAGTCCTTGCAGCATGCTTTACTGCCATATCTGAGTTTTTGGAACCATCTACCGGAATCAGAATGTTGCTCATTGTATTTTCTCCAAAATTAGAGGACTGCTGTGGTGAAACGAAATTTGCAGACTCCGGAATAACCACCGAAGGAGCAATTACATCTTCAAGCGCACGTCTACTTCTAATAAAGCCACTAGTTAATACACCCAATACAACTACTACTTGAAGAAGGTATTCCAAAGCCGGGCTTTGAGATGCAAGCCAGTCTTGAGAGATCGGCTCAGAGGTCATCATTTTTGCGGCCGTCCATGCCAGTACGCCAGCACCCAAATACGTTACTGAAGGGTAGCGCTCAACCAACTTGAGTATTTGTGTAGAGCCCCAGATAACGACTGGGATGCTGATTAACAGTCCAAGTACAACGAGCACATAACTGCCGTGCGATGCACCCGCCACAGCGAGTACGTTATCCAAACCCATGATGGCATCGGCAATCACAATGGTTTTCATTGCACCCCAAAATGTCGTAGAGGCATGACCATGCTCATCATTCTCTTGTGCGGGATTGAGTAGCCGGTAAGCAATCCAAACCAATAGCAGACCGCCTACCAACATCAATCCAGGAATCTTGAGTAAATAGACCACTAACAAGGTCATGGCGCTACGTACCGCAATAGCGCCTACAGCACCCCAAACGATTGCCTTCTTCTGTAGATGTGCTGGCAAGTTTCTAGCAGCCATCGCAATAACAATTGCGTTGTCACCCGCGAGTACTAAGTCAATCACAATAATTGCTAGTAATGCCGAGAAAAATTCCGGGCTAAATAGTTCCACTTTCGTCTCCTAAAAAATCACCCATGAATTCCATGGATTTCTATGGGGTTAATGTAGGCCGGTTTGCACTTAACAAAAAGCAGATATATATTGATAATAATTTCGTAAAAAACTGAGAGTCAAAATGCTCTATAACTACCGTCACCTTTACTATTTCTGGGTAGTTGCTAAGGAAGGCAGCATGTCCAAGGCAGCCGAACGCCTCAATATCGCCATTCAGACTATTAGCGCTCAAGTGCATGAATTGGAAAAATCGCTTGGATACCTACTATTCAAGCCGGCTGGTCGGGGAATTGCCCTAACTGAATCTGGATTTGCTGCCCTCGAAATCGCCGATCAAATTTTTCTATTAGGCGAGCGGCTACCTGAAGCGGTAAGAGAAGCGGCAAGCACTAAAAAAATAAAAATCACAGTTGGCGTATCCGACGGCCTACCAAAGCTAGTTACTAAACAGCTGCTGGAGCCAATCTTAGAAAAAGATGATGTGCAACTCATCGCACACGAGGGCGAATTTGAAGATCTCCTGGCGGATCTAGCTTTACATCGACTAGATATTGTCCTAGCTGACAGGCCTGCCCCAATCAACAAAAATCTTCATGTTTACAGCCAGGAACTAATTAAGTCCTCAATTGCTTGGTTTGGCCCTAAAAAAATAATCCAGCAATCCAAGAAGGCATTTCCTGAATGTCTTGGTGATTTACCAATTCTGCTACCTACCGCCCATTCCACGGCACGTTACCTAATAGATCAATGGTTTATTCAAAACGGAATAATCCCCAATATTGCAGGGGAGTTTGAGGATAGTGCACTACTCAAAACCTTTGCAGCCAGTGGCCTAGGAGTCTTCCCAGCAGGGGAGATTATCAAAAAAGATTTAAAGGAAACTTATCACATCGATATGATCGGCAAATGTGAAGATATTCACGAATATTTTTATGCTATTCGCCCAGAGAAGAAAATTCAGCACCCACTAGTAGAAGCGATTATTAGGCGCTAAGCAATGGCAAGTTTTTTAGATCCTGCAATTCTCTTTTTTATATTTGGCGCGTTTGCTGGCGCAGTTAAATCGAACCTAGAAATTCCGCAACCGATTGCTCGATTTCTATCGCTCTACCTATTAATGGCTTTAGGCCTTAAAGGAGGTTTTGCCCTACATAAATCCGGCTTCACCGCAGAAATCGCGCTCTCACTTGGGCTTGCAGTCTTTCTAGCCATTCTCATCCCCATCGTTGGCTATCAAATTCTCAGGACCAAGCTCAATGCGTTTGATGCGGCAGCGATTGCAGCAACTTACGGGTCTGTCAGCGCAGTTACCTTCATCACAGCCACCCAATATTTAGACCAATTCAATATTAGCTATGGCGGTCACATGGCTGCAGCGATGGCGCTGATGGAGTCTCCAGCGATCATCTTGGCAATTCTATTGGCCAATAAAGCCAGGACTGCGCATGCAAGTCAAACTCAAACTCAACCTCAAGCAACAGGCATCTCCAAAATACTGCATGAGTCATTCACTGATGGCGCACAACTCCTACTACTGGGGTCCATGGTGGTTGGTTTGGTAAGCGGAGATGATGGCCAAAAATTAATGGCGCCATTCTCAATTGATCTTTTTAAAGGAATGCTCGCATTTTTTCTGCTGGATATGGGCCTGATGGCAGCCCGCAATATTCAAGGCCTACAAGGCAAGCCCCCCATCACCCTGCTTTACGCAATTGCCTCGCCACTCTCGCATGCCCTCATCGCATTGGCACTCTGCAAACTCATTGGCTTGCCGCTTGGTAATACCATTTTGCTGATGGTTTTAGCGTCCAGTGCATCTTATATTGCCGTACCAGCAGTTTTACGACATGCCTTGCCTGAGGTAAATCCAGCAATCTATATGGGGATGTCCTTGGGAATCACCTTCCCATTCAACATTATTTTAGGCATCCCTCTTTATGCCATGATTGCCAAGCTCGTTATATAAAGAGTGTTATTTCTTTTTCGAACTTTGTGAGGCGGCGCTCTTTTGTGCAGTTGAAAACTTACTCATATTTTCAACGTTTTTCTCAAAGCTCACAAATGAGTCTGCCATTGCAGC
>JACCDZ011967802.1_pt1 | contig 29003 bp, 33 predicted proteins | sample 7449551 | NCBI WGS metagenome assembly JACCDZ01 (sample SAMN15323452, study PRJNA562643) | freshwater metagenome | isolation source: river surface water | place: USA:Blue River Watershed | collected 2017-08-18 | reverse complement strand
CTCAAAATGGGAGCCTGTTGTCTCAATATCAACAAAAGCTAATGGAGGATATTCATGAACATCTGATGACATAAGAGACGAAGAATTACTTTTTACCTTGATACCGAGCAATGCTCGCCTTAAGGTCGCTGTACTCTTCACAGCCAAACAGGCAGACCTTATCCAATCTAACTAACATAGCCTCGGCCCCGGGCAAGTCTTTCTTCATCAAAAGTAACTCACCGTAATACTCTAAAGCTGCCCTATGACTTGGATCAATTTTCAGGGCTGCCTGGTAATACTTTTCAGATGACACTAGATCTGGCGGCTGCTTTTTGCGAAGGCTGTATCCCATGAGGTTATTCCAGTCTGCAGAATTGACTTCGTTCGCGGACTGCAGCTGCTTGAGTGCCTGCTCATAATTATTGGATTTAATGCTGGTGCGAGCATCCGATAGCCAAACCGGGTCAGATTTGGCGGGAGTACTGTCAGCAGCAACAGAAACTACCCACGGTGCTATTGCGATCGTCATGAAGGTAAGTATCTTTCCGGCCACACTCCAGTTCATTACCTTCATCGTATTGAGCCTTATCTCTATCCTGCTTTGTGTAAATAGTCACCAAAACTAAAAATAGAGTTTGGCCCTAACGGAACATCTTCAACTTTTTTAAAAGGCGCCTTAATTACCCTCTGAACTTCGCCTCTAGATGGTTTTTGCACCCTCAATTCCGCATAGTCAAAGGTCTGTCGCTCTGGAGCAGTTTTAGCCTCACTAAATCGAGGCACATAATCTTTGATGGTGTCAGAAAGACTCACATTCGCCATGCAACTGAGCATATAAGTCTCCAGAGATTGGTATAACTCACTAGCGATATCGCAAGCCTCAACCTTGCGCTTTTTGATGTAATTCATGGCCAGCACAACATCTTTGATAGTGACCATTCTGGGATCTTGCAGGAGCGTATAGCCTCCGTTGCGACCTTTTGTACCCTTGACGATTCCGGCGGCACGCAATGCGCTGAGCAAAAGCTCAATTCTGCTAATAGATAATTTTTGGCGCTGGGCCAACTCCAATCCAGTAACCGGATGAACACTACTCGAATGGGTTGCTATATCGACCAAGGTATTTAGCGCGGCTTTCACTGCAGTATTGACGTTCATGATGAATTTAGCAAATATATTGAATTAGATTCAGTATCAAGTTGAATGGTTATTTCTGCAGGATGCCAAGCTTTAACCCTGATGAACTTATGGTTGTCATTAACCCAAATAAGGCCTCAGCTCAGCCATTAGATTCTTAAATTGCTCGCGCCTCAGAAACTGACCAACTTCAACCTTCTGCCCTGTCTGCTCAATAAAAAACACCTTTTCATGCTCTTCTGGTTGGGAGAGTCTGGCCCAGCGTGTATTGAATTCAATCACAGTCTCTTTATAAGCAATAAACTTTCTCACCAACAACTGGGTGCCACTAATTTCGATCGCTTCAAAATCCAAGGCATGACGGCAGTAGATCAAAAAACCGATGGTGACTGCGGTCAACTCTATAGCGGTAAAGATGAGGATAATTTTTACACCAGCCAATAAAAACCCGGTGGCCACAGTTAACGAGAGGCAAACCAGGGCGATATAAAACTTGAGCAGTTGACCTGGTGTCAATGCACAATTTCTCCTCATCTTCCAGATTTTCATGATGGAATCCGGGTATCAATAAAGCATGGAGTCTAGTTATTGACTAGCTTTAGCTTGCTTAGCCTTCTCAAGCTGGTCAGCACTGCGCTGCTGAAAATCAACCATGGAGTGATATCCCATCTGGTAGCAAGGGCAATGTTTGCCAAGAATCCAGCGCGCGAGCTTAACTCGTAGTTTTTGCATCATCTTTATTCTCCTGTGAACAGTAGCATTTTGGCTTAAATCCAGGATTACTGCTGAGGTTGCACCAATTCGGGCACTCAGCAAAGTTAACGCAAATCCTTTAAATTAAATACATGACAAAACCTTCTGCAACAGCGAGCTGGATACCCCTTTTTCCCTTGGGAACCACCCTATTTCCGGGCGGCATCATTGCCCTCAAAATTTTTGAAGCGCGTTACCTGGATATGATGAAACGTTGCTTGCGTGAAAATTCACCTTTCGGGGTTGTGAGCATTCTTGATAGCAAACCAATTGATTCAGATGCAAGCGCCCTCGCCAACTTTTCAAATATTGGTACCTTAGCGAAATTGGAGGAATTTGATCCGATTCAGCCTGCACTGTATATGACCAAGTCCTATGGAACGCAGCGCTTTCGTGTCTTGAACATCAAGCAAGAAGCTGATGGCTTATGGATGGGTCAAGTTGAATTGATTGATGCTGATCCTCAGATACCATTACCAAAAGAACATGAAAAAGTAGCCGCACTGCTTCATGAGATTATTGCTGTCATCAAAAGCGAAGATTTACTGGCGGATGATGCATTCAAAATTCCTGAAAATTTAGATGATTGCGGGTGGGTCTCTAATCGACTGGCTGAACTTCTACCCCTCCCCCCGGCTCAGAAGAATCACTTGCTCGCCCAAAGCAATCCTAGGATCCGACTCGATTTAATTTCAGAGATTATTGAAGACAATGATCTCAGCAATACCATGCTTCATTAAAAATATGATTGATGAGCTGATTCGTCGGTCTATACGAGAAATGGTGGGCGGCGGCGGTCCGCCAGTCGCATTTCTCGAACCAGCTGGTGACAGGGGCTTGTTCGGCCCCGAGTCTATAGCCTGGAAGGTGCATGCAGATTTTATTTCCATGATGATCGGCGGCATTAGCTCATTAGTGCTTCAAGCTCTGCACCCTAAGGCGCTTGCTGGAGTATGGGATCACTCTAGCTTCAGAGAAGATCTCAAAGGCAGACTAGGAAGAACTGCATTTTTCATTGCTGCAACCACTTATGGCTCAAATGAGATGGCGAGTAATGCCATTCATCGCGTTAATCAGATCCACAAAAAGGTTACTGGATTGGATGAATTTAACGAACCTTACAGGGCTGATGATCCCAATCTACTTGCCTGGGTTCATCTGACAGAAACCCGTAGCTTTATGCGTTCCTATGAGTCATACCGAAGTGAATCTCTCCAATCACAATCAAAAGATCAGTATTTTTTAGAAATGAAAATGCTTGGTGAAAAGTTGGGAGCCATTGATCTTCCAGATACCTATGCCGGTACTGAGCGTGCGATCAAACAATACATCCCGGAACTTCACTATGGAGACAGAGCAAAAAACATCATTGGGATGCTAGACAATTTTCCAAGCAATCTTAGCGCCAAGCCTTTTGTAAAGATGATCAGTCGCGCAGGATTTCTTAATTTGCCAAATTGGGTTTACCCCATCATTGATAGACCAGAACCAAGTCGACTGGAGCGATTGGCAATGAGCTCTGCCATTCGACTCATGGCGATACCAGTTAGAGAAGCGCTCAAAGATGGCGTAGCTGCTCACTCCCTGCGCAGAGTGTACGGATCCCCCAAATAAAGAGGAAACCATGATTACTAATTATCTTATTTCTAGCATGGTGGGAATCATGCTGTTCTTTACCGTTGTGGTGGCGCCAACTGTATTTAAGGTGCTTCCTCTTGAGTGGTCTAGTAAATACGTTAGGAACTTCTTCCCAAAATACTATGCCAGTCTTGGACTCATTACATTGGTGGCCGCATTTACCGAACAAAATTCTGTAAGCAGGCTTTACCTTCTTGCATGTGCAATTTTGTTCGCCTTCACCTTATTTTTTCTCACAGGAAAAATTAATGCCGCAAAAGATGCAGGGAGAGAGAAACAGTTCCACATACTGCACGGCTTAAGCATCTTTATTAATATCGTCCAACTCTGTATTTTTATTTACTTGCTAACTAAAACACTATGAAACGATCTAAGAACAAAGTGATTGCTGGCCTATTTTCCCTGGCAACCCTATCAGCGCAAGCGCAAGACGCCAATCAGGACAAGTTCACTCAGAGCTACAAAGAAGCATGCACAAAGCAGCAAGTCCAGTTGCATGCGAAATTGAAAGAGATATCGGCTGAATCTTTTGGAGAATACTGCGATTGCACTGCACGCCAACTTTTAAGGAATCTTAATCCAGCCCAAATCACAGAACTCACCCAAAGCAAAGCTCGCCCTACCTGGCTAAAGGCGGCAGAACAGTCAGCCAGTAAAGTTTGTATTAAAGAGGGTCCGGGGATTCGGGTTTAGGAGCATCAACTCCAGAATCCAGGTTGGTAGCTTGAGTTTTTGCTGACATTAAAGGAGGTGCGCTCATTTTCTCGCCATCCCATACTTGGCCACACCAACATTCTCCCGCCTCATTGATGATGCAAACGCCTGAGCCACAGCAACGCTTATCTGGTGGTTTCATGATTCACCCTTTGATTCTGAACAATTCATAATGAGTTCTATTCTAGAGTTTTTATTGAAATAGCGTACTCACCCCAGCCAGACTCACGAACCATGCAAAACCAGTTATTCGATTGCCAAGACCCCGCAGAATCTATAGTCATATTGGCAAAAGATGGGCGAGCTGAATATATCAATCATTTTTACGATGCAGAAGTCTCTGACAGCCTGTTTACAAATGTATTGGGCTCACTTACCTGGGAATCAGATCAAATCTTCATGTTTGGCAGATTGGTGACGACTGCAAGAAAAGTTGCCTGGGTGGGTGATCCCGATTGCCTCTACACATACTCTGGGGTTCAAAAAATACCCCAGGTCTGGACCAAAGAGTTATTACAAATGAAGCACAAGCTTGAACAATTAACTGGGCACACCTATAACTCTTGCTTACTCAACTTGTATCACACTGGTGATGAAGGCATGGGGTGGCATAGTGATAACGAGAAAGAGTTGGATAGCACGACCCCCATCGCATCAGTCAGCTTAGGTGCGAGACGTAAATTTGCATTTCGCCATAAGCAGGATAAAACCACAAGCTCAATATTTCTTGAGCATGGCAGCCTACTCATCATGCATCCACCCATTCAAGAACATTGGCATCACAGCCTTCTCAAGACAAAGACTATTACAAGCCCCAGAATTAATCTAACCTTTCGAAAAATACTTTCCTGAATATGAATACCAATAGAGCAATTAAGAAAGTGGCAATGATTGGCGCAGGGATAGCAGGCCTCTCTTGTGCGCAAGAGCTTCAGTCATACGGCATTACAGTAGATATCTTTGAGAAGAGTCGGGGACCTAGCGGGCGGATGAGTACCCGTCGAAGTGAAGAGTGGTCAACTGACCATGGCGCGCAATACTTTACCGCCAGAGATCCCCGTTTTGCACAGGAAGTGCAGCGTTGGATTCAGGCTAGTGCTGCTGCTGTCTGGAACCCTAGGCTTAGGGTGTATGAGTCCAAGACATGGCGTGAAAGTAACTCACAAGAAATCCGCTATGTGGGCACCCCCAATATGAACTCACCAGGGAAGTATCTTGCTAAGGGGCTATCAATTCAATATGAGAGAACCATCTCACAGCTAGAGCGAAAAGATGGCAAATGGAATCTAAAGTGCCTTGAGATTGGCGAGCTTACAGCGTCATATGATTTTGTCGTTTTAGCCATACCAGCACCTCAAGCAAGCGCTTTGCTGAAAGACCTTGATACGCGAGCTAGCCATATCACCTCCTCAGCCCAAATGAAGGCTTGCTGGACCATGATGGCGCATCTTCCAAATCAAACAAGAGCAGATTTTGATGCCGCCTTTATCAATCAAGAAATCATTAGCTGGATTTGTCAAAATGGATCCAAGCCAATGCGTCAGGGCAATATGTGGACTATTCATGGAAATCCAGCGTGGAGCCAAGACAATGTTGAATTAAGCAAAGAGGATGCTCAAGACCAGATGGTGAAATGCCTGACAAGTCTTGGGTTTAACTGCCACGATGCCGAAATCAGCATGCACCGCTGGCGGTACGCAAGTGGCGGACTAGAAGATGCAATCGGGTTTTTTACACTGCCAGATATTGGCCTAGGACTTTGTGGGGACTGGCTCAATGGTGGCAGAGTCGAAGGTGCCTGGTTAAGCGGCCATGAGCTGGCTTTAACACTAAAACAAATGTCGAGCTAAATTAATTCCAGCGCGCCATTGCAGCATCATCAGTCACGCGAGCATCCACCCACTTACTACCCTCTGGAGTATCTTCCTTCTTCCAAAAGGGCGCTGCTGTTTTTAAGTAGTCCATGATGAACTCACAAGCAGCAAATGCTTCACCTCGGTGGGCGCTAGTAACTGCTACAAGGACAATTTGATCTTCAGGCAGAAGCGGTCCTACTCGATGGATGACTAAGGTCTTATAAAGATCCCAGCGGCTCCTAGCTTGCTTGATGATTACCTCTAGGGATTTTTCTGTCATGCCAGGATAGTGCTCTAGCGTCATACCCTTAACCTGACTGCCGTCATTCATATCCCGGACGGTGCCCACAAAAGTCACCACCGCACCCACACGGGGATCATCCTTACGAAGCGCCTTCACTTCACTCGTGAGATCAAAGTCTTGCTCTTGAATACGAATGAAATCGTGCTGCATCTTAACCGCCCGTAACCGGAGGAAAGAAAGCCACTTCAGCACCCTCTACCAGCGGAGTAGCGTCGCTCACCATCTCTTGATTTAAGGCGCAACGAATCACCCTACTGCTTGCCAATACCTCAGCCCAAGGATTTCCTCGTTGGGCAAGGTAGCTTCTTAAATCTGCAATGGTTTTCACTTCTGCTGGCGCAGTAATGCTCTCACTGGAAAGCCCAAGACTTTCTCTTAAAGAGGCGAAGAATCGCAATTCGAGTTTCATATCAGAATCGTAATACGATTAGGAGAGGAGCGCACTAAATGGAATGTACTTCACTATATCGCCAGACTGAAATACTTGGCCCGGCGGACAATCCACTAAGCCATCACCCCAAGAAGCGCTTGTAAGCACACCGGAGCTTTGGTTGGGGAATAGATCCAATCCACCCTGCGAATTAATCTTGACGCGCAGAAACTCATTGCGACGATCACCCTTGAGCCAATCAAAGTCAGCTCGCATTGGGTAAGACTGTGGCATGCCTGTATCTCGCCCTTGTAACCTCAGAATAAATGGACGTACAAATAGGAGGAATGTCACAAAACTAGAAACTGGATTTCCGGGGAGTCCAATAAACCAAGTTTCCCCATCCTGGTTCTCACTTGACTTGCGCACGGCACCAAAAGCCAAAGGCTTACCAGGTTTAATGGCAATCTGCCAGAGATCTAATCTACCTTCAGCAGTGACTGCTGGCTTGATGTGATCCTCTTCGCCAACAGATACGCCACCAGAAGTAATGATCAGATCATGATCTTTACTGGCCTTGCGAAGCGTTTCTCTAGTGGCCTCAAGACTATCGGGAACGATTCCAAAGTCTGTAGCGTCACATCCTAAAGATTTAATACATGCTAATAAGGTGTCGCGATTGGAGTTGTAGATGCCGCCTGGTTTGAGCGGCTCGCCTGGCAGAGACAGTTCGTCACCAGTGAAAAATGCAGCAACTCTCACCTTGCGCTTTACGTTTAAGTGAGTGAGGCCAGCAGAAGCTGCAACACCTAATTCCTGTGGCCGCAGAAAAGTACCTGCAGTAAGGGCTGTTTTGCCTGCAGTCAGGTCTTCACCTCTTCGACGAATCCATTGACCTGATGTTGGGGCAATATTGACCTGCACTTGATCGGTTGAGTCCTCTGGAACAGCGCAATCCTCTTGCATGACAACCGCATCAGCACCCGGAGGAACTGGGGCACCGGTAAAGATTCTGGCGGCAGTGCCGGGCTCCAATTGAGTGCCCATAGATCCCGCTGGAATACGTTGTGCAATCTTGAGCGTGCTTCCAGAGACTTGGGTATCAGCTGTGCGCACTGCATAACCATCCATGGAGGTGTTATCGAGTGGAGGCACATCTACTAAGCTATTAACGTTTTCCGCAAGCACACGGCCGAGAGCAGCCTGCATGGCAACCGTTTCACTCTCACCTACAGCTTTTGCATTTGACAGCAGGTGATCTAAAGCCTGCTGAGCAGTCAACATCGGAGGCTTGGTCATAGCACTTTTTCTGAGTTAATTGACGTGGGCAGTGATGAAGTTTTTAACTTGATTGACATCAGCATCGATATTTTCAACGCGCTGTGGCTTTGACTTGATATCCTTAAATGCTGCTGGGCACTCTGCAGGGCGTCCCAACGCCACCTCAATTGTTTCTTCGAACTTAATGGGTAAAGCAGTTTCCAAAACAATCATTGGAATGCCTGCTTCTAAGTGCTCACGCGCCACCTTCACACCATCTGCTGTATGCGTATCAATCATCACGCCATACTGTGAATCAATGTTACGAATCGTTTCCAAGCGGTTTTGATGATTACTGCGACCGGATTGAAATCCATACTTCGCAATATCTTTAAAGACAGCGTCTTTAGAAATATCAAAGCCACCCGCTTCGTCTACCTGCTTGAACATGCCAGCGGTTACCTTGCCGTCCTTACCCATAAGATCAAATACAAAGCGCTCAAAATTACTTGCCTTCGAAATGTCCATAGACGGGCTAGAAGTATGCAAAGTTTCAGCAGACTTGCGCGCACGGTAAACACCTGTACGGAAAAACTCATCGAGAACATCATTCTCATTCGTGGCAGCAATCAAATGCGCAATTGGCAAACCCATCATGCGCGCAATGTGACCAGCACAGATATTGCCAAAGTTGCCAGAAGGCACAGTGAACGAAACTTTTTCAGAGCTTGATTTAGTAGCCAGCAAATATCCTTGGAAGTAGTAAACCACCTGGGCAACCACGCGGCCCCAGTTAATCGAGTTCACAGTACCAATTTGGTGATTCGCTTTAAAACTGTGGTCATTACTTACCGCTTTGACAATATCTTGGCAGTCATCAAAAACGCCAGCAACCGCCAAGTTAAAAATATTAGGATCTTGCAAGGAATACATTTGTGCAGATTGGAAAGCGCTCATCTTGCCACGTGGTGAAAGCATAAATACCTTCACACCTTCTTTGCCACGCATGGCATATTCGGCAGCACTACCAGTATCACCAGAAGTCGCGCCCAAGATGTTGAGCTTCTGACCCTTTTTCTTTAAAGCGTATTCAAAGAGATTGCCAAGCAACTGCATCGCCATATCTTTGAATGCCAAAGTAGGCCCATTGGACAAACTGAGCAAACCAATACGTGTGCCCTGCTCCTCACCCAACCAATGCAATGGCGTGATGTCTTTAGCATTATCTTCAGCGCGGCCATTGCAATAAACTTGCTCTGTATACGTCTTGCGCAACAGGGCACGTAAATCTGCCTCAGGTATATCGTCGCAATACAAACTCAACACTTCAAAAGCGAGATCGGCATAAGACAAGCCGCGCCATGAATCCAGCTGCGCTTTAGTTACCTGCGGATACTCCGTTGGCAGGTATAAGCCACCATCTGGCGCCAATCCGCCAAGCAAGATTTCTAGAAAGGATTGCTGTGGGCTATTGCCCCGAGTTGACTGGTAACGCATGTATTTATCTTAGGAAAGATTTTCTAAACGGATCTTCACCACTTCACCGGCAACAGTTTTCAGATTCTGAATTTCCTGAATCGCTGCCAGCATGTGCTTTTCTTTAGTCTCGTGAGTCAGTGCAACCAAATCAGTTTGGCTTTCACCTTCGTCTGCTTCTTTTTGCAAGAGTGCGTCAATGGAAATATTATGGGACGCCAAAATCTTGGTGATGTCGGCTAACACACCGGCCTGATCTGCTACACGTAAACGCAAGTAATAACTGGTGGTGATTTCACCCATTGGCAGTACGGCGATATCGCGGACTGCATCAGGCTGGAATGCTAAATAAGGAACGCGATTCTCGGGGCTTGCACCCAATAAGCGCGTGATATCAACCAAGTCAGCAATCACAGCAGAGGCGGTTGGCTCTGAGCCTGCACCTTTACCGTAGTAGAGCGTAGTGCCTACTGCATCACCAAACACTTGAACTGCATTCATGGCGCCTTCAACGTTTGCAATTAAACGCTTAGTCGGGATCAAGGTTGGGTGCACACGCAACTCAACACCAGTAGCTGTCTTCTTGGCGATACCGAGCAGCTTGATGCGATAGCCTAACTGCTCAGCATACTTAATATCGATGGCATCAAGCTTGGTGATGCCTTCAACATGGGCTTTTTCAAATTGCATTGGAATACCAAATGCAATCGCACTCATGATGGTTGCTTTATGAGCAGCATCTACACCTTCAATATCAAACGTAGGATCTGCTTCTGCGTAACCTAAACGTTGCGCTTCTTTCAAGACGGTCGCAAAGTCCAAACCTTTATCGCGCATCTCAGAAAGAATGAAATTCGTTGTGCCATTGATGATGCCAGCGATCCACTCGATGCGGTTTGCAGTCAAACCTTCGCGAAGTGCTTTGATAATTGGAATACCGCCAGCAACAGCCGCTTCAAACGCGACCATCACGCCCTTTTCATGGGCAGCCTTAAAAATCTCATTGCCATGTACGGCGATCAAAGCCTTATTGGCTGTGACCACATGTTTGCCAGCGGCGATTGCCTCGAGCACTAAGTCTTTGGCAATACCGTAACCGCCGATCAACTCAACAACAATATCGATTTCAGGGTTGTTAATAACAGCACGGGCATCGCTCACTACTTGGGCATGATCCTTTACCAACTCTTTAGCACGCTCTACATTGAGGTCGGCAACAGTATTAATACGAATGCCACGACCAGCACGACGAGTAATCTCATCCTGGTTGCGCTCGAGAACAGTAAATACACCACCACCTACAGTGCCAATACCTAATAGACCAACTTGAATCGGTTTCATGATGCCTTTGTTGCTGTTGAGTTAGCCGCTTTACGACTATGTTTTTGACGATAACGCTCAAGAAAACGCGCAAGACGGCCAATAGCCTCTTTAAGCACATCCTCATGAGGTAAGAACACTACACGGAAGTGGTCTGGCTTGCCCCAGTTAAAACCGGAGCCTTGCACCAACAACACTTTTTCTTCTTTCAAAAGATCAGCTACAAATTGCTGATCATCTTCGATCGGATACATCTCGGAATCGAGTTTTGGAAATAAGTACAAGGCGGACTTTGGCTTAACGCAAGTTACACCAGGGATCTCAGTAATGAGTTTCCAAGCGAGATCGCGTTGCTTGGCCAATCGACCACCCTCATTGACCAAATCATTAATACTTTGGTAGCCGCCCAAAGCAGTTTGAATAGCGTACTGGCCTGGCACATTGGCACACAGGCGCATTGAGGACAGCATATTGAGACCTTCGATGTAATCGCGAATCATCTCTTTATCCCCAGAAACCACCATCCAGCCAGCACGGTAGCCGCAAGAGCGGTAGTTTTTGGATAAACCGTTAAAGGTGATAGTGACTACATCAGTAGACAAGGATGCCAAGGAGATGTGCTTCTCTTTGTCGTACAACATCTTGTCATAAATCTCATCTGCAAACAGGATCAATCCATGCTCACGAGCGATGGATGTTAACTCTGTAAGCACCTCTTTGGAGTAAATGGCGCCCGTTGGATTATTGGGGTTGATCACCACAATTGCTTTAGTGCGAGGCGTAATCTTTTTACGCAAATCTGCTAAATCGGGTGCCCAATCTTTAGACTCGTCACAGAGGTAATGGACGGGAGTGCCGCCAGACAGGCTGACGGCAGCTGTCCATAACGGGTAGTCTGGTGCTGGCACCAAGACTTCATCACCGTTATTGAGCAATGCGTTCATTGCTAATACGATCAACTCAGAAACACCATTGCCAGTGTAGATATCATCCAAGGTAACACCCTGAATGCCTTTTTCCTGGCAATACTGCATGATGGCCTTACGAGCCGCAAAAATTCCCTTCGAATCGGAGTACGCTGAGGCATTACCCAAATTACGAATCATGTCCAACTGAATCTCTTCTGGAGGATCAAAGCCAAAAACACCCACATTACCGATGTTTAGCTTGATAATTTTGTGACCCTCTTCCTCCATGCGCTGAGCGAGCTCCAGCACGGGTCCACGAATGTCATAGCAGACGTGATTGAGTTTTTCGGACTTTAGGATCGGTTTCACAATAAATTAAAGGGTAAGTTCTTGAAAACTAGGAAAAAACAGCTAGCTATAATCCTCACAATTATGACAGAGAGTCCACGTGAAGCTTCAATCTGACCCCCATTCCGGAGCCAATACGATCACCGGTTACGGTGATGGCTATATCGAGATCAATAAGATCCCCTATAGTCACGCGGTTTTATTGAGCTCGGATGGCGAAATCCTCGAGTGGGCCGTCAAGTCTTTTGATGAGCTGAGCCCAGCAGATTTCACTCAAATGGCCTCTCTCAAGCCTGAATTAATCATTATTGGCACTGGCAAACGCCAGCGCTTCCCTAAACCAGAGCTTTTAAAAACCCTCATTGACGCCAAGCTTGGCTTTGAGGTGATGGATTCTCAAGCCGCTTGTCGCACTTACAACATTCTTGTTGGCGAAGGTCGCCAGGTTCTGCTTGCCCTGATCGTGGAAGCCGTCTAATGCAGTTTGGCCAAATTCGGCAGTCCAGCGCCCTCAACCCAGTATCTATTTTGATTCTGGTCTTAATCTATGCCCTGTTCTGGTTCGGCACTCTCGATTACCGCCACCTCATTCCTTCTGACGAAGGACGTTATGCCGAGATTGCGCGGGAGATGCTCGTCACTGGAGATTGGGTTACCCCCCGCTACAACGGCTACAAGTATTTTGAAAAACCCCCATTACAAATTTGGGCTACTGCCACTGCCTTTAATTTTTTTGGTATCGGCGATTGGCAAGCGCGCTTGTGGACTGCACTGACTGGTTTTCTAACAATTGCATTTATTGGTTTTACTGGCGCACGCGTCTATAGCGCACGAGCAGGCTGGTTAGCGGCTATTGCTTTGGCATCTAGCCCGATGTGGGTGATTGGCGGGCATATCAACTCGCTTGATATGGGATTGTCCGCATTTTTAGTTGCCGCACTCTGCAGTCTTCTGTTGGCACAAACCGCTCATAACTCTAGCGAAACCAGAAAATGGATGTGGGCCTGCTGGACCTTCATGGCATTGGCGACCTTATCTAAGGGTGTGATTGGGGTGGCTATCCCCGGAATGGTCTTCATTGTGTATTCCATTACAGCGTGGGACTGGAAAATCTGGAAGCGACTACACATTATCAGTGGCACGATTTTATTTTTAGCGATCACTGCACCTTGGTTTGTTCTGGTAGCGCAACGCAATCCAGAATTTCTAGAGTTCTTTTTTATTCATGAGCACCTGCAACGTTTTACGCAAACTGCCCACAGTAGAACGGGTCCAATTTATTACTTCATCCCACTGCTACTCCTTGGCTTTTTGCCATGGATTGCACAAACTCCTGGGGCCCTTACTCAGGCATGGCGAGAACGTAATCGCCAGTTCTCCAGCGGGTGGTTACTGACCTGTTGGTTTGCCGTGATCATGGGCTTCTTTAGCGTCTCTCAATCGAAATTACCGGGCTACATCATCCCAGTCTTTCCGGCATTAGCAATGATTGTTGGTCATCGCCTAGACCGTAATCTCGGTTTTAGCAATTCACTGGGAGTGCCCTGGAAATTACAAGCCCTCTTCTTTGCAATCTTGGGTGGCGTTGGATTTTTCTTTTTAGGTGAGGTTGGCAAACAAGCTAGGCCGGATGAGATTGAATCCTATGCCCAATACACCTATTGGATTATTGCAGCACTCATTGCATTGATTTCACTCAGCCTCCTAGCATTCATGCAAAGCAAACGCAATGGCTTGAGCAGCATCACCAGTTTTGCTACCGGCTTTTTTCTGTGCGCAATCATTGCAGGCACGGGTCATGAAACTCTCGGTCGCGCAGTCTCAGGCATCGATTTAGTGGAGAAAGTTAAGGCGGGCATTCCAGAGAAGGTGAACTTCTATTCAGTAAGGATCCTGGATCACACGGTGCCTTTCTATTTAGGCAGAACCATGATCATGGTGGAATCTCCAGATGAACTGGAGTTTGGCGTGAAACAGGAGCCCCAATTGTGGCTTCCTACCTTTGAAGCTTTTATCGAGCGCTGGAAAGAAGATCACACGGCTTATGCATTGATGGTTCCAGAGCAATTTATCGAGCTACAAAAATTAAACGTCCCCATGGAAGAAGTGGGAAGAGATTCTCGGCGCGTCATTGTTAAGCACCCAGAATCACCAAGTAGCTCTGCACAATAATTCTTAAGGCTCCCATGTCAGTTACACAAAACTCCCTGCCTTTTATTCCTTTTACGCGTCCACACTTCAATCAAGAAACGATTGATGCGGTTGCAGAAGTATTGCGCTCTGGTTGGGTAACCTCAGGACCCAAACTAGCGGAGTTTGAAGTTGCCCTGAGCGAATACTTTGGCGGTCGTCCTGTACGCTGTTTTGCCAATGGCACTGCCACCATGAAAATCGCTCTCCAGGTAGCTGGTATTGGGCCTGGTGATGAAGTCATTACTACCCCAATCTCTTGGGTTGCTACTTCCAATGTAATTTTGAGTGTTGGTGCAAAGCCTGTATTTGTAGACGTTGACCCCATCACTCGCAATATTGATTTAAGTAAGCTGGCCGCAGCCATTACACCAAAGACCCGCGCTATCATGCCCGTGTATTTGGCTGGGCTGCCTGTCAACATGGATCAACTTTATGACTTGGCCAAGCAATACAAGCTACGTGTGATTGAAGATGCAGCGCAAGCATTTGGATCGCAGTGGAAAGGCCAAAAGATTGGCAGCATTGGCGATCTAGTGAGCTTTAGTTTTCAGGCGAATAAAAATTTATCTACTGTTGAAGGTGGCTGCCTTGTTCTCAATAATTCTGACGAGGCGAAGCTTGCTGAAAAGCTTCGCCTGCAAGGTGTGACACGCCAAGGTTTGGATGGCATGGACGTAGACGTCTTGGGCGGTAAAGATAATTTGACAGATGTGAATGCTGTGATTGGCTTACATCAACTTAAACAATTACCAGTATTTCAGGCGCGCAGAAGCGCTTTGGCGAGACGGTACTTTGATGCCATTCGCAGTGAAATGGAATCTGCTAGTCTAGGTAATCTCAATTTAGAGCTGCCAGTAGAAAACTTCACCGAAAGTAATTGGCACATGTTCCAAGTTGTACTGCCGCTTGAGCAATTAAATGTAGATCGTGCACAGGTGATGACTGAACTTAAAGAGTTGGGCATTGGCACTGGTGTTCATTACCCTGCCATTACTAGATTTACGCTTTATCAAGAACTGGGCTACAAAGTTGAAGCTACTCCAGTGGCGGAGCGTATTGGTCGCTCCATTTTGACTCTCCCCCTCTTTCCAGGGATGGCGGACGAAGATATTGGCCGAATAGCCAATGCTTTAGTTGGAATTCTGAAGAAACACCGCAAAAACTAGTATCGAAAGCGGAATCAGGCAAAATTGCAGCATGACTGCAAATTTAGCTTCCCAAGCCTGCAATCCCATGCTTAGCATTGTTATCCCCGTCTATAACGAGGAAGATGGCCTCCAAGCGCTCTTTGACCGCTTATATCCAGCACTTGATGCAGTAGCTACTAAACGCAAGCTAGCCTATGAAGTGGTGTTTGTGAATGATGGCAGCAAAGATCGCTCTGCTGGCATCCTAGCCAAACAAGTTGAACTCCGCCCTGATGTGACTCGTGCAGTGTTATTTCATAGCAACTTTGGTCAGCATATGGCGATCATGGCTGGCTTTGAATACTCTCGCGGCGAATACATCATCACACTGGATGCAGACCTGCAGAATCCCCCGGAAGAAATTGATGCCCTGACTCATGAGCTACTCCAGGGTCATGACTATGTTGGTACCATTCGTGCAGATCGTCGCGATAGCTTCTTCAGAAAATTTGCCTCACGCGCAATGAATCATTTGCGCGAGAAAATTACTCGCATCACCATGACCGATCAAGGCTGTATGCTGCGTGGCTACAGCCGTCGCATTGTTGATCTCGTGCGTCAATGCGATGAGAGCAATACATTTATTCCAGCGTTGGCCTACACCTTTGCATCAAACCCCACCGAAATCAGCGTCAAGCATGAAGAACGTTTTGCTGGTGAATCTAAATACAGCTTGTACCAGCTCATTCGCTTGAACTTTGATTTAGTGACGGGTTTCTCTGTGATGCCTTTGCAGATCTTCTCAATCCTGGGAATGTTGCTGGCAATGGCTGCGGGTAGCCTGTTTATCTACCTGCTAGTTCGCCGCTTCGTTTTAGGTGCTGAGGTTGAAGGGGTTTTCACGCTCTTCGCTCTCACCTTCTTCTTAATTGGCGTAATGCTATTTGGTCTTGGCCTACTCGGCGAATACATTGGCCGCATCTACCAACAGGTTCGCGAGCGTCCACGCTATGTTGTGCAAACTGTTTTAGAGAAAAAATAATTGCACGCAGTCGTCTTTGCTTATCACGATGTTGGGGTGAATTGCCTTAAGGCATTACTGAGTGCGGGCATACACATAGATCTGGTGGTAACTCATCAAGATGACCCCAATGAGAATGTCTGGTTTGGGAGTGTTGCTAAACTTTGTGAGGAAAAAGAGATTCCTTGCATCACACCAAATGCAAATCAGTTGATGAATCTTGTGCCGGAGATTCAGAAGCTAGCACCCGATTACCTCTTCTCTTTCTACTACCGTCACATGATTCCGGCTGAGCTCTTGGCCTGCGCCAAAATTGCCGCATTGAATATGCACGGATCATTACTGCCAAAGTATCGTGGCCGCGCTCCGGTCAATTGGGCCATTCTTCATGGAGAAACTGAAACTGGTGCCACATTGCACATCATGGAAGTCAAGCCAGATGCGGGCGATATCGTCGGGCAATCTGCAGTCTCTATTGGTCCCAATGAAACCGCAACAGATGTTTTTGGCAAAGTTAGCCAAGCAGCCATTACTGTCATGAACCAAGTTCTGCCGGAACTTGCTCAAGGTCACATCCCCAGAAAGCCGAATAATCTAGCTCAAGGAAGCTATTTTGGAGGTCGAAAGCCTGCGGATGGGCAAATTCTGTGGCATCAGACAGCTCAGCAGGTTCACAACCTCGTCAGAGCCGTTGCACCCCCTTATCCCGGGGCTTTTACCGACTGGCAAGGCCAGCGCATGATCGTAGCCCGTACGAGCCTAGAAGGGCCATTTCCGGGGCAGCTAGATCTTCGAGCTTCCGGCATCCAAGTGGTTGATAATCAGGTATTCGGCGTTTGCGGCGACCAAAGAGCAGTAGCGATACTGGACTGGTTCCCAACAAACAGCTAACAAATTAAAAGTAGCACTTTTTAGATTAAAAAACGAGGCAGTAGAGATGAAAAAAGTACTCATTCTTGGCGTAAACGGCTTTATTGGTCACCACCTGTCCAAGCGCATTCTGGAGACAACCGATTGGGATGTCTATGGCATGGATATGCAAAACGATCGCCTTGGTGATTTAGTAAATCACCCCCGTATGCATTTCTTTGAGGGTGACATCACTATCAATAAGGAATGGGTTGAATATCACATTCGTAAATGCGACGTTATTTTGCCTTTGGTAGCAATTGCGACACCAGCGACTTATGTTCAGCAGCCATTAAAAGTATTTGAGCTCGACTTCGAAGCCAATTTACCAATCGTGCGCTCAGCCGTTAAGTACAAAAAGCATTTGGTATTTCCATCTACTTCCGAAGTCTATGGCATGTGTGAAGACGGTGAATTTGATCCTGCTAAATCCAATATGGTTTACGGTCCAATCAATAAGCCACGCTGGATCTACGCTTGCTCCAAGCAATTGATGGACCGCGTGATCTGGGGTTACGGTATGGAAGGTCTGCGCTTTACTCTCTTCCGCCCATTTAACTGGATTGGCCCTGGTCTAGATAGCATCTACACACCAAAAGAAGGTTCTTCTCGCGTAGTGACCCAGTTTTTAGGTCATATCGTTCGTGGTGAATCTATTAATGTGGTTGATGGTGGCGCGCAGAAACGTGCTTTTACTTATGTTGATGACGGAATTGATGCCCTCATGCGCATCATCGACAACAAAGATGGTGTTGCTAACGGCAAGATCTATAACATCGGCAATCCAAAGAATAATCATTCTATTCGCGAACTTGCCAATCAGATGTTAGAGATTGCTCGCAGTATTCCAGAGTACGCAAAGACAGCCAATGAAGTGAAGATCGTAGAAACCACCTCCGGCGCTTACTACGGCGAAGGCTATCAAGACGTTCAAAACCGCGTTCCTGCAATTGACAACACGATGAGTGAGTTGGGCTGGAAGCCAACTACCAATATGAGCGATGCCCTGAAAAATATTTTCGAAGCCTATCGCGAGGATGTGGAAAAAGCACGTCACTTGGTTGATAACGAATAAGCACAGAGGTTCATGGCTAAGATTGCACTCAAAGTAGACGTTGATACCTTACGCGGTACCAAAGAAGGCGTCCCCAATCTAGCGCGGACGCTTGAGCGTTTTGGTCTCAAAGCGACTTTCTTATTCAGCTTAGGCCCTGACCATACCGGCTGGGCCCTTAAGAGGGTCTTTAGGCCCGGGTTTCTAAAGAAAGTGAGCCGCACTTCAGTTGTTGAGCACTACGGCATTAAGACTCTGCTCTACGGCGTCCTTCTTCCCGGACCCGATATTGGTAAACAGGCTGCTGCCGAAATGCGTGCAATCGATTTAGCAGGCCATGAGACTGGTATCCACACTTGGGATCATGTGGCTTGGCAGGATGCTGTACGTAATCGCGATGCCCAATGGACTAAAGCGCAGATGCAAAAAAGCTGGGATCGTTTTGTGAAGATCTTTGGCCACCCACCAGTTACTTATGGCGCTGCCGGCTGGCAAATGAATGAGGCAGCTTTTGAGCAACTCGATCAATGGGGTATTAAATATTCTTCGGATGGCAGAGCCCAACCCAATTTGATGCCCTATCGTTTTGAACTACCCTCAGGCAAAGCAAAGCATGTTCAGTATCCAACGACCTTGCCTACTTTTGATGAGTTGATTGGCATTGATGGCGCCGATGAGTTTGGCGCTGTGAAGAGACTCCTTGAAATCACCCAAAGCAATCCCAACGACCAAGTATTTACCTTGCATGCCGAGCTTGAAGGCCAAAAGTTGCTTCCAGCCTTTGAGCAATTGCTCGCAGGGTGGCTAAACCAAGGTCATGACCTGGTCACTATGGGCGAACTACATCAATCCTGGGAAGCCACTAAGCAACTCGATAAAATAGCGGTACAGCCGGTCACTTGGGGTGAAATCCCCAACCGAAGTGGCGAACTGATTTTGCAAGCAGCTTAACTGGCATCAGAATACGTAATATATAAAATTAGAGAGATCATCATGACAGTAGAAATTGGTAAGCCAATACCCCAGTGCGCAATCCCAGCAACATCGGGTTTAACTTTTACGCCGGATTCAGCTAAAGGCAAAAAACTGGTTATCTACTTTTACCCAAAAGATATGACTCCGGGTTGCACGGCCGAGTCCGGTGAATTCCGAGACAATATTGATGCTTTCACTCAAGCCAATACATTGATCGTTGGCGTATCTCGGGATAGCCTTAAGTCGCACGATAACTTCCGCAGCAAACTTGAGCTGCCATTTGAACTCGTTGCCGATACTGAAGAGACTCTCTGCCAACTCTTTGGAGTGATGAAACTCAAGAACATGTATGGCAAGCAAGTTCGTGGTGTTGAGCGCAGCACCTTCCTCTTTGACTCTTCGGGCAAGCTCGTTAAAGAGTGGCGCGGCCTTAAGGTTCCCGGGCATGTGTCAGAGGTATTACAAGCAGCCCAAGCAACTAAATAATTTTTTAAATTAATTTAATCTGGGGTACTTGCAAAGCTCAAAATTTGGGGTAAAGTTGTTCATATGCACCGTAAACGACGGGAAAGTCTAACAATCCGTTTGACTCATCAGCCTGAAGATTTAAGAACAGGCTCGGTAAACATCCCCCGCCGTTTTACAGATCGTTTTACACCCAGTTTCGTTATAAACCGTCAATGCAATCCGCTTGGCGGTTTTTTCTTTTAGGAGAGTCTGCATGCCATTGCCCCCAATCCCAACTCAAATTGCTGGCCAAGTAAAAATTAGCAGTAAGGACACTCCAAACTTAAAGAAGCGTCCTGCCCCAGCAAAAACTGTTGCGATGGAAAGCCATGCTCCAGATTGGGCAACGGATGCTGAGGAAGATCTCTCCGCTGCCGAAGTGGCGCTTGAGAAAATCAAAGGCGATCGCCGGCCTGCAGCGGCCCGTAGCGAACGTAGCGAGAGCAAAGTAGCAAGCATTCCAGAAAAGCCAAAGCGCATTATTCGTACTGGCCCACCAAGCTTGTTTGTCCTTGATACCAACGTATTGATGCATGACCCCAGCTCCCTGTTCCGCTTCTCTGAGCATGATCTTTTCTTGCCAATGACCACCCTAGAGGAATTGGATAATCACAAGAAAGGGATGACTGAAGTTGCACGCAACGCCCGTACTGTTAGCCGCTCTTTAGATCAATTGGTCGCAGGAACCAGCGGTACATTGGATGAGGGGATTCCACTCAACAAGCTTGGCAATCAAGATGTGTCTGGTCGACTCTTTTTCCAGACCAAGTTAACTACCCAAGCATTGCCAGAGGGTCTACCTGAAGGCAAAGGTGATAACTTAATCTTGGCCGTTGTCAGCGAACTCCAAAAGGCACGTAAAGGCCAAGAAGTTGTCCTGGTATCAAAAGATATTAATATGCGTATTAAGGCTCGTGCCTTGGGTCTGCCTGCTGAAGATTATTTCAATGATCAGGTGCTGGAAGATCGTGACTTAATGTACTCCGGAGTCATGGCATTACCTGCAGATTTTTGGCCAAAGCATGGCAAAGATATGGAAAGCTGGGCTGATGGTAAATCCGGCACGATGTTTTATCGTGTAACCGGCCCTTCAGTCCCTAGTATGTTGGTCAATGAATTTGTCTATCAAGAAAATCCGGATGGCTCTACACCTTTCTATGCACAAGTAAAAGAGATCAATGGCAAAACCGCCCTCTTGCAAACTTTGAGAGATTTCTCTCATCAGAAAAATAATGTGTGGAGCGTGACTGCACGCAATCGCGAACAAAACTTCGCTATGAACTTGCTAATGAATCCTGATGTGGATTTCATAACGCTATTGGGCCAAGCGGGCACTGGTAAAACCTTGTTAGCCTTAGCTGCCGGCTTGGAGCAAGTGCTAGATAGCAAGCGTTACAACGAAATCATCATTACTCGCGCCACTGTTCCTGTTGGCGAAGATATTGGCTTTTTACCAGGCACCGAAGAAGAAAAAATGCAGCCTTGGATGGGTGCATTTGATGACAACCTTGAGGTGCTCCAACGTAATGAAGACGGTGCTGGTGAATGGGGTCGCGCTGCCACTCAAGAGCTCATTCGCTCACGCATTAAAGTAAAGAGTATGAATTTCATGCGCGGCAGAACTTTTGTGAGTAAGTTTGTGATTATTGATGAGGCACAAAACTTAACGCCTAAACAAATGAAGACCCTGGTAACGCGTGCAGGCCCAGGAACTAAGATTGTTTGCTTGGGCAATATTGCTCAGATCGATACACCTTACTTAACTGAAGGCTCCTCAGGCCTTACTTATGTAGTTGATCGCTTCAAAGGCTGGCGTCATGGTGGGCATGTGACTCTGGCTCGCGGCGAGCGTTCACGTCTTGCGGATCATGCTGCTGACGCACTCTAAGCAATCCTCCTCATGCCGCACTTTGATCGGGTGCGGCATTTTCGTTTCCATCCTAGCGTTATCAGGATGCAGCATTTTTAGCTCAAAAAATAATGCTGCTAAGGTAGTTCAATTCAAACAAGACACCAGCGTTGGTACTGAAGATATCTCGATTGCAGCAGTGGGTTTGGTGGGCGTTCCCTATCGCTATGGCGGAAACAATCCCAAAGGGGGGTTTGATTGCAGTGGCTTGATTGCCTATGTTTATAACAAGTCAGCCAATATCAAGCTACCGAGAACTATTCAAGAAATGAGCGCCAAAGGTCAGAGTGTTGAGAATCAACCCCCTGCACCAGGCGACCTCATTTTCTTCAACACTACAGGTGAAAAGTATTCACATGCAGGAATCTACGTAGGGCAAGGCAGATTTGTACATGCTCCAAGTGCTGGAGGCACCGTGCGCCTGGAATACATCACCACGCCTTACTGGGCAGCTCGGTTTACTGAGGCAAGAAGACTAACTTCAGCCAATTCACAGAACTAGATTACAGACCCACCGTATATGTGGCCATTACCGTGGCTGAAGTCAATGCTTGATAAGCCTCTTGGCGATAAATAGCAGAAATTCCAATACGCTCATTCATGCTCAAGTCATAAAAAGCACCCAAGCTAGCAGTTGGCCTCGTACTTCGATAATTATTATTCATAGCGATATTGAAATAGCCATTGCCCGTAGTGACTAAATTTCCGATATTCGCATTAATATCTTTCTCTACACCAGCGCTCGCCAGCATGCTTATTTTTTCATTAAGCCTATGACTGCCCATGAAGCCTAACAATGTAGTGGTTGCGTAGTTATCAATAGCGTTATACGTTAACGGACTGGACACAGTGCTGGATTGACTCTCACTATAAGCACCCATACCTCCAACCACGTATCGCAGGCCAGCATATGGAGTCACGATTGTTTTATTTCCAATTCCGAAGCCGTACTTCAAAACACCCGATACACCTTGAGTTGTTAAAGAGGTGGAGCCAGCACCCGCTTCTGATACACCTACCACTGGGCGAGTAATAGTTGCGCCTTTGTTGGCATATCCAACAGATAACTTTGCTTCTAAACCTGTTCCATCGGTATTTTGTGACCAGACACCAAATGCACCTACCATTGGACTGGAATTACCCAATTGAGCGATACCACCCGGGGTACTTTGAGATAAATTTTGATCTAGATACCCACCGAGCCTGATCTGATCAGAAAGGCGATAGGCACCAATAATTAGCCCACTACTATTATTAAAGGGGTATCCACTAATATTGGTAAATCGACCCCCTGTAGAAATACAAACATTATTACTGCCGAATATAGAACAGTCATAACTCATGCCATTGATTACTCCAGCAGATTGCACTGCAAATAGCCCTTGCAAAGTATTGGCTACTGAGTTGAGAGCAATTTCAGTATCTGGTCCAATCGGGGCAATTAAAAGAGACTGGGTTGCAAGAGCCTCCTCGAGAGCAACCAAGGTTGGCTGTACAACCGTACTTAATACCAGATCTGTCTGATCGGCAGATCCATTAATGCGATGCACCAGCGCCCACTGATATTCAGTACCCCCAATCGTTACGGTTCCATAGGAATTTCCCAGGTTATTCACCTTAATGCCTGAGAGCACTGTAGAGTAAGTGGTGGCAGAGACTGATGAAGTACTTGCAACCGCAAAGTTCATGACACCAGTCACTACACCCTTACTAGCATCCAACTTACCGTAATTGGTCGAGCTAGAAATCTTCGTGTTGTAATTATTTGGTAACGCTCCTGAATACGTTAGAGGATTAGATCCGCCTTGAGAGTTGGTCAGTGTGGTGATATTTCCAGCGCTGTATATACCAAATGAATTCGCCCCATTAGTTGTGATGGTTCCAGTATTTTGAATCGTTACCGCCCCAAGCCCTGACACCTGAATACCATGCGCTGATGCGCCATTAGTCACAATGGTGCCGCTGTTTGTGATTGTATTCACAGTACCACTTGATGTAGCCCCAGATACCAAACGGATGCCCGCAGCGCCAAGACCGGCTGTTTCAATAGCCCCCGCGTTATTCAAAGTATTGGCAGCAGATGAGGCATTTGTAGCACTGATATACATACCAGCAGCGTATCCACCGCCAGTATAAATTGTGCCATCAGATTCATTTACAAAAGTACTACCACCAGCTTGGGATCGCCCATTTGCACCAGAAGACATGCCGTACCCGTAATAAAAAGAGCTGGTATTTAAATTTCCATGGTTACTAACGTTTGCATTACTTCCCAGACCAATAGTTGAACCATCGATTACCAATGAAGTTCCATTTGCAATATTGACAGTGACATTATTTCCAACTGTAGTTGTATTCTGAGTAGAAATAACGCCTGCAGTTGCCGCGGGAGTTACAACCCCAGTGCAGGTGACCGTCTGAGAACTTCCACTCGCGGTATTGGGGGTATAAGAATTACATCCGCCCGTAGATTGAGCTAGCGCAAGATTGGGTAAGGCAAACAAAAAAAATATCGAAACAGTTGCGATTAAATTCTGTCGAAAGAGGCTTGTTGATTGCATGACTCGGTATTTAAAAGAATAATTTTTGAAGATTGATAATCATAATTAGCTATAAAGTTAATATCTATTAACCCTTAGGCTAATATCTTGATAGGTATTTATTAGAAATAATCTTATGCAATAGCTATTCATACCCCACCTTTAATAAACATGGAAATTAAGCAATGAAGGAAATTGATTTAGACCGTATTCAGGAAATATTGGTCACAGCAGCAACCGATATCGGCCTCAAGATTTTGGCTGCAATCGCATTTTGGGTTATTGGTCGCTGGCTGATTAGCCTCGCACTTAGCATTCTGCGAAAGGGATTGGAGCAACAAAAACTTGATCCAACCATTCTTCGCTATGTTGGATCCGTAGTTTCGGTAACTCTCAATATCCTTCTGGTTATAGGTATTTTGGGTTACTTCGGCATTCAAACTACAAGCTTTGCTGCTCTTATTGCAACCGCAGGTGTAGCTATCGGCGCAGCATGGGCTGGCTTGCTATCCAATTTTGCTGCAGGTGTATTTATTATTGTTCTCCGCCCATTTAAGGTGGGGGACTTTATTACTGCTGGCGGCATTACCGGAACAGTTAAAGAGATTGGCCTATTCTCCTCAACCATTAATACCCCTGACAACATTGCCACCATGATCGGCAACAATAAGATTCTGGGCGACACCATTCAGAACTTTAGTAACACACCCTATCGTCGCGTAGAACTCAAGTGCCAACTCTCTGGTGCTGCAGATCAGGTAGCTGCGATGCAGCTATTACGAGAAAAGATTGCAGGCATTCCAAATGTGTTGCAAGATCCTGCTGTAGAGGTGAATATTTTGGAATTTAATCTCGTTGGTCCAGTATTGGCAGTTCGTCCTTACTGTAATAACGATCATTATTGGCAGGTGTATTTTGATACCAATCGCGTCATGAGTGAATCTTTGGCAGCGGCTGGCTTCCCAGCCCCGATGGCTTCACAAAACATGATCATGAAGCAGAGTTAATTTTGCAGCAAATAACCAGGAGAAGTGAATATGAAAAAAATCATCATCGCCCTAAGTATTGCCTTGAGTTTCGCAGTTCCCACTTTTGCTTTTGCGGATCAAGCAGCCTGTGAAGCTAAAGCGGTTAGCAAAGAAGGTAAGCCACTCTACGGCGCAGCCAAAGACGCTTCCATTAAGAAATGTATGGGGGATTCCAAGCCGAATGATTGCGAAGCTAAGGCAGTAAGCAAGGATGGTAAGCCGCTATATGGCGCTGCCAAAGCCGCATCGATCAAGAAGTGTGAAGGCGGCAAGTAAACACTTTCACCCTAGCTAAAAAGCCTCGCATTGCGAGGCTTTTTTTATTCTTGGTTACTTATGAATTAGAACGGTTCATATCCACCAGAAGAGTATCCAACCGACCCCATCGCTAGGTTATCAAACTTGGTGTATGGACCCTGCCAACTTAAACGCACAGTACCAATAGGTCCATTACGCTGCTTACCAATGATGATCTCTGCCATGCCTTTATCAGTCGTTGTATCTGGGTGATAGACCTCATCACGATAGATGAACATAATTAAGTCAGCATCTTGCTCGATCGCGCCTGACTCACGTAAGTCTGACATGATTGGACGCTTGTTAGGACGCTGCTCCAGACCACGGTTTAACTGTGACAAGGCAACTACTGGACACTGCAATTCTTTTGCGAGCGACTTAAGGGATCGTGAAATTTCTGAAATCTCTGTTGCACGGTTCTCAGAACCAGAGCCACTCATCAACTGCAAGTAATCAATCACAACCAGACCAAGAGTGCCGCCAAAATTACGAGCAATACGACGCGCACGCGCACGCAACTCTAAACTTGAAAGAGCCCCAGTCTCATCAATCAAAATTTGGGTATTGCTTAAGCGGGCAATCGCATCAGTAACGCGTGGCCACTCATCATCTTGTAGCTTGCCAGTACGCATACGACCTTGGTCAACGCGCCCTACCGAGCCAAGCAAACGAGCTGCTAATTGCTCACCCGACATCTCCATTGAGAAAACAACGACTGGCAATCCTTCTGCTAATGCGACATTCTCTGCAATATTGAGGGCAAAAGCAGTATTGTGGGTCACTACATAATCATTGGTGACATAGGTTCTGTCTGGATGGCTAACTGAGATACATTGAGCCTCAGTAACTCTAGATGGCTCAATACTCGTAAATGACAGTCTGCGTTGGCGATCCCAGCTTGTTCTGAGTCTTTCTTTCTTTTCGGGCAAAGTAAATGCTTGAAAGCCAGGGCCAAAACTCATGTTTAGAACGTAAGATGGGCGCCCCTGCTTCTTCTCGCCTTTGTAGCTGTAGCTTGTCTGTTTTTGAGCGATTGAGCAAAAGCCACCTAATGATCTAGCCAAAGAGGCAACATCTTCTGACAATTGCTTGCTTGCAGTACAAAAGCGAATGGAGCCCCATTTCTCAATCCAGCCATCGGTGTCCATCAGACCCTGAAACAGTGCGAGACGAGAGGTCTTATTTGCCTCGAGATAGGTAGCAGGAATATATTTATCAAAGCTTCTGCAGCCTAAAACACCTAGGTCTTGCAATGCAGAGCGGAAATAATTTGTTGGCACTGACTGACGTTGGCCATTGGCAGCAATTCTGGTTTTGGAGACCAGTCTCCAGTCATATGCATTAGCGTGAACCAATTCCATCTCGTAGCCAGCTAGAGCATTCATGCGCTCAATAAGCTCTGGAGACTTGGTCGAGAACATAACGCTGCCATGGGATAGGGCTAAAGTTCCATCACCTAGCAAGGCTCCGAGAACCCAAGGGTGAATTGGCAATACATTTGAGTGACCAAAATCTCCAGAAACAGGATCGATCCACAGACGATTCTTGTAGCGAACACAAGAGAGCATCTCCATTAAACGCACAGTATTGATCACTTTGGGAGCATCCCAATCGCGATACATGACACGCCATAGATGCTCATCGCAGCACTCAGCTATACGACCATCTGAAAAAGTAACTTTGTATATCTGCTTTACGCCTTGCGGATAAATGCCGGTGACCATTGAGTGTTGACCATCCACAGAAGCTAGACGATCACCGAAGCGCAAATCACCCATCAATTTCCAACCGTCAACTGTTTTTACTTTGGCATCCAGCGGCTGAGCCTTGCCCATCGACGGTCTTCCAGCAACAATGACCAGGTCACCTTTTTGCAGGCCGCTAGTTTGTTTGTCTAGATCAATAAATCCAGTTGCAATACCGGTGATATCACTTCCACCTTGACGGTTGTAGAGCTCATCAATACGAGCAACAACGGTTTTGAGCAAGGGCTCAATCTCGAGGTAATCCGCTTTGCGACTACCCTCTTCACCAATTTGTAGAATACGGGACTCCGCTTCATCCAAAAGCGTTCTCACTGAACGACCCTCTGGAACAAATGCAGAGTTCACAATGTTGTCAGATACTTCGATTAGGCGACGCAATATGCTGCGATCACGAACAATGTCGGCATAGCCTTTGATGTTTGCTGCACTTGGAGTGCTTTGCGCTAATGAATTAAGGTAATCAATTCCAACTAAATCACCACCCTGTTCGGACTTAACAGCCTCATGAACAGTAATGACGTCAGCAGGATGATTGTCACCAACTAAACGCTGAATGACCTTATAGATCAGAGCATGTTCAGGGCGATAGAAATCTTTATCAGTTAACACACCACCTAGGCGATCCCAGGCTGTGTTATCGATCAGTAGACCGCCGAGCAAAGATTGCTCGGCTTCTACAGAATGCGGCGGTACTTTTAAAGCCTGCAAGGCTGCATCCCCAGAACCCATCATGCCAGGATTTGACATAAGGGAGCGTGAGCGGGATTCAGCCATGAGGCTAGCTTACAGATCTAAAACTTACGCTTGCTCGCCAACTACGCGGATAGTGATGTCAGCCACTACATCGGTATGAACAGCTACCGCTACAGGGTGATCACCAACCATCTTCAACGGGCCAGTAGGCATACGTACAGAAGCTTTTTCGATTACAAAGCCTTTTGCTTTCAAAGCATCAGCGATGTCATGGTTGGTTACAGAACCAAACAAACGACCGTCAACACCTGCTTTTTGACCGATTTCGAGAACCAAGTCTTTGAGCTTTGCGCCAACCGCTTCGGCAGCAGCCAATTTCTCAGCAGCCAATTTTTCCAACTCAGCACGACGCACTGCAAAGTCAGCGATTGCTGTTTCAGTTGCACGACGAGCTTTGCGTTGTGGGATTAGGAAATTACGAGCGTAACCGTCTTTAACGCGAACGATGTCACCGAGGTTGCCCAGGTTAATTACTTTTTCTAAAAGAATGATTTGCATTGAGGGCTCCCAATTATTTCTTGTGTTGATCAGAGAATGGCAACAAAGCCAAATAACGAGCACGCTTGATAGCAGTGTCTAACTGACGCTGATACTTCGCTTTTGTGCCTGTCAAACGTGCAGGAGTAATCTTGGCGTTTTCGCCAATGAAGTCCTTCAATGTGTCTACATCTTTGTAGTCAATCTGTTCTACACCGGCAACAGTGAAACGGCAATAACGCTTACGCTTGAATAATGGGTTCTGAGCTGGTTTCTTTTTGAAATCGGGTTTCTTTCCAAACGCCATGATGATTTCCTCTTTAATTTTTCAATTGAATATGGGTGATATGGAAAACAAGTCTTTGATTACGTAGAGTCTTG
>JACCDZ011448219.1_pt1 | contig 29027 bp, 20 predicted proteins | sample 7449551 | NCBI WGS metagenome assembly JACCDZ01 (sample SAMN15323452, study PRJNA562643) | freshwater metagenome | isolation source: river surface water | place: USA:Blue River Watershed | collected 2017-08-18 | reverse complement strand
TCGCGGCTTTCTGATCAGGGTCGCATGGTCTGAAAGTGGTTTAAAACTAACTTTAATCACAAATTTAAGGAATTAAAAATGACTGAATTTACATTCCAGGCGGAATTAAAAACTGAAACAGGTACGGGTGCGAGCCGCCGCCTACGTAAAACAGGTAAAATCCCTGCAATTATCTATGGCAATGGCGCAGAAGCAATTTCAATCTCACTTGATCACAACAAGATATTCCACGCTTTAGAAAACAAGGACTTCTACAGTGCAACCGTCAGCATTAACATTGACGGCAAAACTGAAAGCGTTAAAATCAAAGCATTACAACGTCATCCATTTAAGCCGAAAATCCTCCACGCCGATTTCATCCGCGCATAAATACTCAATAAGCCTTCAGTACGTGACATCAAAACCTCTTGGCTGATGTCGCGGTTAATAAGTCTTTAAGTACTTTACTTTCAATATTTGATTATTTTTAACTCATTATAATTACAGGTTCGCAGACGGAACGACGTCAAAGCCGTGATGAATCACATTCCCAAATGCACCCTTTAACTTAGTGCCATTGCCCTTTAACTTCGTTTAAGGGGGTGCTTATCCCTTTTGGGCAAAGATCTGACTGGTCATTAATGCTTAGGTTTTTACTGCTTTTGCTAGTTATTCTCGTTAAAATGTGTAGCTAATGAAAAATAATGAAATACGCTGATGTTAGATAAACTCGACTTATTATTTGAACTAGGCACGGAAGAGCTGCCACCAAAAGCCCTCAAACAAATGGCACAAAATCTGTTAGATCAGGTGTGCAAGCAGTTAGATGATTTAGACATTGACTATCAAGACAAATCGTTTTATGCGTCACCGCGGCGTTTAGCGTTTATCATCAGAAACATTCAAACCATGCAAAAGGATCGCTTAATCGACAAAGAGGGTCCTTTTATCGATAAAGCTTATGATGATAAAGGTGTGCCAACAAAAGCCGCATTGGGATTTGCACAAGCCTGTGGCGTGGGGTTTGATAAGCTCTCAACCATTGAGCATCAAAAGGGCAAGCGACTTTTTTATCAGGTTCAGCAACAAGGTCTTAGAACCAAAGACATCATTGGCGAAATCATTGATGGCGCACTCAAAAGATTACCCATTCCAAAGATGATGCGCTGGGGAAATGAGGATCATCAATTTGTACGCCCTGTGCACTGGGCGGTGCTATTGCTTGGTGATGGGCTGATTGTGCATTCATTCTATGGTTGTAAAACATCTCATATCAGCTATGGTCACCGTTTCCATCACCCTGATGCGATTCATATTAATTCTTCGGCAGAATATGTTGCAAAACTAAAAAATGCTCATGTTCTTGTTGATTGGGAAATGCGTAAGTCTACGGTGATTCAGTCTGCAAAGGCTTTGGCTAAATCTCAAGACGCTCATGTAATCCTAAATGATGAGTTAGTTGAGGAGGTTACGGCTATTGTCGAGTACCCGCATGCACTATTGTGTGACTTTGACCAAAGCTTTCTGCGAGTACCACAAGAGGCACTTATTTCGGCGATGGAAGGTCATCAGAAGTGTTTTGCACTGGTGGATAAAAACAATAAGCTGGTCAATCATTTTATTACCATGAGTAATATCGACAGTCATGCTCCGCAAACGGTGATTAAGGGAAATAACAAAGTGATGGCTGCACGCTTATCAGATGCGGCATTTTTCTATGATACAGATGTTAAAAAACCGTTAGACACCTATATTGAAAAGCTTAAAGTGGTGACGTTTCAGAAGGAGCTAGGTTCGGTTTATGACCGCACACAGCGTATTGCGCTTCTGGCAAAGTCGATCGCAGGACATATTAGTGCGGATGAAGCGCTCGCCCATCGCGCAGGGCTTCTCAGTAAAGCAGATTTAATGACTGATATGGTTTATGAGTTTACTGACTTGCAAGGCATTATGGGTAAATATTACGCACGTGCTCATGGCGAAAATGAAGCCGTATGTGAGGCAATTGAGCAGCAATATTGGCCAAAATATGCAGGTGATCGCCTGCCAAATGGAAAAGTTGCTCAAGCACTAGCTTTGGCAGAGAAATTAGATACTCTGGTTGGAATTTTTGGCATAGGGCAAAAACCGACAGGTGATAAAGATCCATTTGCATTGAGACGTGCCGCGATTGGTGTGCTGCGAATTTTAAAAGAATGCCATGTAAAAATTGCATTATCAACCCTGGTTCAGTTATCGATAGAAAGCTTCGCACATGATCAGCTTCAAAATATTAACGGGTTGAAAGAAGCCTTAATGCAATTTTTTGTTGATCGCCTAAAAGTTATTTACAAAGAAGAGGGCGTTGCAGCTGAAATTTTTGAAGCAGTAAGAGTCGTTGCGCATACGGATGTTACTGATTTTGACGCGCGCATCAGTGCTGTAATTGAGTTTAAGACCCATCCCGCATGTGAGCGTTTAGCACAAAGCAATAAGCGTGTTGCGAATATCCTTAACAAAAATAATGTCAATCAGGTGTTAAGTATCAATAAAGCATTGTTGCAAGAGCCTGCTGAGTTTACCTTGTTTGAAGCTTTAACCAATACCAAAGCGCGATTAGAATCTATTCTTGCTAATACAGAATATAAAACTGCACTTATGGTGCTTTCGCAGTTGGATCAACCGATTGCAGATTTTTTTGAGCATATAATGGTCATAGCGGAAGATGAAAGCGTTAAAAATAATCGCTTGGCATTGTTGCAGCAGTTATCGGTTTTATTTAAACAAGTTGCTGATTTGGCTGTTTTATAGTGCATGGGCGTATTGCTACACCCTACGGGTGAGAGTAGTAGGGTGGATAAGCCAAAGGCGCATCCACGCGGGAAAGCAAAAGCGCAAAACGGACGGAGTAGTCATTCCATTTGCATCATTTTATCTTTGAGGGAGAAGGATCAGGTTTCAGTCTGGATGGCTGGCGAGATCATGACAAAATCACTTTTGAAATTTTTAAGACTTGCTCGATGCATGCTCTGGGGCATATTTCTATCTTCTCTGCATTTCGTGACTGGAAATCTATTGATCGTATTTGAAAGGTTATTATACCCCCCTGAGTTTTGCAGTTATCAGGGAGAATAACTTCAAATTTATTGCCACGCTGAGTACTTGTAATTGGGGCAACAAAGGCAAAACCAGTATGTTCATTAAAAACCGATTTTGTTAGCACCAAAGCGGGTCTTCGTTTCATTATTTCGCGTCCAGAACTGGGATCAAAGTCAAGCCAGATAATATCGCCTTGATTCGGAATGTACTTTTTCAAAGCTCTTTTCCTTTAGAGTTGTCGTGCATCCATTCTTTATCCTCATCTAAAAGCTTAAAGCTCGATTTTGGACTTGCAGCAAGCATTTGCTCCAGGCTTAACTCCTCCATTTTAGGTGTTAAAACTATTTTGTTATCTTCGACACTAATGTCGAGTTTGTCTCCAGTGTGAAGATTAAGTATCTGAAGTATTTTCTTAGGAATGCTTACAATATTGGCACCACCTGATTGTCTGAGAGATAATGATGACATTTTAATGCTCCATTTTATTAAGTTATATAAAAGTATAACATGACCAAGCGAAAATATAGCATTTAATTTAGCGGATCATGAATCACAATGCCTTTATAAGACCATAATACCCCGCCAGCTTCACGTGCAGAGCTTGTGGCATTCAAAGCTAAAAAGCAAAGCTGTTTGCTTCTTTCGGGCGCTTTTCACCTCCTTCACTTGTGAAGGGGTGGCAGCCGTAGGCTGACGGGGTGGTTTTGGCGCGAAAAATCACTAAGGTAGCGGCATTGGAATTATACCCCTCAGCCAACAAATTTTGAATGCGCTTCTGCCTGTTTTGTTTTTAAATAAAGCGTATCAATAAAATCATGTACAAAGGCAATACGCTCTTTGGCTTGTGGTAATGCCTTTTTGATCATAAGTTTCTGATCCTGACCTAATTGAAAGTCCTGAGGCTTCATTTGCACAAGCTTAATCAAATGAATGGGATCAAAAGTAAGTGGCGTGACAAAAATGATTTTTCCACCTGCTGAGTGCATTTCAATTTTTTGAATACCCACAAGGGTGGCGCTAAGCTTTAAGTGGGTAATATCAAATAAATATTGCGCATATTCAGGCAACAAGCCAAAACGATCGATGACTTCAATTTTGATAGTATCAAGCTCATTGTGCGTTTGCGCGCTTGAAATTCGCTTATAAAGTCCTAAGCGCACATGTACGTCAAAGATATATTCCTCGGGGAAAAGGGTGGGGATACGTAGCTCAATCTGGGCATCAGTTTGGAATGACTGGTTTATTTTAGTTGCATCAAAGCTTTCACCTCTTTGTAACGCTGAAATGGTTTTTTGCAGCAAGTCCATATAGAGGTTGAAACCAATGCCTTGCATATTGCCGCTTTGCTCTTTTCCAAGCATTTCTCCAGCCCCTCTGATTTCTAAATCATGATTGGCCAGCAGATAACCACCCCCTAAAGATGCGGTTTCTAAAATAGCCTCCAAACGCTTTTTAGCATCTTTAGCCAGAGAGGCTTCTGGTGGAGTTAATAAGTACGCATACGCTTGATGATGTGAGCGACCAACACGACCGCGTAATTGATGCAGTTGCGCGAGACCAAAACTATCCGCGCGTTCAATAACGATGGTATTGACGTTAGCAATATCAATGCCTGTTTCAATGATCGTGGTGCAAAGCAGGATTTGGTAGCGATTCTGTTGAAACTCAAACATGATTTTCTCAAGTTCGCGTTCGCGCATTTGCCCATGTGCTACGGCGATATTAATCTCAGGAAAAATCTGGCGTAACTGTTCTGCTTTATCATAAATGGTACTGACACTGTTATGCAGATAATACACTTGTCCGCCACGAAGCATCTCCCGCATTACCGCTTCTTTGATAATGCTATTGTTGTATTGCTTGACAAAAGTTTTTACAGAAAGTCGCTTAGCTGGTGGGGTTGCAATGATTGATAAGTCACGAATATTGGAAAATGCCATATTCAAGGTGCGTGGGATTGGTGTTGCTGTCATGGTGAGAATATCGATGTTAGTCCGCATAGCCTTCATTTTTTCTTTGTGTGTAACACCAAAACGGTGTTCCTCATCGATAATCAGAAGTCCTAAGTTATGGAATTTGATTTTATCGGACAAGAGTTTATGCGTACCGATCACTATATCAATCGTTCCATTATTAATCCGCGTGATCGCTTCATTTTGTTCTTTGCTGGTCTTAAAGCGCGATAAGACCTCAACACTGGCCCCCATTTCATTAAAGCGGTCACTAAAATTATCAAAATGCTGTTGTGCCAAGAGTGTTGTTGGCGCAAGGACGGCAACTTGTTTGTTGTTGCTTACCGCAATAAACGCCGCACGCATAGCAACTTCTGTTTTCCCAAAGCCAACATCGCCGCAAACCAGGCGATCCATGGGCTTTTCAGCAATCATGTCTTTGATGACATCATTAATGGCAAGCGCTTGATCAGGGGTTTCTTCAAAGGGAAAACCTTCACAAAAACCGAGGTATTCCTTCTCATTGAAAATATTGCCATAGCCTTTTTTAAGCGCACGTTGTGCGTAAATAGCAAGAAGATCAGCCGCAACATCATTGATTTTTCTGGCAGCTTTTTCCTTTTCCTTTTCCCAGGTATCGCTGCCAAGTTTGCTGACAGGTGCATGCTCAAGCTCAGTACCACTATAACGACTGACAAGGTGAAGCGCGTAAATAGGCACATAAAGTTTCTCATCATTTTTAAACAAAAGTGTTAAGAACTCGGTTTCCTGGGTTCCAAGATCAAGCCTGGTCAAGCCATCAAAGCGTGCAATGCCATGTTCAATATGAACAACAGGGCTTCCCAGGCTAAGCTCAGATAAATCTTTGAGTGCAACAGTGGGAAGCGCTTCATGGACCTCCTTTTTATGCGTGCGCAGAGGTAATGCGCTGTGATTAGCAAAGAGATCAAACTCGGTAATAATCAGCTGATCCTCATTAACAATAATCCCCTGGGAGAAAGGCGCTATGGTGATTGCGATGCGATGTTTTGATGTGACTGCCTCGCTGAAATGGCTAAAGCTTTGCGCTGTGAGTTTCAGCTTGTTGAGATTTTCATGGAGTAATGCTTTTCTGCCCGCGCTTTCGGAGCAGAAAATTATTTTTTTAAAGGAGCTCTTAGCAAGTAAATCCAGTAATTTTTGATAAGGTTCTTTATATTGGTAGTGAACATGAAGATCGGGCAAGTTTTTGACATTAAGCGTATTTGCCTTTGATTTTTCTTGTGCTAACCATTTGATATGACTGAAGTTTTTGCTTGCAGCATTAAATTCTATCGGAGATAAAAAGACGCATTGTGGGGGTAAAATTGGACGCTCGCGATCATGTGCAAGCTGATCGTGGCGTGTCATGATGTCCCGATAATAACGCTCTACAGTATGCTGGCAATCATAGATATTATGCACGATAGTACCACTATTTAAGTAATCAAATATCGTGCTGAGCTTCGGATAAAATAAAGGCAGATAAAATTCAATGCCATTAATGGTTCTACCTTTGATAATTTGTTGGTATATCAGATTTTGCGTATCTGTTTGGGGTAGCAGCTCAAGCCAGTTTTGCGCAAAACAATCGAGTGTTTGCTTATCAAGGATGAACTCCTGTGTTGGCAATATTTCGACTTTGTCAATGCGGTTATGAGAGCGTTGCGTTTCCAGATCAATGCTGCGAATACTGTCGACTTCATCATCGAACAAATCAATGCGATAAGCCTCATCTGATCCCATGGGAAAAATATCTAAAATGCTGCCACGTACACTAAACTCACCACGCGAAATCACCTGAGAAACATTTTGATAGCCCGCTAACTCCAGCTGGCGTTTTTTCTCTGTAAGCTCAAGCTTATCTCCTTTTTGAATCATAAATGCATGAGAGGCTAAAAAGCTTGGTGGCGGAAGGTATTTTAATATGGTGTTAGCGCTAGCGATAACTACGGCATTAGGGTGATTTTGCAACTGATTAAGGGTATTTAAACGCGAAGAAATAATATCTTCACTTGAGGAGAAGTGGTCAAATGGCAGAATTTCAAGATCGGCAAAATGAAGTATCGTCTGGTTTCGGAGTAGAAAGCTAAGCTCGTTATGCAGTTGAAGCGCTAGTTGGGCATTTTCACAAATGATCAGATGGGTTTGTGTGTGCTGTGATATATATTCACTTAGTGCTAAAGAAAGGGCTGTCGGAATGGCATTGGCATAAATATTGCGTACGCCTTGTGGCAAAATCTGCATAAGGGTCAAGGAAAGCTTAATTATCGTGCGCTTAGTCTATACCACTGAATTAACAGATTCTAGTCATTGTGCCGTATTAACAGATTCTAGTCATTGTGCCGTGTATTCGCCATCGATGGCGATCTGACTGCCTAGAATAACTGGAGTTACCTAAATGTGTATTGTTTGCCAAATTCATCTTAAATCCAGTGACGTTAGGCAATGCAGCTTAGTCAAGTCCTTGCATGAAAATATTCAGGCAAAAAAATGCCGCCTTTGACAAAAAATGCCGTTAGAATGAGTGCTATATTTTGATGATTTTTGAGTAACAAGGGGCAAAAATGTCTTTGACAGAAGCAACACAAGAAATAGCTTTGCAAGCGGCATCGTTAGATATCTGGGATAGTAAGTATCGCTTAAAAACGCGCTTGGGCGAAGCGGTTGATGGAAAAATTGATGACACCTATAAGCGCGTGGCAAAGGCGCTTTCTGAAGTTGAAAAAACAAAAGAATTACAGCAAAAATATTATCAAGAGTTTCTATGGGCATTAAGAAATGGAGCTATTCCTGCAGGAAGAATTATTTCCAATGCAGGTGCTTTGGAACATAAACCTGCCACCTCAACGATTAACTGCACTGTTTCTGGTACTATTTATGACTCTATGGATAACATCTTGCAAAGAGTTCATGAGTCAGGACTTACTCTTAAAGCAGGGTGTGGTATTGGCTATGAGTTTTCGACGTTAAGACCAAAAGGCGCCTTTGTTGCAGGTGCGGGGGCTCATACCTCAGGTCCCATGTCCTTTATGGATATTTATGACAAGATGTGCTTTACCGTGGCATCAGCTGGAGGCAGGCGCGGAGCACAAATGGGAACCTTTGACGTGGGGCATCCTGATGTATTGGATTTTATTCGCGCAAAACGCGAGGATGGGCGCTTGCGCCAGTTCAATCTTTCGCTGTTGATTACCAAAGATTTTATGCACGCAGTTGAGAATGATCAGATATGGTCACTGGCTTTCCCAATGTCAGCTGCTGAACAGCAAGCACACAATATTGATTTAAACGACTCTACGCAGGTTCTATGGCGTGATTGGCCGATCAAAGAGGGCTATATTACCGATCCATCAGGACTTGTTGCGTGCAAAATTTACAACACGATCAAGGCGCGTAGATTGTGGGATATGATCATGTCCTCAACCTATGATTATGCCGAACCTGGGTTCATTTTGATCGACAAAGTTAATGAGGACAATAACAACTGGTTTTGTGAAACTATTCGCGCTACAAATCCTTGTGGGGAGCAGCCATTACCACCCTATGGTTCTTGCCTGTTAGGCTCGGTTAATTTAACGCAATTTATTGAAAATCCATTTACAGATAGCGCAAGTTTTAATTGGGAAAAATATCGTAAGGTTGTGCGCATTTTTACGCGCATGCTCGATAACGTCGTTGAGATTAATGGCTTACCATTGAGCGAGCAACGTCATGAGATTGAGTCAAAACGTCGCCATGGCATGGGGTTTTTGGGCTTGGGGTCTGCTATTACCATGCTTAAAATGAAATATGGTAGTGAGACTTCCGTGGCGTTTACCGAAAAAGTTGCTAAAGAGATGGCACTGGAAGGTTGGCGCGAAGGCGTGAGGCTCTCGAAAGAAAAAGGCAGCGCTCCAGTGCTTGAGAAAGACTATACGGTGACTCATGAGTTTTTACGCTTGCGCCCTGAAATGGCTGCTGACGGTATTAAAGCGGGTGATGTTATTAAAGGGCGTCTCTTACACGCGAAATATAGTCGTTACATGCAGCGCATTGCACAAGAGGATATTTCAATTATTGATGCCATTTGTGAGTATGGTTGTCGTTTTACGCATCATACCTCCATTGCGCCGACGGGTACGATTTCGTTGTCTTTGGCTAATAACGTCAGTAACGGCATTGAGCCAAGTTTTGCCCATCATTATGCGCGTAATGTTATTCGTTCGGGTAAAAAAACCAAAGAAAAAGTAGATGTATTCTCATATGAGCTACTAGCCTATCGCCATTTAGTGAATAAAGAAGCGATGCCATTTGCCAAGGAGGAAGCACATAAGCTGCCTGATTATTTTATCAGTGCCGATAATGTGTCTCCAAAAGAGCATGTGGATATTCAGGCTGCCGCACAAAGATGGGTGGATTCAAGTATTTCCAAAACGGCTAATGTACCTACAGATTTCCCCTTTGCTGATTTTAAAGACATCTACCTTTATGCCTATCATCAGGGACTTAAAGGCTGCACGACGTTTAGGTTTAACCCTGAAGTTTTCCAAGGTGTGCTGGTTAAAGATGAGGATCTTGAGAAAACACTTTATCGTTTCACCCTTGAGGATGGCTCAATAGTTGAGTTAAAAGGTAATGAAATGATTGAATACGATGGTGAAGAGCACAGCGCTGCAAATCTCTATGATGCCTTGAAAGAGGGGTATTATGGGAAATTCTAAGTTCACTCGTTCACAGATATCAAATTAATGGCACTAAGTTAAGCAACAACTACCCCGCCTCGCAGGCTCGGCACCCCTTCACAAGTGAAGGGGAATTTTGCGAAAGCACATCATTTGATTCCCCTTCGTTAGCGAAGGGGGCGAAGCCTGTCTTTGAGAGCATAAACCGCTTTATGCTCTCAAGGCTGAGCGCTGTAAGCTCTGCGCGCAGCTGGAGGACAACGCGAAGCAGACGGGGTAGTCCTAAAAAATAGCTTAACTTAGTGCCATTAGCATCAAAAAAACTTTAGGAGCATAAAATGGCAGTAAAGATAGAGAAAAAGATCACTGGGTTTAATATTGTAAAAGCGAATGAGAAGTTGCTGGATGCCGCAACAAAGCCAGTTAAAAAAGAAAAAACGCATCTACAGATGAGTGAGAGTGTTAAGCGCCCTGAGTCACTTACGGGAGAAACCTATAAAATTAAGCCGCCTCAGGCTGGGCATGCTTTATATGTGACTATTAATGATATTGTATTAAATGAGGGAACTGAGCATGAGGTGCGTCGACCTTTTGAGATTTTCTTAAGCTCAAAAAATATGGAGCACTTTCAGTGGACCATTGCTTTAACACTCATTATTTCAGCGGTGTTTCGCAAAGGCGGCGATATTACGTTTCTGGTTGAAGAGTTACGCTCTGTTTTTGATCCCAATGGGGGGTATTTAAAACGTGGAGGTAAGTACATACCATCGCTTGTTTCAGAAATAGGGGATGTGATCGAAAAGCATCTTAAAAAGATTGGCATGTTACCACAGGATGACCTGGATGAAACACAAAAACTTTATATTGCAGCTAAGCGTCAAGAGCTTGATGAGCGTCAACAGCCAAGTAATGATACAAGCAATAATTTTCCCCCTGAGTCACAATTATGTGTCAAATGTAGCACCAAAGCGATGGTGAGAATGGATAACTGTTTGACTTGTCTCAATTGTGGCTATTCCAAGTGCGGTTGAGTTTTTAGCTTTGTTACAGTTCAAGTTTGGAGCGAAAATTGGCTGTAGAGCGCTAAAATCCATGATGCTTTTGGTTGACGATCAGTCGTCGTTTTGCGATGATGCCCGCTTATTTTGCATATCAATCCCAATAAAGAAGCTTAAATTGTGAAAAATTACTTAATATTTGCTGCTTTGTTAGCTGCTAGCAGCTTAAGATTTGCCTGCGCTGATAATTCTCAGGATGCCGTTATTGGTCCCAAATCTTCAAAAAATCAAGCAGGTGTTACGAATGCGTCAATGGTCGACATGACAGAAGAGCAAAAAAAAGATCAGAACTTTTGGCAGTTTTTAAAAGGAACACAGCCTGAAAATGCGGTTTACTTAGGGATGCTAACCTGGCATTTTAACCCTGAAAGCCGAAAGGATGATCGTCGGTCGAATAATCTGATAGGTGGGGTTTATCAAAGTATTTTCGTTGGTACTCTACTCAATTCATTCAGTGATCGCGCGTTTGTAGTCGGTGTGCAACGTAATCTGTACACCAACCAATTATCACAAAATAACCAGGTCAATGTTGGCTACCGCTTAGGGCTTATATCTGGTTACGATGAACGGATGTCCGATATTGCCAAATATTTGCCTGTATTGCCTATTCCTGAGCTTTATGTTGATTATGCGTATAAGAACGTTGGCGCTGAATTGTCTTATATTGGGGTGGTATTTACTGCCAAGTTTTTTGTACGGTTTTAAAGTAGATATTGCTACCAGACCAAAAATGACATGTCTTTAGCGTGAAAACATGGTAGGCTTTTTGGCAGTAGCAAAAGTGTGGTAATAACACGTACCCAATGATAGAAACAGATCGCATTATTTCGGGAAATAAACAAAAAGAAGATCAGCAGATTGATCGTGCTATTCGCCCCAAATTACTTCAGGATTATCATGGTCAGCCTGTTGTTAAAGAACAGATGGAAATTTTTATTGAAGCGGCAAAAAAGCGTAAGGAAGCTTTAGATCATGTACTCATCTTCGGTCCCCCGGGTCTTGGCAAAACAACGCTGTCACATATCATTGCCAATGAAATGAATGTCTCATTAAAGCAGACTTCGGGTCCTGTATTAGAAAAAGCAGGTGACTTGGCTGCACTTTTAACCAATCTGGAAGCCAATGATGTGCTTTTTATTGATGAGATACATCGCTTAAGTCCTGTGGTGGAGGAAGTGCTTTATCCTGCGATGGAGGATTATCAACTGGATATTATGATCGGTGAAGGGCCTGCGGCGCGTTCAATTAAAATTGACTTGCCACCGTTTACGCTTGTGGGGGCAACGACAAGAGCGGGGCTTTTGACCTCTCCCCTTCGGGATCGCTTTGGTATCGTACAACGTTTAGAGTTTTATTCAGTTGCTGATTTAACGGATATTGTGATGCGCTCAGCCAAGCTCTTGAATGTCAATATTGAGGTCTCAGGCGCCAAAGAAATTGCTAAGCGCGCGCGCGGAACACCAAGGATTGCCAATCGTTTGCTAAGACGCGTGCGGGATTATGCCGAAGTAAAAGCGCAAGGGGTCGTTGATCATAAGGTTGCGGATAGGGCGCTTTCTCTTATTAATGTCGATCCTGTTGGCTTTGACCATATGGATAGGCGTTATCTATTAAACTTGATTGATAAATTTTCAGGTGGTCCTGTGGGTTTAGATACCATTGCTGCATCGATCTCAGAAGAGCGCGGTACCATTGAAGATATGATAGAGCCTTATTTGATTCAACAGGGTTATATTATGCGCACCGCGAGAGGACGCGTGGCAACACACCATGCGTATCGTCATTTTGATGTGCAAATGCCAGAAAAGCTGGCAGATTATCAGGAGCTATCACCTGATAGCAAGCTTCAATAAAGGGGGGTATTTTGGGAATTATTATAGGAATTATTTCAGGTATGCTTTGGGGCTTAAATGATGTTTTAACTAACGTTTACTCCGAACAGGGTTTATTTAGTAGTGCAACCTTTGCGGTACTGGTCTTTGCCCTGGTGCTATCCTTAATGCAGGATGGTTTTTCGTGTGCTGGAATATATACCTACCATCAGCTAAGGGGCAGCTTCAAAGAGAATCTTGCTAAAACGCGACATAAAAATTTTTGGCCACTTGTTGTTGCCGCTATTTGCGCGGGTCCCTTGGGGATGGTGACAGGAATCATGGGCATTGCCTATGCAGGACCTGTTTATGCAGGTGTGGTGACTTCCTGTTATCCAGTGGTTGCATTACTCCTTGCGATGACATTGTTGCGTGAAAAAGCGACAAAGCTAAAAATACTGGGCATCGTTTTAACCGTTATTGGGGTAATGTTTATTTCGATTACGGGTGTTCGTTCAGGGGCGGAGCATATCGTCATAGGTTTGATATTTGCCAGTTGCGCGATGCTTGGCTGGGGGGCTGAATCCATTTTGTTTTCTATCGCGCAAAAAACCACAACGCAGGATGTATCCTGGCTTTTAGCGATTCGCCAAAGTGTCTCGTCTTTAAGTTACCTGGTGATTTTGAGTTTTTTACTGCTATTTGACTATCAACAAACCTGGCAGGTAATAAGCCAGTTATTTTTACCTTTGCTCATTGTGGGGTGTGTGTTATCGGCCTCAAGCTCGTATCTTGCGTATTACCATGCCATTAAGCGCATTGGCGCGAGTTTAGGAACGACATTTAATGCCAGCTTTATCTTTTGGGCAGGAATCTTTAGTGTGATGTTTAATATTACAGAGGTACAACGGTCGTTTATTCTGTGGAGTATTGTATTGATCTTCGGCATTTACTTTGCCTCAAAAGGAAATAAAAATTTCGCTCAGGTGGCTCGTTAGGCTGGGCTTTAAAAAGCAATATTTTTATTAGGAATAATCTTGCTTACCCTTATTGAAAGATAAGGTAAAGTTGGTATATTCATCGGCTATTCAAATTATTGTAATGGATATATGAAACAGATACTTGATTTTTTTTCCAACAAGCAAATTGATAATTCGTGGTCGTTTTCTGATAAAACACGCAAGGAGACTACGTACGTTACGCATGGTTATCATCGTTATCCTGCTAAATTTATTCCTCAATTGGCTGCTAAGCTCATTGAAGAATATGCAGACGAAGGTGATCTTGTTGTAGATCCTTTTAGTGGTTGTGGGACAACACTTATCGAATCAAAGCTTGCTAAAAGACCTGCAGTTGGTGTTGATGTAAACCCTGTAGCTGTCTTAATTTCAAGGGCAAAAATTCAACCGATCGTCCCTTTATTGTTGGAGGATGAGTTTTCTCTTTTGAGATCAAAGTTGGAACTGTATGACAAAGGTACTGAGCTAAACGTGCCAAAACACGAAAGAATAGATTATTGGTTTAAACCCGATGAGAAACGGGAATTGGCTTATATTTTTAATGAAATCTCAAACCATAAAAACACCCAAGTCAAAAATTTCTTTTATTGTGCCTTTTCTAATATTTTAAAAAACTGTTCTATTTGGCTGCAGAAAAGTAATAAACCAACAAGAGACTTCAATAAAAAATTACCTAATCCTTCAAGCGCTTTTTTAAAACAAGTGAGGATGATGATTAAAGGAAATAATAGCCTGTATCAATTGTTAAAAAGCAGAGAAAATTTAGAAACCACAAGCCAAATTTATTGTGAGGATGCGCGGAATATTCCTGTGGCAGATGGTGCTGCTGGTTTGGTTGTCACATCTCCACCTTACGTAACCTCGTATGAATATGCTGATTTACATCAACTAACAGCATTATGGTTTAACTTTATGACTGATTTAAATAGTTTTCGAAAGCAGTTCATTGGAACCACTTCTTATGAAAAAAAACCAATTTTGTTGAATAGTAAAATTGCAGAAAGCATAAAGGAAGCCCTATTTAAAAAGGATAAAAAAATATCAGAAGAAGTTGCGACTTATTTTAGTGAAATGAATCAAGTGTTCATTGAATTAAAAAGGATTTTGAAAGAAAAAGGTAAAGCGTGCATTGTTATAGGTAACACTCGCTTGAAGGGGGTGGATATTTTGAATGCAGAAGTGTTTTCTGAGCAAATGAAAAATATTGGACTAAATCTCTTAAGAGTCATAAAACGAGAGATCCCATCTAAGAATTTGCCATCCATAAGAGACCAAAAAACGGGTAAGTTTGCCAAGTTGACTGATACGGTCAAAGTGCAGGCTTATCCAACTGAATACATACTAGTAGTGGAGAAGCAACGCAATGACTATAAATGACATCATTAGACTCTATAACGAGAAGAAACAAAAATATGGTTTAGAAGCATATAGGCATATTTCAAGTATGTTGCGGGAAGCGAAAACGCAACACAAAGCTAATTTTCGAGGTAAGGATCATGAGCAATCTTGGCGTGCTTTTAAAGGGAAAAATCTTGAAAAAATAATTGAACATATCATTATTGATGAGATTGAAGGTTTAGGGCTGAAAGTCATAAATGGAAATACCTTAGAAAGAAAGAAGAGTGAGAATTTGTCAAAAGAACTTAGTTTAGTCAAGAGGGGTTTACTTGTTGATTATGGTGAATTTGGGGCACATTTGCCAGATATTGACCTGGTTATATATGATCCAAAATGCAGTAAAATCATCGCGGTAATATCTGTGAAGGTCACACTAAGAGAAAGGGTGACGCAGACTGGTTATTGGAAAATCAAGCTAGCCTCGGATCCTGTAACACAAGATATTAAAGTGTATTTCATCACACCTGATGAGGATGCAACACTAATGAGTAAAAATCCAGCTAAAAAGGGGAGAGCAATAGTTAAAACAGACACCGATGGCGGGTATGTGTTAAGTGAGCAGGATATTGAGGAGAGCAGTAAAGTAAAAATGTTTAATAAATTAATAGATGATATTAAATCATGTTTATAAGGTGATGGCATGCAGGCATTAGTTAATTTACTTAGACGCAGCAAGATCATTTTAGGAATGATCGCGCTGCTTCTTATCGGGTATGGCATCTATTTCTTTTTTGCCTTTTCCATCACTACAGACAATGCCTATGTGATGGCAAATATTCAACCTGTGGCAGCAGAAGTTTCAGGAAAAGTGGATGGCGTGTATGTGCAGAATAATGAATGGGTGAAAAAGGGGGTATTATTATTTTCATTGGATGCCAAGGCTTATGAAATAAGGCTTAAACAAGCAAAGCTAAGCTTTGAAGCTGTTCAATTACAACTGACAGAGGCTGAAAATATATTAGCAGCGTTTAAGCAACAGAATATGATAAGGCGCTATGAGCTGCAGCTAGCAGTAGACAAAATGAGGGTAGAACGAGCACAGGCTCAGTTAAGTGTTGAAATTGCTCAATCACAATTACAGGCAACTCAAGTCTACGCACAAGCAGATGGTGTCATCAGTAATTTAACGCTTACCAAAGGAGCTTTTGTGCAAGCCTATCAACCCCTGTTTGCATTTATTCATACCGATAAGTGGTGGATAGAGGCAAACTTTAAGGAAACAGACTTAGCCAGCATCAAAAAAGGAGATAAGGCAAAGATTCGTCTGCGCATGTATTTGGGGAAGAAAGCATATATAGGAGTCGTTCAAGATACTAACTGGGCGGTCGGTAGAAGCAAGACGGATACAAACACCTTATTGCAACAGGTTCCCCAGGAAAACCAGTGGCTATTATTACCTCAACGTTTTCCTGTGCTTATTGAAATAAAAGATCCTGATCCAAATTTCCCACTACATGTTGGGGCCAGCGCCTATGTTACGATTGAATAAAAGCAAGAAAAGCGCCTACTATGGTCTCGCACAAGATCCTTATTTGGAGATTGCTTATCATGTAATGGTGAGTTTGCTGGCATTTTGCATACTCCTACTGGGGTATCTGTTTTTTCAATGGCCTGATTTTCTTATTTTTTTGATCATTAGTGTTTTGCTTATTTTTATCAGCGCTTTTCCATTGGGGCAATCACGATGGGGACAAATTAAGGCTGTTTTAATGATAAGTGCTGGCTTGTGGATATCCTTTGTTGGCGTTTTTGTTAATGCCGAGTCAAAGCTCCTGACGATTGCATGGGTTTTCTGCTACAGCTTAGGCTGCTATATCATCAGTCTACGAAACAATAACTTGAGACTATATCTGGGGTTAAGCATTGTTTTTCTGCCTATTTACATTCATTTGCTGGCTGATGCAACCCTGCTGTCACCGATAAATAGCAGTGAGTTATTGGTCAACTATTCATCTGGATTTGCCATTTGTGCATTGTATGCGCTGATCGTTGCACTTCTTGCGCCAAGAAGATCAAAAGCTAAAGTATTGCTCGCGATGACAGCGTATATTTATGCGCTAAGACGCGTGCTGTTAAGTGAAAACAAACACGAATATCGCGACAATCTTTATGATATGTACAGTCATTTATATTATCTTCGCGAGCAAAGGGATCAATACCATCAACGATTTGATCAAGATTTCCTGTTGATGATGAGTTCATATATTGATGTGATATACCAGATTGGGATGACTTACGCTTATGTTTTAAATAATCCTGAGGTGAAACTACCTTTCTATCAGGCAAGCATATGGATTGATAGGCTTTTAGCTGAGAAAGAGTGGTCTATGCAGGAAGGGTTAATCAAGGAGCAGAAGGATTGGGCACAGGTTATTGAATCCCCTCTATTAAAGGATGCCTTAACGAAAATTGAGGCATCTGTTGTTAGGCTTGTGCCAATTTATCAGGAAATTAAAAAACTCAGGAAAAAATATGCTTAGTGTAATCGATCGGTTAACGCTTTATCGCGCCGTTAGAATATCATTGATGCTAAGTGCTGCAGTGACACTGTGGCTTGTGGCTGATATCGAACGCGGTTATTGGATTGCGATGACCTTAATGATTATTTACATGCCATTTGAGCCTGGACTTGTCAATAATCGTATTAAAATGCGCTTACTTGGTACGCTCGCAGGTTTGTTATTTGGTTTTTTGCTGATTGAATTAATGCGAGCACATCAGTTATGGCTGGCAACTATTCCACTGCTAATTTTATTTGCGTTGTATTTTTCGATTGTGCATTACATGTATGCGACTGTGTTTATTACCATCGGCGTCATGGTGATGTTTTCGATGCTTGAAGGAGGGATGTCGCCTGTGACTTTTATGCTGGCACGTTTTATTGACACATTCATTGCCTGCGTTTTGTGTTTTATTGCTGAAGTTTTTTTTCGTCCGAAAAAAATGATCGCACATGCCATTATAAAGGATCTTGAAGATATATTGACTGCATACGCTAAGCACTTTGATATCATGTATAACGCCTTTATGAACCAGAAGTTTTACCAGATCTCTATTGAGGAGTCGACAAAATTTAATAACAGCCTGTTGAGTCTCAAAAAATCGGTCGAACTCAATAAGAAAAAGCTCAGTAAAGCAAAACAGCTGCTGATGGAAATCTGCCTTGATCTTGTTTTTAATATGCGAATGCACCTGATCAGCGTGCACTATCTGGCAGAAACTTATCAAGAAACCATGCAAAGCTTTATGCAAGGCAAGCACGAGATGGTTTTGTTTATTGTCAATGATTTAAAAAACATCATAGCACGTACGCCAATGCAGGCAGTGCATGCGAAAGAAGTAGGAAAAGAGCATGCCATCGCTGATGCCGTAGATGCACAGATTGAGCAAAACTTACAGCAATTCCATGAATTAGCTTATCAAGCTCAAAGCGCGTTAGACACATTCAAAAACTCCTGCCAGTAATTTGCGGACAGTTTTTCACTGACGGTGGGGTCCGTGGTGCACGTCGGTGGATGCGCTACACTGATCCACCCTACCGCAGAAAAATGGGCGAAGCTTACGTCATCACTCAAAGATGTCTGCCGCTAACTCCCTGGAGTTTTTATCCCATCAGCGATATGCTGGGCTTATCCAAAGGCATTTTAAATTGAACCATGATTAGGCTAAGTCCATTATTACAAGCTTTTTTAAGTGTGGAAAAAAATAAGACCGTGCACGCGGCGGCAGAGACACTTTTTTTAACCCAAACGGCGGTGACACAAAGAATCAAACAGCTTGAGGATAAGCTGGGCGTGTCATTATTTATTCGTTCCAGAAAAGGCATGCAGTTGAGTGCTGAAGGTCAGATACTATTAAGATACTGCCATGACATGCAAAACCTGGAAAATAGTTATTTGCACAGTTTGAATATGACTGAAAGCAATCATATCATTCCGATTAAAATCGTCTCTTCTTCAACCTTAATGAAGACACGGATTGTTGAACCTGCGTCAGCAATTGCCAAGATCTATCCACAATTAAGATTGCATTTGCAAATCCATGATATTGAAGCACGACACGAGATGCTAAGGATGGGGCAGGTTGATTTGGCGGTTGTCAGCAACAAACACGTTTCAAAGGAAATGTGTACCAAATCACTTCAGCCTGAGCGCTATGTGCTTATTGTGCCAAAAGAATGGCAGAGTAAATCCATTTTCGAAGTGGTAGCCAATGAAAATATTGTGGATTTTGATCCCAGTGACAATATTACTTTTTCATATTTGGCAAAATACTGTTTACTAGAAAATGCACGTAAGGATCGACATTTTATTAACTCACCAGACCAGCTAGCACAACTTGTTGGTTTGGGTTTGGGATATACGGTAGTGACCAAGCAGTTTTATCAGCAGTATTGTGACCACAAAAGGGTAGTCATATCAAACCCGCATTGGTTTTATGATCATGAAACATCCTTGTGCTGGTATGATCGCGGCGTCTTGCCTCATTATTTCAAAGCATTGATTGATGCGATTGCATGATAATGCCTTGGCAGCGCTTCTGTGAAATTTAAGACGAGCTTTAAACCGCCGAAAAGACAAAAACAGACTGTCGGGACAGTAATTAGTCGCTCCTATTCTGTATCAGAAAACAAGAGTTGAATGGGAGATTTTTCTAAGCACGATGGATTGCTGTTTTTTCCTCCTTTCTTTAGTGCATACTTCTCAATTCTTTCACCATTACGAGCAGTACAGCTAACGCTTATTGTATAGTAATCTAGTCTGGAAAATTCCCCTACATCAAAGCTAATATAGGTGTGATTTTCATCCAATATTTTAAATTGGTAATTTAAGAATTGTGGCCAACAATTAAGTAACATGCCTGAATGATTCTCTGGAGAGATTTCTGCTTTCAAATTTTGCCCTGATTCGAGTTTGTACTTTGAGGCTAATTCTTTCTCAATCACTGGACCTGAACAATAAAAATCGATACTACTTTGATTGGTGAGAGTGACTGGAATATCAACACTTGAGCTGTTTTTCTCTGCAGTTATTCCAACATGCGGAGCAAAAAAAATACTCAATATGACTATTCCCCATTTTCCAATTTTCTTATTGAATAAGCGCACATGTTTTAGAAACGTGCTTAGGTAATAACAAAAGAATGCCCATGCTATAGCAGGTGCCTCACTAACAATATTCATTTGATGCTCTCCATTTTTTCTGCTTCCAGGGTTATTTCTTCCACTTTTTGTATCGCGGCAGCGGCATTGACTCTTCCTGTCTCAAGGCAGAGAAGTGGTTGCTCACCACTAAAGTGACACCGCTGTTTGTCATTATCAAAAGGAGTTGCAGTTTCTTGTAAAATTTTGACTATTTGATCACGTGTCAAATCAGGATTGATTGATAGCATATCGGCAATAATGCCGCTTATCATGGGTGTTGCAAATGAAGTACCTGACGTATTTTTATAGGTGAAACTGCCATTGCTATAAAAAGTAGTGTAGAAATTATTTCCATCGCCGCCAGGGGCTGCAATTTCAACGGTATCATCAGAGGCTGAGTAGCCTGCAAGATCCCCGTTTTGCCCAAGCGCAGATACGGTAATTACTCCAGAACAAGTCGTTAATGGATTATATTTAGTAGGTAATGCTAGATTGCCAGCAGCAACTACAGCAACTGCTTTGGCATCCAAGACAGCTAATGCTGCTTGTTCTAATGATGGGGAGATTACATCACATTCCCAAAGATTTTGTTCAGGAACTGGTGAAGTTCCAAAGCTCATATTCAATACTTGTGCGGGGTTAGGGTTGTCAATAGTCGGGTGCATCCCTACTGCCCATAGCATACCATCAATGAAATTACTGCTATAAGTAGGAAGGACTTTAACAGGCACAATCATTGCTTTTGGAGCAACGCCAAGTACCCCATTTCCCTGTATTTTTTGCCCTGCAATAACGCCAATAACCTGAGTTCCATGAATGTTGGGTTGCCCATCATTTAAGTCACTTAAAGCATCAGGGCGTGTTGCATCGTACATAAAGCGATAACCGTAAACTCCTGGATGATTACTCAATGGCTGTAGCTGACTCATAAAATCAGGATGTGCTGTATACCCTGAATCAAGTACGGCAACGGTGACTCCTTCGCCTTCTGCGGCAAATAGTCGCTCATCCTGCTGATTAAAAATATTAGCACCATAACTAATCCCTCTTAGGGGATGCTCATATTTTCCATACATTTCCTATTAAGCAAGCAGTCACCAGCGTTAACGCTTTTGTAATGTGCATCATATGAATTACTCCTTAGACGATAAGACTAGTGAAAGCTATCCAGGTGTTCATTCAAACTTTCACAATTCATCGGTTGTCCTGTATATAGATACTTCGTTAGCTTCCTGGAAAGTATAAGATCTATTGCGGTCATGTCCTGTTCGTTTGTCGTTGCATATACTAAGAAATCGCCATCTGGGTCATTCGCTCTATAAAGCGGCATCTCTTTACCGCTGTCTCTGGATACAAGGCGCGCAACCAAGGCGGTTTTTAGCGTGCTGCCATCAGTGGTGTAATCTGTTAGATAACCTGCACTCAGACTTGGAGGTATATTCGAGGTTTCGTTTCCTGAAAGGGTCTGCAAGCCCAAAATCCAGGGGTTATCCCAGGCAGTAATGAAACTATCTACTGTATTTACCCAGTCAGAAACCGCCCATAGACCGCATGACCAATCTTTTACAGCACCTTCTTCAAAAGCAGCCTCGCACAACGCATCGTGAATTTTATTGACAACGATACTCTTTCCTAAATTCAGTGCTATCTGCGTCAGATTTTCGCCTGATTGTCCTAAGGTATAATTGAGATAATATTGCTTCACAGGAACCTGAGTTTCACTCCATTTACTTGTGGGTACCATGCTACAAAATTGATCATCATAAACATTAAACTCAAGCACACTTGACCAGGCAAAATTGAGTGTAGATGAAGGCTTTCCAGGGTGAAAATCGCCATCTCTTCCTCCTGACATGACCGCAGAGTAATTATTGCCAACTTTTCTATTAAAAAAAGCTGCCGCCTGGGTATTACCATGCCTTCCCACCTCCCAAAAACAGTGGATTGGATTTTGAGCGTTTCCACTCTCATTGTAGGTGAAACATCCTGGATCCTTAGCACCTTTCCTTTGGTCAGATGGAATGGAATAATTTGTGGTAGATTCACCTGCAATACCATAAGCCACATCTCTAGCATCCATTTGATTGCCGTGATGATCCTTAACTGTAATGTAAAAGTCTTCGTCATGTGTATAGGCTTTAGCATTGACGTTACTGGCAAATGCCAATAAGCCTAGAAATATGGGGAGTATTTTTTTGTGATTCATTATTGGTTTCCTTCTAGTCTTTGTTGGTTTCCTGATAACCTGATGGCAGTTTCCATTAAGCTATGAGCATGAATATAGTTACTTTTTTTAAAATAGTAATGGTTTAGATAAATATTTATTCAAATTAATTACACCCCACCACGTACACACATAATGTAAAAATTCCTTGGTGCACTTCCATATGCAGTCTCTACGCTGGTCTTATCAGCATAATGCAAGTCACCATCCCAGGTTCGTACTGTCCAGCCGTAACTGGAATTTTTTTCGGTATTAGCAAGGGTAGTACTTGTCCAATATTCTCCTTTTATATCATCATTTCCGCCTGAAATATTTTCAAATGGGGTATGTAGATTCAGCTGGTCAGCCTGATTCGTAACTGATAGATCCAGCAAGCTCATCCATTCAAATACATTGGGAGCACGCCAGTCATCCTTATCTGCCAAGGATAAATTGGCACAAGTTTTTATGGCATCCCGCCAGTTTAATGGGTTGCCTTCATTATTAAGGCTGGGATCTTTTTGCCATATCAATCCCGATAAGGTATCTATAACGGTCCCATCGTTATTATCATTGAAGCGTGAAGCAATATTCCATTGCAAACCTGTTTGATGCTCGCCATCTTCTCCTGAGCCACTACATGATCTTTCAACACCATCTATGCCATAACATAATTTCTGACCAGTTTGCAGTACAGGACTACTGCTGTCAGGTACCGCTTCACCTCTGACACACCAGGTTCTCACCCTGCTGTCACTTGCTTTTTCTAACAATCCATAAAGTGTATTACCATTGGTTAATCCTATTCCCCAGGCATAACTCGTATTCGCCATGACTGTTGTGCTACTCCAGTAGCCTTTTGTTAACGTTAGAGAATCCTAAGGCATTTAAAATATCCATTGGTTTTGCGCCATAGTTAATAATACTTTGCAATTCATTGCGATTTGGTAGGCGCCAATCACTATATTCACCCTGGTTAAGCTCCATGCAGGTTTTCAGTGCGGTTGTCCAATCCACTGTATTTCCTTCATTATTAACACTAGGGTCTTGCTGCCACATAAGTCCTGTTAGGTTATCGCTAACGGTTGTATCATTGTTCACGGTGAATCGTGATGACATATCTAGAGATTGACCTGCTTTGATTTCACCATCTTGTCTTGGAAAATCTTCCGCTTCAGTACAAAGTATTTCGCCATCCATCCCATAACACTTAGTTTGACCTGTTGCAGAAATAATCCTATTAGAAGGCAGAAAAGTCATTGAAATCGGGTATTTAATCACACTGTTGGTCGCGCCATCCAGTGTGGCAACAATTTCTCCAGAGACATTTTTTCCTAAACCTGAAGTATCGGTGATATTAAATGCAATATTGCAGCTTTCTCCTGGCTGAAGGACTGCACCTGTTTGAGTCACAGGATCATAACAGTTGGCGTTAGCTCCCACCCCATTTGTGTTGGTTAGGCTAAACTGAACACCCTCCACCATAGGATAAGTAATGTTATTAACATGAATACTGTTGTAAGTTACAGCACCAACAGGAATAGATGCACCTCGACCCGAATTACTTATAGTTGCCTCAAAATACCCTGGAATATTTGAAAGAATCGTCATAGGCACATCACGCGCAACCTGTCCTGTAACCTGAGCTGCGATGGGGGTACTGATATTTTCTTCGCCGCTGCTACCGCCACCGCAGCCTGTAAGAAGTGTTGCTAACATCAGTGCACTTAAGTGTCTTTTAGTGATTTTCATTCTATTTTCCTTATGGTTTCTAGTGTTTTTAATATCAAGTGTGATTTATACTTACACCAAAGAAGGTTGGATAACGACCTTATCGATTTGGTGAGTGTATTTTATGACCAGAAAATAGAATTGAAGAGTGGGGAAGTTTGTGAAACAAAAGGAATTTTTCCCAGGGGGAGTTTGTGTTGTTTAGCCGAAAATTCGGCAACAGCTTTTATTTAAGGTTTTAAAGAAGGCTCTTTTGGTGTTTCAGGGAGGTATAAAAAAAGTGATGATGGTGTTGTTTAATTCCCATAAATATTGTAGTTTTATGACAATTAATGCAAACCTGGTACAGCTCAGGTAAAGGGATAACGAAGTGATTAAGACTCAAGATTTGCTGGATGAACAGCAATGTTATTATGATGGTTATAGTGGATACACAACAATAATGAAAATTTAGTGTTGGGTTTTACTTTTTAACTCTTTTTTCAATTTCAATACAGCAACGATCAAGACCTGTACATTCAACCACCAAATCATCACTGAGTCCTTTGGTAAGCATGGCTTTAGCTGTATGCTCTTTTTCTAAAAAGCGACCTTGCTGCATACCTTGCTGCATACCTTGCTGCATACCTTGCTGTATACCTTTTTGTACTCCTTGCTGTTCCCATTTCTCCGCTACCGTCATAACATCACCTTTCAAATTTGGTTTACTGTGGATGATTCTATCATAAAATTCTTCTGTTTCCATATCCGTTCGCCCGGCAGATACGTCATTAAAAAGCAAACGGCGAAGTCTCTATTGCTAATTAAATCCTTGAAAACGTGATCATGTTTATTTGTCATTAACCCCTTTTCCCCTACTGGAATCATCAAAACTTTTGAAAATAAATCTGATATTCTCCAGCGGTTACGTAACTGGAGTTACGTAAGGTACCACAAACCTGGCATCAGCTACAATACACGCTTTTGTCTTTTGGGCGATGACCATATTTCCACCTGCTCTAATGGTGCTAAGCCCCCATGCGCTTTGAAAAACACCCTACCTCGCAAGCCTCTTGAAAAGAGGGGAATAAGCGGCAGGTGGGCGGGAAGATGGAAGATGATCGGTGCCGTCTTTATGTAAGCAGAAGACCTGCAGGCGGATACATTCCAAACTTGTGAGTTTAGAATGCGGCTGGGAGGAAGCTTAGCTTGAAACAAAGTATAAAATATCAGGATTCGTAAGGGTTTTTAACGCGTACAGGGGTTGTTTTCTCGTCTCTGCTATTAATTCCTAGCTGACCGTAGTAATTATCACCCCAACAATATAAGCCGCCGGTGATATCAATGGCACATGTATGGTAGAGACCTAAACTTACCTGAGTTACCTGATAAACCTTTAAACCTTCGCCAGGGTGGACTTTTACAGGAACAGAACTGGCGGTGTTTTGATTATTTCCTATTTGTCCAAACATGTTATAACCCCAGCAGTATAATCCTTCTGGCTCGGTAATTGCACATTGTGATTTATCTCCACCAGAAAATCCTAACGTGGCAATGCGATTTGACGTGAACCCTTCTGTTCCATCACTAATTTTTGTTGCCTGAGAGTGAATGCCTGTGTTCGCATCCCCCTGACCTAAAGCCCCTAGCATAATATTTCCCCAACTATATAGCTGGTGATTGGAGTCAATAGCGTATGCTGCATTATAACCTAAACTTACTGAGCTAATGTGACTACTATCAAAACCTGATGCTAAATTGCTTGGTACTTTAACAGGATTATAAGCCAAGGTGCTAGATTCTGTGCCTGTGATAGCATTCCGTTGATTTCCCCAGCAATATAAACTATTGGATAGGGTTATGGCACAAATACTATCTCGAACTACACTTATTTCTTTTACATGATCAGAATCAAATCTATCTTCACCAAAACCCACTGATTCTACTTTAACAGGGGTGCTTTTAACTATCATTGCAAAATCATCATTAACATCAAACACGCCCCAGTAATAAAGTGATTGCTTGTCTCCTTGTTGACTAATAGCATAAATTGATCCTGTACCTATCGCAACACTAATAACATTGTCAGGATTAAAACCCTCGCTGCCTGCCTTTATTTTTTGAGGAGTGGCTTGCCTTGTGACATCTAGAGATGTTGTGAGCTGTCCATATTGATTATTGCCCCAACAATAAAGTTGATGATTATCTGTAATGGCACAAGTATTTTGGCGACCAACTGAAACAGATAAGACATTATCTGGAGTAAAACCCTGATCTCCAGCAACAACCGCGGTGGGGGTAGATATGTATGACTTATTTCCTATTCCATCTCCCAATTCTCCCCACGCACCACTACCCCAGCAATATAATTTATGCCGATAATCAATTGCGCAGGTTGTACTGTTACCAGAAGCTACCTGCAACCAGGGATAAACCATCTTAGTATTAATGGTAATGTTTTGTGCGCTGGCATTTTCGGCATTAACCACTAACCTGGATTCGTAGCTGGCATCCCAAGAGCTGACTGTCGCAGGATTAGCAGGATAGTTTCCGCTTAAAGTCACCGCACAGCTTTCGCCAACTCCTAAGGTTTTACCGTCACAGTTGCTTGACAGTAATACGCCAGGAGAACCAATTGCGTCAATAGTTTCCAGTGCATTTGCTTTTAATGTAACAGAACGCACTCCTGTATTTTTCACCCAGATAGTCGTTTTGAACTCAGGATTACTATATAGCTCAAGGGCTCTGGTCTGTGGCTGATCATCACTATCCACCAGCGTAAACTCTTCTGAGGTTATTATGGTATTAAAGCTTGCTTTGGCATTCTCATGCAGGTTGTTACCCACTTCATCAGCCAATAACCGTACTTCAACAGCGCTGGTCGTTACTGGCGCATCTTTTGCCACTTTAATATAGGCGGTGCATGATTCCCCTGGGGCAAGACTGTCTTTGACACTGCAAGAATCATCGGCATCCGAATAGCTTAGTGACAGCCCCTCGTGTGTGCCATTTATCATAAGATATGAGCCAATAGTAGCGCCTTGATAAGTTCTAAGGGTAAACGGTCCATTATTGGTAACCGTCAACGGGTACTCAAGGTCGGTCGTATCTGAAATGGGCATAACTGTTGGTATCTGTATTGTGGCTGTGCTCTTTTGAATTATCACTTCTGCCGAGTTTACCTTGGTTTTCCCTGAATTATCCTTATAGTTTAGGTGAAGATAAGCAGACTCTCCTGTATGGTAGGCATCCTTATCGGCATGAAGCGTGATATTACAGCTTTGTTTGGCAGCTAAGACGCCTGTGCACTGATTGCTTTGAATGCTGATGCCATAAAGGGTGTCATCAAGCTGTGCCTGAACTAATTCAAGTGCCTGACTGGTCTGATTGGTAAAGGTAATGGTATGTTGTTCTGTTGCAATGGTGACGGGTGAAACACTGATCGCTTGGTTCGCCACAAAAATAGCAGGGTAAGTAACATCACTATTGGCAGCACCCAACGCTAAATAATGTGAGTTTGTATTGTCTGCAAGATTATCCTTATACATTGTAAGAGCCTCTGCTGCGGATGACTTAAGCGCAATGTCCAGTCTTGCCTTTTGATTGGGAGCCTGGTAGCTCAACATGATTTTGCCTGGTAGTTCGGGTAATACCAGTTTATTGCCATTGAACTTGACAAAGGCGATCTCCTGATACAGTTCATCGGGCATATTGCTGAAATCCACATAGGCATTATTGAGTCCTGTGGTGGATGAAAAGGAAAGTACAGAAGTATTATCAGGAATAAAATCTACGGTTACATTTCCTTGCTCAAAGTCCATGGATTTCTGACTATCTACCGCTGTTGTATCAAACTGCATAATCGTTTCAGTCATAAGGTTTTGAGTCTCCAGATCTTCAATCTCAAACTTAAGCTCGCCCTTAAACTCTGCACTTAGGTCACTTAAGGTGACATTGAATTGAAGTGTGGCCTTTTCACCAGGTTGCAAAGTAACACCCTGACTGCCATCCCATAAATTACCATTGACCATGGGGGCACTTGTATCAAACAGAGCACCCGCGGGAGCAGTGACATTGACCAGCTTGATACTGTGAGTATTAATATTGGTGAACTCAGCTTGAGCTAGGGCTGTTTTTCCTATTAAAATAGTTTGCGGGATCAGCGATTTTGGTGTCATCAACATATTATCCAGTGCGGGATTAAGCAAAATGCTACCGACAGGCGCTTCTTGCAGATTCCCCACCTTTTTACTCATTAAAACATAATTCCCTGACGGAAGGTCTTTGTCGTGAGCAATAAGCGCAATCGTTGCCTGGGCCCCATCGGCAACTCCTTTGGTGACGGAGTTTCCTTTGGTGCTATCGGTAATTTCAATCTTATCTGAAGATACAACATTACCCTGGGCATCACGTACTTCAAAGGCATCAGCCACTGAAGTAATTCCAAAAATACTAAAGCTATTATTGGCTATGCCATCATCACTATTGCTAAGAATAACATCCGTCGTGCTGGTTTCACCCTGAGTCTTAGGCAGATGCATGATGATATAACCCGATGCAGATTTTGCGGTTAATGATGCCGATGCAATATTGAGCGATATATCACTTTCATAAACATTCCCTTCGAGCCCTTCTACGTTCAAAGATACTTTCATTGTGTGTTGACCGTTGGGTACTTCTTGAGCCGCAGTTAATGTGATAATCTGATCCGCGTCAGGCATGATTTCGCCGCTTAGCTTATCCGCTTGTATCCCTAGCGGAAGATCACTAATCGTAAAGGTAACCAGTTTGGATGTTGGATTCGTGAGTTTTAAGTATTTTTGACCTGGAGCGATATACGAAACACTTGAGGGTTCAAAATGCACAATACTGGTAGAAACTGAAACAGCAGGATAAATCGTTGCATGATTGTTGCTTTTTAGCGCAATTATTTTGTTCGTTACGTTTTGGTTAAGTGCAACCTGTGCATTTTTAAGTGCATTCAAATTATCGCT
>JACCDZ010585463.1_pt1 | contig 29138 bp, 26 predicted proteins | sample 7449551 | NCBI WGS metagenome assembly JACCDZ01 (sample SAMN15323452, study PRJNA562643) | freshwater metagenome | isolation source: river surface water | place: USA:Blue River Watershed | collected 2017-08-18 | reverse complement strand
TGGTGCCGGTGGTTCGAATCGGCAAGATGACACTCGATCGCAATCCGGATAATTTTTTTGCCGAAACCGAACAGGTGGCCTTCCACCCCGGCCACCTCGTTCCCGGCATCGATTTCACCAACGATCCGCTGTTACAAGGTCGACTCTTCTCATATACGGACACTCAACTCATTCGACTGGGCGGACCGAACTTCCATGAGATTCCCATCAATCGACCGCTGGCGCCGTTGCATAACAATCAACGCGACGGCCATATGCGGCAGACGATCAATTCCGGGCCGGTGAGTTACCAACCGAACACATTGGGGGGTGGTTGTCCCATGCAGGCGAAGGCAGATATGGGCGGGTTCCTGAGTTATGCGGAGCGGCTGCCCGGCAGCAAAGTGCGAGAACGGAGCAAGAGCTTTTTCGACCATTTCAGTCAGGCTGCGCTGTTTTGGCGAAGTCAGTCTGAACCGGAGCAAGAGCATTTGGTGCAGGCGTTGCAGTTTGAACTAGGCAAGGTCGAGAACCTCCCGATTCGGGAACGAATGGTCGGCATGCTGTCCCAGATCGACAAAGGCTTGGCTGGACGGGTCGCGGAGGGCTTGGGTATGCCGGTCAAGAAGATCGAGGGTCTACTCAATTTGAGTATCCCCGCCGACGGGGATCCGAAGGACTTTCAACCCAAGCGCGCTGTGACTTCGCTGGACAAGTCTGCGGCGCTGAGCATGGTGTTGGCTCCTAAGGAAGGCATTCAAACCAGAAAGGTGGCGATTCTGGTTGCCGATGGAGTCGATGGCGAGGCGGTCAAGGGAATGCAGACGGCCCTGGCGGCCGCGGGAGGGCAGGGCAAGATTGTGGCGACCCGTTCGGGAAGCCTCAAAGCTGCGAACGGAAGTGAGCTGAAGATCGATTTCAGCCTGTTGACGACGGGATCGGTGTTATTCGATGCGGTCTACATTCCAGGCGGTGAACAAAGCGTCACCGCATTGTTGCGAACCCCCAAAGCGAGAACGTTCGTTCAGGACGCCTACCTGCATTGCAAGGCGATTGCCGCAACGGGGGAGGGGGTTGCCTTGTTTGAAGCGGCGGTCGGGGCGGCCTACCCGGAGGCGGAACATGGAAGCAGAACCAGACAGACGCCCAAAGACTGGTCGCAGGATTCGGGAATCGTTCTGGGGCCGGACTCTTCGCCCAAGCAGATCGCAGCCCGCTTCATGAAGGGTATCGAGATGCATCGCCATTGGGCCAGAGAAATTAGACTCGCCAGTCCCTCATGACGTGAAATGTGATCTAAGCGTGAGACTGGTTGTACTGAGGGGAGCCGCCGTCCACACCGTGATGGTGTGGGCGGCGGCTTGCTATTCACGCATTACTGAACGGTGATCGAGCCATGGGTGTTAGCCATACTGGTCTTGGTTTCGTCCGCCGGTCGTACGGAATACTTCACGGTGCCGATCCGGCTAAAACAGAGACCAGCGGTCTCATTGCTCGATAAGGTCGTGGAGTTGTCTACGCCCATTCCCATCGCCTTGGAAAATCCGTTCCGGCAGGAGACGTTGTGTTCCAGCGGTTCATCGATCGTCACGGTGACGGAGTCTTGTCTCTGATTGATCCATCGAACCTCGTCGCCCGCCCGTACCGTTAAGGCATCGGGGACGATCGTTTCCTTGATGACGATGTTCTTGACCATACCGGTCTTCGTGCCTGCCTCCATCTCTGAGCGGGTTTTCGACGCGGTCGGTGAGTGGGAGCAGGCAGCCAGTGAAACAAGCGCCAGTGCGAGCAGCGAATGCAGTGCGGTCTTCATCGATTTCCTCCTTGGTAAGATGAACATGGTGTTGCAGGAATGCCGTCCTTGCAGGATTTTGCAGGTCATCGCATTCGATACTCACAGTACCGAGGCCTGGTGCGCGACCGTACTCGGGAGACCCCCAGTATGCGCGCGAGGCCTGACTGGTTATTGATGGAGAAGGACGAAGCAAGAGCGGCTCTTGCCCATCCTTCGGAGATCCGGCCAACGATGAAAAGGACGCATATGTGGGGGACGGTACGAACTGCGGCGCTCTGCCTGCTGTCGATGGGTGTTCTGCTGAGCGGTTGCGCGCTCACCTTTGGATATCGGCATGCCGATTGGATGATCAGCTGGCAATTGGATCACTACTTGGATCTCACGGCAGGCCAGCGCCGGGATGTCACGGCCCGCTTAAAACCGCTCCTCGCACGGCACAGGACCGAGGCGATCCCACAGTACGAACAATTCTTGAAAGAGTTGCAGCAACGGGTGAGCCGAGGGCTTACCCGTGAAGACCTGGAGTGGATGTACGCGTCCTACGACCGGTTTCGAGAGGATTTGTTCGAGCGAGCTGTGCCGGACGGCAGCGCATTATTAATGACCGTCAGCGAGCGGCAGGTTCGAAATCTGGAGGACGTGTTTCGTAAAGAGGAACACAAGTTCGTGCGCACGCTGCAAGGATCAACTTCGAAACGTCTCGAAGAGCGCACAAGGAAAATGCTCGCCACGGCCGAGGATTGGTTGGGTCCCTTGAGCGTCGAGCAGGTGGCGCGAATCAGCCCCTTCACGAGGGCCCTTCCCGACACCCAACCTGTGATCTGGCACCATCGCCGGCAGCGTCAGCAGGAACTCTTGACGTTGCTTCGGCGTCCTGCATCGTTCGAGGACATGAGTCGGGAGTTACGAATGATATTCGTCCAGCCGGACCAGACCGCGCCGGCCGGCTATCGTGAGCTGGTCGGCGAGTTGCGGGCATCCCTGACAGTTCTGTTGTTGGAAGCCGACCGCCTGCTGACCGTACAACAGAGGCGTAAGGCGGTAACGTCTATCCAACGTCTCATCGACGACCTGCACGGCCTGTCCCCCGGTTCGTGATCAGAACCCGACGACACCGAACAACCACAGCACCAGAATCAAACTTATCGGCACTCCCAGAAGCCATAAAAGGATCGGCATGGTATCGTCTCCTCTTGCGATAATGGATTAAAAAGGAAGGAAGCGGGGCTGTTCTCGTGTCGCCGATTTCCTTCCGTATCGTGGACATTAACCTGGAATACATGTCCGCGGCTGCTTTTACGATGCCGCAGGACCGGGAACTTCGGTACTAGGCGATCCCCTGGCGGTGCGGGCGATAGTGTCCCAGGTCAAGAGGTATGTTCATCCCCGCCTGCAGGGACCGTGTACCGTTCTTCGATCGCGCTGCGGATCAGTTGCCGGCTCTCTTCTGCGGGCAGATGAGCCTGCTGTTCCACGTCGTGTACGCGCTGCGCAAGCGCCTCATCCTTGATAACCTGCTTGATCCAGGTCGAATAATCGTGAGAGCGGAGGTGATGTATCCATGTTGCCTGGTCGACACCTTCGCCGAGCTGCATAAAGAGCAGTAAATTGTGAGCCCGAAGATTGAGCTGTCCGGCCGGCCCTCGAAAGTAAAAACTTTGCTCCGGAGGTAATTCACCTTCCGCATATTTCCGTCGATGCCGGCGGCGTTCGATCGTGCTTGGTGCGATCTCAAGCACGAAAGGCGTCTCCCCGGAGGCGCGATTCCACATAATCGCTCGACCCGGTTGAAGCCGGGCGGCAGTCGCGGCCGGAGCCGGCTGTTGGATCGCAGCACAATATTGCTTCAACGTCTCGTCCGGCGATTTGCCCAGGGCGAACACAATATCCACGGTCTTGAGGATCGAATGTTCGATGTGGTCGGGATGAACGGTGACGTAAATCATGCCGGCTAAATCCTTCATCAGCCCCGGTGTCGTGGGGTTCCCATCGACGGGCAACAGATGATGCGTTTCATCGACCAGCATCCAATGGGGGCGACCCGATTTCGATCGGAGTTCCTGAAGTTTGGGCAACAGGGTGAGAAAAAATGAGGGCCGGTCCTGTAGAGGAAGTCCCACAAGGTTCACGACCACATGGTTGTTCGGATTGGCCAATGCCGTGAGAATTTCGGCGTGACTGGGACCATCCTGTGCAGTTCCGAGGACAATCGCCTGTGGAAAATTCTCGTAGTCCCCCTCCGGATCGATCACACACAATTGATAACCTCGTTCGCCAAGGCGCTCGAGTAGCCCCGTCGCCAGCGTAGACTTTCCGCTGCCGGACGTGCCGGCAAGCAAGAGGTTTTGTCGCGCCGGATGAAAGGTGATGTCGCCTCCGTTCTCCTGTGTGCCGAGCGCAATCCGATGTCGCGCTACCGATCGATCCGCTACCGCCAGATCGTTCTCGACCAGCTCATTGATCAACTCGATGACGCCGTGGCCATGATCGCCGACGGTGGTGCGATCTGCTGTTTCCTTCAACATCGGAACGGCATTCTCCACGGCCACGGCATATTCGGAGTATGTCAGCATGGCATGATCGTTTTCTCCGTCTCCGATCGCAGCAATGTTATGAGGGGACAATTCCAACTGCTTGAGCGCTGCGGTCAGCCCGGTGGCCTTATTGATGCCATGGGATAGCACCATCACTGCGCCCTTGTTGAAGATAATGCGCAGTTCGAGACCGAGATCACGAATGATGTCCAGGATGACCGTCTCATACGGAACCCGGGTCGCAACGATCGAATTCCCGAGGGTGAGATGCTCTACCTTGCGACGTTGGACTTCCTCCAGGAATGCCGATGGAGGAGGAGGTGCAAGTAGCGTGATTTCTTTGGTGGCTGGCCGGTAGAGGACTGCGCCATTTTCCGCCACGACACGTTCGCACAGAGATATCTGGGGAAAAATCTCTAAGATTTCCGGCAAGACCCGTCCGGTGACCAGAATGAGTTTTCGACCCGAGGCCACCAGGCGTTCGATGGCTTGGATGGTGTCCGGGCCGACAGTCCCTGCATTTGCCAATGTGCCGTCATAGTCGGCGGCCAACGCTAGATAGCGCATTCAGTTTCTTCTCCTTTGCACATGAAGGAAGTATCTGTTTGGGCATGGGCCCACCCTATCCTGGTCCGAATCATTGGAGAGCTGGGAACTGTCCTAGGGAGGTTCCACGAGGGGGCTGCTCCCATCCACGCCATCAGAAGGCTGAAAAGGTGCGGGGCATGATTCGTCGGTGCAAAACAGACTCTCGGCCATGACGTTGCCTAAGTATCTTCCTGCTTGAGTGGGCTCAGGTCGCTCGTCGCAGGACCATTGAGAACTTTTCCGAATTTGTCGAACCTTGAGCCGTGACAGGGACAGTCCCACGTATTTTCTGCATGGTTCCAGGCCACGATGCAGCCCAGATGCGGGCACACGGCCGAACACTTGTGGAGTTCTCCCTGGGCATCGCGGTAGATCGCGATCTTTGTCAGTCCATCCCTCAGTACCGCTCCCTGTGCATGTGGAATCTGTGCCTCGGTTTCAACATCCCCTCCGGTTACCCAGTCGGTATATTGAGCCGCGACGTTCAGTGATTCACGGATAAATTCGCCTGCGGCGCGCACCGGCCGGCGCGACGGATCATACAACGAGGACCAAGGCGACTCGCGTTTCATAATGAGATCGGTGATCAGCAGTCCGGCAATTGTGCCATGGGTCATGCCCATACCGGAGTCTCCGGTTGCGATGTAAATATTGTCCGTATCGCCCGGGTTCCGGCCGATGAAGGCCAGGCCGTCCACCGACTCCATGACTTGTCCGGACCATCGAAATACGACGGCATTCATCATGGGAAAACGCTCGCGCGCCCACGCCTCCAGGCGAGCATAGCGGGCTTCTCCGTCGTCCGCCTGTCCTGCCTTGTGGTCCTCGCCGCCCACGATGAGGACGGAATCCTCTCCCTCCCGCGCCGATACCTGCCGATGAATTCGCACATAATGATACGGGTCGAGCGTATCCCAAAATAATGCCGGTTCGATCGATCCGGCCGGTATGCGTGCTCCGATCACATAACTGATGTAAGCCGCTTGTTTGGTATGAATGGTCACCAGATTGTTGATGGGTGTATTGGTGGCGATGACGACGGCATCGGCCGTCACCACGCTCCCCTGGCTCGTTTCCAGTTTGACCTGCGTATCGCTGGCGACGCTGGTAACATGCGCATTGCTGAAGACGCGCCCCCCGCCGGCTAGAATGGCCTTGACCAGGCCCGACACGTATTTCAACGGGTGAAATTGGGCCTGCCTGGGAAACCGCAGGCAGGGTCCGGTTCCGAACATATTCCCCGGCAACCGGTCGAGTCGCTCGACACCGTCGACTCCTGCCCGTCTGGCGGCCTGCCATTCCTCCTCGATAAGGTGTCGGGCATTATCAGAAGGAACGAAGAGGTAACCGTCCAGTCTCGTAAAGTCGCACTCGATCCGTTCTTCGAATCGAACCCTGTCGATCCAATCTATAGCGGCCGTGTGGCTATGAGCCGCCAGTTGTGCGCCGGTCTCGCCATGGAGACGTTCTATTTCCACGTAGCGATCGTCGAGGGCGTTCGACAGGTGCGCCGTCGTCCGTTGAGTCATGCCTCCGCCAGGCTGTCCGGCGTCCAACAGGATGATGGATTTGCCCTCCTTCATCAGGCAGTAGGCCGTCGTGAGCCCGGCGATTCCAGCCCCTACAATGCACACGTCGGCGTGAGCTCCTGAGACTATCGGGGGCATGGCCGGGACGTCCTGTGACATCCAGATTGAAGCACTTTGTCCAGACTTGTCGTTCATTGTGATCTCCTAACGTAGAGGCCCATTGACGGGGTGGGTGGCGTATACATGTGACACTAGAGGAGAGAGCGGAAAATCCAGCTAGGCAGGGGCCTAGTTTTCGAGTGCCCGCTCTCGACGCAGGAGCGGCGGCTAGCCCGGATTATTCACGAATGCCGTCGCGAGGCGTTCGAGACGGAAGCCCGCCGGGGTTGCTCGCACGTAAGGCCGACGCAGGCGTACTGGCAGTCCGTCGAGGAGGCCGAACGAGAACAGCCTCGCCGGGCGAGAGGATCGGACGCCGGAGCGGGGATTCATGAATAGTCCGGGCTAGGGGTTATCCGAGTTGGCGACAGGAACCCGCATGGTATTTTGAGATCCCTGGAATGATCGAGCAACGACCATGAGGATTTGTCCTTACGACTGTAGCCGCTGCATTGATCCATCCTGCCGGCGAGACGGCTGCCGACAGGTTAACGAAACGATGCCTGTGGTCTGTGAGGGCTGTGGCCAACCAGTGGCCTGTGTCAATTGTCTGCAGCTCTGCATGATCTGCGTCCTGACCTCAGAGCGGGAGTGTTTCCTGGTATCTCATAAACGGTGAGTCATGCCGCGATCGCTCTGGAAAGGATCCATCAGTTTTGGGCTCGTCAACATTCCTGTTGTGCTGTATTCGGCTGAAAACCGGAACAGCTTTGATTTGACGCTCCTCGACCGTCGCGACATGAAACCGGTCGGATTCAAGCGCTACAACAAGGAGACGGGCAAGGAAGTGGCGTGGGACCACATCGTCAAAGGGTATGAATATGAAAATAGCCGTTACGTCGTTCTGACGGACGAAGATTTTCGACGCGCGAATGTCGAGGCCACGCAGACCATCGATATCCTGAGCTTCGTGCGCGCGGAAGATATTTCGCCCACGTCCTTTGAGACGCCGTATTACCTGGCGCCTGATAAACGGGGAGAAAAGAGTTATGCGCTCCTGCGCGAAACGTTGACCAAGACAGGGAAGGTTGCCATTGCCACGGTTGTGATCAGGACGAGGCAATATATCGCCGCGCTGATTCCCTGGAGTGAGATGATGGTGTTGAACACGCTGCGCTATGCCAACGAACTCCGGCCGATCAAGGATCTCGAGATTCCGGCGAAGAGCTTAAAGGCGACAGGCGTGACGCCACGAGAGATAGAAATGGCGACCAAACTGGTGGAGGAAATGTCGGATAGCTGGAAACCGGTTCAATACAAGGACACCTATCACGACGATCTCATGCGATTGATCAATAAGCGGATCAAGGCCGGAAAAACTGAAGTGGTGACAGCGCCGGACAAAGGCGAAGCCGGGGAAAAGCCTGGCCGTGCCAAAGTCGTGGATTTGATGGCACTCCTCAAGCGAAGCGTGCAACAGTCCGGACAACCAAAGCGGCATTTGCCGAAACGTGAGCGACAGGCCGGTCGCAAAACGGCATGAATCGACCAATGAAATCAGCCTGCGGCCTCACAGCGATCAAGGCTTACTCACATCCATCCGATGAGAATTCGGCTCGATCGGCCAAGGTCGCGGGCCTGCGCTACGTTCTTGACCGCTCGCCGGGCATTGCCCGCAAGGGACGGGGAAGGAATGCCCGCTACGTCCGCCCGGACGGCACCGTCATCCGGGATCAGACTTGTCTGAAACGCATTCGCTCTCTGGTGATTCCACCGGCGTGGACGGATGTGTGGATTTGCATGGATCCGCAAGGACATTTGCAGGCGACCGGTCGCGATGCGAGAGGCCGCAAACAGTACCGGTATCATCCCCGCTGGAACCAGATTCGAAATGAGAGCAAATATGATCGGATGCTCACGTTCGCCCTCGCACTGCCGCGAATACGCAGACGCGTGGCCGCCGACCTGCGCCGTTCGGGCCTGTCACGGGACAAAATTCTGGCGACCGTGGTCCGATTGCTCGAAGCGACGTTAATTCGTATCGGCAATGAAGAGTATGCGCGCACGAACGAGTCCTTCGGCTTGACGACGCTGAGGGATCGTCACGTGAAGGTGAAGGGTTCCACGTTAAGATTTGAATTTCGGGGCAAAAGTGGGATCCGCCACAGCGTGGACATCACCGACGGGCGCGTGGCTCGCATCGTCCAACAGAGTCAGGACCTCCCAGGGTACGAATTATTTCAGTACGTCGATGAGGAGGGGAGACGGCGTTGCATCACGTCCGGCGACGTGAATGAATATGTGCGCCGCATCGCCGGAGAAGCCTTCACGGCGAAGGATTTTCGCACCTGGGCCGGGACCCTGTTGGCGGCACGCGCGCTCAGAAAATATGAGGATCAGTGCGACTCGTTGGCCAAGGCGAAGCGGAATGTGGCGGCGGCAATCGACGCCGTGGCGCGGCAGCTGGGCAATACCAAAGCCGTCTGTCGAAAATGTTATATCCATCCGGAAATTGTTCACGCCTATTTGGACGGCACGTTACTGAAAAGCCTTGGCCCGAATATCCACAACGGAGTGCCTGGCTCGTCCCAGCAGCTCCCGAGGGAGGAGGCAGCGGTATTGAGATTTTTGCGCAACCGCATCCTGCTCTCAGTCGGGGCTGCCAAAGGAATTGCATCATGAGCGGGTCGGCTACCGTCGTGCCGGAGCAACCACATGGCAATCAAGCCCCGTCGGCCGGCCGTAAACGGCTTGGGGCTCAGGTCATCCAGGATGGCGTGCAATTCCGCTGTTGGGCACCCAAGCCTGCGCAGCTGGATGTCGTTCTCGAGCCCCATGGAACCGTTCATCCCCTCACAAGGGGAGCCGATGGATACTGGACCGGTGTCATCCCGGAGGCCAGGGCCGGCATGAGCTACCGCTATCGCTTGGATGGAAACAGCCTCTATCCGGATCCCTGTTCTCGATATCAACCGGATGGACCCCATAGGCCTTCGCTGATCGTCGACCCGGACACGTTTGCTTGGAGGGATCGCGGGTGGCCAGGCCTGACGATGCATGGGCAGGTGATCTATGAGCTGCATATCGGCGCGTTTACCCCGGAAGGGACATTCGATGCAGCCGTCACGCGTCTCGATACCCTGAAGGATCTCGGCATCACCGTTATCGAGATCATGCCGGTGGCGGAGTTTCCCGGTCGATGGAATTGGGGCTATGACGGGGTCGGCCTCTATGCGCCTGCGCATGTGTACGGTGAGCCCGATGCCCTGAAACGGTTTGTGGACGAGGCGCATCTGCGAGGCCTGGGTGTGATTCTCGACGTTGTGTACAACCATTTGGGACCGGATGGAAACTATCTGCCCTCGTTCAGCGACGAATACCTCACCGATCGATATCCCAACGAGTGGGGGCAAGCGATCAATTTCGATGGACCCGGCTCTAAAGAGGTGCGGGAGTTTTTTATCCAGAATGCCTGTTACTGGATCGAGGAGTTTCATCTCGATGGCCTCAGGCTGGATGCCGTCCACGCCTTTCATGATGAGGGGCCTCTGCACGTGATCGCAGAATTGTCTCAGGCAGCCAGGAAGGCGGCAGGAGCACGATCGATCATCCTGGTCGCCGAATGTGAGGCGCAGTGGGTCTGCACGATTCAACCGACGGTCGAACGGGGATGGGGGCTCGATGCGGTCTGGAGTGAAGATTTTCACCACAGCGCGCGCGTGGCCGCGACGGGCCGAAGCGAAGGCTATTACACCGACTATCGGGGCACGCCGCAGGAGCTGATTTCCTGTGTAAAGCGGGCGTTTCTTTACCAGGGACAACGCTATCAATGGCAAGATGGCCCGCGTGGAACGGCCGTTCGTGCCGAGCCGGCGGAGCAGTTCGTATTTTTTCTTCAGAACCATGACCAGGTGGCCAATCAGTTGCGGGGAGACCGATTGCACCAGAAGACCGGTCCCGGTCTGCATCGCGCCTTGACGGCGCTCCTCCTGCTGGCTCCCGAAACACCGATGTTATTCATGGGGCAGGAGTTCGGGGCATCCGCTCCCTTTTTGTTCTTCGCCGACTTTCCAGCTGGCGAATTGGCCCGGCAGATCCACCAAGGGAGAAAGCAGTTCCTCGCTCAGTTTCCGAGTTATGCCTCCGCGGGGGCTCAGGCGGCCGTCGCTGATCCTCGCGACCCTGCCGTGTTCCAGCGTTCCAAAATCGATTGGTCGGAGCGCGAGCGGCATGCCGAGCACGTCCGATTGCATCGAGATCTGCTTCGCCTCCGGCGGGAAGATCCGGTCATCGCGCAACAGGCTCGTGACCGGCTGGATGGCGCCGTGATCGGACCGGCAGCGTTCGTCCTGCGGTATGCCGGTAAACAAGGCGATGATCGGCTGCTGCTCATCAATCTGGGGGCGGATTGCGACTATCGTCCCGCTCCTGAACCATTGCTTGCCCCGCCTGATGGGCGAACCTGGCACCTGCTCTGGTCGAGCGATGCGCCGGAATATGGAGGACCCGGAGTCATCGAGCCCTTGACCGAAACCGGATGGGTCATTCCTGGTGAATCGGCAGCGTTGTATTCCGTCCAAGGTTAAGAACGGGAGGTCAGTCTCGGAGGAGCGAGGTTTGATAGGAAGGGTAGAGCCATGGTGCAAGTCGATAATATGACTCTCTCTGTGCCGCTGGAGCAGCTTCAGGACAACGATGCCTTGCTCTCCAGAGAATGGCTGGTGACGAATGGTCTCGGCGGCTATGCCTCCGGGACATTGCTCGGCGCCCCGACTCGCCGTTACCACGGGATGTTCGTGCCCGATCTTCCCTCGCCTTGGGGGCGGACAGTCATGATTCCCCGCCTGGACGAAGAAGTCGTGGTGGAGGGAGAGTCCGTGCTCCTCAGCGGCATCGAGTTTGAAGATGGACGCTTGGAGAGCGACCTGACGAAGGTCATCAGTGCGTTCACCCGCGAGTGGCAAACTCCTGTCTGGCGCTGCTCATTCAAGGGCAGGCGGCTGGAAAAGCGCGTCATCATGCCGTACGGTCACAACTCGGTCTATGTGGAATACCGGTTGCTGGAGGGTGATCCGGTCCGGTTGCATCTCCGCCCGTTCGTGACCTTTCGCATGCTGGATGCGCCGCTCCATGACGCGAGGAAGCCTCCCTTTCCGCTCACGGTGCTCGACGGGCGTTACGAAATGTCTCTGTGCGAAAATGCCCCGTCGCTCAAAATGTGCCTGCGGCCTCACGCTGGAGTCTTTGTAGCCGACCCGCTGTTGAGTCCCGGTGTGTCCTATCGAGTGGACCGCGATCGCGGGGCAGAACATGTCGAAAGCCTCGCAAGTCCCGGCTACTTCAGCGCGGACCTGATGCCGGGTCTGCCCATCGCGTTTGTGTCCAGCACGGAGCCGTGGGAACACCTCGAGTTCACTCCCGAAGCGATTTTTGACGCGGAAGCGCAACGGCTCAGTAAGTTGGTGGCACAGCTGCCGGATGCAAGTCAGCATGATATTGAACGATGGCTGACGCTTGCGGCCGACCAGTTTATCGTCCTCCCGGGTTCGCGCATGGAAGAGCAAGCGCTTGCAAGAGCGTCAGGCGATGAAGCGCGAACGGTGATCGCCGGCTATCATTGGTTCACCGACTGGGGACGCGACACGATGATCAGTTTAGACGGACTCACGCTCTGTACCGGCCGATACCGAGAAGCGCGGTCGATTCTTCGCACCTTCGCCAACTATATGCAGGATGGACTCCTGCCCAATTTGTTCCCTGAGGGACAGCGGAAGGCGCTCTACCATACGGTGGATGCGACGCTCTGGTATTTTCACGCGCTGGACCGGTATCACCGGGTGACCGGCGACAGCGAGACCCTGCTGGCCCTGCGGCCCGTTTTGCAATCCGTCATCGAACATCATCACAACGGCACCCATTTCGGTATCGGTGTGGATCGGCACGATGGGCTCTTGCGGGCGGGCGCGGAGGGATACCAGCTCACCTGGATGGATGCGAAGGTGGACGGATGGGTCGTCACCCCTCGGCGTGGCAAGCCGGTCGAAATTCAAGCTCTGTGGTATAACGCGCTCCGGTGCATGGTGCAGTGGGGGGAGATGGCCGGGGAGGAGACGAGCCAATGGGACGTGATGGCGACCAGGGCGCGGCAATCGTTCAATGAGAGGTTCTGGCGCCAGGAGGGTGGTTATTTATTCGATGTCATCGACGGCGAGCATGGCGATGATCCCAGCTTTCGCCCGAATCAGATTCTAGCGATTGCCCTACAGCACCCGATCCTCGACGAATCGCGATGGCGCTCGGTGGTGGATGCCGTCGAACACAAATTGCTGACGCCGGTCGGGCTGCGCAGTCTCTCGCGCGACCATCGCGACTACAAGCCGATGTACTTCGGAGACCTTCGCGCCAGAGATGCCGCCTATCATCAGGGAACGGTCTGGGCGTGGCTGATCGGGCCCTTTATCGACGCCTGGTTGAAGGTCTACAAGGATGCGTCGAAGTCACGAGATATGTTGGGAGGTTTCCACTCCCATTTGCTGGAGAACGGCATCGGCACGGTGAGCGAGATTTTCGATGCGGAACCTCCCTACCATCCACGCGGGTGCATCGCCCAAGCCTGGAGCGTCGCAGAGCTTTTGCGGGTCTGCAGAAAAACAAAACAGGCCCTGGAGCCTCAATGAACACCTGGATCTCCCGTGGGCCGGGCCGAATATGCAGGACGGCGTAGCACATGCCCCATGTGCGCATCGGCACATCGGGATGGCACTGTCAACATTGGCGCGGACCCTACTATCGCTCGCGAGGCAAAGGAATGACCTCACTCTTTTCATCTTGCCATCCAGGCGTTTCTAATGCGATGAGCCCTTCGTCGTCGTTCGTTCATCCTTGGACCCGATTTGAAGAGAGCCTCCGTTTCTCCGGCCCATCCCGTTTCGCACATCATGCACCTCTGAAGTCGGATAGGAAAAACGCCGAGGCTAGGGTAAACGCCAGCTACCACTTGCTGTTCCGTACCGGTACAGTCGGCTTCTGCGCCTGTCTCGATTGAGCTCAAGCCCGATAAATCCAGAGAGACCACGATCTATGACGCGGTTAGGCAATATAGTGGCGGTGAGCTTTTTGTGGTTTGCGGCGGGCATGCTACACCCTCATTCGGCTTTCGCAGAATGGTATGTGGCGGGCCAGTTCGGCGCGAACCTGGCTGACCGGCTCAGCGACATTCGCGGGACCGGCGATCTAAGCGGATTTCGTGCGCCGGATTTCGATCTTCAGAATTCGTTTCTCTACGGGGGAAAAGTGGGGACGTTTCCCGGTAACGGCTGGTTCGGAGTGGAACTCGACGCCTTCCATAGCACGCCGCACATCAAGAATCTGGATGATGTGCCCGGAATTCATATGCGGGTCACGAATGTCGGGGTGAATTTACTGGTGCGTTACCCAGGGGTGACGTTTCAGCCCTATGCTGGGATCGGCGCCGGCGCGGCGATTGCGCGCATCGGAGATTCGGCGACGACGCGTGGGAATACCGACGTGTCTTCGGCGGTGAACGTGCTGCTGGGAATGAGAGCGTTCATCACCCCTTACGTGGCGGTGTATACCGAGTACAAATATAATCAGTCCACCTTCGAGTTCAACCAGGCATTCGGATCGGCGAGTGGGTTTAACGGAGATTATGATGCGCACATCCTGGTCACCGGCCTGTCCTACCATTTCTAGAAACCGACCGGTCTGGCCGCATCTTCTGGCCGGCGTGGCGGCTATGCTGTTATCGCTCGCGACCGGCTGTGCCCAAAGCGCTCACCAATCAGGCCGAGATCTGCTCGATCGAATCTTGCCGGACCACGTGCAGCAACAAGTCGACCCGTCAGTCTCGTTCGCCGCATTGAAAGCCAATCCATCCGCCTATCAAGGCAATACCATCATGGTCAGCGGCATCGTGCTCAAGAGCAGGCGAGTGAAGGATCGTACCGAGATCGAGGTACTGCAAATTCCTACGGGCTCCGGCGCGGTGCCGACCAACGATCGCACGAGGTCCCAGGGCCGATTTCTGGCGGTCAAGAGCGGAGAGTTTTTGGATCCCGCGGTCGTCGATGCCGGCACACCGGTGACGATCGTCGGTGAGGTGGGACCTGCCGTGACGCGAGCGATGGATGAAGGGGAGTATACCTATCCGGTGCTTGAGATCAAACATCTGGTGGATTGGGATGAAGTCAATCCACAAATACGGTTCGCTCCCTACGCCTATCCCTATGGGCGCTCCATGTATGCCTACCCCTATTCCTACTGGGGGCCATACGGAGGATTGGGAGGTTGGTATGGCGGTTATCCTGGGTACGGATATGGGTATCCCTACTATGGACCGTTCTACGGGATCGGCAGCGGTTCATCCGCCCCCAGCGGGCCACCACCCGCATCTGCGCCGCCACAGTTCAGGAAATGAGCTGGAGGGGCCGTCATCAGGCGGAGGAATCCCATGGGGCTTCAGCAATATTGGAAGAAGCGAAACTTCCAGAGGACGCCGGAGCCTCGGGGTAAGAACGTCCCGCCTGACGGTCGGCTGCGGTTCGTCATCCAAAAGCATGCCGCATCCCGTCTCCACTATGATTTTCGTCTCGAACTGAATGGCACACTGAAAAGTTGGGCGGTTCCGAAAGGGCCCAGTCTGGATCCGGCGCAAAAGCGCCTGGCTGTGCATGTGGAGGATCATCCGCTGGAGTATGCCGGGTTCGAGGGGGTCATTCCCGAGAAACAGTATGGTGGCGGCACGGTGCTGCTTTGGGACCGGGGCTACTGGGAGCCGATCGGTGACCCCGGTTCCAGTTATCGCCGTGGACGCCTCACGTTCACCCTGCACGGGGAAAAGTTGCATGGCATCTGGAATCTGGTGCGCATGGGTGGTCGAAAGGAAGACGGTAAGGAAAATTGGCTCCTCATCAAAGAGGATGATGAAGAGGCGCAACGCGGGAAACGGGGCGACATTACGCAGACCCTTGAGGAGAGTGTGGCGAGCGGAAAAACCCTGGAGCAGATTGCCGCGGGAGAACCTGCAGTGTGGCAGCCGGAGCGACCATCGGGGAAAAAGAGTCGGGCCGGGTCCGCGCCTCGTCCTATCAAGAGAACTCCTGCTCCTGGAGCTCGAAAAGCCCCGCTGGCGCCATGGATGGCTCCGCAGCTGGCGACCCTGGTCCCGACTTCTCCTGAGGGGCCTGATTGGGTCCACGAACTCAAGTATGACGGCTATCGAATGCTCTGTCGGGTGAAAGACGGCACAGCAACGTTGCTGACTAGAAACGGCCATGACTGGACCGCGAAGCTGCCCCATGTCGCCGCAGCGGCGGCAGACCTCCGGATCAACAGCGCCTGGCTTGACGGTGAAGTCGTCGCGTTGCTTCCGGATGGTCGGGTCAGCTTTCAACGGTTACAAAATGCATTCGATGCACAGACCGACAGTCACCTGGTCTATGTCGTCTTCGATCTGCTCTATCTCGATGGGTACGATCTTCGGCCGATCCCCCTGATTGAGCGCAAACGTCTCCTGTCAGCTCTCCTTCAAGACAACTCACAGTCCACGCTGATTCGATATAGCGCCCACATCGCCGGGCAGGGCGAGGTGGCCTTTGCCGAGGCCTGTCGAAGCGGTATGGAGGGACTGATTGCCAAACGCGCCGACGCCTCCTATCTCGCAGGGCGAAATCGCAATTGGGTGAAGGTCAAATGTGGCCGGCGGCAGGAATTCGTCATCGGCGGATTCACCGATCCCTCCGGATCGCGGACCGTGTTCGGTGCGTTGCTGCTGGGTGTGTTCGATGAGAATGGTCGATTGCGATATGCCGGACGAACCGGGACGGGCTTTTCAAACCGTTCCCTTGCGGAACTGCACGCTCGCTTGAAACGATTACAACGAACGAAATCACCTTTCGTGAATCCACCGGGCGGGAGTCAGGCTGCGGGAGTGCATTGGGTGAAGCCGACGCTGGTCGCCGAAGTCGCATTTGCCGAGTGGACCAATGAAGGTCAATTGCGGCACGCCTCCTTCCAAGGCTTGCGTGAGGACAAAGACGCTGGTTCCGTCGTTGCCGAGCGCACATCGGAGAACGCTTCGAGTGAGAAGCCCGGACAACCGAACGATCGCACGAAGAGAACTGGGCGAAAGAACCGCGCCGCTCAAGGGGATTCAAAAAGGGCTTCATCTGCTCAAGCGACCGTGGTCGGGGGAGTAACCCTGAGTCATCCGGACCGCGTGCTGTTTCCGGAGCAAGCCGTCACCAAGCTGGCGCTCGCCAGGTACTATGAGGCCGTCCGCGATTGGATCCTTCCGCACGTGAAGGACCGTCCGTTGACGCTCGTGCGTTGTCCTGAAGGGTATCAAAAAGATTGTTTTTATCAGAAACATGCGAATGATCAGATGCCTGATGTGATCGGAAGAGTGGAGGTTCCTGCAGATCAAGGGAGTGCCTGCTATACGATCGCCCACTCGCTCGAGGCGTTGCTGGGACTGGTTCAGATCGGTGTGCTGGAGATTCATACCTGGGGGGCGAAGCGGGATAAACTGGATCGTCCCGACCGGATGATCCTCGACCTGGATCCTGGTCCCGCTGTGGACTGGTCGTCCGTCATCGAAGGAGCCCAACTACTTCGTACGTTGTTGCGCGAATTGAATCTGACCTCCTTCGTCAAAACCACGGGCGGGAAAGGTCTGCATGTCGTCGTGCCGTTGCAGCGCGTGCACACCTGGGATGAGGTCAAGACGTTCTCGAAATCTCTCGCGGAACATCTCGAACGCCTGATTCCCGAACGGTTCGTGGCCACCATGTCGAAGGCCAAGCGCCAGGGAAAGATCTATGTCGATTACCTGCGCAATGCGCAGGGCGCGACGGCCGTGGCCGCCTATTCCACGCGCGCCAGGCCGGGCGCGCCGGTGTCAGTGCCGCTGGCATGGGACGAACTCTCGATCGACCTGCGGTCCGACAGTTTCACGCTCGTCAATCTGCCGGATCGACTCCGCCGACTGTCCAAAGACCCGTGGGCAGAGTACGGTGCGACGAAACAACGACTCACGAAAACAATGCGGCTTAGACTCACCTAGTGCATGAGGATCGTGGCCAGGGTGCTTTCAACCGGGACCTGGGGGGAGTGCTAGTGGAGTGATTCAGGGCAGACTGATATTGGTGAGCATGACAAACGGTGGGAGCGCCCGCCGATCCCGTCAATGATCACAATGAAAGGAGAGCCGTATGAACTCCACCAGCATGACCATCCCACTCATCAATAGAAGCAGGCAGACCGCCGAATCTGTCCGAGGTTCATCGTCCTGCTGCGAACGGTGCGGAGGCTTGATGATCGGCGAGCGTTGTATGGACATCGGCGAGAGTCTCGGCGGCTACTGGTTCTGGGCCATGCGTTGCATTCAATGCGGCGACATCGTCGACGAGGTGATCCTGCGAAACCGACACCTGCCGCAGGAAAGGCCGCAGGAAGTGGTACGAGCGGCGTGAGGATAAAAACGGAGCGAGCGGGACGGTAACAGCGAATCAGGCGGGGAACGCCATCGTGCTGAACAATGCGTTCTCTGCCTGGCGTGAGTCGAGCCGGGTATGCTGGACGACGATGCGCACATTCGACTCAATGACGCTGGCATAATCCGTATCCGTTGGAATGGGTGCGGGGTCTTTCAGATCGTTGAATCGAACGTGTCTGGTGCGTCGGGCAGGAACCGCGACCAGATAGGGACCAACCGGTTCCCGGTCCGCGTAGAAGATCGTGATCCGGACGTCGGCGTGCTGGTCGGACGTGTTGAGAATGCAGACCGTTTCATGACTCGTCATCTGCGGCGCCGGCCCATGACTCCCGGCGGGCAGGTATCCTTCTGCAATTGCCCATCGTCTGCGACCGATTGCTTCCATCTCGATCCTCCTTGCTAGCCCGCTCCGTCGCCGTGGGTATTGTTAGACCACTTCCCTGATTTTCCCGGTCACCAGGGTCTTGATAATCTCCCAGCGGTCGTCCTGCCCACGGGCTAACGCCTTGGCAAACTGCCAGGCCTGGTCGGTGGTGATTTTTCCCGGTAGCGGCGCTTCCAGTGGGTCGATCACCGCTTCCACGACGACCGGGCCCGGTGTCGAAAACGCCTGTCGCAGCACGTCCTGAACCTGGCGGGGATCTTCGACCGTGAAGCCCGTTGCGCCACAAGCCCTCGCAAAGCCGGCAAAGTCGATCGGCTGCAGGTCGACCCCGTATTGCGGGTTTCCCTCAAACGCCAGCTGTTCCCATTTGATCATGCCCAGTACATTGTTCTTCAGGACGATAATTTTGACCGGCAGCGCGTATTTCACCAGCGTCGCCAGTTCGCCCATCAACATGGTGAATCCCCCGTCGCCCGCGATGCAGACGATTTGTCTCCCGGGGTGTGCGATGCCGGCTCCCAAACTGTAAGGCAGTCCGTTGCCCATCGTGGCCAGTGTCCCGGAGGCCGAAAACTCCATTTGGTCTTTCATCTTGATGTGTCGCGCGACCCAGGTGGTGACGGTGCCGGTATCACAACAGACGATGGCGTCGTCGGCAAGGAACTCGTTGACGGCGCGAACCACGACCTGAGGCTTCAATGGCATGTCCATGCGGCTGCCTCGCTCCTCCATCAACGTGTTCCATTGCGCCATCCGCCCCTGAGCGTCCGTCAAGAATGTGCGGTCGGATCTGTGCGTCACGAGTGGAAGCAGTGCGCGGAGGACATCCCAGCAATGTCCGACCAATCCCACCTCCACCGGATATCGAAGGCCGATGCGGCTCGCATCGAGGTCGATTTGAACGGCCCTGGCTTGACCGGGTTTCGGATAAAACTCCAGATAAGGGAAACTGCTGCCGGCGATGATCAGGGTGTCGCACGTTTCGAGGACTTCCTGTGAGGGCGCGGTGCCGAGCAGGCCGATTCCCCCGGTGGTCAAGGGATGATCGTCCGGCACGACGGCTTTTCCCAGCAGCGGCTTCACAATCGGTGCCCCGAGTAGCTCTGCGAGTTCGAGAATTTCAGATTTCGCACCCAGGCTGCCGCGTCCTGCCAGGATGGCGGGCTTCGACCCGGCATTGATGACGGCGGCGGCCCGCTCAATCAGCGATTGCGAGGGGAGCGGCAAGGGATCGCTGTAGCGATCTCCGCTGTGTCCCGGGATGTTGGCCTTGGAACCCTCCTCCTGTGCGCTCCAATCCTGAATATCCTTCGGGATGGTGATGTGGGCCACGGTGCGACGGGAGATGGCGGTCTTGATGGCCTCATCGACAACGTTGCTGACATGCGCCGGCCCCATGACCCGTTCGCTATACAGGGCGACATCGCTGAACAGTTTGTCCAGGCTCACGTCCTGTTGATAATGCGTTCCGATCAAGTCGTGGAAGGTGTGCCCGGTAATCGCCAACACCGGTTGACCGTCGCTCTTCGCGTCGTACAATCCATTCAGCAAGTGAATGCCGCCCGGACCCGACGTGGCCAGACAGACGCCTAATCGGCGTGTGAACTTGGCATATCCGCAGGCAGCCAGGGCGGCCGACTCTTCATGGCGCACCTGGACGAGTCTGATGCGATCGTGCCGGGTGCGGAGGGCTTCATAGATGCCGTTGATCCCGTCACCGGGCAGGCTGAAGACCGTGTCGACTCCCCAGGCGATCAAACGGTCGATTAACAGGTCCGCGACGGTGCTGCTCATTATCTCGCCCTCCTCTGTTCGTCGAGCGGCCCGGATAAAATGGCCGTGCGGGCGAGCCGCGGAAGAAGCAGTTCCTGCGCCAGGATCTTCAAGCAGGCCGCTATGGGAATGGCGAGCAGCAGTCCGTAGAAGCCGCCCAAGGCCCCACCGATGAAGACCACGATCAAGACCGTGACGGCATTCATGTCCATCGACTGACTCTGTACCCAGGGGGTCAGGAGCCAGCTCTCGATGAACTGCACCAGGAGGTAGGCGAGAGAAGGCCAGATCACGATCGTCATCAGATCGAATCCGCCCGCATTGGACGAGAGGACGTCCAGGTATTTCAGGGCAATGGCAAGCGGCCAGCCGATCAGTGAGGCATAGGGAATGATCGTCAAGATGCCAGTGATCAAACCGAGAAGAAACCAGTAGCGTATACCGGTGAAGGCCCAGGCGAGTGAGTACAGGACCACCGACCCGAGGGCGATCGCCAGGCGGCCGCGAAAGAATCCGCTGACCGCATCATCCATGCGTCGCACAATGTGACGCACTCGTGATCGATAGGTCGTCGGGATGTATCGTTTGATTTGATCGAGCGTGCCGTCGAAGTGCCAGGCAAAGAAAAAGAAATAAATCGGAATCAGGATGAATGCCAGGACGACGTCCGTTGTGGTGCCGATAACGGTCCCCAGCACACCAAAGGCCTGGCCGGTTCCGGAGAAGACCGGTCTCAGGATTGAAAGTGGATCGTCCTTGAGGCTCGTGGCAAGCCCCGAGAGGTGCTCAGAGAAGTCACCCAGGCGGACATGGTAGCGCTGGGCAATGCTTTGGATATACGACGGGACCCGTTCGGCAAACGACTGCACCTGCTCCGCCAGGAGCGGGCCCAGCCATGTGATCAGTCCGAGGATCACCACGGCTGAAACGAAAAGAATGCAGGAAATCGTGACGGGGCGGGGAATGTGCCAGCGGTCTTTCGCTCGCCTGATCAGCGGGTTGAAGAGGTATGCCAACAACAGGGCGATGATGACCGGCGTAAACACGCCGCGCAGATAGTAGCCGAACCAGAGGCAGAACAGAATCCCACCCAACCACATCATGTCTCTGATCGGTGTGATCTGCCACAAATGCCGATCCGCAGGAGCAGGGGAGACCTGTTCTCCCGGTGGCAAAGGCACCTCTTGTTTTATCAGCGGGTCAGGATAGACGGGTGTCATAGAACATCGTGTCCATTCTGTGTGAGCCGTTCATTCAATTCGCAGGGGCCGGGACAGGTTGGGGTGCCTGTTCCTGCCGGATGCGGAGCGATGAGGCGGCCTGTTGAATCTGGGCATTGATTTCTCCTCCGAGCAGGATCACCACCCCGGTGAGATAGAGCCATAACATTAAGACGATCACCCCTGCGATGGAGCCATAGGCTGCGTTGTAGTTTCCGAAATGCTCGACGTAGGCCTTAAACGCCAGGGACACCAGGAGCCAGAGCGACCCCGCGCAGACAGATCCTGGCGTGACCCAACGCCAGTCTTGCTTCACATCCGGACAGACGTAATAAATAATCGCGAGAGCCAGGAGCATCAGTGTGACCGCGACCGGCCATTGTGCAATGTTCCACGTCATCAAGAAGAGCCATCCGAGCCCCACCATATCGGCTATCCATTCGCCGATGCGGGCGCCATAGAGAATCAGCGTGATGGAAACAATAATGAACCCCGCGAGGCCGACCGTAAGCGACGAGGCTACCAGCCTTACCTTCCAATACGGCCTGGTCTCCTTGGCTCCATAGACCACGTTGAGCGCCTCCATGATGGCCGTCACACCGCTTGAGGAGGCCCAGAGGGCGCCTAAGAGTCCAAGGGACAGGATGTCGCCACTGCTGCCCTTCATGACGTTATCCAGATATTTCTCCAACAAAGAGAGGGCATCGGCAGGGAGGACAGTCCTAAGGTATTGCATCAACTCGGGCATAGTCTGTTTGAGCGGAAACAGACCCATAAATGCCGTGAGAAACAAGAGCGCCGGAAAGAGGGCCAGCAGAAAGTAGTACGCCAACTGCGCGGCGCGCCCGAGAATGTCATCGTGCAGACTTTCCCGCCACAAACGGCGGACCAATGCCTTCCACCCTAGACCGCCCAGTTTCCAGGGATTCGAGCCGGGCGAGGAACCGGTGAGCGAGGTAGGCACGGATCTATCTCCATTTTTGGTGTGGGACGGCCGCCGTCGTCCAGCGGGACTGCGGATACATTTTATGCTGCTCCGTGAACAGGTCATGGGAGAAGTGATGAGTGTCCAGTTCTTCCTAGTAGGGAACTAAGATCAGGTTGCCTGAGCAGACGGTTGGGCATCGTTGCTCCGGCTATTCCCGCCGTCGGTCCCCTTGTTCGAAGTGGACTGCGTTCGTGAGGAATACTCGTCCTTCGGCGTGAGTGCCGAGAGAGTGACACCCAACGTGCGAGCGATTTCAGGCATGGCCTTGCGAGCCAATTCAAACAGCAGTGTGCGCCCGACCTGTAGCACCATGTGCTTGGCTTCTTCTGTATCAGGGCCGAATTCGCGCGACAGAGAACTCCAGAGGTTTGAGCCATTGCCGCCGGTTTCTCTGAACGAGGATTGCGATTCGTGAGGATAGTAGTCATACACGCCTTCCGACTGCCTGGACTCGGCGTTTCGTTGAGCCGGAGCCGGCATGACCCGGGGGCCGCGCACACCCGGCGGGTAGTGTGGATACACTCCACGGCGTCGATGTCTGGTCCCCTGTTCAATCAAACCGATGGCATACCCTGCGCAGAGCGCACCGCCTAACATCAGCCAGGGATGCCGGTCGATTCGATGGACCGGATCCACAACCGCTTTGGTTTTGTTCACGAACGCACCGATGTTGTCGGTGGCTCGATTCAACATGTCTGAACACGTCATCGTCACGTCCTCCACTCGGTGTGTGATCTGTTGCTCCAGCGCATCCCACTTTTCAGCGATGGCGATTCTCGTCTGTGCAATGTCTTTCAAGTCCTGGTCGATAGCACTCGTTCTTTGATCCATCGGATATCTTCCTTCAGTGAGTGAAAGGTGCGAAATGGCCAGAGGCGGAGACCCGCGCCTATCCTAGCCACCCTATAGAGCAGCCCGCCGGTTCCAAGTGCCGAGATGAACCCCACAATGCCGAAACAAGCCCAGAGTGGAAGGTTTGTATAGGTCACGAGTAGATGGACCACCATCATCAGCAGAAAGAGGATCGCCATCATTCCCAGAAGAAGACCGATTCCGCTTTGTATCATGATCGAGCTGAGCTTGTGCCGTTCGTGCTGCATTTCGTGACGTGCCAGTTCCATCTCCTGTCGCAGGAGGCAGCGGACGTCGGACATGAGTCCCGATACGAGCGCGCCGATTGAAATTGGATGTGGATTGTCCATGTCCGAAGCCCTTCCTTCACTATTCAGGCCGCGTGCGAGCGAGCAGGTACCCGCACCCAAGTCCAACGAGGAGGGTTTGGAGCGGGTAACGCCGCATGAGGATTTCGAGATCTTCGACGATGCCGCTCACCCCCTGTTGTTGGAGCACGCGGGAGGTTTGTTTCACGCCTCGAGAGACGGCATCCGCTGCGGCACCGGCTGCACCATCTTGTGGAAGCCGTTCACGCAGTCGGTCGGCCGAGGATTCCAGCGCCTCACCAGCGCGTTTGGTCGTTCGATCGGCGGCAGCCATCGTGTCGCTCACGGCGTCATGAACGGTTGCCTTCATCTGTTCGGCGGTGTGTTCGAGAGTGCTCTTCTCCTGGTCCATCGGGACTCTCCTTCATTCTCAATTACGGTTGTAGCTCCGTGTCATCGGTATGCTCAAGGTAACGGTCTGCGTTCCGCGCATGAACTGGGCAAAGCCCTAGTCGCGCCGGTGGAGGCATGACTCCATCCCCGACATGTGCCCTCAGAGGGTGGGGGAAGTCGCACGAACCTGTTTGGGTTTGACGACCGGCGGTCGGTGCATCTGCAGCCGGACGTCGGGACGCACCTGTTTCGTCGATAGTCGGAGCGGGACGCTACGGCCTTGCCGGGCGGAACGATGCAGGGCTTCGATAATTTGCACATCGAGCAGGCCCTCAAGCCCATTCGGTTCCGGTTGGCGATTGTCTTGTACGCAGGAGGCAAAGTAGATGAGTTGGGGGGCGAACTGATCCCCCGGCTTGAACGTACGGACGCGTGTCTTCCCGTTTACGGTGATGGAAGCTTTCAAGCTTCCCAGGTATTCGTAGGCCGGCTCCACACGCACCCGGCCTTTTGTGCCGACGATTTCATACATGGCGGCATCGGTCGCGCCGAAGCTGCAGGTCAATGTCGCCAGGCGATCGTGAGGAAAGCGAAGGATTGCGCCGGCCGATTCTTCGACCTTTTGGAATCGGCGGTCATGGCCGCGACCGACCAAGGCCGTGACTTCCGTCGGTTCATCGCGGAAGAGGTATCGTGCCGCGTTGATGCAATAGATGCCGATATCATACAGCGGCCCCCCGCCCAACCTCTGGCTTAAACGGATGTCGCCGGGGCGAACCTGTTGGGTGAAGACTGAATGAAAGAGCCTCGGCTCACCTAAGCGCCCGGACTGCAGCAGGGCAATGGTCTGAAGATTACAGGCCTCGAAATGCAGACGATATGCGACCATCAGTTTGACGCGATACCGCTCGGCGGCCCGGACCATCTTCCGGCAATCGGCGGCCGTCACGGCAAGGGGCTTTTCACACAGGATATGTATGCCGGCACGAGCTGCCCGCACGGCGTATTCGCGATGGAGACTGTTCGGCAGGGCAATGTACACGGCATCAATCTCGCCGCTTCGCAAACATTGTTCGTAGTCTTTGTAGGCATAGGTGTGGGCGACTCCGTATTGTCGGCCGAGGAGGCGACGCTTCAGGGGGTCGTCCGATACCAGCGCGGTCAGCCGTGCGGAGGATTTTGCATGCGCGAAGGCGGGAAGCACGGCAACCTGGGAAATATGTCCAAGACCGACGACCGCAAAACGCAAGGGTGAAAGACTCATTCAGTGCCACTCCATTTCTCCCCTCCCGGGGAAGGGGATGTCATCATCCGTCGTTCGACCCGTCACCCTGTGTAGCATTCCGGATGTGCTGCTACCGATGGGCGTGGTGCTATCCCTTGTTCAATAGGGGAAAGAGATCGCGCTCCTCCGCGATGAAATGGGCACGGACGGTCTGCATCATGTCTTCAAAGAATGCATCCAACGATTCGTCGTCATCGTTTTCAGCCTGTTGTAACTCGTCTATCATTGCCTTGATCTCCTCATGTTCCACGAGGAGTTGTTCCACGAGGATACGGCCTTCGTTGCCGTGATGCCGAACGTCCTCAGTCAACCGCTCTTCCATGTGGAAATGGTCTGATAATCGTTGCAGGATCTGCTCGATGTACGATTGTCGGGAGTCTGCCGGTGTGGCACGGTACAGCTGGAAAAGGGCCAGAATATGACGATGGTCGTCGCGTACCAGCTTGACTGCGCCGTCGGTGTTCGAAATCGTCGGTGTATTCGCCATGGGGCTGCCTCCCAATGAGTGACGCGTGGTCGTTCGTGAGTCTCAACGCCACCGTATCAGTCAATCGTTCGCGTGCGCACTGGGCAGGACCCTAATCATCGACGCCACGGTGGGCGGCGACATTCGGAGCGCGGAGAGGAAGCGTCGTTGGACGCCTCTTCTCCCTGTGGTGCGAGTCAGCGGCTTTCCCGCGGGAGCAACGCCCTGGTCCTTTGTCCCTCCAGTGTGACCCGGCCGGTGGCGTTGGCGGTCCCTTCCAGCAAAATGATGACCGTCAGGCCCTGCGGCGAAGAGCGGACCTGGTCGGGCAGTTGCCGTGTCACAAGGATATCCATCGTGACGCCTCCCGACCGGTGTGTTCCAGTCAGTGTTTGCTTCAATCGATCGACTTGCGCAGAGATGTCGACCGCCATAGCCTGCCGGAGTTTCTGATTGAGTTCCCGATCCACCAGTTGCCAATAGCCGATACGAATGGAGTCGATGGCGGATTTCGATTCATTGGCCATTTGGAGGTCCGGCACGGAGAGGCTCCGTCCCCCGTCATCCAGGCGTGGCGTTCCCCAATAGTAGATCGTCCCTTTGAGATCGCCGCTGAGTTCGACCGTCACCAGGACGCGCCCACTGGCGTCCGCGGCGGAGACCTGTTCAATGACGGCCCTGTCTGAGGCCGTGGAATCGAGCACCACCGTCTGGTGGAACAGCTTGCTCTGCAGTTGGTGCGAGAGCTGCTGATAAGAAAATGGGACTCGGGCCAGCATCGTGTAGGGCTTATTAACAGCCGACAGAGGGCCCGAATTGACGAGGGCGACTGTGGGAGCGGCTTCCGTACAGGTCGGCTCATAAGTGATGAAGGGCATTTGTTTTGCCGAGCCCAGAATCACCGTGTCCTGAGTCGTACCTTTCTGCTGTCCGAGAATCATTTCTCTCGGATTGCCGTAGAGGCAGGCATGGGTGTTGAGTGTCGCCATGGAGAGGGACAGGGGACCGTCGAGATCATCCCAGAGCCGTTGCAATGGAATCGCAAACGCGTCGGCATGGACGGCGTCCGTCAGGGCGATCTTGATCTCAGGCAGTCCGAACAAGTCGGGAGCCTGATCGGTCACCGGGACGTTGAACATGTTGCAGCGCGCGTCGCTCTCCGGTTTGGTTCTCACCGCGAGATGAGTGGGGTCGAATCCGAACGACACCGATTCGCTTTCTTGCAGCAGGGCAAGTTTGCCCGTGACGTCCAGCGTGGCAAAAACAGGATCCAGGCGACAGGCCCGTGAACTGCCGCGCGATTCGATCTCTCCTTTATATTCGGCATGAATCGCGACGAGGCCATCCTGGATATGCACCTGTGGATTGCTGCTCCTGACAAAGGTCCAACGGAATTCTTGACCGAGCGGATGCCCCGCCTCCGTGATGCGTTCCGGAATGGCATCTCGAATGGCCGTCTGAATCGGCGTCAGATCGGTCTTAACCTGGAAGGGCATCTGCGAGAGCGGAGCCCGTGACTCCTCTTTCGCCATCGCTGCGAAGGAAGGAACCGCGCTGGTGATCGGAGGGGGAACCGGTTTGGATGTTGACTGCGGGATGGAATGGCTGCAGGCATTACCGAGCAGCAGGACTGCGCAGAGCGCCGGTAGAACAGGTTGTGTATATCGACCCATATTGAACCTCCTTAATCCATGCGTGACCGCAGCCACCCAAGAAGCGGATGTGGCTAGGCCTGCGTGCGAGGCGTACAGAGGGCTGGCACTTACAATGTGCCACGCGTTATCTGTGCACTCCCGCTCTTTCGACCACCGATGACACCACGAACTGACGAGATCCTGCCTGGACCCTCACGAGGCTCCCGTCGATTGTGAGATTGCATGCAGCCTTCAGAGGTGAGAGGTAGAGACCTGCCTGACGTCTCCGCGAATCCCCACATCCTGTACGCGCCAGTGGCTTGCTTCTTCTCACTGTGGTTGCGGTTGAATTTGCAGGTTGTTGTTCACGGTCCTCACGCCGGTCACTCCACGTGTCAGTTCCGCTACCCGCATTTTCTGTTCGGTGGATGTGACGACACCGTTCAGAGTGACCACCCCGCGTTCCGTATCCACGTCGATACGGGAAAAATTCGACAAGCGATCGGAGGATAGTTTGGATTGCACCGAAGCCGTGATGGTGGCGTCATCGATGGTTTGTCCCGCGGTCTTGCCGGTCGTGGACTGGCAGCCGACCAGCGAGAGCATCGTCACAGCAAAAACGAAACGTGTCAGATGTGCGATCATTATGGGTACTCCTTTTCAGAATTTCGTCCAGGTGTATATCCGTATGCGCTCAGACCATGTCGTACGAATACTACGCGCGCCGGGAGGCCGCCTCGCCCACGGTTTTCTCGGCGGTCTGGACGGTCTCATCCACGAATTCCCGGGCAGCCCGTCCGGCGTTTCGCAGCGTTTGCTTTCCACCCTCGACATATTCCTGCCCGCGATCCACGGCGTGATCCCAAGCGGCCCGACCCTGTTCGGTAGCCTCGTCCAGTTCATCCTTGGCCTTGGATGCATAGTCGCGCAGGGTGGAACGAAGCTCCGTGCCGGACTGGGGCGCCAAAAGTAGTGCGATCCCCGCACCGATGAATGCGCCTGCCATAAATGCCGACCAGTTGGAAGACTCTTCTGTATGCATCTGCTGACCTCCTTAGGATTGACGATGATGTTGGATTGCCTGATCTCAAGCTAAGCAGGGGAGCAGCGGTCAAGCGGTTCGTCGCCCGATCCCTCTACTTGACTACACAGTAACAGGATGCCGCGAACCTCCCACTAGGCATGGCCCTAGTTGAGCGGTGCGCAGCGCTTGAACGCGTGAAATTGCATTGACTATGCGTGACGGCGAGTTATGCGGGCATGGGCGGCATCGCGTGATGAGGGAGTGGAAATAGGCAATTGAGCTGAGCTGTTCGGTAACGGTATGTCTGAAACTCAGGCGCGGAAAATTCGTGGCAATACTGAGCAGGGGACGAGGGAAAATGAAACGGTGTGGATTCGACGGTTTGGCCTATTAGAGCGCGCGATCAGAATTTTCAACCGGCATGTCTGAGAAACAGACTATCATGCATGATAGGGGTGTTGCACCGAGTGCCCCTGAACCAGGGACTCCGCGAGGGTTCGATACAAAGTGTTCTAGCCCGGACTATTCATGAATACCTGCTCCGGCGTCCGATCCTCTCGCCCGGCGAGGCTGTTCTCGTTCGGCCTTCTCGACGGACTGCCAGTACGCCTGCGTCGGCCTCACGTGCGAGCAGCCTCGGCGGACTTCCGTCTCGAACGCCTTGCGACGGCATTCATGAATAATCCGGGCTTGAATATCACGAGCGGAGGTCGGCAAAGTGCGGCAATAGAGATCGGTCCAGACACAACTGAAGTGATCAGTATCAGCCGA
>JACCDZ010498600.1_pt1 | contig 29155 bp, 26 predicted proteins | sample 7449551 | NCBI WGS metagenome assembly JACCDZ01 (sample SAMN15323452, study PRJNA562643) | freshwater metagenome | isolation source: river surface water | place: USA:Blue River Watershed | collected 2017-08-18 | reverse complement strand
TAACTATCACCCGGGTTTTTCACACGCCCGATGGCCAGTTCCCGAATGGCGTGCCCAACCCGATGTTGGCCAAATGCCAAGAAGATACGGCCAGTGTGGTGCGCGCAGAGCACGCCGACGTGGGGATTGCCTGGGATGGCGATTTTGATCGCTGCTTTTTCTTCGATGAGGCCGGCGGTTTTATTGAGGGCTATTACCTGGTGGCGCTGCTGGGCACTCAGCTTTTGCAGCACGAGCCCAACGGTGCCGTGGTTTACGACACGCGCCTGACCTGGAACACCATGGCTCAGGTTGAGGCCGCTGGCGGCCGGGCCCTGGTGAGCAAGTGCGGGCACAGTTTTATTAAGGCCGCCTTGCGTAGCGAAAATGCCGTGTATGGCGGCGAGATGTCGGCGCATCATTATTTCCGCGATTTCCACTACTGCGACTCCGGCATGATTCCCATGTTGCTCTTGCTGGAGCGGCTGGTGCTGGCAGATCAGCCGTTGTCGTCGCTGGTGAATGCCGCGCAAACGGCCTACCCCTGCAGCGGCGAAATCAACTTCAAGGTGACCGACGCGAAAGCTGCGATTGCTCGCGTTGAGGCGGCCGTGCAGGCCGAGCTGGCGGTGGGTCGCGAAACGCTGGTGGCCGAGTCGGCGCTGGATGGTTTGAGCCGCGAGTTCCCTCAGTGGCGCTTCAATTTGCGCATGAGCAACACCGAGCCGGTGGTGCGCCTGAATGTGGAGTCGCGTGCCGATACGGCATTGATGCAGGCGAAAACGGCGTGGTTGCGGGAGTTACTCACGGCATGATTCGTGATGACATGGAAGTCGATTGGCCGCCAGCGCCGCGCCGTTGGTATTTGCTGCAGTGCAAACCGCGCGAGGTGTTTCGTGCGGTAGAGCACTTGGGTAATCAGGGCTACGATGCCTTTGCGCCCACGCTGAGCCGAGAGGCGGTGCGCCGTGGTAAGCGTGAAACGGTGAAGGAGCCGCTGTTTCCGCATTACTGCTTTGTGTTGCTCAGCGATATTGCCGACAACTGGGCACCGATTCGCTCCACCCGTGGTGTGACCAAACTAGTGCGTTTTGGCGATATGCCGCTGGCGGTGCCGGATGCCGTGGTAACAGCTTTGCAGGCACGCGAGGCCGCGTTGCAAGCGGGTGACGCCGCACCGCAGGCGCTATTTGAGCCTGGCCAACCCGTAACGATCAGTGCTGGCCCGCTGGCCGGCCTCACTGCCGTATTTGAGGCGCGCGATGGCGACGAGCGCGTGATTTTGTTGTTGAAGCTGCTGCATCAACAACAGCGTGTTCATCTGCCGGTTAGTCATGTGCAGGCCGTAAAAGATTAAACTAGCCGTTTGGCATGCACCGAATTATGAGAAGTCAGTTATGACCCGCTATTTGCTTTCCATTGACCAAGGCACCACCAGCACACGCGCCATTATTTTCGATGAGCTTGGCAATAAGCGCTCCATGGCGCAGGTCGAACTGCAGCAGCACTTTCCTGCCGATGGCTGGGTTGAGCACGATGCCATGGATATTTGGTGGGCAACGGAAACGGTTTGCCGCGATGTGCTGCGCCGGGTCGGCCTGCATGCGCGTGACCTCGCTGCCATCGGCATTACCAATCAGCGCGAAACCACAGTGCTGTGGGATCGCAGCAACGGTATGCCGCTGCACAAGGCGATTGTTTGGCAAGACCGCCGCACCGGTGAAACCTGCGCCCAGCTCAAGGCCGACGGCCATGAGCCGATGGTGCAGGCCAAGACCGGCTTGCTTTTGGACCCGTACTTCTCGGCAACCAAGTTGGCCTGGCTGCTTGACCACGTGCCCAATGCCCGTGAACGCGCCGAGCGCGGCGAGCTCGCATTCGGCACCATCGACAGCTGGTTGCTGTGGCGCCTTACGCATGGTCGCGAGCATGCCACCGATGCCACTAATGCCTCGCGCACGCTGCTCTTCAATATTCACACCCAGCAGTGGGACGAAGAGTTGCTTGCCCTGTTCCGTATTCCCGCTGCTGTGCTGCCCGTGGTGAAAGACTCCAGCGACGACTTCGGTCATTCTGCGCCGGACTTTCTTGGGGCCAGCGTGCCCATTTGTGGCATGGCCGGCGACCAGCAGGCTGCCTTGATCGGTCAGGCCTGCTTTCAGCCCGGCATGGTGAAAAGCACCTACGGCACTGGCTGCTTTATGGTGCTCAATACCGGCTCGACCGTGGTGCAATCGACCAACCGTCTGTTGTCTACCGTGGCGTATCGCCTGAATGGTAAGCCCACCTATGCCGTGGAAGGTTCCATTTTTGTGGCGGGTGCCACCATTCAATGGCTGCGTGACGGCCTCAAGCTCATTGGCTCTGCCTCCGAAACGCAGGCCATTGCCGAAGCCACTGGCGACAGTCGCGGCGTGTACATGGTGCCGGCTTTCACCGGCCTTGGTGCTCCGTATTGGGATCCGCGTGCACGCGGTGCCATTTTTGGCCTTACCCGTGATACCGGCATTGGCGAGATTGTTACGGCCGGCTTGCAGTCTGTGTGCTTCCAAACACGTGACCTCATGGAAGCCATGACGCGCGATGGTGGTGACCCGGTCATTACCTTGCGTATTGATGGCGGCATGGTGGTGAACAACTGGGTCGCGCAATCTCTGGCCGACATTATTGGTGTGCCGGTAGACCGACCCACGGTGACCGAAACCACGGCATTGGGCGCGGCTTTCCTAGCGGGCCTGCGCGTTGGCGTGTTCCACTCGCTCGATGACATTACCGAGCTTTGGCACTGCGACCGCCGCTTTTCGCCGACCATGCCGGCCGACAAGCGCAGCAGCTTGTACGCGGGCTGGCTCGATGCCGTGCGCCGTGTGGCATCGCAACCGGTGACGGCATAACGCAGTGATATTATTCGCAGCTGCGGCGGTTGTTTATTCGCAGCGCATTTCCCACACCAAAAAGGGGTGAGCAAATATTGATCACCCCTTTTTGGTGTGGGAAATGCTGTCAAAACTAATCAAGTTTCCGTTCAGGAGTTCAGCATGTCGCACGTATTAGTCACCGGTGGCGCCGGCTACATTGGCTCTCATACCGTGTTGCAATTGCTTGAGGCTGGCAGCCGTGTGGTCGTACTGGATAACCTGAGCAACAGCAAGATCGAGGCGCTGAACCGGGTTCGTGCGTTGGCGGCTGCCGCGTTAAGTTGCGCCCCGGCGCAGGTGCCACTGACTTTTTGTGAGGGTGATATTCGCGATGCCGCTGCTTTGGCTGCGCTGTTTCAGAGTCATCCCGACATTGAGGCCGTGATTCATTTTGCTGGGCTGAAGGCCGTGGGGGAGTCGGTGCAGCAGCCGTTGCGCTATTACGACAACAATGTGGTGGGCAGCGTGCGCTTGCTTGAGGCGATGGCGGCGGCGAAGGTGCATCGGCTGGTGTTCAGTTCGTCGGCAACGGTGTATGGCGACCCGCATGCGGTGCCGATTCGCGAGAGCTTTCCGCTCAGCACCACCAACCCGTACGGGGCCAGCAAGCTGCATATTGAAGACATGTTGCGCGACCTGCATGCCTCTGCACCGGGGCAATGGCAGATCGCTATTCTGCGTTATTTCAACCCCGTGGGTGCGCACCCCAGCGGCGAGATTGGCGAAGATCCGAACGGTATTCCGAACAATCTCATGCCTTATATTGCGCAGGTCGCGAGCGGTAAGTTGCAGCAGCTGCGTGTGTTTGGCAGCGATTACGCAACGGTGGATGGCACGGGTGTGCGCGACTACATCCATGTTGATGATTTGGCCCGTGGCCATTTGCTGGCGCTGGCGAGGTTGGCGCGTGGCACTGCGGCGGTGACAGGCGAGGCAACGGGCAATTTGGTGACGGTGAATCTCGGCACCGGCAAAGGCTATTCGGTATTAGAGATGGTCAGCGCCTTTGCGGCGGCCTCGGGCCGGCCAATTCCCTATGAGCTGGCACCGCGCCGGGCCGGCGATGTGGCGCAATGCTATGCCGACCCGGTATTGGCTGCGACGGAGTTGGGTTGGCGTGCGGAGAAAGATCAGACCAACATGTGTCGTGATCATTGGCACTGGCAGTCGCGTAACCCGATGGGCTACGGCGACTAAGCCAGCTTCAGGCGGGCACGCCCACCAGCAGAAACTCCAGCAGCGCCTTCTGGGCATGCAGCCGGTTCTCGGCTTCATCCCAGACCACCGCGCGCGAATCATCGAGCATATCTTCCGATATTTCTTCGCCACGATGCGCCGGCAGGCAGTGCATGAACAGGGCATCGTCGGCCGCCAGATCCATTAGGCGCGGGTTAACCTGATACATCGCAAAACGACGCTTGCGCACGCTCTGTTCAGACTCCTGACCCATGCTGGTCCATACATCGGTGGCCACCAGGTGTGCGCCATCGGCGGCATCTTCAGCGGTTTTCACCAGCTCGGCGCAGTGGGCGTATTGCTCCAGCAGCTCGGGGTCGGGCTCAAAGCCGTAGGGGCAGGCGATGCGCAGTTTGAAACCGAACTGATGCGCGGCGTGCACATAGCTGTTGCACATGTTGTTGCCGTCACCGATCCAAGCAAACGTGCGGCCGGCCAAGGCCCCCCGATGCTCAACAAATGTCTGCAGGTCGGCGAGTAGCTGGCAGGGGTGGTGGTCATCGGTCAGCGCGTTGATCACCGGCACTCGCGAATGCGCCGCAAAGCGCTCGATGGTGCTGTGCTCGAAGGTGCGGATCATCACGGCATCTACCATGCGCGAAATCACGCGTGCCGAATCCTCGACCGGTTCGCCGCGCCCGAGCTGCGTATCTCGCGGGGACAGAAAAATAGCCGAACCACCGAACTGCGCCATGCCGGCCTCGAACGAAACGCGGGTTCGTGTCGATGACTTCTCGAAAATCATGGCCAGCACGCGGTTTTTCAGCGGTTCATAGACCACACCGTCGCGCAGCATTTTCTTCAGCACGATGGCGCGATCTAGGATGGCCTGAAGTTCGGCGGGCGTGAAGTCGAGCAGGGTGAGGAAGTGACGCGTACTCATGCCGCCACCACGCCTTCGGCTGTGAGGAAATCGCGCACCAACGCACTGATGCGCTGCACCAGCTCGTCAGCTTCCGCCGCATTGATGATTAGCGGCGGCAACAAGCGAATGCGATTTTCGGCGCTAACAATGAGCAGCACGCCGGCTTCGCGGGCCAGTGCGACCAAGGGCGCAGCCGAGGTGACGGGCAGGATCACGCCAATCATGAGGCCGGCGCCTTCCACGCAAACTCCGTATGCGCCGAGCTCGTTACGGAAGCCCTGCATGATGCGCTCACCCATGACAGCGGCATTGGCCACCGGGCCTTTCAGCAATTCGCGGATGGTGGTTAGCGCGGCGCGCGAGCCCAGCGGCGTGCCGCCATAGGTGGTGCCGTGCTTGCCCGGGCTGAACAGGCTGGCAGCCTTGCCGGCCACCAGCGTGGAGCCGATCGGGAAGCCGTTGCCCAGACCTTTGGCCGTGCTCACCACATCGGGCAGGATGCCGGCATGCTGATAGGCAAAGTATTGGCCGGTACGACCATTGCCAGTCTGGATTTCATCGACCATGAGCAGCCAGTCGTGCTGGTCGCAGATATCGCGCAGGTCCTTCAGGTAATCAAAGCCGTTGTGCGCGGTACGCACGCCGCTTTCGCCTTGGATGGGTTCGACGAGGATGGCCACGATATCCGGATTTTCCGCAGCCACTTTGCGGATGGCATCCAGATCATCGAACGGAACGCGCACAAAACCTTGTACCAGCGGGCCGAAGCCTTCCTGAATCTTGGTATTGCCGGTGGCCGTGAGCGTGGCCATGGTGCGCCCGTGAAAGCTGTTTTCCATGACGATGACGGTGGGCACGGCAATGCCTTTCTTGTGGCCGTGCAGACGCGCCAGCTTGATGGCTGCCTCGTTGGCCTCGGCACCGGAGTTGCCGAAGAACGCATGCGTCATACCCGAGACCTGGCAGAGCAGGTCGGCCAGTTCTTCCTGCAGCGGCACGCGATACAAATTCGAGGTGTGTACTAGCGTGGCGGCTTGATCAGCGATGGCCGCAGCCACCACCGGATTGGCGTGGCCGAGGCCGCAAACGGCGATGCCGGCGGTGGTGTCGAGGTAGCGCTTGCCGTCGGTGTCCCAGAGCCAAACGCCTTCACCGCGCACGAAGGCAACTGGTTGCCGGGCATAGGTCGGCATCAGGGCTGGCGTGACGGGCGGGAGGCTGGACGTGCTCATGACGAATCTCGAAAAAAGGTCTGCGGGCCATTAAGGCAATCGCGGAGTGTAGCGCGAGCGCTCTTGCACGCCAACAACGAGCGCAAATCTGCTAGGCTATGCGGCATCTTTAACTGATTATTTCGAGAGCACCATGGACATCGAAACCCTCATCAAGAAGCAAATCGCCGACAACAGCGTCATCCTTTACATGAAGGGCACGCCGCAGTTCCCGCAGTGCGGCTTTTCGGCACGCACCGTGGAAGCACTGACGCAGGTTGGCGAGCCGTTTGCCTATGTCAACATTCTGGAAAATCCGGAAATTCGCAGCACGTTGCCGCGCATTGCCAACTGGCCGACCTTCCCGCAACTCTGGGTTAAGGGCGAGCTGATCGGCGGCTGCGACATCGTGATGGACATGGTGCAGAAGGGTGAGCTGGCGCCGCTGATCAAAGAAGCTGTAGTTAAGGCGTAAGCTGCAAGGCGGAATAATCCGCATGATAGTCCCGGAGGTTTCCATGTTGCCTGTTGTCATGATGGCGCTGCTGTTTCTTGCTGTGCTGGTGGTTATTCTCAGCGTTAAGCAGGTGCCGCAAGGCTACGAATGGACCGTGGAACGCTTCGGGCGCTACACCCACACGCTAGGCCCCGGCCTGCACTTCATCATGCCGTTCTTCGACCAAGTGGGTCGCAAGCTCAGCGTGATGGAACAGGTGCTGGACATTCCGGCGCAGGAAGTGATCTCGCGCGACAACGCCATGGTGCGTATCGACGCGGTCTGCTTCTATCAGGTCATCGATACGGCGCGCGCGGCCTATGAAGTGCAGGGCTTGGGCTACGCTATCCAGAATTTGGCGATGACCAATATGCGTACCGTCATCGGTTCGCTGGATCTGGACGAAATGCTGTCGCAGCGTGATCAGATCAATGGCCGTTTGCTGGCGGCCATTGACCAGGCCACCAGCCCGTGGGGCATCAAGATTACCCGTGTCGAAATCAAAGACATCACACCGCCGACCGATCTGGTCGAGGCGATGGCGTCACAGATGAAGGCCGAGCGCATGAAGCGTGCCTCGATTCTTGAGGCTGAGGGGCGCCGTCAGGCAGAAATTCTTACTGCTGAAGGCGAAAAGGCTGGGCAGATTCTGAAGGCCGAAGGTACGCGCCAGGCGGCGTTTTTGCAGGCGGAAGCGCGTGAGCGCCAGGCACAGGCCGAGGCCAATGCCACTGCCGTGGTGTCGGATGCCATCGGCAATGGCAACCTGCAGGCGATCAACTACTTCATCGCGCAGAAATATGTTGAGGCCTTTGGCCAGCTCGCCGCATCCAATAATGCCAAGGTCATCATGATGCCGATCGAAGCCACGCAGCTGGTCGGCAGCGTGGCCGGCATCGGCGAGCTCATGAAGGCCATTCAGGGCGGTAACGACGCCGTGACGAAGCGCTGATCATGACCGCCGCGCTGTGGTGGATCGTGGCGCTGGCACTGGGTGGCCTGGAGCTACTCAGTGGCACCTTCTACCTGCTCATGCTGGCGCTTGCCGCTGCCGTGACTGCTGTTGCGGCTTGGCTTGGCCTAACGGATGGCGTTGGCCAAGGTGCGCTGTTTTCGTTACTGGCGCTTTTGCTCTGCGTGCTGTGGTCCAAGCGCCGGCCAGCGGTGTTGAGGTCGCAGGCCAGCGCCATTAATCAGGGCAGTGCGCGCTGGCTTGGCCGTGAACTGGTCTTGCCCGATGGCATTGTGCAGGGCCATGCTCGCGTGCAGCTCGACGACAGCCATTGGACCGTGCGCGGCCCTGACTGTGCGCCGGGCACTTATGCTGTGATTACCGCCGTTGAAGGTAATGTGCTGGTGGTCACACTGAAGGATTGAAAAACGCCGCAACGCCAAGCATGCTTGCGGCACTTACTAGCAACCCTACCTTAATCATCAATCAGGAGATGCCTCATGGCCGTTCTCGTTGGCAAGCCCGCCCCAGACTTCACTGTTCCCGCCGTTCTCGCCGATGGCACCATTGTTGAAAACTACAGCTTCAGCGCTGCCACCAAGGGCAAGTACGCCCTGGTGTTTTTCTACCCGCTGGACTTCACCTTTGTTTGCCCGTCTGAGCTGATCGCTCTTGATCACCGCATTCCAGACTTCGTTGCCCGCAACGTGGAAGTGGTTGGCGTGTCGATTGACTCGCACTTCACCCACAACGCCTGGCGCAACACGGCCGTCAACGACGGCGGCATCGGCCAGGTCAAGTACACCTTGGCGGCTGACATCACCCACGAAATCGCCAAGAACTACGATGTTGAATCCGCTGGTGGCGTGGCTTTCCGTGGCGCTTTTCTGATCGACACCGATGGCGTTGTGCGCTCGCAGATCGTCAACGACCTGCCGCTGGGCCGCAGCATGGACGAAATCATTCGTCTCTTCGACGCCCTGCAATTCCACACTGAGCACGGTGAAGTTTGCCCGGCCAACTGGAAGAAGGGTGACAAGGGCATGGACGCATCGCCGGAAGGCGTTGCCAAGTACCTGTCGGAAAACGCCGACAAGCTCTGAGCTCGGGCTCTCTGTAGCCTGAGTTGAAAGTAGAAGACCTCGTTTCGCCGGCTACGGATGCCGGTGAAACGAGGTCTTCTGCTTTCACGGCCAGCGTACCGGTGCCGGAATTCAGCGTGGTGGTGGGTTTGATAGGTGCAATCTGGATGCGTCAGTCATCGTCGAGGGTCAGGTCATCTTGTGAGGATTTAGGTGGCCAGCTTCCTGCCATTACTCGGGATTCGTACCAGCGATGCATTGCGGCATCTTCCAGTGCGTATTCGCCGCGTGCAGACTTCCACACCAGTGGGGGTGTGCGCTCGCGAAGTGATTCCAAGGCTTTTTGCACTTGAGCAACACTGACAGGACGTCCTACTTTTTCACGATAAAAGCGCAATGCTTCACTGTCGTAAGGGCGATACCTTTGCGCTTGTGCAAGCGTTCGCCATAGCACTGCCTGCTCGGTGGGCTTAAGTCCGAGGTAGTCCGACTCCATTTGTGCCTCATCTTGAAGCTGCTGTTGGCGTGCGGCCTCCAACAGGGCTGATTCGAAGCGATTGGTCAGGCCGGCCAGCGGGCTCAGGACTTGTGCGAGGGCGGCCATGAAAAACTGTGGACGATGACCAAAGTCTTTGAATGCTTCCTGCAACAGTGTTTGGTTGACGGGTCTCAGGTCTGGTCGTTGGGCTTCGATGAGGTTGCTCACATGTGCAATAAAGTCGGGCCCTAGCGGAGGCATGCGCTGTATTTGCGAACCATAGAACGGAGCGCCGGATGTGTTTACCAAGCGCAGTAGTTTGTCGCGGTCTGAGCCTGACATTACTAGCATCAGATTGATGTGGCCGGGTTGATTCAACTGATCGCGAGCAGACTTGAGGGCTGTCATCGCCGCTTCGCCGGCTTCACTGGTAAGTGCATGCTGCGCTTCGTCAATGATCAGAGCCACCGGTTTTTTTGAGGTCTCGTGCAGCGCACGCAATGCATCGACCAGCATTAGCCCGTCCGTCTTACCGATTCTGCTCGTATCAATCTCTAGCCAGCCGGCTAGGCTGACGCGTTCTAGGCCTGCTTTTTTGGCGGCGCTTTTCAGGAAGCCCAATTCAGGTTCCAATGCCTTAGCAATGGCTTCAGCGATGAGAGTGCCAGGGTCGCGTTGGGTATCGGCCCAGAGGTCTACATAGACCACGACGACATTCGCGGCCTCCAACGCGGGGCGTAAGTCGCCTTGCAGGAAGGTTGATTTTCCGGTGCGTCGAGGTGCGGCAAGGAAGAGACCATTATGGGCATCGCCTAGCAATGCCTTACCTTGTAAAGCATTCAAGAGCTCGCCTGCAAGCAAGGCTCGGGGGAATGCAATCATTGCAGTTATCCAAAATTATCTTCGAAAGGATATTTTATCTTTTTTAGGATAAAAGTCGATAATTTTGATGACTAAGCACTTTTGGCAAACTCCTGCCACCTGTGCTCCGCCCCTGAAATGGTGCAAAGTCCGAGAGAAGACGTCCCTGCGGGTGGTGGATGCTTTTAGCGGGCATCTTAGCCCGCAAAAAGCATCCACCACCCGCAGGAGCCAGACTCTCTCAAAAAGATGCACCATTACATGGCACACCCCTTGCTACAACCCATGAGTAACCAGGACGGAATGCCATGAGTGTGATTGCAACCCCTTACGATGAGATGTATGCCGGCAACGGCAATGTACGCCCGCACTACCGCCTTTACAGCGACTGGCTGGCCCAGCGCCCGGCGGAAGAGATGGCGCAGAAGCGTCAGGAAGCCGATCTGCTGTTTCGCCGTGTTGGCATTACCTTCGCGGTCTATGGCGACGAGGCCGGTGCCGAGCGCCTGATTCCCTTCGACACGATTCCGCGCATGATTCCTGCCTCAGAATGGAGCGTGCTGGAGCGTGGCCTGCGTCAGCGTGCCCTCGCATTGAACCTGTTCCTGCACGATATCTATCACGAGCGAAAAATCCTCAAAGCCGGCGTGATCCCCACGGACATCATCCTGAAGAATGCCGACTACCAGCAGGCCATGGTGGATGTGACGCTGCCGAATCAGGTCTATGCGCATATTGCCGGCATCGATTTGGTGCGTGGTGATGACGGCACGTACTACGTGCTGGAAGACAATCTGCGTACGCCCAGCGGCGTGTCGTACATGCTCGAAAACCGCAAGATGATGATGCGTCTGTTTCCCGAGCTGTTTGCCACGCATGCGGTGGCGCCGGTCGATCATTATCCGACGCTGTTGCTGGAGACCTTGCAGGCCGCCGCACCGGCCGGGGCCAATAGCCCGACGGTGGTGGTGCTGACACCGGGCCGCTACAACTCGGCCTATTTCGAGCACGCTTTCCTAGCGCAGCAGATGGGCGTGGAGCTGGTCGAAGGCCCGGATCTGTTCGTGCGCGACGGCTATGTCTGGATGCGCACCACTTCCGGCCCGAAGCGGGTGGATGTGATTTATCGCCGTATTGACGATGCTTACCTCGATCCGCTCGCGTTCAACCCGGATTCGGTGCTCGGCGTGCCCGGCATTCTCGCGGTTTATCGCGCCGGTCGCGTGGCCATTACGAATGCCGTGGGTACTGGTGTGGGCGACGACAAGTCTATCTACCCCTATGTGCCAGACATGATTCGTTTTTACCTGACCGAAGAGCCGATTCTGCAGAACGTGCCGACTTGGTTGCTGCGCAAACCCGATGACTTGAAATATGTGTTGGATCACTTGCCCGAGCTGGTGGTGAAGGAAGTACACGGCTCCGGCGGCTACGGCATGCTCATCGGGCCGACCAGCTCCAAAGCCGAAATTGAGGCGTATCGCCTGCGTATTCTGGCGAACCCCAGCGAATTCATCGCGCAGCCGACCTTGTCATTGTCGACTTGCCCGACCTTTGTGGAGAGCGGCGTGGCACCACGGCATCTTGACCTGCGGCCATTCGTGCTTTCGGGCAAGGAGGTGGTGATGGTGCCCGGTGGCCTCACGCGCGTGGCGCTGAAGGAAGGCTCGTTGGTGGTGAACTCATCGCAGGGCGGTGGCACCAAAGACACCTGGATTGTGGAGGATCGCGCATGTTAAGCCGTACTGCATCCTGCCTGTTCTGGATGGCGCGCTACATGGAGCGTGCGGAAAACCTGGCGCGCTTACTGGACGTGAGCCAGCAACTGGCCTTGATGCCGGGCGCTGATGAGTCCGTGGTGGCGATGCCGCTGGATATTATTGACCTGCGTGAGCAGTTCGAGGCCACGGGCAAGCCGCTTAACGCCGAGGAAGTGGCGTACTTCCTTATGCTGCAGAACGATAGCCCGTCGAGCATTATGGTGTCGCTGCGGCAGGCGCGCGAAAACGCTCATGTGGTGCGCGGCACCATTACCGGCGAGCTCTGGGAAGCGGTGAACACGACCTGGCTGGACATGAAGCCGATGACGCGTACCAAGCTGCGCAGTCAGGGTTTCAGCCGCTTTCTGGAGTGGGTTAAGGAGCGTTCGCATCTGTATCGCGGTGTGTTGGTTGGCACCAGTCAGCGCAACGATGCCTTTCATTTTTCGCGTTTGGGCACCTATCTGGAGCGGGCCGACAACACCGCGCGCCTGTTCCGCTATCACCTCGAGGCATTTGCCGCGCCCGACCAGACCGGGCGGCCGTCGTACTATGCCTGGGCGGCGCTGCTACGCTCGCTGTCGGCCTTTGAGGCCTATCGTGACAGTTACCGCGACAGCCTGAGCGTGGATCATATTGGCGAGCTGCTGGTGCTGCGCGAGGACTTGCCGCGCTCGCTGCATGCCTGCTTTGCCGAGATCAACGATACGCTGGCGCACATTAATGGCGAGCAGGCGAGAGAGGTCAGGCGGCTGGTGGCAGAGGGTTATGCGCGCTTGCGTTTTGGTTCCTGGAGCGAAGACTTTGCCGCTGATCCGGTGGCTGTGCTCGATCAGCTCATCATCGACTTTGCTATTATTGGCGAGGCCATAGCCCAAGCCTACTGGGCCGAGGGTTGATGGCTATTCACGAATTGCTGGCGAGTACGACATGACCTACTGCGTTGCACTGAACTTGGCCGATGGCCTGGTCATGGCCTCTGATACCCGCACCAACGCGGGTGTTGACCACATTGCCACGTTTGCCAAGATGACGGTGTTGGAGGCTCCGGGCCGGGCGGTCATGGTGCTGATGTCGGCGGGCAATCTGGCCACCACGCAGAGCGTGCTGAGCCTGCTGCGGCAGCGCGTGGCGGATGACGGCCAGCCGGCCATCCTGCATTCGCGTTCACTGTACGATGCTGCCGTGGAGATTGGCCAGCTGCTGCGCGAAGTGATATCGCGCGATAGCGGCCAGCATGCCTCGGGGGTCGATTTCGGCTCGTCGTTTCTGCTGGGTGGTCAGGTGTTTGGCGAGGCACCGCGCCTGTTCAATATTTACCCACAAGGCAATTTCATTGAGGCCACGGTGGACACGCCGTACTTCCAGATCGGCGAGGCTAAATACGGTAAGCCCATCATCGACCGTGTGGTGAATTTCCATACGCCGCTGAAAGAGGCCAGCAAATGCGTGCTGATCTCGTTCGATTCAACGATTCGCTCGAACTTGTCGGTGGGTTTGCCGATTGATTTGCTGCTGTATCGCCGCGACGGTTTCCAGGTTAGCTGCAAGCAGCGTATTGGCGAGAGTGACCCGTATTATCAGATGATTCGGCAGACCTGGTCGCAGGGCCTGCGCGATACCTTTGCGCGGTTGGCAGACCCAGAGTGGGCGGGATAAGCGGCAACGCAAAAAACCAAGCCGATAACCGATGTTCTCAAAAGCCTCTGTCGCAATAGCGTTAGAGGCTTTTTACTTTCCGATCTTGCGTCTTGTATTGCGCATCTCTAGAACATAACGCAAATTGTAAAGAGGGCCTTTGGGCAGTGTGCTACGGCCCCAAGAGTCTACTTCGTAGGCAGAAATAGTTTTGCTTGCTGCTCTTGTCGTAGCGCGCTTTCGAAAAACTATTGGCCGTCCATTGCCTTTGTCATCAGTAAACACATGTAAGCCAAAGTTGAAAGTGATAGCCACTTCTTGGCCCGCAATATCGTAACGCTGTATGAACCCATGCAGATGCTTCATGCAATAGGTTCGGCCATCATCCGTGATGTCTGTCCAGTTCATGTTCAGCTCTTGGTGTTGTGCTCGTCAAAGGGAAAAGCTGACTCCCAGCGATTCAAAATGCCGCAAAACAGCTCGGCGGTGATCTGTGCATCATAGAGCGCCGAGTGCGCCTCGCTCTGGTTAAATGCCAGCCCCGCTGCTTCGCACGCTTTCGCCAATACGGTCTGCCCGTAAGCTAAGCCAGCCAGCGTGGCGGTATCAAACACGGAGAACGGATGAAACGGAGACTGGTTTTTCAGGCTTTGCCGTTCAATCGCGGCATTCAGATGCGCTAGGTCAAAATTAGCGTTGTGCCCGACCAGAATGCAGCGTTTGCAGCCGGTATCTTTCTGCACTTTTTTCAGCGCATTGAAGATTTCACGCAGGCCATCGGCCTCGCTCACCGCCAGGCGCAGTGGGTGGTTTGGGTTGATGCCGTTGAACTTCAGTGCAGCCGGGTCTAGCACCAAGCCCGGCTCCGGCTTCAGGTGCGCATGAAAGCGCTGAACGGGTTGCCAGATACCCTCGGCATCCGGCAGCACGATGACGGCGGCCACTTCCAGCAGGGCGTGCGTGCCGGCATCGAAACCAGCCGTTTCCACATCCACCACTACCGGCAGAAAGCCGCGAAATCGGGTTTTGATCAGCGGATTGGCGGTCAACGCGGCGAGGTCGAGGTCGTTCACGCCTGTACCTGCCAGGCGATGCTCTCGCCGGCGCGGACAGGCACCACTTCCTGGCTGCCGAAGGGGTAGCTGGCCGGCACCGGCCAAGGCGTTTTCACTAGGGTGATGGTGTCGCTGTTGCGCGGCAGTCGGTAGAAATCCGGGCCGAAGAAGCTGGCAAAACCTTCGAGTTTGTCGAGTGCACCAACCGCCTCAAAAGCCTCAGCATAGAGCTCAATGGCGGCGTGAGCGGTATAGCTGCCGGCACAACCACAGGCACTTTCCTTGGCACCGCGTGCATGCGGTGCGCTGTCGGTGCCAAGAAAGAACTTCGGGCTGCCGCTGGTGGCGGCTTCGATCAGGCGCGTCTGATGACGACCGTGCTTGAGAATGGGCAGGCAGTAGAAATGCGGGCGGATGCCGCCGGCGAGCATGTGGTTGCGATTGAACAACAGGTGATGCGCGGTGATGGTGGCGGCGACGCGATCCGGCGCTGCTTGCACGAAATCCACGGCATCGCCGGTGGTGATGTGTTCGAGGACGACACGCAGGCTTGGGTGGCGAGCCACCAGCGGTGCCAATACGGTATCGAGAAAGACCTTTTCGCGCTCGAAAATGTCGATGTGGTTGTGTGTGACCTCGCCGTGGATGAGCAGCGGCATGCCAACTTCAGCCATGGTTTCGAGTACGGCATCAATCTTGCTGAGGTCTGTTACGCCGGATTGTGAGTTGGTGGTAGCGCCAGCCGGGTAGAGCTTCACGGCATGCACGAAGCCGCTGGCCTTGGCACGCAGGATGTCATCTCGCGTGGTGCCCTCGGTGAGGTAGAGCACCATGAGCGGCTCAAAGGCAGAGCCGGCTGGGCGGGCGGCGAGAATGCGCTGGCGATAGTCGCCGGCCTGTTCGGGCGTGACCGCCGGCGGTACCAAATTCGGCATGATGATGGCGCGGCCGAAGTAGCGTGCCATGGCCGGCACGGTGTGGGCGAGCAAGTCGCCGTCGCGCAGATGCACATGCCAGTCGTCGGGGCGGGTAATAGTCAGTGATTGCATGGCGATTCCAGGGGTCGTCAAACGCGGCAAAGACGCATAGGCTACCGGATGGTGGCCTGCGGGCAAAGGCCGCATTGAAATTGAGCATTGAACATGGCGGTAGACAAAACACAAAAGGCAGCTGGCTGGGAGGCTGAGTACGACACGATTCGCGAATTGTTGTCGCACAAGTTCGGTTTGCTGCGCTTTCCCAATCCGCTAGAGGCGGATGTGCGCGAGAACATGCGCCAGCGCGCCGTGGCCACGCTACGTGAAAGTTACTGGATGATCTTCGTTCTGTATTTGGCGGGTGTGGGCTTGGCTGTTCAGCAATTTGCTGCGCCGTGGCGCTTGCGGCAGTTCCCGGACGACTTTCAGGTCACGATGTGGATGTTCACGATTACGGGCATTGCTGTGGGCATCGTGGCAGTTTGCATCCGCTTTAAGCAGCTGGATCGCTGGCATATCTGGTACATCACATTTTCATCGATGATCGCCTTGATCAGCCTGACCATCGCGCCGTCGTTTTACACGGATGCCGAGCTGCGTCAGCACGCCAGTTATTTTGTGATTTATGTGCTGTTTATTATTTATGGTGTGGCCAACTTGCGTGTGGCGCAGGGTGCCTTGATTGGGTTCACCAGCTTGGCGGTGTCATTTCTGATTCTTTTTGTCACGAATCAGACCAGCGAAACGTCCATGCTGGTGCAGTACGGTGTGATGGCGAATTTGGTGGGCTGTGGTAATGCCTATGTGCTGGAGGTGCGCGATCGTCGCCTGTATTTGCAGTCGCGCATGCTGGAGCTGGAAAAGCGCCAGCTCAATCGCTTGTCGGAACGCATGGTGCAGTTGGCGCGTGAGGATGGTCTGACCGGGCTGGCCAATCGTCGTCATTTCAACGACTCCTTCATGATTGAGTGGGAGCGTGCTCGGCGCGAGCAGCAGTCGTTGGCGCTGATCTTTGTGGATGTCGATCATTTCAAGGCCTACAACGACAATCACGGCCACCTCGAAGGTGATCGGGCGCTGGTCGCCGTGGCGGCTGCGATCAAGCCACTGGCGCGGCGTGCCGGCGATCTTGCGGCGCGTTATGGCGGTGAAGAGTTTGTTTTGCTGCTGCCAAATACACCGATTGATGGTGCGCGCGATGTAGCGGATGAGCTGCTGGCTGCCGTTGATGATCGGCGCATTCCGCACAAGGCGTCGTCGGTGGGAGCGTTTGTGAGCGTTAGCATCGGTGTGGCCAGCATGGTGCCGGATGTGCATCTGGCGCCGTCCCAGCTGATTGATCGTGCCGATGCCGCGTTGTACGCCGCGAAAGAGGGCGGGCGTCACCAAGTCGTGGTTAATGATCTGGGCTGATTTGCCGGAACGTGTAGCTCTGCTTGGAGCGGTTCCCCGCCGGTAGCAGTTTCGCGTACAATTTGCCGCCTGCTTTCGCTGTAACCCGTTTCAGCGAAAGCCCCCATTTCTCCTGCGCGTGAGTCCAATTCATGGCTGACATCAAGAAGGTCGTTCTGGCCTATTCCGGCGGTCTCGACACCTCCGTCATCGTTCGCTGGCTGCAAGACAACTATGGTTGCGAAATTGTCACTTTCACCGCCGACCTCGGTCAGGGCGAGGAAGTTGAGCCGGCCCGCGCCAAGGCTCAGGCCATGGGCATCAAGGACATCTTCATTGAAGATCTGCGCGAAGAGTTCGTGCGTGACTTCGTGTTCCCGATGTTCCGTGCCAACACCATTTACGAAGGCGAGTACCTGCTTGGTACATCGATTGCGCGTCCACTGATCGCCAAGCGTTTGGTTGAAATCGCCAACGAAGTGGGTGCTGATGCTATTTCGCACGGCGCTACCGGCAAGGGTAACGACCAGGTGCGTTTCGAGCTCGGTGCCTACGCGCTGAAGCCGGGCATCAAGGTTATCGCGCCGTGGCGTGAATGGGATCTGACTTCGCGCGAAACCCTGATGGCCTATGCCAAGACCCGCGACATCCCCATCGATTTCGCCAAGGCCGGCAAGAAATCGCCGTATTCCATGGATGCCAACCTGCTGCACATCTCCTATGAAGGCGGCGTACTGGAAGACCCATGGACCGAGTGCGAAGAGTCCATGTGGCGCTGGTCGGTGGCCCCGGAAGCGGCCCCGGATGTGGCGACCTACATTGATCTGACCTTCGCCAACGGCGATGTAGTTGCCATTGACGGCGAGGCGCTGAGCCCGGCCACGGTGCTGACTCGCCTGAATCAGATCGGCGGTGCCAACGGCATTGGCCGCCTTGACCTGGTTGAGAACCGCTACGTGGGCATGAAGTCGCGCGGTTGCTACGAGACCCCGGGCGGCACCATTTTGCTGCGTGCTCACCGTGCCATCGAGTCCATCACCCTGGACCGCGAAGTGGCTCACCTCAAGGATGAGCTGATGCCGCGCTACGCCTCGCTGATTTACAACGGCTACTGGTGGTCGCCGGAGCGCCTGCTGCTGCAGGGCCTGATCGACGAGTCGCAGGTGCATGTGAATGGCGTGGTACGTCTGAAGCTGTACAAGGGCAATGTCATCGTTGTTGGCCGCAAGTCGGAAGCCAACTCGCTGTTCGACACCCGCATCTCGACGTTCGAGGATGACGGTGGTGCCTACAACCAGGCTGATGCCGCCGGCTTCATCAAGCTCAACGCCCTGCGTATGCGCATTGCCGCCAACAACGGACGAGCACTGCTCGGCAAGTGATGATGGTTCGCCACTCCTGCCGCACTTATGTTTCTCGGGCTACGGATGCCCGTGAAACATAAGTGCGGCAGGAGCGACAGCGATCTTCGTTGAGGGCTGTAGTGGTGGAGTTGAAGAGCCTGCGTAAGCGGGCTTTTTTGTGGGTTGCTGGATTTAAATCAGCAGGCGGGCGTTCAATGCCGTGGACAAGGTCGGTGACTATTATGTTTTTGACATTGCCGGTAACAGGTATCGGTTGATCGCTGCCATCCATTTCAATACGCAAATGCTCATGTGTTCACCCATGCCGATACGACAGGTGGAGGCCATGATGCTGGCAGTGAAAGAGAATGTGCGCCAGATTCAGGCGCTGGCCGAACCCGGTGGCAGCGGGCTAGGCTACGGCGTAGTCAGCTTGAGTGGCACGACCAAAACCTCGTCCTTAGCGGCCCCTTGGCCCTGATCTAGCAGAAATACCCGTTCAGCCGGCACCGCTTTGCTTTCCAGCAGGGTGCTGACAATGACTTGGCCGCGTTGCTGGGCAAGCGCGTTCAGGGCGTTGTCACTGACCTGTTGCAGGCCGGCAAGAGCGTCGATGAGGCGTGCTTCGTAGCCGGCGGTGTTCAGCTCCATTTTGCCGCTGGGGGCGGGCACTTGTGATAGCTCGCGCAGGGCACTTACCGCTGAGCGGCTCTGGGCTTGGCGCAACAAGTATTCCAGTGCTTCTAGGCGACTGTCTTTACGGCCTTGCAGGCGTTGGGCAACAGCTGCTTCAACTTTTTGCCGCTGCAGGGCAACACGATCAGCCTTGGCATCGCTAAGCCCACGCACTTCCAATTGCAGCGCCGGGCGGGCGGTCAGTACTTTTTCCAGCTTACCGAGATTGTCGCGAGCGGCAGGGCTGAGCTCGCTGCTGCCCACCGCGAAGGGAACTTCGCCGAGACTGCCGCTATCGCCACCGAGCAGGTTGCCAAGCACGCTGAAGGGTGCGGTGATGGCGCGCTGCAGCAGATTCACGAAGGCCTGCCAGATGATGGGGCCGATGGAGAACTCGGGATTGTCGAGGCTGCCGCTCAGTGGCAGGTCGATATCGATGTTGTCATCGACATCGCGCAGGATGGCGACAGCTAGCTTCAGCGGGATACCGATGGCTTCGGGCGAGTCGACTTTTTCACCCAGACGCAGCTGGCGCAACACGACCTTGTTTTCAGCTTTCAACTGACGTTGCTGAATCTGGTAGTTGAGGTCGAGGTCGAGCTTGCCGCGGTCAATACGGTAGCCGGCAAAGCGAGCGGCATAGGGCGTGAGGCTGCTCAGTTCAAGTTGGCGGAACTGCAGCGCCATGTCGAGGCTGAGGTCGCTGGCGAGCGGGTTCATTTGGCCGCGAATGCTGACTTCGCCAGAGGGTGAGACGATGCCTTTGAGGTCAACCTTGGCGCTGGCGACATCGCGGCTGTCCAGCCCGGTAACGCGGCCTTCGAGCTTCTCGATGCCGGTGGCGAAGCCGGGCGTCATGCTTTGGTCGCCGAAGAGCATGGCGCTGCGACGGATTTTCACCGTATCGATGCGTATCGACATGGGCTTGGCCGGGGCAGCTGCTGGCGCTGGGGTGGATGTCGCAGCGATTTTTGGCGCGATGGCGAGTTGCGCGAGATTGAGTTGGCGGTCTGGCGAGATGAGGATCTGCCCAAACAAGCCGTCGGTTTCAATGTTATGGATGCGCAGTTGATTGCGTTCGAGCTGCAGATCGAGCCCGTTGACTTGCAGGCGCTGGGCGGCGAGGAGTCGCGTGTTGTCGTTGCGATTGAGCACGCTGAGCTGTTGTATGCCGGCATTGCCCGTTAGGCGCACACCTGATTTCGGGTCCCACTTCAGCTGCAATTCGCTGCCGGCAGTGCCCTGCTTGAGCTCAATAGCGAGTTGCTGCGCAAGATAGGGCTGGGCCAGCGTTAGCGGCAAAGCACTGGTGTTCAAGGCCAGGCTGACGGCCGGTTGCTCGATATCGACCTCACCATCAATGGCGATGCGACCTTGCTGCAGTTGCGCCGTCACCTGCAAGGGCAGCGGCTTAGGTGCAGGCCAGAGTAGCGGTCCGGTGCTGACCGTGATCTTGTTTAGTGTTGCTTTCATGGCTGGTTGCGTGCCGGCATCGCGCCAATGAATGGCCCAGTCGGTCAAGGCCAATTGATCCAGCGTGAGCTGCCAGGGTTTGCTCGTTGCCGTTTTTACTTCGGCGCTGGCCGCTTGGGTTTTGCTGTGCTTGCCGGGTTGTGCCAGCGCTTGCAGCAGGGGCAGGTTGCCACGGCTATCGCGCTGCATCTGGAGTTCGGCGGCGTTAGCGCTGATCTTGCCGATGTGCACGGTCTGCGCCGGCCAAGCCACGGCAATGTCGTTGATGTCGAGCGCTGGCAGGTCAAACAATGGCTGCTTGAGTTGACGTGGCAAGCGCACAGACAAATCGCGCAGCTGCAGTGCGGCACGGGTGATCTGTGCCGATGCCTCGCCGTTCACAACCTGGGCTTGATAGGGCAGCTGCAGTGCAATACGGCCATTGGTGAGGGTTAGCGGCAGCGGCTCTGGCAGCATTTCTTGAACGCGCGTGAGCGGCAGGTTGGCCAGGCTGAGTTTGCCTTGGCTGCGCAGATTTTTCAGATCGACACTGCCATCCCAGGTCAGCTCGGTATCGTCATCGAGTCGGGTGCTGAAGGCGATGCGACCATCTTCCTTGCTGGCGTAGGAGCGCAGGTCGTGTACTTCAATGCGACTTGAGGCGAGGCGAACATCCACGATGGGCTTCAGGTGTTCATCGCGGAAGTGCAGCTTGCCCTGATCTAGTAAAAAGTGGTCGACGGCCCAACGCAGGTTCGACGGCGGTTCGTTAGGGTCTGACGGTGGTACCAATTTAAGCAAATTCAGTGTGCCGGCTGGGTTAATCACCGCGTTCACTTCCGGGCCGATCAGCGCGACATCATCGAGGCTGATGCTGCCGCGCCAGAGTGATGCCAGCGACAGGTTGACGCGAATTTGCTCGGCGGCGACTAGTATTTCGCTGCCATCTTGAATGCGCAGCTTTTGCAGGGCTAGCTCGCCACGCAGTGGGTTGATACGAATGTCGCCGACACTGAGTTGCACCGGCAGCTTTTGCGCGACGGCCCAGGGCAGAACACGCTTGAGCAGCGGCGGGCCAGCTAGCCAAAGCAGCAGGCACAGCGTGATCCAGCCAACGAGCAGACGAATGCTCCAGACCTGCCAGCGCGGGCACTTCTGTGGTGCCGCATTCGGTGTTGCGCCGCTTGGCTGCTTGCTTTGCGAAGCAGTGGCATTAGTCATATTGCTTGTCCTTGAAATCACACAAATCTTCGATCCGGCAGCTGCCGCAGCGTGGCTTGCGCGCTATGCAGGTGTAGCGGCCATGGAGGATCAGCCAGTGATGGGCATCTTGCCGAAATTCGCTTGGGACGTGGCGCATCAATGCAGCTTCCACGGCATCCACATCTTTGCCTTTGGCGATGCCGGTGCGGTTGCCGACGCGAAAAATATGCGTATCCACCGCGATGGTGGGCCAGCCGAACGCGGTGTTGAGCACCACATTGGCGGTCTTGCGGCCGACGCCGGGCAGACGTTCGAGCGCGGCACGATCTTCTGGCACGTCGCCGCCATGCTCGTCGATCAGGATGCGGCAGGTCTTGATGGTGTTTTCGGCTTTGGTATTGAACAGGCCGATGGTCTTGATGTATTGCTTCAGGCCATCGACGCCGAGGGCGAGCATTTTTGCCGGCGTATCTGCCACGGCAAACAGCGGCCCGGTGGCCTTGTTTACGCCAACATCCGTGGCCTGCGCCGACAGCAGCACGGCAATCAGCAGCTCGAACGGGCTGCGATAGTGCAGTTCGGTGGTCGGATGCGGGTTGTCGGCACGCAGGCGGGCAAAGATTTCCTGGCGTTTGGCGGCATTCATGGCGGGCAACACGGGCGTTGAATTTCAGGCATTCTATCGTGCAATTGATCGGTCAGTAAGAACAGGAGTGGTGGCAATGGCGAATCGTACGGGCAAGGGTGCGTTGATTACGGGGGCATCGGCGGGCTTGGGCGAGGCATTTGCGCGCTTGCTGGCGGCTGAGGGGCACGATGTGATGCTAGTAGCGCGGCGTGCAGAGCGTTTGCAGGCACTGGCCGATGAGCTGGCGGCGACTTATGGCGTGCGCACACTGGTTTGCGCTACCGATCTGTCGGATGCCGGTGCGGCGGCGAAAGTGCAGGCTGTGGCCGAAGCCGCCGGTTTTCAGGTTGATATTCTGATTAACAATGCCGGACTGGCTGAGCCAGTGTCGTTCCTGAATTTCCCGGTAGACAATGTGCGCGCCATGATTGAAGTCATGATCACTGGTCTCACCGAGTTATCGCACCGTTTTGCTCACGGCATGGCCGAGCGCGGCTGGGGGCGCATTATCAATGTGTCATCGCTGGCGGCGTTTGCGCCGAATTCGCCGGGCATGCTCTACACCGGCATCAAGAGCTATGTACTGAACATGTCGCAGGCGCTGGACATGCAGCTGAAACCGTCGGGCGTGCACGTGACGGCACTTTGCCCGGGCTTCACCTGGACCGAATTTCACGATACCCAGGGCACGCGTGAATGGGCTAATCAGTTGCCGGCCTTTGCTTGGCAGGACGCATCCACCGTGGTGAAGGCAGGCTGGGAGGCGGTGTCGCGCGGCGAGCCCGTGTGTGTGCCGGGTGTGGTCAACAAGGCGGTGGCGTCATTCACCAAACATTTGCCGGAGCGCCTGCGGTACCTGTTCGGCAAGCATGCGCGCATGGTGCACTGACACCGTCCTCACGTTGCGTCGGCAGCCTGATCCAGTGCCCGTTGTGCCTGGTCGGCGCTGCTTTGCAAGGCCGGTAGCTGAGCACGCAGCGCATCGGTGTTTTCACCCCGTGCAGCCAATGTGCTGATCTGTTTTTCGATTTTCTTCAGCTGGCTGCGCGCCATGGCGGCGGCGATCATAAGGCTGCTGCGTTCAGCGGCACTGAGCGCCGAGTTGCTGGCTTCTGCTGCGCTTTGAGGCGGCTGCGGAGTAGGTGATGCTGCAGTTTTTGATGCCTTGCGCTTGGCTGCTGCCGCCGCTGCCGCTGCGAGGCGCTGGTTTCTGGCCAAGAAGCGTTGGCGGGCCTTGTCTGCGCGCCCCTTTGCTTGCGTCAGTGCCTCGGTGGAGGCTTCAGCGTGTTGCTGCGGATGCCAAGTCATCGGCACATCGGGGCCGGCTACGAGGTCGATGCAATCGACCGGGCAGGGCGGCACGCAGAGGTTGCAGCCGGTGCACTCGTCCACCAGTACGGTATGCATGAGCTTGGCCGCGCCTACGATGGCATCGACCGGGCAGGCCTGGATGCACTTGGTGCAACCGATGCATTCATCTTCGCGAATGAAGGCCACCAGCCGATGCACGGGCGTTATGCCATAGTCAGGGTCGAGCGATAGTACCGGCACTTGCAGCAGGTCGGCCAGCGCAGCAATGGTGGGCTCGCCGCCGGGCACGCAATGGTTGATCGCGGTGCCGCTGGCGATGGCCTCGGCATAGGGCCGGCAGCCATCGGTCTTGCACAGCCGGCACTGGGTCTGCGGCAGCAGCGCATCAATGCGGTCGATCAGTTCAGCCGGCACCAGGTTGATGCGATTGGCAATGTGGTTGGCGAGGCTGTTGTTGGCAGGCGGCACGGGCATGGTCTGGGCTGGCTTGGGTCAACGATCAGGGCGCAAAGTTGCTGGAATCTGCGGCTGATTATTGCATCGGGACGCTGACTGCGGCAAAGTCGGGCGGTCTTTAATTCTGGCAATCAATAATGTCTGATCTTTTGCATCAATCCGCTCTGCAACTGGCCGCGCGAATTCGTGCCGGCGAACTTACGTCGGTCGCTGTGGTCGAGGCGCACATCAGCCGTTTGCGTCAGGTCAATCCGGTGCTCAATGCCGTGGTTGTGGATCGTATTGCGGATGCTCGCGTGGAAGCTGCCGAGGCCGATCGCGAAATTGCGGCCGCGCGGGCCGCAGGTACGGTTGCGGCACTGCCGCCACTGCTGGGCGTGCCTTGCACCATCAAGGAAAATTTTCATTTTGCCGGCATGCCCAACACGGCTGGGCTGGTCAGCCGAATTGGTCTGAAAGTGGCCGAGGATGCCCCGGCTGTGGCGCGGTTACGGGCCGCCGGCGCGATTCCGCTGGGTGTGACCAATACCTCCGAAGTCTGCATGTGGATGGAAAGCTACAATCGTGTTTATGGCTTAACCAGCAACCCCTATGACCCGAGCCGCACGGTCGGTGGTTCGTCGGGCGGCGAGGGGGCGATTGTGGGCAGCGGTGCGTCGCCGTTCGGTCTGGGTGCCGATGTGGGTGGCTCCATCCGCATGCCGGCGTTCTTCAATGGCGTGTTCGGGCACAAGTGCTCACCGGGCTTGGTGACCAATGAAGGTCAGTTTCCTGGCCCATCCGGCCGTGTTGACCGCTATTTGTCGACAGGGCCGTTGTGCCGTCGCGCCGAGGATCTCGAACCCTTGTTGCGCATTCTGGCTGGTGCCGCTGCCGAGCGCTTGAAGCCGGTGGCGGCTGTGGATGTGTCTGCGTTGCGTGTTGTGCAATTTGCCCGCGAGCTGGCCATCACGCCCGATGCTGATCAAATGGATGCTCGCGATCGTGCCGTGCAGGCGCTGATGGCGCGTGGTGCGCGTATTGAGGCTGTGCATTTACCGCTGATGGCGCATGCGCGCGACCTGTGGACGGCTATGTTGGCCAGTGCCGGCAGCGACAATACCTTTGCCGATCACATGTTTGGTACGCGCAGTCCGCTGGCGCCGCTGAAAGAGCTGGGTCGTTTGGCGCTGCGCCGCTCTGACCACACCTTCCCGCTGATTGCGCTGGCTTTGTTTGAGCGCATTCCTGAACTGACGCCAGCGCGTACAAAAAAGCTGTGCGCTCAGGCACTGACGCTGAAGCTACAGCTTGAAGATACGCTGGGTGATGACGGTGTGCTCATTACGCCGACTTACCCTACCGTGGCGCCCAAACATTACAAAGCCATGTTGCCGCCGTTCAATTTTGTGAATTGCGCGATCTTCAATGCCTTGTCGCTGCCGGTGACTGCGGTACCCACCGGGCTCAATGCCGGCGGTGTGCCGACGGGCGTGCAGGTGGTTGCCAAAGAAGGCAACGATCACCTCACGCTGGCTTGTGCGCTGGCGTTGGAAGGCGCGCTCGGCGGTTGGGCTTACCCTGTTGTTTCTCATGTGGTTTCCGGCGCGATTGCGCGTTAAGGAGAGGTAGATGGACATTCGTCGTGGCGTGGCTGAGGCCAATGGTATTGAGCTGGCCTATGAAGACATGGGCGATGTGCTGCATCCTCCGATCTTGCTGATCATGGGCCTGAGCGCGCAGCTCACCCTGTGGCCGCTGGGTTTCTGCGAGCTGTTGGTGAAAGCGGGTTATCGCGTAATTCGTTTCGACAATCGCGACATTGGTTTGTCCACCAAGTTGTCGCACCTGAAGGTTTCGGGGCCGGTGTGGAAGCGTTTCTTGCGCGCGCAGCTCGGCTTGCCCAGCCCGGTGCCCTACACCTTGCATGACATGGCCGAGGATGTGCGCGGCCTGCTCGATTTCTTGCAAATTCCCAGTGCGCATGTGGTGGGGGCCTCGATGGGCGGCATGATCACGCAGGTTTTTGCGGCGAAATACCCGCAGCGTGTGCGCTCGGTCGGCATCATTTTCTCCAGCACCAATCAACCGTTTTTGCCACCGCCTAAGCCGTCGGCGCTGAAGCCGCTCATGTCGGGGCCGGGCAAGGGTGCCACGCGCGAGCAGATCATTGCGCACTCGGCGAAGTTCATGCGCATCATCGGCAGCCCGAAATACCCGTTCGCACAGGATGAGCTTATTGCCTTGGCCACCGAAATGAATGCGCGTAGCTATCATCCGGCTGGCGTGGTGCGCCAGTTCAACGCCATTCTGGGTACCGGCAGCTTGAAGCATTTTACGCGTCGCATTGAGAAGCCGACGGTGGTGATTCATGGCACGGCCGATCCGCTGGTGCGCCCGGCCTGCGGCAAGGCGATTGCCCGCAATATTCCGAAAGCGCGACTGGTGATCATTCCGGGCATGGGCCACGACTTGCCGCCGGGCGTTTGGGAACGCATTACGCATGCGCTGATTGTGAACGCCAAACAGGCCTGAACCGACCCGTTTCAGCGAGTCTGCCGCCAGCGGCTTGGCGGCAGCCCCGTCCATTCCTTGAAGGCGCGACTGAATACGGCGAGTTCGGCGTAGCCCAGATCCAGCGCCAGCCGGGTCAAATCAATGTCGCTTTCCGCCAGATGCGTGCAGGCCAGTGCCTGGCGCACGGCACGCAGGCGCGCATCATAGTGCGTGTGCTCTGCGTGCAGTCGGGCTTGCAGCGTTCTCGGGTGCAGGCCGATCAGGCTGGCCACGGTCTCCAGTGAGCATTCGCCGGTGGGTAGCAGCGCCGAAATACTGCGATCGACTTGCATGCTGATGGAGACAGGTGCCAGCTGCCAGTCATCGCGCCAGTGCTGCTGCAATCGTGCCTGCAAACGCTGGTTCACGGACACCGGCTGCATCAGCATCGCCAGTGGATAGCTCAGCGAATAATCACGGCCGCCAAACTGTACCGGGCAGCGGAAGCTTTCTTCGCAGGCGCGAACCAGCGCTGTGCTTGGCCTTGGCATGCCTAGGCGAACCAGCTGAGGTGGCGGATGCGAGGGTTGCAGGTCGGTCAGGCCGCGCTCCAGCAACGTCAGGCTCAATATCATCATTTGCCGGCAGTCGGTCTCGTTGGCAAATGCCAGTCGCAAGTCCAGCCGGATAGTGCTATCCGAGCGTTCGCTGTGTATTTGGATCCCGCGCGCATGAAAGCCGAGGTTGCGCTGTAGGCCGAGCAGGGCATCGCCTATGGTGCTCTGCTGACACAGCCAAGCACCGAGCGCGCCCACTACCTCTAGCCCTTGCGCCTGCCCCAGCAAGAGCCCGAAAGCGGGTTCATTCAGGACTTGCGCGGTATGTTCGTATAGCGCGGCGAGGCGCGGATAAGACAAATATAGGTCCGGGTTTTGCAGTGCCGTAGCCGGCAAGCCGACATCGTGAAGCAGTTTTACCGGATCGTGCCCGTGGCGGCGCACTAGTTCGGCAAAGCCTAGCAAGCCGCCGCTGCGTGCGAGGTAGCGCATAGATTTTCGTCAACATGACTCGTGATTTATCAAATTATGCCGGTTTTTGGGCGTTATTGTCGATGTATCACAATAACAACACGACAGGCTCTGACATGACTCCGATCTACGATGTGCTGATTCAGCGCGGACGCTACTTCGACGGTACTGGTGCGCCATCCGCCATTCGCGATGTCGCCATCAAGGATGGGCGTGTGTATAAGGTCAGTTTTGGTTTGCTGGATCCTGCGCAGGCGGCGCGGGTGATTGATGCCACCGGTCAGTGGATCACGCCCGGCTTCCTAGACACGCACACGCATTACGATGCCGAAGTCATCGTCTCGCCCAGCCTGTCGGAGTCGGTTCGCCACGGCGTCACCACGGTGTTGGTCGGCAGCTGCTCGCTAAGCATGATTTGCAGCGATGCCGAGGATGCCTCCGACATCTTCACCCGCGTGGAGACGGTGCCGCGCGAGAAGGTGCTGCCGATTCTGCAGCAGCACAAGACCTGGCGCACGGCGCGCGAGTGGGTGGATTACATCAAGACGCGTCCGCTTGGGCCCAACCTCATTTCGTTTCTCGGTCATAGCGACTTGCGCGTGGCCACGCTGGGCCTGCATCGCGCCACTGACCGCGCCGTGAAGCCCACGGAAGCTGAGCTGCAAACCATGGAGCGTGAGCTCGAAGATGCGCTGGATGTGGGCTTCCTCGGCCTGTCCACCATGCGCCTGAAGTGGGACAAAATCGACGGTGATCGCGAATGGTCGAAGAGCCTGCCCAGCACCTATGCCCGTTTTGCCGAGATGCGCCGGCTCAATCGCATTCTGCGTCGTCGCGGCCGGGTGCATCAGGGCGCGCCGAATGCCGCCAACCCCTTCCAGATCTTTGAATATGTCGGCGCGGCGCTGGGCTGGCTGCGCCGGCCGATGAAGATGACGCTGATCGCGCTCATCGAGCTGAAGGGCAACATCACCGTGCGGCCGATGGCGCAGATGGTGTCGCGCTTCATCAATGCCCTCGGCGGCAATTTCCGCTGGCAGTTCCTGCCGACGCCGTTCACGGTCTATGCCGATGGCATCGATGTGGTGTTCTTCGAGGAGTTCGGTGCCGGCGAGATGGCGCTGGATCTGCGCAATCAGGTCGAGCGCAATGCCCTGCTGAAAGACGAGGCCTACCGTCGCAACTTCCGCAAGTTCTATGGCGAGAAGCTGAGCCCGCGCGTCTGGCAGCGCGATTTTGGCGATGCCATCGTGCTCGAATGCCCGGACGGCTCGCTGGTCGGACGCAACTTTGCCGACATCGCCCGCGAACGCTCGGTGCATGTGGTCGATCTCTTTCTTGATCTGGTCGTGGAGTTCGGGCGCGCGCTGCGCTGGTACACCACCGTTGGTAATGATCGCGAAGACACACTGCTAAAGCTGGTGCAGGATCCGCGCACGCTCATCACCTTTTCCGATGCCGGCGCGCATATCCGCAACATGGCGTTCTACAACCTGCCGTTGCGCTTTCTCAAGCTGATTAAGGGTGCTGCTGATCGTCGCCAGCCGGTGATGACGCTGGAGAAAGCAATCTGGCGCTTGACGGGCGAGCAGGGCGAGTGGTTCGGCATTGATGCCGGGCGGATTCGCGAGGGCGATCGTGCCGATTTGGTGGTGCTTGACCCCGCTGGCTTTGATCAGGACCT
>JACCDZ011245766.1_pt1 | contig 29164 bp, 30 predicted proteins | sample 7449551 | NCBI WGS metagenome assembly JACCDZ01 (sample SAMN15323452, study PRJNA562643) | freshwater metagenome | isolation source: river surface water | place: USA:Blue River Watershed | collected 2017-08-18 | reverse complement strand
TCTAACTGGTCTTTAACAAAAGATAAATCTGACGTAATCATCTACTTCAATAAGGGAAATTAGCCATGGATAATTTGCATATATAATGGCAAACCAATCGTGACATTGAGTGGGAATGTGACGCCCAAAGCCATCGGAATATAGATCCCCGGGTCTGCTTTAGGTGCCACCAAGCGCATCGCTGCAGGGACTGCAATGTAGGAAGCGCTGGCTGCCAAAATGGAGAATATCAGTCTATTCCCCACATTATCGGTGATAAATTGTGATAAAATGGAGACGGAGACCCCATTAAAAAGTGGCACTAGTAAGGCAAAAAGCAATAAAAAAGAACCCTGTTTTTTAAACGCCTTAAACCTGCTAGCAGCCACCATCCCCATATCTAACAAAAAGATGGCTAAAAAACCTTTGAATATATCTGAAGTAAAATGCTTAATTCCGATGGATTGAGACGAATCAGAGACGAATCCAATGAGTAAACTTCCAAAAATCATGAGCACACTTCCATTCGTCAGGGAATGTTTCATAGCCTCCTTCCACTGCACGGGGGCATTCTCTTTTTTGTCCGGAAATAAATTCAGTAGAATAACTCCCATAATAATGGCCGGAAACTCCATGGATGCCATGACGGCGACCATTTCTCCTCCTACCTTTAGGTTATTCATCTCTAAAAAAGCGACCGCAGAAACAAAGGTAACCGCGCTGACAGAGCCATAGGATGCTGCGATAGCACCAGCGTCAGAGGAATTTAATTTTACCCGTAAAATGAAGTAGGAGTAAATGGGTATAATCAACGCTAATAACATGCCAAACAAGAGACTAACAATTACTTCATTCGTAATTCCAGTCACTGCTAATTCGCTTCCGCCATTAAATCCGATAGAGAATAACAGATACAGAGAAATGAAGTTTTTGGATGCCGCCGGAACCTCTAAATCACTCTTGACATATTTTGCAAAAACCCCCAGAATGAAAAACAGTAAGGTGGGGTTTGTCAGATTAAAAGAAAGTAGTTCAAAGTTGATCATATTTAATTGCCTTGTGTAAAAGGCGGAGGGCATGCTGCTTGATTCTACCACAAAGTAAATCACTAAATATTGATAATTTTTATTTAAGTTTATAATGCAATACATAATGACGCGTTATGAACTATACCCTAAATCAACTGCAGATTTTCTTGAAGGTGGTACAAACCAACAGTATCACAAAGGCTGCTGAAGAACTAAACCTTACACAGCCCGCTGTTTCCATTCAGATCAAAAACCTACAAGCGCAGTTCGACATTCCTCTGATCGAGATCATCGGGAAGAAAATTTACATCACGGATTTTGGAAAAGAAATTGCGGAATCTGCTAAAAGCATCTTGGACCAAGTCTATGCCATTAATTACAAAACGATGGCGTTCAAAGACCAGCTGGTGGGTCGTCTAAAAATTTCCATTGTATCCACAGGCAAATATGTTTTACCCTATTTTCTGAGCGATTTCCTGCGTACGAATCCCGGCGTGGAAATAAGTATTGACGTAACTAACCGAGAAAAAGTACTCGAAAGTCAACTCGAAAACGAAGTAGATTTTAGCCTCGTTTCAGATGCTTTAGACAACCCCACCTTTGACTCCATCGACCTACTTTCAAACGATTTATACCTCATTGGTAACAGTGAAACGGCTAAGATGAAGCCCACCTTTAATTACCAAGATTTCAAAAATGAACTTCCCCTCATCTTCCGTGAATATGGGTCAGGCACGCGAAAAATAATGGAAAGTTATTTTAAAAAACAGGGGGTAGATGGCTTGAAAAAAATTGAATTAATGTCAAATGAGGCCGTTAAACAGGCTGTCATTGCCGGTTTAGGCTATTCCATCATGCCCATTATAGGCATTAAAAATGAAGTCAAAGCAGGGACTTTAAAAATTATCGAGCGAGAAGGTTTGCCCATCTCCACGAAATGGAAATTAATTTGGCACAAGGACAAAAGTTTGTCCCCCGTTTCCAAAGCGTTCTTAACTTACTTAGGCGAAAAAAAAGACCAGATCAAGCAGAAATACTTTCAATAAAAAAGCCAAACAAAGGATGCCTGGCTTTTATAAATTATTTTTTCATTAATTAAACTAACACAAATGAATTGAGTCAGAGTCGTTTGCGAACAAATCTAGGCAAGAGTAATGAATAATAAAATTTAAACTATTTTATAAAAATCATAAACAGAACTTATAACCACTTCTTCCGCCTAAACCACACATAAATCAAACCGCTGAGCAGCATCATAAACCCGAGTAATGCCGGATAACCCCAGCGTTCTCTTAGCTCTGGCATGTAATCAAAATTCATCCCATAAATCCCCGCAATAAAGGTTAATGGCATAAAAAACACGGAGAAAATCGTCAAGACCTTAATCACTTCATTGGTCTTCTGCGCAGAAATCGACAAATAAAAATTCACCAAATTGGACACATCTTCATGAATCTGGTCGTAGATGTTCATCAACTTTAAATGCAAATCGCGTGTGTCTTGCAAGACATCTGACTCAGAATCTGACAACTTAATGGAACTCACCGCCTCTTGACTAAACAGTAATAGCTTTTTACTCATCAGCGATTTGCGTTTGATTTGGTATAATTCCGATAGCATTTGAGGTGTCAAATTCTGCGAAAACACCTTGCTTTCAAAATCATCTAGCTCGTTCGATAAGCGCACCGCCGGTGTTTCATAGGAATGCAAAATATGCCAAAGCATTTTGGCAACAATGGATTCCACTCGCTTAAAATCGCCCTTGTCAAAAAGCTTTTCCTTGACCTCGTCCATAAATGCATGAGGCAAACGATGCACCGTAATCAACAACCCGGGGCGGTAAAAAAAGGCAATTTTAGTCGAGATGGATTGAATCGAAACTGATTGTCCGGCACTAATTGGAATGAGCACCCGCGTAATGATAAAGTGTGTTCCATCTATATCCTCGTGTTTCGGAAGGTGGTCTGGTTGCAGACAAGCAAAAGTCGCGTATTTATTCAAGCCATATACCTGACTAATTTCCTCTAATTCGGAGGATGTGGGTGCCGTGAGGTCAACCCATTCAAGCTTTTGGTTAGGACATGTTGATTTTACGATTGCCATAATAGTCTAGAGAAAATCAAAAATAGAAATTAATGCCTCGTATTCTAAATTTAAAGGAAGATTTACTCATATCCGTAATTTTGGTAGTAATACCCGTAAAATATATTTCGCATTCTCGCATTTGTTGGTTTAATTAGGTCTTCCGTTTGAACCTAAACCATGAAAAATTCATCCTCCCTGAACCGTAGAGCCTTCCTGAAATCTTCTGCGCTTAGTGGTGGCGGACTCTTGATCAGCTTCTCCTTTTTTTCAAAGGCGAGTGCGCAAGCCGCTCCAGGAACACAGCCGATTGAACTGAATGGTTTTGTCAAAATTTTGCCAGATAATCGCATCCAAATCATGTCCCCCAATCCCGAAGGCGGACAGGGCGTGAAGACTTCCATGCCGATGATCGTAGCGGAGGAGTTGGATGTAGATTGGAAACAAGTGGAGGTTATTCAGGCCGATTTAGATACCAAACATTTCACCCGACAGTTCATCGGTGGTAGCCAAGCCATACATCAAGGTTGGAAGCCTTTGCGAACCGCAGGGGCGACAGCGCGCCAACTTCTTCGCGAGGCAGCGGCATTGCAATGGAATGTTCCCACTTCGGAAATTAGCACAGAGGCAGGCGTTTTATCGCATTCCGCATCAGGGAAAAGCGCAACCTATGGCCAAATGGCCCAATTCGCATCAAGAATTACGTTACCTACCCAAGTTGCTTTGAAAGCTGTTAAAGATTTCAAGATCATCGGGAAATCAAAACAACAAGTAGACATCCGAAAAATCGTGACGGGTCAACCACTTTTTGGCATCGACACACGTGTTCCCGGCATGCTGATTGCGATGGTCACGCACCCTCCAGCTTTTGGCATGACATTGAAGTCTTTTGATGCCACACGCGCCTTGAAGATGCCCGGAATTAAAGCTGTTTTCCCGATTAAACTGTATAACGAGGGCTACGAAAAAACCTTCTTTGATACCACTACTTTCCCAGAAGTCGTCGCTATCGTGGGTCGAAATACCTGGGAAGTCATGCAGGCCAAAAAAGTCCTTCAAGTCACCTGGAAACCGATCGAAACCTATACCCAAAAAAGGGATATGCTCGGTCGGAAAATCACGGAAACCGTTCCCGCCGGCCTCGAGAGCAGCACCGGGCACCAAGCACAAATGGCGGCTAAAAAAGAGGTGCCTGGCATCGTCCGCCGAAAGGATGGCGACATTGAATCAGCCTTCAAACAAGCCACCAAAATCATTGAACGAACCTATTATGGCCCCTATTTAGCCCATAATTGCATGGAGCCCATGAACTTTTTCGCACATGTCACAAAAGACAAAGCGCGCCTGGCGGGTCCTTTGCAAAAGCCGGAATTCAGTGAGCAAACACTTTCGGCTCGCATCGGTATTCCTTTGGAAAACATCGACATTAAAATGACGCGCTTAGGCGGTGGCTTCGGACGGCGATCCTATTCACACTGGTTGATTGAGGCGGCATTAATATCCCAACAAGTTCAAGCGCCTGTCAAATTAATTTATTCCCGCGAAGACGATATGACAGCGGGCATTTACCGTTCGACTTATACTGCGACGTATCGCGCCGCGTTAGATGCGAATAATCAGGTCATTGGTTTTCACGTAAAAGCGGGAGGCATTCCAGAATCCCCACTATTCCCAAACCGATTCCCTGCAGGGGCGGTGGACAATTATTTAGCCGAAGACTGGACCATTGATAGCAATATCACCGTGGGTTCTTTCCGGGCACCGCGTTCTAATTTTATGGCCGCGGCGGAGCAATCTTTCTTAGATGAATTAGCGGAATTTGCGGGTAAAGATCCCATTGATTTCCGACTGGAATTACTACAACGCGCAAAGGACAAACCCGTTGGCAAAAATAACGAATACGAACCGGAACGCTATGCAGAGGTCTTACGTTTAGTACGCAAAAAGTCGAATTGGGATGCTTTGAAATCCACAAAAAAACTCGGGGTATCCGCCTATTTCTGCCACGATTCCTATGCCGCGCACGTGCTTGAACTCGAAATGAAAAACGGCACGCCGGTCGTTCAAAACGTCTGTTGTGCGATTGATTGTGGGATCGTCATCAACCCAGATGGGGCGAAAAATTTGTCGGAAGGCGGAATTGTCGATGGCATCGGCGCGGCGATGTTTGGCAAAATGACGATTGAAAATGGGGTGCCACAGAGTTCGAACTTTGATACCTACCGTATGATTCGTCACAACGAGGCTCCGAAGAAAATCGATGTGCATTTTGTAAAGAATGAAATAGACCCTAGCGGCATGGGGGAACCCGCTTATCCACCTGTTTACGGCGCTTTAGCGAATGCCCTGTACAAGGCCACCGGCAAAAGACATTACCGGCAGCCTTTTTCAGATAATTTGTAATTTACGCTCCCCTAGCCACTTAACCATCACGGGATCTCGGTGATCAAAAAAGCTAGACGTCATCGTATCGAGCGTTTGGATTTGAACCATGTCCGACTCGCTTAATTGAAAATCAAAAATGGCGAAATTTTCGACCATGCGCTCCCGACTCACCGTTTTGGGAATCGCGACAATACCACGCTGAACTAACCAGCGCAGAAGAACTTGGGCAATGGATTTACTGTGTTTTTGAGCGATAGACCCTAAGACTTCGTTGCTAAACATCCCATTCTTTCCTTCCGCAAAAGGTCCCCAAGATTCGATCTGAATATTGTTTTCTTGTAAGAAGGTTTGGTTCGCGATTTGCTGTTGGAATGGATGTGTTTCCACCTGATTTACTGCCGGCACTACCTCGGTATGAACCATCAAATCCATCACGCGATCCGGTTGAAAATTACTAATTCCAATCGCCTTGATACGACCTTCTCTATACAATTTTTCCATCGCGCGCCACTCCCCAAAAACATCCCCATAAGGCTGATGAATCAAATACAAATCCAGGTAATCGAGGCCTAATTTTTGCATGGATTGTTCAAAGGCCTCCATCGTTCCTTCGTAACCTTGACCTTGAATCCATAATTTGGTCGTGATAAACAAGTCCTTGCGGGCTACACCCGAAGCGGCCAGCGCACGGCCTACCGCCTCCTCGTTTCCATAGGAGGCCGCCGTATCGATGGACCGATAACCCACAGAAATCGCCTCTAAAACTGCCTTTTCGCAAGCCGCCGCATCGGGAATCTGAAATACACCAAAGCCCAAAATGGGCATCTTCACTCCATTATTTAAGGTAACAAACTCCATTTACGCTTTTAATTGGGGCTGAAAAGGCTGTTGGTAAAAACGTTTCCCCGTCGCCTTGTACAGCGCATTCGCCACCGCAGCAAAAATCGGAGGGAACGGCGGCTCACCTAATCCCGTCGGGTCAATCTCATTCTTCACAAAATGCACATCAATTTTCTTCGGCGCCTCATTGTGACGAATCATGCGATACGTATCGAAATTGCGTTGATCAGTGCGACCATCCGTTAAAGTTAACTGGCCAAACAAAGCATTTCCAATCCCGTCGATCGCCGCACCTTCTGCCATGTTTTTCGCTCCTTCCGGATTCACGACTACGCCGCAATCCAAAGCTGTTGTTACTTGGTCAACCGTCACTTGGTCGCCTTTCACCTGTAAATCGATGACCTGAGCCGCATAGGAATTGTGGCAGAAATACGCCGAAACCCCCCGCTTTTTACCTGCATTTTCCGGTTTTCCCCAGCCCGATTTTTCGCGCACTAATTCCAGCACGCCCATGTAGCGGCTCGCATCGTAATCGTTGGTTTTGCCTACTGGGTTATCTTTGGCCCGCTGCAATAATTCCAAACGGAACGCAATCGGATCCTTACCCATGTACTCTGAAATCTCATCCAAGAACGACTGTTCCGCCGCGGCGTTAAAATTCGAACGAGGGGCACGGAAAGCGCCAATCGTAATGTTCGATGGAATCACAAAACTCTCCGCTAGGTAATTGTCAATCGCTCCTGCCGGAAAACGATTGGCATGTAAAGGGGATTCAGGAACGCCCCCACCTTTGGCATGAAAAGCAATCAGCTTCTTATTTTCATCGAAAGCCGCGCGGTAGGTCAACTGGTAAGACGGACGATAAATACCCGCACTCACATCATCCTCCCGCGAGTAAATTAATTTAACGGGTGCATTCGCTTGCTTAGAAATCAAGGCCGCCTCGATCATGTAGTGACCATACGCACGACGACCAAAACCGCCGCCCATCCGTACTAATTCAATCGATATATTTTCTTTAGGGATACCTAAACGAGCCACGATCGATGGCATAATCCAATCGGGGATTTGGATAGGCGCAACGAAACGAACTTTGTCGCCCACATAATGCGCAAACGTATTCGTCGGTTCCATGATATTATGAGCTAAAAAAGGTGCGGTATAAGTCCGCTCAATTACGTGTTTCGCCTCCGCAAATGCCTTCTCTGGATCACCATCTTTTCGCTCGATGACACCTGGCTTTTTGCTCATTTCAAGCATTTGGGTGTAATGTTTCGTCGTGCTTTCAAGTCCAGAGGGAACCGTTGTTTCACGGTTATTTACACCCATCTCTTTTCTTTCCGGAGCTACTTCCCAAACGGCTTTGATTTTCTTACGTGCGTTCATCACATCCCAAGTAGACTTGCCCACGACGGCAATTACCTCGTTGAATGAACGCGTATCAAAACCCGCAAACTTATGGTCGTCTTTAAACACTTGGATCGGGAAAATATCCACGATTCCCGGCATCTTCTTCGCTGCGGTTGCATCGAACGATTTCAATCGCATACCAAAAGCCGGTGGACGTTCAGTCATCGCAATTAACATCCCCGCCTCGCGGTAATCCATCCCGAACAAGGGTTTTCCTTGTGCAATCTTGGGTGCAACCACATTTTTTTGAGGTGTTCCAATTAAGCGAAAAGATTGATTTCCTTTCAAGACGATGTCCTTCGGCACCGGTAATTTTGCAGCCGCAGCGGCAAAAGTTCCGTAGGTTTCTGACTTGCCACTGAACGCATGCGTAATCATTCCGTTCGCCGTGGTCAATTCCGAAACAGGTAAATTCCAAGCCTGGCTGGCCGCCGTCAAAATCATCTGACGCGCTGCAGAACCCACCGTCCGCAATTGCTTCCAAGCCATGCGAATACCTTGGCTACCTCCGGTAAACTGACGCGGGAAAGCTTTGGGGTCGTAATTCCCTTGTTCCACCTCCACTTGCTTCCAATCCACATCTAATTCCTCTGCGATTAACATCGGTAATGAGGTCATTACGTTTTGGCCAAACTCTGGATTGGGAGAGAATATTTTGATCGAATTATCCGATGCGATTTTAATGAAACTTGTCACCTCTTGCCATACGGGCTCGATGTTCAATTCGCCTAAGGATTCCACCGGCTTCGCACTTGCGAACCAAGAAATACCTAACATCATGCCTCCCCCGGAGAGCGACGTTACTTTCAAGAACGAGCGTCTGCTATAATTTGAGTCTGTCTTTTTCATCTTATTTCGAAGCGGCTAGTTGAATGGCTTTTTTGATACGCGTATAGGTTCCGCAACGGCAAATGTTGCCGGTCATGAAGTTTTCAATATCTTCTTCGGTGGGATTCGGGTTGTTTTTCAAGAGAGCCGCGGCGCTCATGATTTGGCCAGACTGACAATAACCGCATTGCGCGACGTCCACATCCACCCACGCTTTCTGTACCGGATGATCACCCTTCGCTGATAAGCCTTCGATGGTGGTGATTTCTGTTCCTGCCAAAGCCGAAATAGGCAACTGGCACGACCGAACCGCCTCCCCATTTAAATGCACCGTGCAAGCGCCGCAAGAGCCGACACCGCAACCGTATTTCGTGCCCTCCATTCCTAGGATGTCACGGAGCACCCACAAAAGGGGCATATTTTCGTCCGCCTCTACTTGGTGGACTTTCTTGTTAATCTTAACGGAATATTTCTTGATCATAGTCGAGGTGATTTAGGAGAATCGAAGCAAATATATTCAAATTTAATGTTTTATCTGATGCGTATCACGCACGCTACTAAATGTTAATGCGAGCATCTTCCAATCGTTCCCTTGTTTTTGGTAGACTTCCGTCACCGTAAACTCCGTAACCGCCACTTGTTCCCGCACGATAGCATCTAATGTAATGCGATTCCAAACGATCGCTGTATTCCCTACGATCTCCACCGCGGTATCTTTCACTGTCGCTTTTTTATACCAAATGCGCCCCGTTTTAATGATGTCCAATTCTTCGTCTTTCTTCCACGTTCCGCTCATATGAACGAATTTGGCTTTAGCATCAAATAATTTTTCGAGTTTATCGACGTCCTTGTCCGACATCCATTGCCACTTGTCCATCGACAATTGGATCAATTCTTTTTCTGCAGCGGTCTGTGCAAAGGAAGATGAAATAGAAACGAGCAAGATGCTCAATAAGAATACTAGCTTTTTCATGTGTTTTATTGTTTTAATTTAACTGGTCGAGATAAATGAGAGAATGTTAATTGAGCCATTTTCCATGTATTATTTTCCAATACATATACTTCAGTTACCATAAATGGATTCGTCACAACGTTTCCCCCTACTTGTGCAACTAAATCGATATCGCTTAATAAAATGGCCGTATTGCCATAGAATTTTACATTGGTAGAATACACTTCCGCTTGTTTATACCAAATAAACCCGGCTTTGATGATATCCACTTCACGCGCTTTCCCCCAGGTTCCTCCCATGTGAACAAACTCGCACTTTTCATCAAACAGTGCGGCTAATTTATCGACATCTTTGTTGGCCATCCACTGCCACTTATCTATCGATAATTGCTTGATCGTTTCTTCTGAATTCGTTTGTGCGAAAGCATTGGTGAGTGTCAAGAGCATAAAGCTCAAGAATAATACGATTGATTTCATAGATTTATTGTTTAAGCTACAAATTTCAAACTTAATGCATTGAAAGTAAGTAGATAAATTCAGGGATTTTCTACCATTTTTACGGATTAGGAATGTTCGAAGTTTGCATCTATTTGATAATTGGTAAATTCGTTTTTAAAATTCGTGGCCCATGGAACTGAACTACCCAGTTAACAGCATCGCAAAGTACAATACAGATAACAATCACAAGACTTTACACCCATTGGTGTCTGTTATTGATTACTCCCTAGCGAACATCCGTGATTGGGGCGATGCGGATACCATCCGATTTCAATATGGACTATATAGCGTTATTTTAAAGGATGTCCAATGTGGCGACATTCGGTACGGCAGACATACCTATGATTACCAAGCCGGTACTTTAATCTTTTTTGCTCCAAGCCAGGTGGCGGAAATTCAAAATACAAAGATTCCCTACCAACCGATGGGACATGGATTAATCTTCCATCCTGACTTATTGATAGGGACGAGTTTGGGTCGAAATATGTCCCAGTATAAATTCTTCCATTACGAATCTCACGAAGCATTACACTTATCCGATGATGAGCGCCAAATGATATTGGACTGTTTTGCCAAAATTGAATTCGAACTCAAGCAACCCATCGATAAGCATTCAAAGAAGCTCATCGTCTCAAACATCGAATTATTTTTAGGTTATTGCCAAAGGTTCTACGACCGTCAATTCATCACGCGGGAACATGTGAACAAGGGCATTTTAGAACGCTTTGAAACCTTATTGAACAACTATTTTGAATCCGATCAGGCGCAAGTTTACGGCATTCCATCCGTTAGTTATTTCGCGAATGAGCTGCATTTATCGGCCAATTATTTTGGGGATTTAATCAAAAAAGAAACCGGTTTAACGGCGAAGGATTACATCCAAAACAAGACCATCGACGTGGCGAAAAACCGCGTATTCGAATCGGATAAAACGATCAATGAAATTGCATTTGAAATGGGCTTCAAATACCCACAACATTTCACGCGCTTATTCAAGCAACGTGTGGGACAGACGCCTAATGAGTTTAGGTTGTTGAATTAATTCTTATTTTACTTTGGTGGCACTAAAGTAAAATAACCGATTTTTTATTTTACTTTGCATAAAAGTTAATAATGATCGATTTAGCTCAATATACTTCCGGGAAACTCATAAAACACCCAACGGGCTACACGTATTTTGTGCCCAGTAAAATCAATGAGCAGTGGATTTGGGATAATGCTCAAATCAATGCCCTATTAGAAAAAGCAGCCGCTAAACTGGGGGAGTTAAATTCGTTCTCTAAGCTTGTGCCGAATATCGACTTATTTCTTCAGCTCCATATCACAAAAGAAGCTGTTATTTCCAGCAGAATTGAAGGAACAAAAACACAAATAGATGAAGCTCTTTTAGAGGAAGAAGATATCTCCCCTGAGCGCAGAAATGATTGGCAAGAAGTAACCAATTATGTAAAGGCACTTAACAATGCCATTGTGGATTTAGAGACCTTACCCATTTCCGCACGTTTGATCAGAAAAACGCATGGTATTTTGCTGAACAGCGTGCGTGGAGAACACAAACAACCTGGAGAATTTAGAAAAAGCCAAAATTGGATCGGGGGAAATTCTCTACTAGATGCGATCTTTGTTCCTCCCAATCAAGAATTAATATCCGAATTAATGAGTGATCTTGAGTCGTTTTTACACAACCAAGCTATTCAGATTCCTGCCTTAATTAAAATTGCGATAGCGCATTATCAATTTGAAACGATTCACCCTTTTTTAGACGGAAATGGACGCATAGGACGTTTACTTATTCCGTTGTTTTTAGTAGACCAAAAAATCCTCGAAAAGCCGCTACTTTATATTTCAGCCTTTTTTGAAAAAGATAAAAGTCTGTATTATGATAATTTAACACGCGTAAGAACCAAAAGTGATATGACACAATGGCTAAAATATTTCCTCGTGGGAATATTGGATACGTCTGAAAATGCGATTGAAACCTTGAATCGTGTTTTGTCACTAAAAAGCCGACTAGAAGAAGAAGTGGCTACCACTTTTGGGAAAAGAAGCCAAAAAGCAAACCTGCTTCTCCAATACTTATTTGAAAAACCGATCGTTCACGTTAATCAAGTAAAAGAACTGACCAATTCCTCCTTCAAGGCGGCAAACGACTTAGTTAACACTTTTGTAGAAGCTGGTATTTTGAAAGAAATGACCGGAAAAAACAGAAATAGACTATTTATTTTTGAAAAGTATATTCAGCTATTTTAATTAGATATTTTTGATGTGCTTCGCCGGCACCCCACCCACAATCGTATTACTCGGCACATCTTTCGTCACCACAGCACCCGCAGCTACAATCGAGTTTTCGCCTACCGTAACGCCAGGTAAAATAATGGCGCCTGCTCCCAGCCATACATTTTTTCCAATGTGAATCGATTTCAAATCTAGGCTCTTGCGATTGCTCGGATCCACCGGATGGTTCTCCGTCACTAATTTCACTTGCGGCCCTATCAAGACATCGTCTTCAATCGTGATACCGCCCAAGTCTAAAAACGAACAGCCATGGTTAATGAACACGTTCTTACCTATCGTAGTGTGTTTTCCAAAATTGGTTGAAAAAGGAGCTAAAACGGTTGTGGATGAATCAATGCTTTGGCCTAAAATTTCAGACAAAATCGCGCGAATCTCCTCCACCTTGCCTGAAGCATTCAGCTTAGCAGAAAGCACAATCGTTTGATTCACGATCTCCCAAACCTCCGCCCATTGTGGATCCGTGTGCGGAATGATTCCGCCGGCACGCATGCGTTCGAAAATGTTCATATACTTTTATATAAAATTGGGCCAAAGCTTTTCACAACTTTGACCCAATTACCTTTGCTTTTAAAGAGTCGGTTTATTTCACTACCGTAATCAATCCCGGAATCTCGACCATTTCGTTAGCCTCCGCCGCGTAATCTACGCCATCAAATCCGAAACCAAATAGGTTTAAAAAGTCTGATTTATACCCAGCTAAATCGCCAATGGCAGTCAAGTTTTCTGTCGTAGCTCCTTTCCATAATTCGGCCACTTCTTTTTGAACTTCTGGATTCATTTCCCAATCGTCGATACGGATACGTCCTTTCTCATCTACTGGAATGGTTCCATTTGTATAAAGACGCGCGCTGAATAGGCGTTGGATTTGCTCGATGCAACCTTCGTGTGTTCCTTCTGCCTTCATTATTTTGTACAACAACGAGATGTACAATGGGATCACTGGAATCGCTGAACTTGCCTGCGTTACTAAGGCTTTGTTCACTGAAACGAAAGCTTTGCCTCCTATTTTGGCCAAATCATCCGTGATTTTAAACGCCGTAGCTTCTAAATGGTCTTTCGCCATTCCGATCGTTCCTTTGCGGTAAACCGGCTCCGTTACTTTAGGTCCAATGTAAGAATACGCAACGGTCATTGCGCCATCTGCTAAAACACCCGCGTTCAACAACGCGTCCATCCACATCGCCCAATCTTCGCCACCCATCACTTCAACCGTATTCGCAATATCTTCATCGCTGCAAGGTGTAATCGTCACATCTGAAACAATCCCCGTATGGAAATCTACCGTTTTATCTGTGAATGTATCGCCGATAGGCTTCAAAACCGAACGGTGCAACACGCCTGAAACCGGGTGCTGACGCACGGGTGAGGCTAAGCTATAGATTACTAAATCGATTTGGCCTAAATCAGCCTTGATTAAATCGATCGTTTGCGCTTTCACTTCGTTCGAGAACGCGTCGCCGTTAATGCATTTCGCATAAAGACCCGCTTTACCTGCCGCTGCTTCGAAAGCAAGGCTATTATAATATCCTGGAGAAGCCGTTTTACCTTCTGCAGGTGCTTTTTCAAAGAAAACGCCAATCGTCGCGGCATCCGATCCGAATGCACTCGTAATGCGAGAGGCTAAACCAAAACCCGTCGAGGCTCCGATGACAAGCACTTTTTTAGGGCCATCGATGGCTCCCTTTGACTTCACATAGTCAATTTGATTTAAGACGTTTTTTTCACAACCTTTCGGGTGTGATGTCAAACAGATAAACCCTCTCATTCTAGGTTCAATAATCATAGTGCTTGTATTTTGTTTGTGCAAATATAGTTAAAGCCCTATATTTTACATAATAATGCGAAAAAGGTCTAAGCTTTTGATAGATTTGCAAAAAAATCAACGAATCACTTATGGCTTTCATTACGATTGAATCAACGATAAACGCACCCATCGCCAGCGTTTGGGAAAAGTGGACTTCTCCAGAACACGTCCAACACTGGAACTTTGCCTCTCCAGATTGGCATTGCCCTTCAGCGAAAACAGACCTACAAGTGGGTGGAGAATTTCATTATGAAATGGCAGCAAGAGATGGGTCGATGAGCTTTGATTTTTGGGGAACTTTTAAGGAAATAGAGGAGCAAAAATCACTCGATATTCTGATTGGAGATGGCCGTAAAATGAAAGTTACTTTCACATCCACCGAAATGGGCACGAAAGTAACTGAACAATTTGAGCCGGAAAATCAAAACCCGGAGGACATGCAACAAGCCGGCTGGCAGATGATTTTGGATAACTTTAAAAGCTACGCAGAAAACACTATTTAGCAGGTTTCAAAATCAAACTTACTCGCTCCAAACAATCATCCAAATGGTAGCGCACTTCTTTATCAGCAAACTTTGCCTTAGAAGCCGTTAAACTTGCTTGAAGCGCCTTCAACTCGCCACGCACAATCGAGCGCACATCGGATTGGGCTACGGGATAGCTTTCACGCGACATTAAAACAACAGGCGCCTGATCCGTCATTAATGCTTTCAAGCGTTCGATATAAGCCTTCTGCAAATTACGGCGGTAACGATCGATGTTTTTTCCTGAAGCTAATTCGCTCCAAATGCCTCCGCGTACATCTTGAAAAAGATCAATGGTCTTGTAATGATTCGGGTTAGTCAAGCCACTGTTATCCAAGCGCGCAAAAGTTTCTACACTTAACATGCGGTTCAACGGACTAACTTGAAGGCTACGAATACGATCCGTATAACCCGCCATATGATGCGTCACCACCTCTTTGTTGATTAACCAATCTACGTTTGTAAATACATTTGAAATGATCCAGTTGACAGCGGCTTGTTGGCTCGCTTTCGGTACAGGATTATAGGTAGAAATATGTTGATTTGGTTTGGCATATTGCTCATATACTCCACCCACCATCGTAGTCACGTGGCCCACATAACGTGACCAAGAACCCAATAGCTCATCATTTAATTCAATTAAGTCCTCGTAATCATTCGTCTTTTTGCTGGTCCATTCCGCTAAATGCTGCGCCACATATTTCAAGTTCTTCACCCCATAGGTACTGGCACGAATGGGATCATTTCCGATATCTTCCGTTTGAGAACTTGGATCAAAAGTCGTTCCCTGATTGCCAAAACGGAATCTTGCATCCCCTGCTTTGGCCTCAATCCACTTGTCTAACGTAGGCACTTCGTCTTCAGGACGAGCTGCGTCTGGGATCAAACGATAGCCCCAATTCACAGCATAGCTGTCATAAGGCCCCATTTGACGAATGTAGCGAACCCCCTGGTCACCCGGCTGCGCGATGTAATTAAAACGCGCATAGTCCATGATGCTGGCAGAGATTCCCTCCTTATTCGTGAAGTCTGCCTTGCGGTAATTCTCCACCTCATACGAGCTGCTAGCTCCCATATTGTGCGGAAAACCTAAAGCATGACCCACCTCGTGCGAAATCACCATTTCCATCATCTCGCCAATGTCCTCCTCGCGGGTATCGAGCGTACGAGCGTTCGGATTTGAGGCCCCCGTTTCTAACAGAAAACGATTCCGGTACGAACGTAAATGGTTATGGTACCAAATAATGTCACTCTCAATAATCTCCCCCGAACGCGGATCGCTCACGCTAGGACCCATCGCGTTACGCGTCGTGCTTGCCACATAACGAATCACCGAATAGCGAATGTCTTCTGGTGAAAAATCAGGATCTTCTTCCTTAGTAGGTGCTTCCTTGCAAATAATCGCATTTTTAAAACCTGCCGCTTCAAAAGCCTTCTGCCAATTCTCTACGCCCTTCTTCATGTGCTTCCGCAATTTCACCGGCGTAGCAGGATCTAAATAATAGACGATTGGTTTGATCGGTTCTACTAACTCCCCACGCTTGTATGCGGCCATGTCTTTTGGCTCTAAGCGCCAGCGCTGGATATACGTTTTCTGATCGGATTTCAATTCTTCACTCGAGTAATCATACTGTCTTTGCGTGAAATAACCCACACGCTGATCGAATAAACGCGGTTTCATCGGTTTCTCTGGCAATAAAATCATCGATTGATTCATCTGCATGCTGATCGTTTCCGTATAGGCTGTGGCCGATGGCTTAGTGGCATTGTAGGTAAAATCTTGCAACACCTCGATGTTCAACGGAAATGATTTGATGGAACGAATGAAACTCCGAGAAGCATCTAAATTTCTGACTTTATGCGTCTCCCGCAAAGATGCATCTAAGCCGCTCATGGCTGGAATGTCACTGCTATAAAACTTCGTTACATCGATCACGACATTAGAAGAGTCTTTGCTATATGTTTCAATATCGAACATATACAAAGTGGGCTCGTAATTATTTGCCTTGACCGATAAGCTGATAGGTAAAGAATCTGCCGCTACAGCTGCGTAAGATTTGATTTTAATTAAGATCTTTTCTTGGAATTTTTCCCAAACAATCAATTGCTCGTGAGAAGACGTACCCGCATTCACGTAGCCTCCGCCTAAACCGTTGGGGATTTTGGCGATTTGGCTGACTAATAACATGTCTTTGCCTAAGTGTTTCTTGGGGATTTCGAAATAGAATTTATCGCCTATTTGGTGAGTAGTAAATAAACCTTTTTTGGATTTCGCCTCCTTGGTAATGACTTGATCGTAGGATTTCGCCTTAGAAGCAGGCTTTTTCGAAGCAGTGGAATCAGCCGGTTTAGGCTGCACGGCTGCAGGTGTTTTAGCGTTTTGAGCGTGGCTTAAAAAAGTAGCGGCTAAAAGGCCGCAGCTGAGTAGAAGTGCTTTTTTCATTCGTTATTTGAATTTGGTCCAAATTAATGAATTAATTTTTTAATCTACGAACACCTTGTAGGCTACCCATAAAAAAAGCCCTCAGCAGAGGGCTTTACTTAGTTAATTTCCACATCAAACAACAGATCGATATCGGTACTTCCCCCCGCTTCTTGACCCGTCTTTACCTTTACCCCGTTTAATTCTGGCTGGTGCTTTAATAATAGATTTAATTTACCCGTTCCGGCACTCGCAGAAGTTACAACAGAAGAGGATAATCCCACCGGAAGCCCATTGTTATCCTTATCCAAAATGGTCGTTGTAAACAAAGAGGCTGGCGTTGTTTTGAATACAAAAAGATGCACATCTGATTCCTCTTCGATCTCCTCTGAAATATCCTCCGCAGGGGACTTCGTATCGTCATAAACCCCCACTGACAACGTATAAGTCGCCCCTTTTTTCAACACGATTTTATCGAACTTTTCTGGCGCTGTATTGGGATCGCCATCTTTGTCCTGAAAAGTATAGGTGAGGGATGCTTTTGAAGTGACATCCGTAAAGGTTAGCTGAACGCGAGTAACTAATTCATTATCATCTGTAGGCTCTAATTCGTCTTTTTTACAAGAGGTAAAAAGTAGCACTGCGCATAAAATAGGTAGGTATTTTTTCATGTGCCAAAGTTCCGCACAGAATCATTAACCTCCATCCATTTTTGTCGATACAATCCACCCATTTTGTCTACGAAATTATCGAGGTCTGTAGATCGCTCCGGTAGCAAAGTCAATAATCGCACCTGGCCAAAACAAGATAACATCCGCAATCAAGGCCGCACCTCTAATTTCTCTGGCAGGTTTCCCGGGAGCAGGTTTAGTTCGTTGGTATTCTGTCACTCTTCCTCCAAGTACAGTAGCACAAGAACTCATGGATGCTAAAAGAGCTAGAGCAACAAACGATTTAAATAGGGACTTTTTCATAAGGCTATTCTTTTTTATCTAGACCAAAGATAAAAATAATTACGCCTTGACAGTCAAAGTAGATCCAGTAATTTCAATGGTTAATTTCGTCAATCCTTTCGTAGCCGGACCTTGCACTAATGCCCCATTTCCACTGAAGGAAGAACCGTGAGCGGCGCAGAAAAAGGAGGAGGTAGAATTATTATATTCCACCGTTGCCCCAGCATGAGGACATACTGAAGAGAATGCTAAAAAACTAGTTATAGCGTTTCCGGACGCGGTGCGGATGACGATGGTAGAGCTTTTGGCAACAAAATCATTGATATTTTTTAACTCTGAATCTAAATTAACCGTGGTTCCCGCTGTATTTCCCGTGGGATTAGAACCCGTTGCGGGAGTCACCGACTCCTCTTTAGAACAGGCGGCGGCCATACAAGCAACACAAGTTGCGGCTAAACCTCCCGATAATTTGTGTAAGAACTCTTCGCGATTCATGTTCATCTAAGTAGCTATTTATCAAGCTATAAACCAGATAAACTTAGTTTTGTTTCGTGAATAATTTCTGAGTGTAATCAAGCAAACTGGAGTCTCCCGCTTCCCCATGACCGGGAACCACTCGTTTCACACGCGGAAATTCCTTTTTAACTTTTTTCACGGTGGCGGACCATTCGTCCACATTTGCATCTCCTAGATAACCTTTAGACGCGTCTAATTCTTTTATTAAACAGCCCCCAAACAGTACATCTTCACTTGGAAAATAGCCCACCACATTATCCCGCGTATGGCCTTGGCCTAGAAATTTAATTACTACTTTTTCGCGTCCTATTTCTAGTGTTAAAGAATCGCGAAAGCCGTTTTTAGGCACTTCTGATCCACTATTTTTAGCTAATTCAAGAGTTAGTTCGTTCGCAACGGAGGGTATCCCAGCCTCATGAAAAGCCCTTAGACCACCTAAACAATCATTGTGAAAGTGAGTGGGAATTACGGTCATGATTTTACAGTGTAACGAATCTTGAACTAAACGAATCAATTCTTTTGCACTTTGATCATCCGTGGGCGTATCAAAAATGAGCGCCTGCTTACCATTTCGAACCACTAAACCATTGCAGGGAACATGTCCAAAATCGTCCGTTTGCAAATAAGAGGTATGAATAAAGGTGTTTTCAGACAGCTGTTTTAATAACACCTGTTGAGCGTTAACAAACGGCATGTAGGCAAACAATAGAAATAGTATTCGTTTCATCCGGCTTTTTTATAAGAATCCCAAAATTACCTCTTTCAACATAATACAATCGAATCAGCCCCTTAAAAATCTTATTTAAAATAATTCTAAATAGTGTTGCGCGAGTCGCGATCGCTTCCTACATTTGTACTCTATTTAAAATTAGTCTAAATAAAGTTTAAATGAAAAAAGTACTATTCGCCTTCGTATTACTAGTTAATTTCTCATCACTTGCGCAATTAGGCTCAATCTCAGGCCTAATTACGACTGAATTAAACGAGCCTCTTCCAGGTGCATCAATTACCCTTGCCGGAACTGTTCGTGGGGTACAAACGAATGCGAAGGGTACTTATATCCTCAAAGGCTTAAAACCTGGGCAATACACCATTCAAGTGAGTTTTGTGGGCTTTAGAACCAGCAAACGAGAAGTCAACATCAAAGAAGGAAAGCAACAGGAAGTAAACTTTACCCTAAGCGATGTAACAGAGCTACAAGGCGTTTCTGTCACGGCTCAATCGGGAGTAAAAGGCAATTCCTTTTTACCTCAAGTCAACGAATACACGATTACAGCAGGTAAAAAAAATGAGGTGATCTTGCTAGATAACCTACAAGCGAATTTAGCCATGAATAATTCCCGCCAAATCTTCTCTAGAACACCCGGAATTTCGGTCTGGGAAAGTGATGGTTCCGGAATTCAATTAGGCGTGGCCTCGCGCGGACTTTCCCCTAATCGTTCTTGGGAATTCAATGTACGGATGGATGGATACGATATCACTCCAGACCCGATGGGTTATCCAGAAGCTTATTATACGCCGCCCATGGAGGTAGTCGATCGCATTGAAATTATTCGAGGGGCGAGTTCACTACAGTATGGCCCACAGTTTGGAGGGTTAATGAACTTTGTGCTTCGCAAGCCTGATCTATCTACAAAGCTGGTTGTGGAAAGCCAAAACACCACCGGAAACAATGGCCTCTTCAGCTCCTTTAATTACGTGGGGGGAACCGCAGGTCGCTTAAGCTACACGACTTACTATCAAAAGCGTCTAGGAAATGGATGGCGACAAAACTCCTATTTTAACACGGACCATTCTCATGGGGAAGTGTCTTATGCGCTTTCCAACAAACTTAAAGTAGGTGCTCAACTAACTTATATGTATACGCAAAGTCAACAAGCAGGGGGGTTAACCGATACAGAATTTGCCCAAAATGCCCAGCAAAGCAAGCGCGCCAGAAATTGGTTTAGCAACCCTTGGTTCATTTACGCGTTGACCGCGGACTATGTCATTTCTGCGGATTCGAAACTGAGTTTAAAGTATTTTGGGACTACAGCAGAGCGTAATTCCATCGGTTTCACCAAGGCGATTACAGAAGTAGATCCCATGGGAAACAGGCAAGTAGACCGTGACTTTTACCAAACCAATGGGCTAGAATTACGTTATTTAGTAGATTACAAGCTAGGGTCATGGAAGAATACGGTAGCTTCTGGTCTTCGGTATTTCTCTGGAGAAATCAAACGCAAGCAACTAGGCGTGGGAAGCAATGGTAACGGTATGGACTTTGACATTCAGGGCTTGTATACCCGCGATTTAATTTTCCATAACACAAATTACGCGGCTTTTGCGGAGACTATTCTAAGACCATCAGAACGTTTACTAATGACAATAGGCGCCCGTTTAGAACAAATCGAAACGCACATGATGGGTCAATCTGGACTTAGTTCATCTGGCACTCCACTCGCAGCCACACCAAGCACCCGTGAACGATCATTCGTGTTACTAGGTGCAGGAGCGGAATACCAGGTAAGCTCGGGAACAAAACTCTACACGAACATTGCTCAAGCTTATCGCCCAGTTTTGGCTTCTGACCTGTTACCTCCTGCTACAACGGACGTCATTGACCCGAATTTATCGGATGCCAAAGGCTTCAACTTTGACCTGGGATACCGAGGCGAACTGGGTAATTATTTGACATTCGATGTAGACTATTTCCACCTCGATTACGATAACCGCGTGGGTACTATCTCGCGCACAAATAGCGATGGTAAAATCTACCAGTTCCGTACTAATCTAGGTCATTCTGTTTCCAAAGGCGCTGAGGCCTACATTGAATTTAGCCCTACCACCGCCTGGTTGAAAGCCTCAAAAATGGGTAATGTCTCGGTTTTTGCCTCCATCGCTGCCATTCAAGCACACTACCTCGATTTCAAAACAACATCTGTGGTAAGCGGCAAAATCGTGGAAAGCAATTTAGCCGGCAAAAGCGTCGAAAATGCTCCTGAAAAAATCAACCGTTACGGAATTACGTATTCGAAAAAAGGCCTTTCATTAAGTTGGCAGATCAGTGACATTGGTCAAGCTTTTGCAGATGCCAGCAATACCATGGCAGCTAATGCGGCAGCAACGACAGGTTTAATTCCTGCTTATCAGGTACAAGATGTTTCTGGCTCTTACAAGTTTAAAAAATACGCCACTTTGAAGTTTGGAGTGAACAATCTAGGTGATTCGCGCTATTTTACTCGAAGATCTGGTGGTTATCCGGGCCCAGGCATTTTACCTGCGGATGGCCGGACTTGGTATGTGGGATTGAATGTGAAGTTTGTGAATTAACTTAAGATTCGGCGGTGGTAATTAATTTGGCCTAAATGATAGGCTAGATGCGTCTCTAAATGGATGAAAATATACGAGACCGTTTTCTCCTCATCGAATATTTTAATAGGGTAGATTTCCCCCAATTTTTCAGCCGGAAAATCACGAAGGACTTGTAAAACAATCGGATGAATTTCATCCAACATGGCAAGTAATTTTGCTCGGGAAATTCCGCTCGCAGAAAACTCAAGCGGGCGATCACGAACATATCCCGTATTCGCATAAACTGCCCCGAAAAAAGTGTTCAAATTACCCATCAAATGCAAAAATACATTTCCTCCAGGGTTATTAATCCCCTCCGCTTTTTTCCAAACCGAAGCATCATCAGGGTAAGATTCGATTTCATTGCGAAGCGCCTTCAAGTCGCGATCGTAAAGGGCAATTAGTTCTTTTAATAAGCTCATTTTTTTAATAATTTAACAGAACAAAAAAGCTTCTTGTAAAACGGATTAGAAAAAATTAGTGTGCAATAACGAATTCTATAATCTCCTTTGCCACCTCTACTTTAGATTGTAACTCTACTTTTTTCTTTTCTCCTGAAGCAGAAAAAATCGTCACTTGATTCGTGTCTAAACCAAAACCTGCTCCCGCTTCTTTCAGCGAATTTAACACGATAAAATCGGTGTTTTTTTGTTGCATTTTTTTCAATGCATTCGCTTCTTCATTTTCGGTTTCCAGCGCAAATCCTACTAGGGTTTGATGTGCTTTTTTCACCGCACCTAATGCCGATAAAATATCTGTCGTTTTCTCTAAAACAAGCGTAGACATTGCTTCTGACTTCTTTATCTTTTCTTTAGCAGGTGAGGCAGGACGGTAGTCGGCAACTGCAGCTGCCATGAAAATAATATCAGAGGAAGCCGCTTGAACTAAACAGGCTAATTCCATTTCAGCGGCAGACCTAACATTCACTACGTTAATTCCCTGAATGTGGGTAGAGACTTGTAAAGGCCCGGCTATTAAGGTTACTTCTGCCCCTTGTAAGTAGCATTCTTCTGCGAGACAAATCCCCATTTTCCCGGTTGAAAAATTAGAAATATAGCGTACTGGATCTAGTAATTCTTGGGTAGGACCCGCCGTAATCAGGACGTGTTTGCCAGACAGAATCGTATCCCGAAACGTGGTCTGAATTAAATACTGAACGATTTCCTCCGGCTCCATCATACGACCTTGACCTACTAATCCACTCGCTAATTCACCTGAATTAACTGCTAAAACCGTATTTCCATAGGAGCGAAGTAGCTCTAATGATCGCTGCGTCGCGGGATGTAAAAACATATCTTCATCCATGGCTGGGGCCACTATTACAGGACATCTAGCAGATAAGTAAGTAGCCAAAACGATATTATCACACAGCCCATTCGCCATCTTACTTAAGGTATTACAAGTAGCCGGCGCAACAATAAAAACATCTCCCCATAACCCTAGCTCCACGTGATTATTCCACACATTTCCTTCGTGAAACTCAATCCACACTGGGTGATGGGAAAAAGTAGAAAGCACTAAAGGGGAAACAAACTCTTTAGCGTCCTTCGTCATCACAATCCGTACCTCAGCCCCCGCTTTCGTTAATAAGCGGACTAATTGTATCGATTTATAGGCGGCAATACTGGCCGTAATTCCCAGTATTATTTTTTTCCCTTGGAGAGTCATTTTAGAAAAGTTTGGCCAAAAATATGGTAATTTCGCCCATTAACATAATGAATTGAAACAATTTCAAAAAACGAGCGAGCTTCAAAGTTACCTACATTCCACCGGGAAATCGATTGGATTTGTACCCACGATGGGAGCACTGCATGAAGGACATTTGGCCTTAATGGAGGCATCGAAAAAAGCTTGTGAACTAAGCGTTTGCAGCATTTTCGTCAATCCTACCCAGTTTAACGATCCCAGTGATTTCGATAAATACCCGGTAACGCTCGAAGCAGATCTAGAAAAATTACGAAATGCAGGCTGCGATGCGGTTTTTTATCCCAGCGTTTCCGAAATGTATCCAAACGGAACTGCGGATTTAAAATCATATAATTTAGGCTTTCCAGAGACTATATTAGAGGGGAAATATAGACCTGGGCATTTTCAAGGGGTATGTGTCGTCGTGGATTTATTACTGCAAGCGGTGCAGCCTACAAAGCTCTTTATGGGTGAAAAGGATTACCAGCAAATTGCCGTAGTACAAAAGATGTTAGAACTAACGAATTCATCCGTTGAATTAGTGAAATGTCCTACCGTTCGATCAGCAGAAGGTTTAGCACTAAGCAGCCGAAATGCCCGATTATCTGAGGAACAAAAAATACAGGCTTTGGCCATTTACAAAGGATTCAACCTTTCCTCCGAGTTTGCATTCAAACAATCCCTTCTGGAAAACGGTTTTGAATCCATCGATTACGTGGCTTGCGTGGACCCTACTACCTTACTAGAAAAGCCTTACGGCGAAAAACCCTGTCTTATTTTAGTCGCTGCCTTCATTGGCGGCGTCCGCCTAATAGATAATAAAACATTTTCATGAGCTACTTAAAAGAAGTAAAAAGAATCACCACGACTGGCCTTCAATCCATGAAAGTTCGGGGGGAAAAAATTGCGATGTTAACTTGCTATGATTATACCATGGCGACGCTTTTAGACGCTGCAGGAACAGACGTGCTTTTAGTGGGAGACAGCGCCAGTAATGTAATGGCGGGTCACGAAACAACCTTGCCTATTACGCTAGACCAAATGATTTACCACGCCCAATGCGTCAGCAGAGGAGCAAAAAGAGCGATGGTTTTAGTGGATATGCCTTTTGGTTCTTATCAATCTGACAGTGCTATCGCACTTGCGTCTGCTGTTCGAATTATGAAAGAAACGGGAGCGCACGCGGTGAAATTAGAGGGAGGAGAAGAGGTGTTAGAATCAATTCTGAAAATCACAAAAGCTGGTATTCCCGTTATGGGTCACTTGGGCTTAACTCCCCAAAGTATCCACCAATTTGGATCGTATGGTCTTCAAGGGAAAGGCGAAGAAGCCGCGGAAAAATTGATAAAAGAAGCGCTTATGTTACAAGAAGCTGGTTGCTTTGGGTTAGTAGTAGAAAAAATTCCTGCTGCTTTAGCAGCAAAGGTGAGCGCTGCCTTACAAATTCCCACCATCGGAATTGGAGCAGGGGTGAATTGCGATGGACAGGTTTTAGTGATGCAAGATATGCTAGGAATGAATAACGAATTCAAGCCTAAATTTTTACGTAAATATGCGGATTTAGCCGAAGAAATTACGCGTGCAACAAGCGCCTATGTGCAAGACGTGAAGCAAGCGCAATTTCCTTCAGCAGAAGAATCGTATTAAGCAAGATGGTTTTTCTCGTTTGGAAAAATGACCGTAGGATGCCAAGTTTTAGCCTCCTCAAAGTCCATTAACGCATACGAAATAATGATAACTATGTCGCCTACGACGCCTTTTCTAGCCGCGGGACCATTTAAGCAAATAACGCCAGAGCCTCTTTTGCCTTTGATTAAATAGGTTTCGATGCGTTCGCCATTATTGACATTGACTACTTGGATTTTTTCGTGCTCGATCATATTCGCCGCATCCATTAAATCTTCGTCCATGGTTAAACTGCCTACATAATCTACGTTTGCTTCGGTAATCGTAGCGCGGTGAACTTTGGATTTTAAAATTTGAATCTGGTACATGGTTTTGCGGATTGATTTATTTTCCCCAAAATTACCAAATTATTAACAACCTCGTATGATACTCTGCTTTGACTTTGGAAATACACGCCTAAAATATGCGTTTTTTGATGGCTCTCAGCTGCGCGAAACGGGGTTTGTCGCGGATGTGTCACTGGCAAGTATCGCTGAACTTACGTCTACTCATACCATCAGCTTCATCGCGATTTGTAGTGTGATTGAAATCCCTGATGCGATAATTGATTTTTTGAAGGCAAATTTTCAAGTTCGTTTGATTGCCAAAGAAGACGCGACAGTCCGTTTCTCAGCATATGACGCTTCTACTCTAGGCCTTGATCGCCTCATTTTAGCCGAAGCTTGTCTCGCTGAATTTCCAAGTCAAAATTCTCTTTGTATTTGTTTAGGAACCTGCATCACCTACAATTTAATTTCTTCTGAAGGCGAATTTATAGGGGGCGCGATCAGTCCTGGCTTACAGATGCGCGCTAAAGCAATGGCTGAATTCACAGACAAATTACCGCATGTATCGCTTAAGCCTGATTTTACACCTTGGGGAACAGACACTGATTCTAATCTAAATGCAGGGGTAATGGCGGGTACATTTTTCGAGATTGATGGATTTATAAAAGAGGCTGAATCCCGTTTCACTAATCTTAACGTGATCTTAACGGGGGGAGACGCTGGGTATTTTGCGGAACGCTACACGGTCAACGAGCATCTTGTTTGGAAGGGATTACTTGTCCTAGTAAAATAAAAAGAGCCCCGCAATTGCGAGGCTCTTTCTATGCTAAAAATCAAAAATTACTTGAATCCAATTTTCTCTAAACCCTTGTGGCTGATTACGATCGCCTCTAAAGCTGTTTCGTTAAAACAAGCATCTTGCTCTACGAAATAGTATTGCATTCCCGCTAATTTCTTGTTGTCTAGAATACGTTTGAAATCAATCTTCCCATTTCCTACTGGAGCGAAACGACCTTGATCATCCATATCTTTTACGTGCCAAATTTTGAAACGACCTGGATAGCGTTTGAAATAATCCACCGGATCTGCCCCCGCTTTCGTTACCCAGTATAAATCCATTTGGAAGTTAACGTTCTTCGGATTGCAATGCTCTAATAAATACTCGATTGGAACAATTCCGTCCGCATCTTTTTGGAATTCAAAATCATGGTTGTGGTATAATAATTGCAAACCGCCTGCCGTACATTTCTCGCCTAATTTGTCTAAGATTTCTGCCAAATTCTTAGCGCCACCTTTCATCGCTAGTTTCTTGTTTACTGCGTCATACATAAACAAGCCCATTGGGGGAACTGGTACAACAAAGTACTTGAAACCTGCCGCTTTTAAATCAGCGATTTGTTGATCAATATTTTCAAACGTTACTGTTCCTTGGTGTGCCGAAATCGGCGTTAATTTCATCTCATCTAGAAGCGATTTGAAATCCGCTGGAGACAAATTATAGAATTTACCATTGTTGTAACCCGCAGATTCTACGTTTACATAACCTGCTTGTGCTACTTTTTCTAAGGTTGCGCGTGCATCTTTCATCGCATCACGAACCGTGTACAAGGCTAAACCGCCAAAACGCTTGTCAGATTGCACCTCTTTATCAGATGCTTTGAACGAGAATAGGGACATGGCCGTTAAGGCTAATACCGCTACAATTGATTTCATTTTCATAGTTAACGTAGGATTAAATCATTAAAGACACAATTTAATGTATTTTTTTGATAAAATAGAACCCGGATTCGATTTAACTGAAATTCGCTAAAATCCGACCCCGGTCTTCATTCTCTTTATTGTTCTTGTGATATAACTCCACAAAGACAATTTTGTCCTCCTCGGGGAAATGAGCATAAATCAACCGAAGTCCTGAATTAACCCCTCTACCTTTTAACGATTTACAGGCTATTTTTTTTACCTTAATAATACAAGTTGTAAGACCTAAATCTGAAATTTCGAAACTAAAAGGTGGGCGCTGATTAGGCAATACTCCTAAAACAAGCTTAAGTACTTCCAAATCCTCTAAAAGGGATCGGTATTTCTTTTGTAAGAATTTTAGCTCCTTCTGGAATTCATCTAATTCTAAAAAAATCATGGTGCTTCTGCCTCCTCCCCATAATTTCTAACAGAAAAGGGAGCTTCCCGATAAAAAGCTAATTCATAATTAATTATATCTCCATCTTTCGACGCTAACCAAGGCATATCCTTGTGAGAGTACTCGCTTATAGCGGAAGCAGACCAGTCACTCATTTGCTCGATTACGCGATCCATAACTTCAGCTTCACTTGCTTTCAATACTTTTAAGTCAGCTTTTACTAAGGGCAAATAACGGGTTTGCGGAAAGCCTCGATAAACTGATTTAACGCGCTGTAGCTGTTTTTTTTCAATCATCTGCTGAATAAGGTTATCAAGTTTTTGAGGGACAGGGCCAAAAGGTAATTTACGGTATTGTGCTCCTGTTAAGTGCTCCTCATACAATTCGTAATAATTGAAATCCGAAAAATAAAGTAGTTTATACAGGACTGTTTCTCCTACATTGGGCTTTCCAGCGCAACGCTCTAATAAATAGAGTAACACATTTATAAATTTTTCTACGTGAAGTTTGGGTACGGAAATGCGTTCTTTTTTTTCCAAAAGCGCATTTTCTTCTTCCACAAAATCAGGATTCAAATCAAAATCAGGGGACAAAAATTCATCCAATGAAAAGCCAAGTTGAAGCGAAAGTTTATGCAATTCTAATACATCAACGCCCCTATTCCCTAATTCAATTTGAGTCAATGAGGATCTAGAAATATGTACTTTCTTGGCTAAATCATCCTGAGACAAGCCTTTCCGCTTCCGAAGCTCTGTTACTCTATAACCGATATCTTTTTTAGTGAGTTTGTCAGGCATTTCGCTATTGTTTAGCACTATGATGAATCAAAGGTAAACAATTGTTTGATAATAAAACTATCAACTGTTTGATAATCAAACTTTCTCGATAAAATAAGAAACCAAATTCGCCCATTCTTCCTCCAGCGAATAAGTAGGCCGCGTTTTTTTCGCTCGAGCATACCAATAATCTGCATTCCAAATGTCCCCCTCCTTACGGTGTAAATAGGCATGAACCCAAGCAGAATCACGGTCACCGAGCTGATCGATGAGGACATGAGCTTGATCCCAATCGCCTTTGGCATCGTACCAAAGACTTTTTAAGACTATAGATAGTTGCGGATCTGGTGTTGGTTGCGACAAAGATTCTTTGAATGATTTCATCAGAAATTTTCTTTCTTAGCTTGGCAAACGACGTCCGTATCGATCAGTTCTAGTGACAAAACCATGTCCTTTACCGCGTCTTTGTATTTCTTAAAATGGGGCGTTAAAATGTGAGACTGATAGGCTTCTACACTCGCATAAACTTCGAAAATAATGATGCTCGTCGCATCTTTTTTATCCGCCACCGCTGTGTACGATAAAACACCTGGTTCTACTTTTATCGCGGTATTCATCTGCTCATTTAAAAGTGATTTATAGACGTCGAGTTGCTTCGCATCGACTTTGATTTTCGCAATGCGGTGCATGCGATTGGAGTCTTGGGCATAGATTTGGCTAGCCATTAGCAGAAATAGAACGAAGAAAATTTGTTTCATTTTAGGT
>JACCDZ011877108.1_pt1 | contig 29173 bp, 24 predicted proteins | sample 7449551 | NCBI WGS metagenome assembly JACCDZ01 (sample SAMN15323452, study PRJNA562643) | freshwater metagenome | isolation source: river surface water | place: USA:Blue River Watershed | collected 2017-08-18 | reverse complement strand
TCGCCAGCTTCAAAAAGGACTTGCCGTCGTCTTCGACGGCGAACTTGAAGGGCATGCGGTCGAATTCCGGCCAGGCGTAGAGGGCGTCGGCAAACGCCGTCCAGTGGGGCTCGGGCACGCTGATCTGGGCGTTGACGCCCTCGCGGGCCACGTACACCCGGCCCAAGACGCCCAGCGCGTCCCACTCGGCGAAGAGCCGGTCGCGCACGGCCTTGGGGTCTTCGAGGCGCACGTAGCGGTAAAACGAAACCGTGCGCCGCGCAAAAGGCTCGGCCGCCAGACGGCGCTCCAGAGTGGCGCGGTCGTACAGGTTGCGGAGCACCGGTTTGCGGCGCTTTTTGGGCGAATCGGATTGCGGTTCGTGCAAAAGGTCCATGCTGCAAAGTTCGGCAATCTTGCTGAGTGCGAAACATGACATTCGTCAGCCCCCATCGCGCCCGTTCGGCACCTAACTTTGGTCCAATGAATAAGGTATTGGTACTTGGAGCCGGCGGCCAAATTGGCACCGAACTCGTGGCCGCGCTGCGCCTGGAACGCGGAGCCGACCAGGTATGGGCCGCAGATTTGCGGGCAGAAGCCCTCACAGCGCCCTGCGTGGCCCTCGACGCCACCGACGCGACGGCAGTGCGCGCCCTCGTGAAACGCGAAGGCATTCGCGAGGTGTACCAGCTGGTCGCCATGCTCAGCGCCACGGGCGAAAAAATGCCCGAGAAGGCCTGGGCGCTCAACATGGACACGCTGTTCATCGTGCTCGACATGGCCAAGGAAGGCTTGCTGGACCGCGTCTTTTGGCCCTCCTCCATTGCCGCCTTCGGTCCCAACACCCCCCGCGTCGGCACGCCGCAGTACACGGTGATGGACCCCACCACGGTGTACGGCGTCAGCAAACTGTCGGGCGAACTTTGGTGCCAGTACTACCGCCAAAAGTTCGGGGTAGACGTGCGTTCGCTGCGCTACCCGGGCCTGATTTCGTGGAAGACGCCCCCGGGCGGCGGCACCACCGACTACGCCATTGACATTTTTCATTCCGCGCGCCGCGAAGGCCGGTACACCAGCTTTTTGGGCGAGGCCACCCGCCTCCCGATGATGCACATGGACGACGCGATCAGGGCCACCCTGCAGCTCATGGCCGCGCCCCAATCGGCGCTGAGCGTGCACACGAGCTACAACGTGGCAGCGGTCGACTTCACGCCAGCGGAACTGGGCGCCGCCATCGCCCAGCGCATGCCGGGATTTGCGATGGACTACGCCCCGGACTTTCGCCAGGCCATTGCCGACAGCTGGCCGCAGCGCATCGACGACGCCGAGGCGCGCCGCGACTGGGGCTGGAGTCCGCGCTACGACCTCGACGCGCTCGTGGACGACATGCTGGCTCACATCTAAACCCCCGTGGACGCCACCTGGGAATTTGCGACGGCGATTTCGGTCAGTGAAGTACTGGGCGGAATGCGCTACGCCGCGGTCCCCGCCGAGGTTGCGGCCCCGATTCGGGAAGCCAAGATCAAGCGCTTGATTGCGCAGCTCAACGACGGCGAGGAGTGGTCTTGCGCACTGGGTACCGCCGGGGCGGGGGAATTCATGATCATGGTTTCGAAGGCGCGGCTCGACGCCCACGGCCTTCGGGTGGGGAGCATGGCCCAAATGACCTTGCGGCCCGACACCAGCCGTTACGGAATGCCCGTTCCCGCCAGCCTTGCCGAAGTATTTGAATTTGATCCCGACGTCGAGCGGGCGTTTCAGCGCCTGCTCCCGGGGCGGCAGCGCAACCACTTGCACCACATTGGTTCCGCCAAAACCGAGGAGACCGCCGCCAAGCGCATCGCGGCCCTGCTGCGCGAACTGGGGCAGTAAGCGCTTACTCGACCAGTGGATAGCGCCCCACGGGGTGCACGAGGCGCCGGCTGAATACGAGGTTGTCTATTTTGCCGTTCCGGTCAAAGAAGTAGAGCCGGCAAAACGAGTACACGCGGACCTGACGGGTGGCCTTGTCTTCCCACTCTTCGTAGGTGACCACGGCGGCCATTTCGCGGTCGAACCGAAGCATGTTCCAGGGGATCACCGAGGTGTAGCGCAGCACGTGGTGCACGTGGTCCTTGGGCCGGTGGTCCAGCAGGTCGAGGACGGTGGCGCGGTCGTAGTAGCCAAACTTCCCCTGTCCGTCGTGGTATTCCACGGTGTCGGCCAAGAGCTGCTGCTGGATGCGCAGGTTATTACGGTAAATCGCCGTGGTGAAGTCCATGGCTTTGAGGGCGGCCGAGTCGCTTCCGAGTCGGGTGGCGGAGTAGAACGAAAAATTATTGGGTGTGCGGCTGGGCTCGAGCGGGCGTACCGTTTCAATCGGCCACGGCGTGCGCCACATCACCACCCCGGTCACGCGGCGCTGGGCGTTCCATGCAACGGCAAAAACCAAGTACTGGTCGCCCCAGAGGTCGGTTTGCCAGCGGCCGAACACGTAGGAGATGTAGGATTGACTCCCTTGGTTGAAGATTCCGCGCACATTAAATGCCTGGTAGGCCACGCGGCCCAAATCGCGGCGCCAGGCCTCGAGCTGCGCCATGCCCTCGAGCTGCGACATGTAGGGCGTTTCGGCTACGTTGGCAAAAAGGGAGTCGTTGGCCACGGCGCGGAGGCTGTCGAACGCACCCTCAGACAGGTTGGCAATTAGGCGCAAACTCGCGAGGTCTACGAGCGAATCTCCCTCGGCGAGCGGACCCGGGTAGCTGAGCGGACGCGCTCGGTCGGACCATGCAAATTCAGGGGCCTTACCCGAGTTCGGCCCGTCGGCGCCCAGGCTGCAGCCGGCGGCTAGGGCTAAGCTGCACCAAATGAAGAGCGGGGTACCGAAGGGGCGCATGGGGGAGGGGTCAAATTAGGCCGCGCGGGGCACCGATAAACGTACCACATTGGGGTTCAACAAAAAACCTGTCTAAACGTCAAATTTATGCGCAAATTTGTGATTTTTAGCCTTTTTGGCACGCAGTGGGTCCATTTTGTTTGGCTATTTGTACCCATTACGAGCAGGTCGCCGTGGCCCAGGGAAAATCGATGGGTTCGTCGGTCGAGGTCGCGCCGCACGTCAAAATCCCTGGATGCTCCGAGGCTCAGGCTGACCACATGGGGGTCGGGTCCGAGTTCGGGTTCGCGGTCGCGGTGCCAGCCCATGGAATCCCGGCCGTCGCGGTAGAGGTTGGCCAGCACGGTGTTGCTGCGTATTCCGAATTCCCGTTCGAAGCGGTCGCGGAGGGCCTCGAGTTCGGGCGACCACCCGCGGCCGACCAGCGGGCGGTGGGCGTAGGTGTAGCGCACGCCCAGGTCGCCTTCAAAAATCGTCAGCCGGGGCTCGGGAACCTCCCGACCGAACATGCGAATGCGCCCTTGGGTCCAGTCGCTGCGGGCCTCAAGGGAGGCGAGCAAAGCGTCTGCTTCGGCTGCGGGCAGCCAGCCCTTGAAGGAGGTGAAGGGAATTACGTCCACGCCGAAGCGATCCAGTCGAGGGTTTCGTCGAACGGCCGAAAAACGAGCCCCCAGCCGCGCGCCTTGCCGTTGCGGTAGCCTCCTTGGTTGGTCGCGGCCCGCACGCTGTCGCGGGTCAGTTGGGCAGTGGGCCCGCCCAGGGCCTCCACGGCGGCGAGCAGGCGCCACGCCAGTTCGTAGGGCCATCGGGCGCGCACCACGGGCGCACGGCGCTTGCCGAGTCGGTCGGCGATTCCGCCATAAAACGCTTCAAACGCTTGGTTGCTGCCGCTCACGATGTAGCGCTCGCCCCACGAGGGCTGGCGCAGTCCGTGAACCACCGCTTCAGCCACGTCGCGCACGTCGACCCAGCCGGTGCTTCCGCCGGGGACGGCGGGCAAACCCTTGGAGGCGCTGCGCAGGAGGCGGCTGCTTCCGTCGCTCCAAAAGGGAGGCCCTAAAATCACCGAAGGGTTTAAAATGAGCACGTTAAGTCCTTCAACTTCGCCCCGACGCACCTGCATTTCGGCGTCGAACTTGCTGCGCGCATAGGCGTTGAGGCCCTTGCGCTGCGGGTCAGCCGACTCGTCGAGGGGCAGCTCGGTTCCTTGGAGCACCGCCACCGAAGAAATGTGCACGAATCCCTTGAGGCGGTGGTGCAGCGCCGCGTTGACCATATGTTCGGCGAGCAACGGGGTGCCGCGCAGCATGAGGTGTTCGTCTTTTTTGCGAAACGATACCAAGGCCGCCGCATGCACGGCGTAGTCGGCGCCCTCGAGCGCGGACTCGACGTCGGTCGGGTCTTCAAGGTCGGCGCGGAACCATTCTACTTCGTCCCAGCGAGCGCCACGGCCTTGAAATTCCCAGCAGCGGCGGGCGGATTCGAGCGAGGCGGCCGAACGGTACAGTCCGCGAACCGGCCCCATACCCGCTTCGAGAAGGGCTAGGGCGATTTGGCTGCCCAGCATGCCGGAGGCTCCGCTCACTACGATCACGTACCAAAGGTAGCACGGCGGCAGGGACGCCCTAACTTTGCCGCATGACTGCGTTTGTAGACGAACTCCGGTGGCGGCGCATGCTGCACGACTGCATGCCGGGAACCGAAGACTTTTTGAATTCGGGCCCGCAAAAGGCCTACATCGGCTTTGACCCCACCGCCGATTCGCTGGGCGTGGGCAACCTGGTGCAGGTCATGATGCTCGTCCACTTTCAGCGGGCCGGCCACCAGCCCTATGCCCTCGTGGGCGGAGCCACCGGCATGGTCGGCGATCCCTCGTTCAAGTCGGCCGAGCGCCAGCTGCTCGACATGGACACCCTGCAGCACAACCTCGCCTGCCAGCGCGACCAGCTCGAGAAGTTCCTCGACTTTGGGGGTCCGCACGGAGCGCGCATCGTGAACAACTACGACTGGTTCAAAGAAATGGGCTTCCTCGAGTTCATTCGCGACGTGGGCAAGCACATCACCGTCAACTACATGCTGGCCAAGGATTCCGTCAAAAGCCGCCAGGAGTCGGGCATCAGCTTCACCGAGTTCAGCTACCAACTCATTCAGGGATACGACTTTTACTACCTCTGGAAGAACCACGGTATCCGTTTGCAAATGGGCGGAAGCGACCAGTGGGGCAACATCACCACCGGAACCGAGCTGATTCGCCGCATGGGCGGGGGCGAGGCCTTTGCGCTGACCACGCCGCTGATCAAAAAAGCCGACGGAACCAAGTTCGGCAAGACCGAAGGCGGCAACGTCTGGCTCGACCCCAAGCGCACGTCGCCCTACCAGTTCTACCAATTTTGGCTCAACGCGGCCGACGCCGACGCGGGCAACTACGTTCGGATTTTCACGCTCAAGAGCCGCGAAGAAATCGAAGCCCTGGAGGCCGAGCACGCGCAGGCTCCGCACCAGCGCGCCCTTCAGAAGGCGCTCGCCGCCGACATTACGGCCCGGGTGCACGGCGACGTGGCCCTTAACCAGGCCTTGGTCGCCAGCGACATTCTCTTTGGCGGCGCCACCGCCGAAGCCCTGCGCAGCCTCGACGAGGCCACGCTGCTCGACGTGTTCAGTGGGGTTCCGCAAATGACGATTTCGCGCGACGCCCTCGCCGGCGGCCTCGGAATCCTCGACGTGATTGCGCCCGACGCGACCTTGTTTCCGTCGCGCGGCGAAGCCAAAAAACTGCTAGCGGCCGGAGGCGTTTCGCTCAACAAGTACCGCGCCGAGCCCGACCAAACGGTGACCGCCGCCGACCTGATCGCCGGGCGCTACCTGGTGGTGCAAAAGGGCAAGCGGAACTACGCACTGGTCGTCGCGACCAGCAACTAGCAAACAGCAACTCTAGTTGCTGGTCATCGGAATGTTTCGGTACGCCAGTTCCTCGAGCGCCTCTTTGTAGGCGGGCGTGGGTTTTTGGGCGTGCATCACGGTGCCAAAATCGGCCGTTTCGACCACCTTGAACTTGGGGAGTTCGAGGGCCGGTCCGTCGAGCACGATGCTCTGAACGGCGGACTCCCCGCGCGTCACCACGAGCACGCGAAACCGCGGATTGGCCTCGTTGCCGGCGTCGCGGCGCTGCAGCATGAAGACCTTGCAGCCGGCTTCGCCTAGGGCCTCGGGGAGCTCGGTGGGTTCGAGTTCGGCAAATCCGTAGCTTTTGAAAAACACCTCGGCGTCTTCCCAAAACGGGCGGCTGCGCTTGGCGTTGAGCAGCTCGGCAAGGGCCTCTTCGGGCCAGGAACCGCTCTGCAGGTGCGTGGCGCGGACTTCTCCTTCAATCGTGCCAACTTGGTACTTGCGCAGCTTGCGCTCGGTGGCGGGCTGTGCGCCCGTCAGAGGCACGTCGGCGCCCAGGGTTTGGCCGATTGCTTCTCCGCGCTCGTTGTACAGGGCCGAACCGGGCATGATGACGCCCTTTGAGAGGGAGGTGTTGGCGACCCAGACGCGCTTGCGCACGGTGAATCCGCGCTCGGTGCGCACCGCAAACACTTCGGTCGAGTCGTTGAGCTGAAACGCCTCTTGGCCGGCTATTTTGGCTTTGGCGTAGCCGTGAATGCGTTGCGCCGTACCGCTGAAGGCGGCCGCAAGCAGGGCAAAAAGGAGGAGGTTTTTCATCATAGGGCCATTAAACTGCATCCGCGAAGTTCGGCGCCCTCGAGGCGTCCGAGCACTTCAAAGCTACCGTCGGCAAAAACTCGGCCAGCGTCTTCGGTCGCGATAAAGGCGCAGGAGTCGGCGTTGGCCAGGTCGACGACGTTGAGTCCGCAGCGCGATTCGAGCGGAGCCCACAGGCGCGGCGCCTCAAGGTCGCGCGGAAGCACCCGCATGCTCGGCGGGCAGCGAAAGCGCCCCTCGCCCTGCGAATAGGCCTGCGACAGCAGCTCGGTCATGCCGTACTCGCTGTGGATGCGGTCGAGCCCAAAGGCATGCTGCAGCGTCTGGTGCACCTCGGCGCGGCTGGGTTCGACGCGACGGCCTTTCATGCCGCCGGTTTCCATGATGATGCTGTGCTTCAGGGGCATGGGCTTGGGCAGCGACTCGGCCCAATCGAGCAGCGCGAAGGTGACGCCCAGTATGACGGTGGGCACGCCGTTGGCCTCGAGGGTTTCGAGGCGGAACCGCAGTTCGTCCAAGCCCTTGAGGAAGAATCCGCTCTCTTCGGCGGCGGACTGCTGCACGAAGTGCTGGGCCATGGCGACCAGCGAGGAGCCCTGGCGCTCGAGGTAGCTCGGGAGGAGGCACAGCCACGCGTAGTTGCTGGGGTGGCCGTAGAAGTAGGCGAAGCCGGCCTCGGCGTTGCGCAGGTAGGCCTCGAGGCGCGCGACGTCGTGGCGCGAAGGGGTTTGGCCGGTGGTTCCCGACGAGGTGAAGGTGGCTTCGGGCTGCCAGGTTCCGGTGCGCACTTCACGCGTTTTAAACGCTTCAATCGGCAAAAACGGAACCTCCTCCAGGGAACGCACCGCCTCGATGCGCTCGGTATCCCATCCGTGCAAGCGCACCCATTCGGCATAGACGGGGTTCTGGGCCGCCTGATAGCGAAAGAGGGCGAGCGCGACGCGCTCGAACTCGGGGTGCACCAACGGGAGCGGGCTCACGGCTGAAGCGGTTTGCTGAGCTCGTGGGTTTGCTTCTGAAGGCGCTCCATGACCTCTTGGTAGATTTCGACCGCCAGTTTGGGGTCGGAATGGTAGTAGGCGTAGCTGCGCGCGACCTGTTCGGGTTGGTAGCCGCGGCGCGCGAATGCCGCGTGGTACACCCGCCACACGGCGATGCTGTCGCCCATGAGGTGCGCTCCGCCGCGGGCGCCTTCGATCAGGTGCATCTCGGTGAGCAGGTCGGTAAACGCTTCGCGCGGAATCAAGTCCTTGGGCCGCTCGCGCGGGTTTTCGGGCTCGGCGCTCCCGCCGCAGCCCGTTAAGCTGAGCGAGGCTCCCAGGACAAACGCCCATGCGGCACGGCGCAGACCTACCATCCGCGGTTGAAGATTAAGCGTTGTCCGGCCGGAGCGTTGCGGTGCTTGCCGTCGCGGTACACTACCGTTCCGTTGACCCAGGTTTGGCTGACGCGCGCCGCAAACGTGCGCCCTTCGAACGGCGACCACTTGCACTTGGTGAACATTTCGGCACCGTGCACCGTGTAGGGGCGGTGCGGGTCGACGAGCACGAGGTCGGCGTGGTAGCCTTCGCGCAAAAATCCGCGCTCGTGAATGCCAAACAGCTGGGCCGGCTGGTGGCACATGAGCTCGACGATGCGGCTGTAGTCGATTTCGAGGCGGCGCGCGAGTTCGAGCATCGCCGGAAGGCTGTTTTGAATGAGCGGACCGCCGCTGGGCGCGTCGAGGTAGGGCCGCTGCTTTTCTTCGAGCGTATGCGGCGCGTGGTCGGTCGCGACCACGTCGATGCGGCCGTCGAGCAGGGCGGCGCGCAGGGCGTCGCGGTCGGCAGCCGTTTTCACCGCGGGATTCCATTTAATGCGGTTGCCCAGCTCGGCGTAGTCGGCGTCGCTAAACCAGAGGTGGTGCACGCAGGCTTCCGCCGTGATTTTTTTCTCGGACAGGGGCAATTCGCCGTCAAAAAGGTCCAGTTCCTTGGCCGTCGACACGTGGTAGACGTGAAAATGGGCGCCGGTTTCGCGGGCCAGGGCCACGGCGCGCGAAGACGACAGGTAGCAGGCCTCTTCGCTGCGGATCAGCGGGTGGTCGGCCGCGGTGAGGTGCTCGCGGCCTCCGCGCTCCGCGATGAGGCGCTCGAGGTTGGCGCGCATCGTCGGCTCGTCTTCGCAGTGGGCGATGAGCTGGTGGTCGACCTCGCGAAAAATGCGTTCCACCGCGGCGGGATCGTCGACCAAAAGGTCGCCGGTGCTCGAGCCCAAAAACATTTTAATGGCCGCTACGTCGCGCTTGGAGGCGCGCTTGAGCTCCTCGAGGTTGGTGTTGGATGCACCCAAACTAAAGCTGTAGTTGGCCCACGAAACCTCGGCGGCGCGGGCGAACTTGGCCTCGAGCAACTCCAGAGTGGTCGCGGCGGGCACGGTGTTGGGCTGCTCTACGAACGACGTTACCCCGCCGGCCACGGCCGCCATCGATTCGGTGCTGAGGTCGGCCTTGTAGGTGAGCCCGGGCTCGCGAAAATGCACTTGGGTATCGATGACGCCGGGAATCAGTATTTTCCCCCCGCCTTCTACGATTTGGATGGTGTTGTTTTTGGGCGAAATGTGGTCGTCGATGCGCTCGATGCGTCCGCCCGAGAGCAGCACGTCGGATTCGTAGGTGCGCCCTTCGTTGACCAGGCGCGCGTTTTTGATCAGGTAGGTCGGTATGGGCTCAAGCATTGCAGCAAGCTAGCGGCCAAAAAGGCTCGAAAGCTTCAGCAAAAGTACCCCGAAGACGGCCTCGCGAATGATTCCGCGCGACATTTTGCTCTGCCCCGCCTTGCGGTCGGTGAAGATCACTGGAACCTCGGCAAGGTTGAATCCCTTGCGCCACGCGCGGAACTTCATTTCGATCTGGAACGCATAGCCCACGAAGCGGATTTTCTCGAAATCCAGGGCCTCCAGCACCGCCCGGCGGTAGCATTTGAAGCCCGCGGTGGTGTCGTGAATCGGCATTCCGGTGACGAAGCGCACGTACTTCGAGGCAAAGAAGCTCAGCAGCACCCGACTCATCGGCCAGTTGACGACGTTGACGCCGTTGCTGTAGCGCGAACCAATGGCCAGGTCGGCCCCGTAGACCGCACAGGCCTCGAGCAGGCGCGGCAGGTCGTTGGGGTCGTGCGAAAAGTCCGCGTCCATTTCAAAGACGTACTCGTAGTCGTGCTTGAGGGCCCACCGAAATCCGTGGATGTAGGCGGTGCCCAGGCCCAGCTTGCCCTTGCGCTCGTTGAGGTGGATGCGTCCGGGATGCTTTTTTTGGCTTTTGCGCACCAAATCCGCCGTGCCGTCGGGCGATTGGTCGTCGACGATCAGCACGTCAAAACCTTGGGGCAGCGCGACGACCGCATCGAGGATGGCCTCGATGTTTTCGCGCTCCTTGTAGGTGGGAATGACGACCAGAGCATAGGGCATAACGCAAAAGTAGGGGTTCCGGGCCGACTTCGGTTTGGCGGACTTCGTACCTTTCGGTTTCGGTCCGCTAACGCCCCGCCTCCATGAAAAAGCTCTTTCTCCTCGACGCCTACGCCCTGATTTTTCGCGCCTATTTTGCCTTTGCGCGGAATCCGCGCGTCACGAGCAAGGGCCTGGACACCTCGGCCGTGTATGGGTTTTTGCTGGCGCTGCTCGACGTGATCGAAAAAGAGAAGCCGTCGCACCTCGCGGTGGTGTTTGACATTGGCGGTTCCGAGGTGCGCGAGCAGCTGTTCTCTGAATACAAGGCCAACCGCGACGAGACGCCCGAGGGGATTAAGGTGGCGGTGCCCTACATCCAAAAGCTGCTGGGCGCGATGCGGATTCCGGCCTTGGGCGTCCCCGGCTACGAGGCCGACGACGTCATCGGAACTTTGGCCCACCAAGCCGAAAAAGCCGGTTTTGAGGTGTTCATGATGACGCCCGACAAGGACTTTGGGCAGCTGGTGACCGACCGAGTCAAGATGTACAAGCCGTCGCGCGGAGGCGAGCCCGCCGAGGTAATGGGGCCCGCCGAGGTCTGCGAAAAGTGGGGCATTGAACGGGTGGAACAGGTGATCGACATCCTCGGCCTGATGGGCGACGCGGTCGACAACATCCCGGGCATTGCGGGCGTCGGGGAGAAGACGGCGGCGAAGTTGCTGGCGGAGTACGGAACGCTCGAAAACGTCTTGGCGCACGGCGACCAAATCAGCGGCAAGCTGGGCGAGCGCGTTCGCGAGCACGCCGAAATGGCGCGCCTTTCTCGTGTTTTGGCGACGATTTTGACGGATGCTCCGATCGAGTTGGACGAGGCCGACCTCGTGCGCGAGCCGGCCGACGAAGAAGCGCTGCGGGCCCTGCTCGACGAGCTCGAAATCCGCTCGCTGGCGCGGCGCTTGCTGCCCAATGCCGCTGCCGCTGCGGCGGCGCCCTCGGCCGAGGTGAAGTCGGCGCCGGCCGCGCCGCGGCCCGCTCCGGGCGCTGACTCCGCCCAAATGGACCTGTTCGGCGGCGGAGACCAAGGAGGCGAAGGAGGCGAACCCGCCGCGCCGCACATTCCGGGCGGCTCCGCCGCAACCCAAGCCCACGCCTACACCTTGATCGACACGGTCGAGGCGGCCCGAGCCCTTTCGCGCAGCCTCGACGGACTGCGAGAGCTCGCCTTTGACACCGAAACCACCGGACTTGACGCCCTCGAGGCCGAAATGGTGGGCTTTTCGCTCTCCTGGGAAGCCCACACGGCTTACTACGTGGCGCTTCCGGCCGATCGCGCCGCGGCCCAGGCCTGGCTGGAACTCTTTCGTCCGCACTTCGAGCGCCCCGACGTCACCTGGATCGGCCACAACCTCAAGTACGACCTGCAAATCTTGGCCAACTACGGCATTCGCCTGGCCGGAACCCTGCGCGACACCATGCTCGCCCACTACCTCTTGGAGCCCGACCAGCGCCACGGCATGGACGCGCTGGCCCAAAACTACCTGGGCTACACGCCGATTTCGATCGAAACCCTCATCGGAGCCAAAGGCAAGAACCAGCGGAGCATGCGCGACGTGCCCGCCGCCGAGGTGGCCGAGTACGCCGCCGAAGACGCCGACGTGACTTGGCGCCTCCACGAGGCCTTCACGCCCAAGCTGGCTGAGGCCGGACTCGAGTCGGTGCTGCACGACCTCGAATCTCCGCTGGTGCCGGTGCTGGCCGACATGGAACGCGCCGGCATGGCGGTCGACCTCGAGGGCTTGGCGCGCTACTCGGTGGAGCTGGGCGAAGATTCCGCCCGCCTCGAGGCTGAGGTGCGCGAGCTCGCCGGTGTCGATTTCAATCTTGGGTCGCCCAAGCAGCTCGGCGAGGTGCTGTTTGACCGCCTCAAGCTCGACCCCAAGGCCAAAAAGACCAAGACGGGCCAGTACGCCACGGGCGAGGAAGTGCTTGAGAACTTCCGCTCGGCCCACCCAATCGTCGGCAAGTTGCTCGAATGGAGGCAAGTCGGCAAGCTCAAGAGCACCTACGTGGACGCGCTGCCCGAGTTGGTGAACGCGCGGACCGGCCGCATCCACACGACCTTCAACCAGGCCGTGGCCGCCACCGGCCGCCTTTCGTCGACCAACCCGAACCTGCAGAACATTCCGATTCGCACGGAGCGCGGACAGCGCGTGCGCGACCTGTTCGTGGCGGGCGGCGAGGACCGGGTGCTGCTCAGCGCCGACTACTCGCAGATCGAGCTCCGCGTAATTGCCTCGCTGAGCGGCGACCAGGGCATGATCGACGCGTTTTTGAGCGGCGAAGACATTCACGCGGCGACGGCGTCTAAGGTATTTGGGGTTCCGCTCGCCGAGGTCACCCGCGAGCAGCGTTCGCAGGCGAAGACGGTGAATTTCGGAATCATTTACGGCGTTTCGGCCTTCGGACTCAGCCAGCAGAGCAGCCTGTCGCGCACCGAGGCCAAGGAGGTCATCGAGCAGTACTTCGCCACCTATCCCGGCATCAAAAAGTACATCGACGACCAAGTCGCGGCCGCCCGCGCCAAGGGCTACGTCGAAACCCTATTGGGGCGCCGCCGCTACCTGCGCGACATCGATTCGCGGAACCAGGCCGTACGCGGCCATTCCGAGCGGAACGCGATCAACGCGCCCATCCAAGGCACCGCCGCCGACATCGTGAAGCTCGCCATGATCCGCATCCACGACCGATTGCAGCGCGAAGGCCTCAAGAGCCCCATGATTCTTCAGGTCCACGACGAACTGGTGTTTGACGCCTACACGGCTGAGGTGGACGCGCTCCGCGAGCTGGTCAAATTTGAAATGGAGGGGGCGTTCACGCTTTCGGTTCCGCTGGTTGCCGAGACGGGGGTGGGGCGTACGTGGCTGCAGGCGCATTAGTTTTTGCCCTTCGCGCTGGAGCGCCTGCAGCACGGTGGCGGGTTGCTGGTTGGTTGCTTCTGGCACTGAGGCTACGGATTTTTTAATCATCTGATAGCCAGCCACATCCCTAGTTTCAACGTGGTGAGAAAAAGTAAATCCGGTTATAACCGAACGCCTTGCCGCGCTTCGCGGCTTCGCTTGCACTAGAAACAAGAAACTAGCAACCAACGAGCTAACGAGGCAACCTCGCCAACTTCGCTAAAGCTCCACCTTCTCGCTGTGGTACAAGCCGTCCCAGCTGGCGACGATGAAGACGGTTCCGCGGGTAGGACGCGGTAGGGCGATGCGGCCGTCAGAGGGGAGGTCGTAGAGGGTTTGCGACCAGTGGATGCGGCCGGCAGCGTCGTACATCCAGAGGTCGAGTCCGGTTTCGGGGCGGCCGAGCGGGAGCTGGATGGCGGCGTTGGTTCCGCGGCCAAGGACCGAAAAAGTGAAGGGCTGCGTGGCAGGAACTTCTTCGACACCAATGCCGTTGCTGGGCTTGAGGACCACGCGGTAGACCGTGGGCGTGGCCGAGGTGGATCCGGTGGAGTTGTTCGTAAAGGCGTTTTCGAGCTGCGAATCGATTCCGCCGACAATGTGGCCAAGGACGAGGCTGTCGAAGCTGGCGGGAAGAAGCTGGACTTCGTGGGGCGTGTGCGCGACGTCAAGGTTGCGCAAAAATTCAGCAGAGGCGCCCTTGAGGCCGGGCATGCTCACAGGAAGTACCACTTCGTGCAGGCTTTGGTCGGAATCGCGAACGACGGCCGAGATGGTCGATACGAACGGCACGTTTTGGTCGTCGACAAGGTTTCCGTTGACGTAGTGGTACTGCGAGATTCCGCCAAAAAAGAGATTGAGGTTGCGCTCGGTGGCCGAGTCGTAGAGCACCGTCGACGCGCTGTGGTAGTGGCTCAGGTACTGGCTGAAGTCGGTGCGCGGAACGATTCCGGTCGCCGTGACCTCGACGGGGTACAAAAAGGGCAGGTCGATGGTGGGCTGAAAGACTCCGGACGAGATCATGAAGCCGGGGGTGCCGTTGGCGTAAATCTGAGGCATGAGATTGTAGTCGCGGCGGTGCAGGTGCACGGGGTCGACTACGGAGTCCACGTTGGCGACCTGAAGCTGGCCGCCCGGACGGCGCAGGTCAAAGCTGCGCACGGCGTTCGTGTAGGCTTGGCTGAACCCGGGTCCGTGGGTGGGACCGTGGGGGTTGTAGCTGCCGTCGAATCGGTGGCCTCCGACGAGGTAAAATCGGTTGCCGAGCAGGGCGAGGTGGCCTCCGGTGACGGCAAAGCGCGGGTGGTTGATGACTTCGATTGCGGGGGCGAGTGAGGTTCCGCCCTTGACGGCCGAAATGAGGGCCGGAAGGCTAATGGCCAACAAACCGTTGTAGGTTTTGTGGGCTCCGGCGGTGGCGGAGTAGCCGTAGCCGCCAAGTACGTAGAGGCTGTCGCCGTGCTGCGCGTAGTTGGGGTTGGTCGACCGCAGCTGTTCTTGAAGCGGAACCGACAGCGTCGTCAGCGGAGCCGACCAGACTTGGCCGCTCGATGGGTTGACGACGTAGACGTTGCTGTTGTTTTGGGCGGCCGGAAACGACGCAAAGGGTTGGCGCGCATGGATTCCGTCGGTGCGCCCTCCGACCAAAACCCACTCGCCCTGGTACTGTCCGTGCGCAAACGAGTGAAGACCCGGCAATCCGCTGAAGGTTACGGGCTGAAGGCTGACTTCGTACGGAAACCAGTTTTGGGCCGCGGCCGCTGCGCTAAGCGTGACCGCCAAGAGGGTAGTGAGGCGTTTCATGGGGGCAAAATACCCTAATCGGTCAGAGTGCTTTGTGATTTAGGTTGCTCTGAGCGCCGCAGGCGCTCGGGCGGCTTCTAGTTTCTGGCTTCTCGTTTGCGACTTCTCCTAAACCAGAAACAAGCAACAAGAAACGTTAAAATTTGAGCGCTAGCGTCAGCTCCTTCCCATCGCGCAGCACGGTCACGGTGGTTTCGGCTCCGGGTGCAAACAGGGAGAGAGCCTCCATGTAGCCGGTCATGTTGGTGACGGCGTGGGGGCCGAGGGCGACGACGACGTCTCCGCGCTGAAGGCCGGCGCGGGCGGCGGGCTTGCCTTCGGTGGTTCCGTCGATGCGCATGCCCTGGCCGTCGTAGAGGTAGTCGGGCACGACTCCGAGCGTCACTTTAAAGCGCGGAGTGTCGCTGGCGCTGCTCTTGGTTTTGGTGAACGGAATCTCGGCCTGGCCGTCGAGGTGGCGGAGCACGGCTTCGACGAGGTCGGCGACCTCGGCGAGTCCGTCGTAGTTGATTTTGTCGGCGTCGTCGCTGGGCTGGTGGTAGTCGGCGTGCTGGCCGGTAAAGAGGTGCAGGACCGGAACGTCGGTGAGGTAGAAGGAGGTGTGGTCTGAGGGTCCCACGCCGCTCGAATCGATTTTGAGGCGAAAGCGGTCGGCGGCTCCGGCCGCGGCGAGGGCGGGGGGCCAGGCGGGCGAGGTTCCGACGCCGTACAGGGCGAGTTGGCGGGTGGCATCGAGGCGTCCGACCATGTCCATGTTGACCATGGCGGCCGGTTTAACGGGCAGGGCGGCCAGCTTTTTGGCGAGGTCGTTTGAGCCCCACAGGCCCTGCTCTTCGCCCGAAAAGGCGACGACGATCACGCTGCGCTGGAGTTTGGCGCGCTTGAAGCGGTAGGCGAGTTCGAGTACGGCGGCCACGCCGCTGGCGTTGTCGTCGGCTCCGTTGTGGATGGCGGAATCCTTGCCGCGGTAGAGGCTGCCTTCGCCGCCCCAGCCCCAGTGGTCGTAGTGGGCTCCGACGACCAGTGGGGGGAGTTTGGGGTTGCGGCCCGGCACGACGCCGACGAGGTTGGTTCCGGTGACGGGTGCTCCGTGCGCGACGCCGTGCACCTTGGGTTGTGCCGTAAAGGTGACGCGGTAGCCGGGGGCCAGTTCGTGCTCGGCCAGTTTGAGGGAGGCCATGCGGCCGCTTAGGTAGGCGGCGGCTTGTTGCTCGCCACGGGTTCCGACTTTGCGGCCCTCCATGGCGTCGTCGGCGAGCACGAATACGTCGGCGCGGAGCCGTTCCACGGCCCGGGTTGACTGCCCCTGAGCCCAATGAGCCCCGATGAGCAGTGCAAAAAGTAGGGATCGATGCATCATGGTTCGTGCGTTCAGTCCCGTTCCGCGCCCAACCAGCGGAACGACCGCTTGAGCAGCATGGGCGTGTTGAGGGTGGTAAAGACCCCCATGATGACCAGGATGCTGAACAGCTCGATTCCGATCAGGCCCTCGCGGTAGGCGATGTTGGCGATGACCAGCTCCATAATGCCGCGGGCGTTCAGGCCGATGCCTAGGGTCAAGGCTTTGCGGTGGCGCAGTCCGGCGAAGCGGGCTCCGAGGTAGCCGCCGACGATTTTGCTGGCAAACGATACCCCGACGATGGACAGCAGCAAGCCCCAAGCGGTGATCGACGAAAAGCGGAATTCCAGTCCGATGCCTGCAAAGAAAATGGGGGCCAAAAAGCCCATGGCCATGCCGTGGGTGGTTTTCTCAAATTCCGCAAAATGGGCCGCGCCCAGCAGCTCTTTGCTCAGCATCATGGAGGCAAAGAAGGCACCGATGATGAAGTGCAGGCCCACCGCCTCGGTCAGCGAGGCAAAAATCAAGATAAAGGCAAACATGATGGCCAGCAGGGACTCTTTTCCGCGCATCAGGGTGAGCAGCTTGTCGAGCTGGGCCTCGATGAAGTTTTGGCGGTCCGTCAGTCGATTGATCAGTCGGTAGGCCAAAATGAGTCCGGCGAGGAGGAGCACGATTTTGCCCAGGGTTAACGCAATCGTTTGCCCCAGGACTTCGATGCTCGAATTGTCGGCACTGTTGATGTCGAGCAGCACTCCCAAGATGGTGAGGGCGAGCACGTCGTCGAAGATGGCGACCGAAATAATGCGCTGCCCAATTTCGGACTTGAGCTGCCCGAGGTCCATCAAAATGCGCACGCTCACCGGCAGGGCGGTGATGGCCACGCAGAGTCCGACAAAAATGGATGAAACCAATTCGAGGTCAAAGGCCTGGGCCACTGCAAAACCCGATCCGATCGGGATGAAAAAAGCCATGAGCGAAGTGACGAGGTTGCGCCCGGTCGACGTTTTGGCGATGTCGCGAATGTTGATTTCGAGCCCGGCAATGATCACGAGCAAGAAGACGCCGAGCTCGCTGATGACCTTGAGCTCCTCGTTGCGCACCATGAGGTTGAGCATGCTCGGTCCGAGCACCACGCCGGCCAGGATTTCGCCGATCATGGCCGGCTGCTTGAAGCGCTCCATCACCTCCCCAAATACCCGGGCCAAAACCAGCAGCAGGAGCAGGTTGGCAAAAAAGGGCAAATGCAGGATGGGAAGGTGCTCCATGCCCCCAAATATAGCGGTTATCCTAGCGCTTGCGCAGGCGGATGCTCTTGGGCGTCACCTCGACAAATTCGCCGGTTTGGACGTATTCCAGGGCCTCCTCCAGGCGCAGCACCTTGGCGGGCGCGATGCGCATTTTTTCGTCAGAGCCTGAAGCGCGCATGTTGGTGAGCTTCTTGCCTTTGGTCAAGTTGACTTCGAGGTCGTTGCCGCGCGTGTGCTCGCCCACAATCTGCGACTTGTAGATTTCTTCGCCGGGTTCGATGAAGAAGATGCCGCGGTCCTGCAGGCGGTCGATCGAGTAGGCAAGGGCGGTGCCCTGCTCCATGGAGATCAGCGAACCGTTCATTCGGCGCGGAATCTCGCCGCGCATCGGCTCAAATCCGGTGAAGCGGTGGTTCATAATGGCCTCTCCGGCGGTGGCCGTCAGCAGCGCCGAGCGCATGCCAATGATGCCGCGGCTCGGAATCTTAAACGTAACCACCATGCGGTCGCCCTTGGGGGTCATGTTGGTCATTTCGCCCTTGCGCAGGCTGGCCATTTCCACGGCGGTGCCGCTGTTTTCCTCGGGAAGGTCAATGATGAGCTCTTCGACGGGCTCGCACTTGACCCCGTCGATTTCTTTGGTGATGACGGTGGGCTGGCCAATTTGAAGCTCGTAACCTTCGCGGCGCATCGTCTCGATCAAAATCGAGAGGTGAAGCACTCCGCGGCCGTACACATAAAACGAGTCGGCGGTCGCCCCCGGAACCACGCGCAGCGCCAGGTTCTTCTCGAGCTCTTTTTCGAGGCGGTCTTTGAGGTGGCGGCTCGTCACGAACTTGCCTTCGCGGCCAAAAAACGGCGAGTCGTTGATCATAAACAGCATGCTGAGCGTCGGCTCGTCGATCGCGATCGTGGGCAGCCCCTCGGGGTTTTCGGCGTCTGCGATCGTGTCGCCGATTTCAAAACCTTCGATTCCGGCCACGGCGCAAAGGTCGCCGGCCTGGACTTCGCTTACTTTGGCCTTGCCCAGTCCTTCAAACGTAAAAAGCTCCTTGACTTTGGCTTTGGTAATGCTGCCGTCGCGCTTCACGACCGAAACGCTTCCGCCCTCCTTGAGGATGCCGCGGTGCAGGCGTCCGATGGCCATGCGGCCTTGGTAGCTGCTGTAGTCGAGGCTGGTGATCAGCATCTGCGGGGTGCCGGTGCGGACCTCGGCCGCGGGAACGTGCTCGAGCACCACGTCGAGCAAGTGCTCGATGTGTTCGGTCGGCGTCTTCCAGTCGGGACCCATCCAGTTGTTTTTGGCGGAGCCGTACACGCACGGAAAATCCAACTGCTCCTCGGTCGCGTCGAGCGAGAACATCAAGTCAAACACCATCTCGTGGGCCTGTTCAGGGTCGCAGTTGGGCTTGTCGACCTTGTTGACCACGACAATCGGGCGCAGCCCCATCTGCAGGGCCTTTTGCAGTACAAACCGGGTTTGGGGCATCGGGCCCTCAAACGCGTCGACCAGCAGGAGCACCCCGTCGGCCATATTGAGGACGCGCTCGACCTCGCCGCCAAAGTCGGCGTGGCCCGGAGTGTCAATAATGTTGATCTTGACCCCCTTGTAGGTAACGCTCACGTTCTTGGCGAGGATCGTAATGCCGCGCTCGCGCTCGAGGTCGTTGTTGTCGAGGATTAACTCTCCGGTCTCCTGATTCGTGCGAAACAGCTGGCAGTGGTGCAAGATTTTGTCAACCAGGGTGGTTTTGCCGTGGTCAACGTGGGCGATAATCGCAATATTTCGAATCGGAGTCATAAGAGAACGGGTAGGGAAAAAGCGCCGCAAAGGTACGCCTTTCCGCAGACCTGGCCTCTTCTACTCCAGATTATCAAATCGGTACAGCGGATCGAGATCGAAATCGTGCCCCACTTCGCAGAGCGGATTGATCAACCCGTCTTGGAGCCAGTACACCCAGCCGTGGAGGGTGGGCGCCTTGCGTTCCTTCCAGGCCCGCTGGATCACGCTCGTCTTGGCAAGGTTCTGCACCTGCTCGCGCACGTTGAATTCCACTAGGCGGTTCACGCGCTCGGTGGGGTCCTCGCTGACGTCAATCTCGGCGGAGTGCAGTCGGTGTACGTCTTTGATGTTGCGCAGCCATTTGTTAATGATGCCAAACGAGTTGTTGGTGAGCGAAGCCGCAACCCCGCCGCAGCCGTAGTGTCCGCACACGATCACGTGCTCCACCTTCAGGTAGTGCACGGCGTACTCGAGCACCGAAAGCAAGTTGAGGTCGGTGTGCACCACCATGTTGGCGATGTTGCGGTGCACAAAAATCTCTCCCGGCGCGGTGCCCGTAATGGTGTCGGCCGGAACGCGGCTGTCGCTGCACCCAATCCACAGGTACTTGGGCGTTTGGATGCTCGAGAGCCGGTTGAAGTACTCGGGGTCGTCGTGGTGCCGGCCTTCAGACCAGGCCTTGTTGGCGAGCAGAAGTTGGTCGATGTCGCGCATAGCGTGGGGAATAGATTGGGGTCAAAGGTTGGTGAGGTAGTCTTGGTGCGGACTCCGGCGCACGGTAACCTCGATGCCCAATAGGGCGGAATGCGTGGCGAAGTCGTGCACGACCTCCAAGATGTCGGGGTCGACAAAGTCCGCTTGGGTGAAGTCGACCAGGAGCTTGCAGCCCTTAGGCAGCTTTTCGAGGGAATCCTTGAGCTTGCCTTTGTTGAGAAAGCTCACGTTGCGGCGAAGCTGCAAGATGTAGTTGGTTCCGAGGTGCGTGAGCGACACCGTGCTCTTAAAGTCGTTGAGGGCAATGAAAACCGTGGCCACCAGCAATCCCACCGAGATGCCCTTGAGCAGGTCGGTGAGCAAAATGGCCAGCACGGTGACCGCAAACGGAATCCACTGCATGATGCCCTGGCGCACCAACGGCCGCACCACCTTGGTGGGGTGGGTCAGCTTGTAGCCCGTGGCAATGAGCACCGCCGCCAGGGTTGAAAGCGGAATCTGATTGAGCACGGGGGTCAGCAGCAGCACGCTCAGCGCCAAAATCACCCCGTGGGCCACGGCACTCCAGCGCGACTGGGCGCCAGCCTGAGCATTGACGCTGGTGCGCACGACCACCGAAGTGACCGGGAGTCCGCCGAGCAGGCCCGAAGCCATGTTGCCAACCCCCTGCGCCATGAGTTCGCGGTTGGTCGGAGTCACCCGTTTGAGGGGGTCAATTCGGTCGGCGGCCTCGATACTCAGGAGGCTCTCTAGGCTCGCAATCACCGCGAGGGTGAGGGCGACGGTCCAAACGGCGGGATTGCCGAGGGCACTCCAATCGGGGGCGGACCAGGAGCTGCCGAGCGACGGAAGCTGCACGCGGTGCGCCTCGGAGACGGCCCAGTCGGCCCCGAGCAGGTCGGGAAGCGCGCCCGCCAGGAGGCTTCCGCCCGCGACCGCAAGTAGAGCCGACGGCAGCATTTTGCCCAAGGCCGATCGGGTGTAGCCCGTGGCGTCGGCCACTTGGAGCCAGAGCAGCGACGCGATTCCGACCAGGGTGGCCCCGGGGCTGAAGGCGCCCAGGGCGTGCAGCATGCTGCTGAAGGTGTTCTCAGGACCGGGCTGGTCGAAGCCCTCGTCGCCAAAGAAGTCGGCGTCGTAGCCCACGAGGTGCGGAATCTGCTTGAGAATGAGAATGAGTCCGATGGCCGCCATCATGCCTTTAATGACCGTATTGGGTACGTAGTGCCCAACGACCCCCAGCCGCAGAAGGCCGAGCACCACCTGCATGGCCCCCGCCAGCACCACGGCAACCAAAAAGAGCTCAAACGCGCCCAGTTCGAGAATCGCACTGAATACTACCGTTGTCAAACCCGCTGCCGGCCCCGAAACGCTCAAGGGCGATTTGCTGAGCAGTCCCACTACGACGCCGCCCACGACTCCGGCCACCAGGCCACTGAGCAACGGAGCGCCCGAGCCGAGCGCAATGCCGAGGCACAAGGGCAGGGCTACTAGAAATACGACAAGGGCGGCGGGCAAATCGGCCCGGAGGTCAGCGGAATTCAGTTTCATATTAAATCGATAGATAGCGAATATAAGGGAGTTCAATGCCTGAACTTCAAACCTTCTGGAAACAATTTCGGGCAATCCGAGTTCATTACTTGGGTATAAAATATCCAATCCGAGTAAGTTGGATTACCTTTGGCGCCCCTTTTAACTCCACTCCATGCGCACTAAGTACCAAGACCTTATCGAACAGACGTTCGAGTGGCCGCAGCAAGAATTCTCGACGCACGACTCTGAACTGTACTGGCACGACATCCCCGTGATGGAGATCATCAAGCAGTACGGAACGCCCTTGAAGGTCACCTACGTGCCCAAAATCTCGGAACACATTCAGCGGGCCAAGCGCATGTTCAACGTGGCGATGGCCAAAGTGGACTACCAGTCAGACTACCACTTTTGCTACTGCACCAAGTCGTCGCACTTTCAGTTCGTGCTCGACGAAGCCCTGAAAAACGACATTCACCTCGAGACGTCCTCGGCCTTCGACATCAACCTGATTGAAACGCTTGAGGAAGAAGGACGCATCACTAAAGACCAGTTCGTCGTCTGCAACGGCTACAAGCGCGCCCAGTACACCGAGAACATTGCCCGCCTCATCAACAACGGGTGGACGAGCGTGATTCCCGTGCTCGACAACCGCGAAGAGCTCGAGTTGCTCATGGAACAGGTGAATCCAGAGAACGCGCATCCCGTCAAAGTAGGCATACGCATCGCGGCCGAAGAAGAGCCCAAGTTTGAGTTCTACACGTCGCGCTTGGGCATCGGATACAAGGAAGTGGTTCCGATGTACAAAAACTACATTCAGAACATTCCTAATGTTGAGTTGAAAATGCTCCATTTCTTCATCAACACGGGCATCAACGACACCGCCTACTACTGGAACGAGCTGAACAAAGCCGTGCGGGTTTACATTCAGTTGAAAAAAATCTGTCCTTCGCTCGATTCCCTGAACATCGGCGGCGGATTTCCCATCAAGAACAGCCTCTCGTTCAACTACGACTACGAGTACATGGCTGAGGAAATCATCGCCCAAATCAAGCAGACGTGCAACGCCGAGGGCATCGAAGAGCCCCACATCTTCACCGAGTTTGGAAGCTACACGGTGGGCGAGTCGGGCGCGACCTTTTACAGCATCATGGGCGAGAAGAAGCAAAACGACCGCGAAAAGTGGTACATGATCGACTCGAGCTTCATGACGACGCTTCCCGACGCCTGGGCCATCAACAAGCGCTTCATCATGCTGGCGATCAACAACTGGGACCTCGACTACGAGCGCGTGCTCTTGGGCGGACTCACCTGCGACAGCGACGACTACTACAATTCAGAACAGCACTCCAACGCCATCTTCTTGCCCAAACTCAAGGGGGAGACCCCGCAGTACATCGGGTTTTTCAATACGGGAGCCTACCAAGAGTCGATTGCGGGCTACGGCGGAATCCAGCACTGCCTTATTCCGGCACCCAAGCACGTAGTCATCAGCCGCGACGCCAACGGAGACTGGAACACCCGACTGTTCGCCAAAGAGCAGAGCTACAAGTCCATGCTCAAAATTCTCGGCTACTAAGCCTTTGGGGAGCCCTTGGGGCTCCGTACGTTTGTTCAGCAATCCTTCTAATTCCCTTCTGCCATGCCTCGCGGACCCATTTCTCAATTCATCGAAAACCACTACAAGCACTTTAACGCCGCCGCCCTCGTCGACGCCGCCAAAGGCTATGAAGCGCACCTGACCGCGGGCGGAAAAATGATGGTCACCCTCGCCGGAGCCATGTCGACGGCCGAACTGGGCCGCTCCTTGGCCGAAATGATTCGCCAGGGCAAAGTCGACATCATCAGCTGCACCGGCGCCAACCTCGAAGAGGACCTCATGAACCTCGTAGCCCACAGCCACTACGAGCGCGTGCCCCACTACCGCGACCTCACGCCGGCCGAAGAGCGCGACCTGCTCGACCGCGGACTCAACCGCGTGACCGACACCTGCATCCCCGAAGAAGAAGCCTTCCGCAAGCTGCAGCACCACATCCACAAAGTGTGGTCCGCGGCCGAAGCCAAGGGCGAGCGCTATTTTCCGCACGAGTACATGTACCAAATGATTCGCCTGCCGGAGTTTGCCGCCGAGTACGACGCGGCCGTCGACCCCGCCAACTCGTGGATGCTGGCCGCCGCCGAGCGCAACCTGCCCCTCATCGTCCCAGGCTGGGAAGACAGTACCATGGGCAACATCTTCGCCAGCTACGTCATCAAAAACGAACTCAAGGCGAGCACCATGAAGTCAGGAATCGAGTACATGGCGTGGTTGGCGGACTGGTACGTGGCCAACTGCCGCAACCCCAAAAACCCGACCGCCCCGTCGGTGGGCTTCTTCCAGATCGGGGGCGGCATCGCGGGCGACTTCCCCATCTGCGTCGTTCCGATGCTCTACCAAGACATGGAAATGGAGGACATACCCTTCTGGGGCTACTTCTGCCAAATCTCCGATTCGACCACTTCCTATGGGTCCTACAGCGGAGCCGTTCCCAACGAAAAAATCACCTGGGGCAAGCTGGACATCGACACGCCAAAATTTATTGTCGAGTCTGATGCTACAATCGTTGCCCCGCTTATGTTTGCGTGGATACTCAAATGGTGATCTACCCCCATGGAAAAGCGACGCATTATCGTTGACTATAAGAATATTACCTCGGACCAGCTGTCGCTGATCACCGATCGTTACCCGGAGGGTTTTGCGCCCGAAGACATGATTTCGTTCAAAAATTCCAAAGGAGAGACCGTTCGCGCGGTGCCTTTGGAGACCGAAGACACCAAATACCTCTTCAAAGTTTCGATCGAAATGGAGCGGCGCATGGAAGCCTTCATGGACGAAGACGACGACAGCGAACCCGCCTCCGACGAGGACGCCGCCCCTGAGGCCGACGTCGCCGAAGACCTCGACGACTAACCCGCCTCCCGCACCTTTTTGGAATCCGGCTCGGTTGAGGGCTGGATTTTTTTTTGGCTAATTGGCTAATTGGCTAGTTAGCCAGTCAGCTAATCGGCTAGCTGCGCGATTAGCGGCGGTGGTAGGATCCGCCTCGGGCGTAGGCGCGGCTGGTCCAAACGAGTTCTGCGAGGGCTGAAAGGACGTGTTCGGTGCTGAGGCCGGTGGCGTGCTGCAGTTCTTCGACGCGTCGGGGGCCGTCTAAGGCTTGGAGCACGGCGGCGAGGTGTCCACTTAAGGGCTTCAGTTCCTTGGCGGGGCTTCGGGCGGACCAGCCTAGGTGGGCCATGACCTGTTCGGGGTGAAGGGCCATTTGGGCGACGTGGTCGGCAATCAGGCTGAGGCATCCTTGGCTGTGGACGTCGTGCACCCGCCCCGGGAGGGCAAAAACGCTGCGGTCGTATCCGTTGGCCAGTTTGGCGGTGATGGAGGCGCCGCTTTGCATGGAGGCCTCCACGACGAGCACGGCGTCGCAAAGGCCGGCGATGATGCGGTTGCGTTTGGGAAAGTGGCCCGCACGGGCCGGAACGCCGAAGGGCCATTCAGAGATCCAGGCGCCACCCGACTGCAGGATGCGCTCGGCGAGCCGCGCGTTGGCGCGCGGCTGCGCGGCGTCGAGGCCGTGGGCCAGCACCGCCCAGGTCGGAAGCCCCGATCGCAAGGCCTCGCCGTGGGCGGCCGCGTCGATGCCCAGGGCAAGCCCGCTGACGATCGTGGGTTGGGCCGCCCCGAGCGCGTGCACCCAAAACTCCGTATGGAGCAGGCCGTCGGGAGTGGGCGATCGGGTTCCGACCACCGAAAGCACGCGGTCGCTTTCTTCGAGCGTTCCGCGCACAAAAAGCAACGGCGGCGGGTCGTTCGTGTGGGCGAGCCGCTGCGGGTACTCGGGCGCCTCAAGGGGGATGCACCGAATTCCGTGGTCGGCGTGCTGCTGCACCATGCGCCGTACCTCGTGGAGCTGGTGCATGACGGTCTTGTTCCAGCGCCCTGGAATTTGCTGCGATTCCTGCTGAAAGTCGGCCAAGGTCGGCGCCAGTTGCCGCAGCCAAGTGAGGGGTTGTTTGTGCTCGGCCTCAATCAGGCGGAGCGCAAGAAGGTATTCGTGTTCTTCGGTCATGCGACCAAGGTCCGATGCGGATTTTCGCCGAGTCGGTTCAAAACGTAAGCAAGCGTTTATTACCTTTGCCGTCCACTTGGGGGTATAGCTCAGCTGGCTAGAGCGCTTGCATGGCATGCAAGAGGTCGTCGGTTCGACTCCGACTATCTCCACGGAGTGTAAAAAAACTCCGCCGATTTCGGCGGGGTTTTCTTTTTACCATTCAGGATTTCGCGGAATTCACCCGCTTCGACTGAAAGCGCTGCAGGTGGTCGTGCAGGTTGGCTTTGATGGAATCCAGGAACTCTTGGGCTTGCGGACTGAGCTTTTTGCCTTCGGGCCAGACAAACGACCAGTAGCTGCGAATGGGGAGTCCGCGCACGGGCTGAATGAAGAGGTTGCGCTGCTCGAGGTCCGCCAGCACGCTGACTTTAGGCATGATGGAGTAGCCGAGTCCGGCCAAAATGGACTGCTTGATGGCTTCGTTGGAAGAGAGTTCCAGTCGCATCTTGACGTGGAGCCCGTGCTGCTGAATGTAGCGTTCCATCATCTGCCGGGTGGCGGAACCCGGTTCGCGGAACAGCAGCGACACGCTGGCCAAGCGGTCGGGTGACCAAACTTCACCTGAAACGGGCGGGGTAGCGCCGACCAGGACAAACTCGTTGTCCATGACCGGAAACTCCGCGAGCCGCATGTCGGGCTTCAGCGAAATCAGCGCAAGGTCGACGTCGTTGGCGGCCAGCTGGGCCATCACCTGGGCTTTGTTGGAAACGCTGAGGCTAATGTCGACCGAAGGGTGGGCGTTGGTGAACGGCGCGAGGAGGTAGGGAGCCAGGTATTTTCCGGTGGACACCGTGCTGATTCGGAGGGTGCCCGAAATTTCGCCCTGGTAGTCGGCCAGGCATTGGTTGACCCCTTGGGTGCTGCGCAGCACCTCTTCGGCTTTTTTGGCGACGGAACGTCCGAATTCCGTGAGGTAGAGGCGCTTGTGCACGATTTCGGTGAGCGGAAGCGGAAAGTGCGCCTGAAAATTCTTGAGCTGGATGGACACGGCCGGCTGCGAGAGGTTGAGCTCTTCGGCGGTTTGGGTGACGCTCAGGGTGCGCGAAAGGCGCACAAAAATCTCGAGCTGGTGCAGCGTGTACTTCATAAAAACATTTAATAGTTGCAAAGCTAACACCCTATAATTGTAAAAGTTCAATTCGGGTCAGTTTTGCGGGGTGAATTGGACCCCTACGGCGGATCAGCAGGTGGTTGTGGCGACAAAGCACCGCAAAGAGGCGGTTTTGGCGTCGGTTTTTGGCCCCCGTTGGGGCCTTCGCCTCGAGGTGGCTGACGTAGACACCGACCTCTTGGGAACGTTCAGCGGCGAGGTTCCGCGGGTTGGGGACGTGCGGAGTACGCTCCGCGCCAAGGTCCAGATGGCGGCCGCGCGCTGGCCGCAGGCCGAGGTAGTGCTCGCCACCGAAGGTTCCTTTGGGCCCGACCCCGTGCTGGGATGGGTGGCGCTGCACGAAGAGGTGCTGCTGTGGTCCTGGCCCCAGCGGGGCAAGGAACTTTGGGTCGCGCACCGCAGCCACGACACCAATTTTTCGAGTACTGACTCCACGGAATGGACCGAGGTGCAGCGCTGGGCCGAACGCGTGGGCTTTCCGTGGTCCCACCTCATCCTCCGAGACGCCCAAGGCCAGGTTCTTGCCAAAGGCATTTGCGATCCGGTGGAGCTTGAGCGGCTGTGGCGCGCGGCCGCCCAGGGCGGCGCGCCGCGCGTCGAAACCGACATGCGGGCCGACCGCAACCCCAAGCGCCAGGAGGTGCTGCGCACGTTGGCGGTGAAGACGCTTGAAGCGTTTGAAGCGCTTTGCCCGCATTGCCGTTTTCCCGGTTTTGTGGTACGCCCGGCGGAGCCGGGCGCGCCCTGTTCCGCGTGCGGAACTCCTACGCGACGCCCCCAGCAGCTGAAGGCCGAGTGCGCGGAATGCGGACAAATTGAGGTGCGCGATTCCGAGGACCAACTCAAGGGGGCGGACCCCGCAACCTGTGACCGATGCAACCCCTAATGGACCTCGTCGTGCGCGGCGCCACCGTCACCCATCGGGGGCGAACGGAAGTGTGCGACCTCTGGGTGCGCCACGGCCGGGTGGAACGCCTCGAGCCCGAAGTGGCGCTGCCGGCCGGAGCCAATCCGCGCGAAATTGACGCCCGCGGACTTTGGCTGCTGCCCGGGGTAATCGACAGCCACGTGCACTTTCGCGACCCCGGTTTTCCGGCCAAAGGCACGATGCACAGCGAGTCGCGTGCCGCCGTGGCGGGCGGCGTGACCACGGTGTTCGACATGCCCAACACGCTTCCGCCTACCATGGACGAGGAGTCCTGGACCGACAAGATGCGCCGCGCCCGTCAACGGATGTGGACGAATTATGCGTTTTATGCGGGAATGCACGCCGAGCGCTGGCAGGACGCGCTGCGCATTGATCCCACGCAAATTCCCGGCTACACCGACGACGGGCTGTATATGCAGGAACGGGATGTTTTGCTGTGCAACCATCCTGAGGTGCTCGAAAGCGTACTGCTCGAGGTGCCCAAAATGCTGGCGCTCCACTGCGAAGATGAGGCGCGCATCCAACAGCAGCTGATCGAGGCCCAGCGGAATTTTGGGGCGGAACTTCCGATTCGGGCCCACAGCCAGATACGCGACGAGGAGGCTTGCGTCACCGCCACGCAACGGGTGCTGGAGGTGCAGCGGTCCGTTCCGCGACCCGTACACGTTTTGCATGTTTCAACGGCTCGCGAGGTGCAGTTGATTCGCGCCGCAGCCGCTGAAGGGCAGCGTGTTACCGCCGAGCTCTGCGTCCACCACGCTACATTTAGCCAAGGAGACTACGGACGCTTGGGCGCGGCCATACGTTGGAATCCGTCGGTCAAGGCGAGCACCGACCGCGACTACCTGCGCCAGGCGGCCGCCCGCGGATGGATGGCCACGCTGGCCACGGACCACGCTCCGCACCGCTGGAGCGAGAAGGGCGGACCCTACTCCTGCGGCTGCTCCGGCGCGCCTTCGGTGCAGCACCTTTTAGTCCAGGCCCTCGAGTGGGTCCACGACGGCGAGTGGACGCTCTCCCAACTTGTGCAGCTCACCAGCCACGGCGTGGCCGACCACTTCGGGTTGCGCGAGCGGGGCTACCTCGACCCCGGTTGCTGGGCCGACTTTGTATTGGTTGACCCCCTCGGCGAAACCGAAGTGCGCCCGGACACCAGCTACTACGCCTGCGGCTGGTCGCCGTGGGAGCGAAAGCGCTTTCGCAGCCGCGTAGTTGCTACGTTTGTAAACGGATGCGAAGCCTTCAATGCGGACCAGCGCCTCTGGGCCCCTTCGGCACCCGGACAGTCCTGTCTTTTTAACCCTACCGCATGAGTTTACTCCTCGAGAATTTCACCAGCCCGGCCCTGCTCTTTTTCTTGCTCGGAATCGCCGCCGCCTTGATTCGCAGCGATCTGGAGCTTCCGCCCACCTCGTCCAAGTTCATCTCGATCTACCTGCTGCTGTCCATCGGATTCAGGGGCGGTCAGGAGCTGGCCCATGAAACCCTGCGCCCCGACAGCACCGCCGTGTTCGGTTTGGCCTTAGCCTCGTCCATGCTGGTTCCGGTCTACGTCTTTTGGCTGGCCCGCCGCTCGCTGGGGGTGGCCAATGCCGGAGCCGTCGCCGCCGCCTACGGTTCCG
>JACCDZ010240914.1_pt1 | contig 29188 bp, 27 predicted proteins | sample 7449551 | NCBI WGS metagenome assembly JACCDZ01 (sample SAMN15323452, study PRJNA562643) | freshwater metagenome | isolation source: river surface water | place: USA:Blue River Watershed | collected 2017-08-18 | reverse complement strand
CATCACCCCACTGGGTGCCCAGGACGACGACGTTCTTACCCATTAATGTTGCCCTCTTAGCAATTTCAGCAGCCGGCCAGGCCAGCAAATCTCAATCAGGACGCCACCGGCACCAATTGCCAGCGACCATCTTTCAGCAATAACTGCCGATCACAACCTGCGATGCGCGCGGCGGACAACTCTTCGCCCGGCAATGCCTGCAGCACCTTGATCCCGTCGCGACGCAACCTTTGAATCTCTTTCCACAAATAAACATCATGCACATCTGGCGCCCAGACACCCGGTAACGGCTCGTCCTGGGGACGCTCACCGAGCGTTACCAGAGTTTTGAGATCCGTCGAGAAGCCGGTGGCTGGCCGTGCACGACCGAAATCGGCGCCGATGTTGTCATAGCGCCCACCCTGGGCGATTGACTGACCGACCCCAGGAATGAAGGCAGCAAAGACCACACCGGTGTGATAGTGATAACCGCGCAATTCGCCCAGATCAAAATACATCGGCAATTCCGGATAGCGCAGCTCCAGAGCGTCCGCAATCGCCAGCAACTCATCCAGCGCACGATGAACCTCTTGCGGAGCTTCAACCAGACACGCCTGCGCCAGCTCAAGCACATCCCGCCCCCCGCACAGCTCGGCGAGGGACTGCAACATGCTCGCCAGCCCCGCAGGCAATCCGGCGGTCAGCTGCTCTACCTCGTCCACAGCCTTGCGCTGAATAGCATCAAACACTTGCTGCTCGGCTGCGCCCGATAGCCCTGCGGCCTTGACCAGGCCGCGGTATATACCGACATGCCCAAGATCAAGATGCACATCCGGCACCTCAGCCAGTGTCAGCACTTCCAGCAGCAGGCTTATGACCTCAACATCACTGGCCGGGCTGGCGTCACCATACAGCTCGGCCCCCAGTTGAATCGGGCTGCGCGAGGTTGACAGCGCACGTGGACGCGCATGCAGCACGCTACCGGCGTAACACAACCGGCTCGGGCCTTCGCGGCGCAAGGTGTGGGCATCAATGCGCGCGACCTGCGGGGTGATATCCGCACGAAAACCGATCAAGCGCCCCGACTGCGGATCCGTTACTTTAAAGGTACGCAGATCAAGATCCTGGCCAGCGCCGCTGAGCAGTGATTCGATGTATTCAATATGCGGAGTAATGACCAATTCATAACCCCAGCACTGAAAAAGATCGAGCACCCGCCTGCGGGCCAACTCGATGCTTGCCGCTTCGGGCGGCAGTACTTCTTCGATGCCATCCGGCAGCAGCCAGCGGTCTACCGTTGCCATAACGCCTTTTCCTCTTAGATCAGGGCGGCAAGCCTTCAGTGAAGCCAATACAGGGCGGCCGTTCCGAGCAACATGCTGGCCAACCCGATGAGGCGCAAATGACGATCCGACAGCCCGGCCAACTGCACTACAGTCTCACGCCAGCGACCCGGATAAAGAAACGGCAAGATGCCCTCAAGCACCAATACCAAGCAGAGTGCGACGCTGATTTCCTGCCACATGTTTCCAACACAAACGCCACAGACGCAAAAAAGCCGGGGTTTTCCCCGGCTGCCAAATGGTAACACAGTTTGACTGGCGGTCATCCTGACAGCTGGTCAGCTGAGAGGATGACCGTCGTCGCATCAGGGCCGCGGTCTCTCCATGTAACGGAAGAACTCGTTGGACGGATCCAGCACCAGCACATCGCTCTTGTCCGCAAAACTTTCGCGGTAAGCCTTGAGGCTGCGATAGAAGGCATAGAACTCCTGATCCTGACCAAATGCCTTGGCATAGATTTCGGCAGCGCGCGCATCGCCATCACCGCGGGTCTCCTCAGCTTCACGATAGGCCTCGGCGACGATTACGCGCTTCTGCCGGTCAGCATCGGCACGGATCCCCTCGGCCAGCTCGCGCCCCTTGGCGCGGTGCTCACGGGCCTCCCGCTCACGCTCGGACGCCATACGCTCAAACACACTGCGATAGACCTCCTTGGGCAGGTCAATGGTCTTGATCCGCACATCAACCACCTCAATCCCCAACTCCTTCTGCGCCATACGATTGAGGTTGGAGGTGATATCACTCATCAACGCATCACGCTCACCGGATACCACCTCATGCAAGGTGCGCTTGCCGAACTGGTTGGACATGCCCGACACCAGACGCTGGGCCAGCCGGTCATCGGCGATCTGCTTGAGCCCGGAAGTCGCGGTGTAGAAGGTCTTGGGATCAGCTACCCGCCACTTGGCATAGGCATCAACGATCACCGCCTTCTTTTCCAGCGTCAGCAGACGTTGCGCCGGCGAATCCAGCGTCAGCAAACGACCGTCAAACTTGCGCACCTGGTTGAGGTAAGGAAGCTTGAAGTGCACGCCCGGCTGAACATCATCCTGCACAATACGGCCGAACTGCAGCAACACCGCACGTTCGGTCTGGGCGACGACGTAAAAACTGTTCCATGCAACAACCGCCAGCAAGACGCCGCCAATCACCGCGAATAATGATTTATTGCCCATTAGCGACTCTCCCTTGAGCGCGAACCAGATTGCAGGTCAGCCCCACTGCGCTGACTTTCGGTCGCAGAAGTCGCGTCGGACACGGGATTCGGCAAGGGTTTGCCGCGCCCATCCATCATCTTGTCCAACGGCAGATACAACAGATTCTGCCCCTTGTTACCGTCCACCAGAACCTTGCTGGTATTACTCAGCACCTCCTGCATTGTGTCGATGAACAAGCGCTCCCGCGTGACCTCCGGAGCCTTGCGATACTCGGCCACCAGCTTACTGAAGCGCTGCGCCTCACCTTCTGCGCGTGCCACTACCTCATCGCGATAACCACTGGCATCTTCGATGGCACGCTGAGCCTGACCACGCGCCTCAGGAACCACGCTGTTGGCGTAGGCCTCCGCCTGGTTCTTCTCACGCTGCTCATCCTCGCGGGCGCGGGTTACATCATCGAAAGCATCCTTGACCTCTGCCGGGGCAGCAGCGCGCTGGATGTTGACCTGAGTGACCTGAATACCGGTGCCATAGCTGTCAAGAAAGCTCTGCAGCCGCTTTTGCACCTCATTGCCCATCACCTCACGACCCTCGGTGAGTACCTGATCCATCGCCGTGGAACCGACCACGTGACGCAACGCGCTTTCGGTGGCCTGACGCAGGCTGTTCTCAGGCTGATCCACCTTGAGCACAAAATCTTCCAGATTGCTGATCTTGTACTGCACCGTCAGAGGCACTTCGACAATGTTTTCATCCTCGGTGAGCATCTGCCCAATCTTGGAATAGGTGCGCTCGCCCTTCACGTTTTCCTGAAACTTCTTGTCGATCGGCGGAAAGTAGAAGTTCAGACCCGGCCCGACGGTTTCGTGGTACTTGCCAAACCGCAGCACAACGGCCTGCTCTTGCTCATCCACCACGTAAACCGCGCTGTAAAGCCACAGCCCCGCAAGGACCACCAGCCCGACCAGCAGCAAACCATAGCCACCACCCTGACCCGAGTCGGTGCCGCGAGGCTTGCCCGCACCAAAAATACCATTAAGGCTTTCCTGCAGCTTGCGGAAGGCTTCATCCAGATCCGGCGGACCTTTGCGATCTCCGCCTTTGCGGCCGCCCCAAGGGTCTTGGTTATTCGAGTTGCCACCGGGCTCATTCCAAGCCATAGCGCTCTCCATAGGTAAAAATCGAGGACGTGCCGAAAGCACGCCGGTTAATGCTACAGAATGCCGGAGGCCAGCGCCAAAAACGCCGCACCAGGCATTATTGCAAAGTGTGTTGCTGGATGAATTCAGCCGGTTTCAACCCTTCGCGACTGACCAGACGATTCAGCTCGGCGCGCGGCAGACGCAAATCCAGCAGCATATCCCCAGACTCGTCATGCGCCTCGCGCTGCACCGCATTGATAGCAAACAGCTGTGCGCGCAGACGACCCAACCGCTGTGGCAGATGCAGGGTGCCGACAAACAGGTCTTCACCCAGCAGTTCAGCCACCGCCTGACGCAGCAGATCAAGCCCGCGACCATCCCGAGCGGAAAGCCAGACGCGCTCGGGACGCCCGTCTGCATCACGCTGAATATGCGGCTCAATCCCCTCAAGCAGATCGAGCTTGTTGTAGACCTCCAGCAGAGGAATTTCCGCTGCACCGATCTCGCCCAGCACTGCCAGCACCTGCTCGATCTGCAATTGCCGCTCCGGCTCATGCGCATCAATCACATGCAACAGCAGATCGGCATTGCTCGACTCTTCCAGCGTGGCGCGAAAGGCCTCCACCAGCTTGTGTGGCAAATGCCGGATAAAGCCCACCGTATCGGCCAGCACCACCGGACCGAGGTCCTCCAGATCCAGACGCCGAAACGTCGGGTCCAGCGTGGCAAACAACTGGTCAGCCGCATACACACCTGAGCCGGTGACAGCATTGAACAAGGTAGACTTGCCGGCGTTGGTGTAACCCACCAGCGATACGCTGGGAATTTCTGCCCGGCGGCGGCCGCGACGCGCCTGCTCGCGCTGACTGCGTACCGTGTCCAGACGCTGACGGATCTGCCGGATACGCACCCGCAACAGGCGGCGGTCGGTTTCCAGCTGGGTTTCACCGGGACCGCGCAACCCGATACCGCCTTTCTGCCGCTCAAGGTGAGTCCAGCCACGCACCAGCCGCGTACTCATATGCTCAAGCTGGGCCAACTCGACCTGCAGCTTGCCTTCATGGGTGCGTGCGCGCTGGGCGAAGATATCCAGAATCAGACCGGTACGATCCAGCACACGACACTCGAACGCACGCTCGAGGTTGCGCTCCTGACTCGGGGTCAGGGTGTGATTGAAGATGACCAGATCCACCTGTGCCGACTGCACCAACTGCCGCAACTCGTCGACCTTGCCGCTGCCAACAAGATACTTCGCGGTTAGTTGGCTGCGCGGCACCCGTACAAAGGCAACCGCCTCGGCGCCGGCAGACAGCGCCAACTCCTGAAACTCCTGGGGATCTTCCCGAACCCCGGGCTCCTGCCCCTCAAGATGGACCAGAACAGCCCGCTCACCACCACCCGGGCGTTCGAAAAACAAATCAGCCCCCTAAATCAGAAGTTGCCCGGCTCGACCGGAATATCCTCTTCGCCGTCCGGACTGGCAGGCAAGCGCACCGGACGACTGGGAACCACGGTAGAAATAGCGTGCTTGTAGACCATCTGACTGACAGTGTTCTTCAGCAAAATAACAAACTGGTCGAAAGACTCGATCTGGCCCTGCAGCTTGATGCCGTTGACCAGATAGATGGATACCGGAACGCGCTCCTTGCGCAGGGTGTTCAGATAAGGGTCTTGTAGCGAATGCCCTTTTGACATGTGTATCACTCCTCAAACAATCGATAGTTATTGCAGCAAATGCGTGCTGCCGCCCCAAAGAATAGACGGCAAATCAAACTTACCCAGCCGATATTGTGGCTGAATTCAAGTATTTCAAGGCGCGCGGCAGATTGTCGCTGGCCTGACTGTCCAGCCAGAGCAGCTGCTCCCAACTGCGCAACCAGGTAAATTGACGTTTGGCCAGCTGGCGCGTGGCAATAATACCGCGTTGTTCCAGCTCATCGAGAGACAATCGCCCCTCCAGATAATCCCACGCCTGACGGTAGCCCACCGAGCGCATGGATGGCAGTCCGGCATGCAGATCCCCGCGCCCGTACAAGCCTTCGACTTCCGCAATGAAGCCTTCCCTGAGCATATTGCGAAAGCGCAGCGCGATCCGTTCGTGCAGCAATTGGCGCTGCACAGGTGCAATGGCCAGCCGCACCACCTGATAGGGCAACCCGGCAGCATTATCCGCCTGTTGCAGCTGGCGATGCTGGGTCATATTCATGCCGCTGACGCGGTATACCTCCAGCGCACGGATCAGCCGTTGCGGATCATTGGGGTGAATACGCTGCGCGGACTGCGGGTCAATCGCTGCCAACTGCTCATGCAACACCTGCAAACCTGCCTTTGCCGCCAGCGCCTCCAGCTCGACACGGACTGCCGGGTCTGCCGCCGGCATATCCGCCAAGCCTTCTTCCAGGGCTTTGAAATACAGCATGGTGCCGCCGACCAGTAACGGAATGCGGCCGCGCGCGGTCGCATCGGCCATGGCCCGCAAGGCATCGGCGCGAAATTCAGCTGCCGAATAGCTTTCCAGCGGGTCGCGGATATCGATCAGCCGATGCGGAAAGGCCTCAAGCGTCTGCCGGTCAGGCTTGGCCGTGCCAATGTCCATGCCGCGGTAGACCAGCGCCGAATCGACACTGATCAACTCGCAAGGCAGGTTTTGCGCCAACTCCAGAGCAAGATCGGTTTTCCCTGCAGCCGTTGGCCCCATGAGAAAAATCGCCGGCGGCAGCCCCTCAGAGTCGCTTCGCACTTAGCGACCACGCAGGAACAGGCGATCCAGATCATCCAGCGCGAGCTGGGTCCAGGTTGGCCGACCGTGATTACATTGCCCGCTGCGCTCGGTCTGCTCCATATCGCGCAACAGACCATTCATTTCCGGCAGGGTCAGCCGCCGATTGGCGCGCACAGCCCCATGACACGCCATGGTGGCGAGCAATTCGTTCAAGTGCGCCTGAATGCGGTCACTGCTGCCATATTCCAGCAAATCAGCCAGCACATCGCGCACCAATCCCGCCGCATCCGCCTGCTTTAACAGTGCAGGAATCTGCCGGATCGCCAGACTCTCAGGCCCCAGACGCTGCAATTCGAAGCCAAGCCGCTGAAACCAAGACTCATGCTCTTCGGCGCAATCAGCCTCGCGTTCACTCAGCGCCAACGACTCAGGCACCAGAAGGGGCTGGCCGCGCAACCCCTCGCTGGCCATCGCCAGCTTGAGACGCTCGTAAGTAATCCGTTCGTGGGCGGCGTGCATATCCACCAGCACCAGCCCCGTGGCGTTTTCGGACAGGATATAGATGCCCTTGAGCTGAGCCAGGGCATACCCCAAAGGCGGAATATCACCCCCTCCCTCTGGAAGACCCGGGCCGGCAGCCACTGGCAGAGGTGAAAAAAACTCCCGATAGGCGCCCTGAGTCTCAGCCTGTGAATACCCTCCAACGGAACGGTTCTGGCTCTGATAGCCAGCCCCGGAGCCTTGCCAACCGGCTGGCACCGGAGGCGGCTCCAGCAGATGGCTCGCCAGGCCCATTTCGCCCTGCGGGCCAAACTCACCGGCGGCCAGCCCGCCCGGGCGGGAAACCGGGGCAACCGCAGCCGGGGCCGTCAGCTGATCATCCGGGCGGACATCGCCAATCGCGCGGTGCAAGGTGCCGTAGAGGAAGTCGTGAACCATGCGACTCTCGCGGAAACGCACCTCATGCTTGGTGGGATGCACATTGACATCCACCACCGCCGGATCCACCTCCAGAAACAACACGAATACCGGATGCCGGCCATTGAACAGCACGTCCCGGTAGGCCTGACGCACGGCATGCACGACCAGCTTGTCACGCACCATGCGGCCGTTGACATAGAAATACTGCAGATCCGCCTGACTGCGCGAAAAGGTCGGCATACCGACCCAGCCCCACAGGTGCAGACCGTTGCGTTCGACCTCGATCGGCAGCGCCTGCTCCAGAAAAGTCGGCCCACAAACGGCCGCTACCCGGCGGGCGCGCGCCAGATCGTCAGTGGCCTCATGCAGCGCCAGCACACTCTTGCCGTTGTGCCGCAGGTGGAACGCCACATCAAAGCGTGCCAGCGCCAGACGCCGGATCACTTCCTGCAAATGATCGAATTCGGTTTTTTCGGCCCGCAGGAACTTGCGCCGCGCCGGGGTATTGAAAAACAGGTCGCGCACTTCCACCGTCGTGCCCACCGGATGCGCCGACGGCTGGACGCGGGCGGCCATGTCGCGGCCCTCGGTCTCCACCTGCCAGGCCTGATCCGCCCCCTGCGTCCGGGATGTCATGGTCAGCCGGGACACGGAGCTGATCGAAGCCAGCGCCTCCCCCCGAAAGCCCAGACTCATGACATTCTCGAGTTCCTGCAGATCACGAATCTTGCTGGTGGCATGCCGCTCAAGCGCCAGCGGCAGATCCTCGGCGGCAATGCCGACACCATCGTCGCGCACGCGCAACAGTTTGACGCCGCCCTGCTCGACATCCACGTCGATTCGCCGGGCGCCAGCATCCAGACTGTTTTCCAGCAGTTCCTTGATGACCGACGCCGGACGCTCAACGACCTCGCCAGCAGCGATCTGGTTCGCCAGTCGCGGGCTGAGCAGCTGAATCCGCCGCACTTCGGGGGCCGGATGACTCACGGTTGAACGGCCAGTGCAGTCGTCGGAATACTCAGCACCTGCCCCACCTTGACCGTATCACTGCGCAGACGATTGGCTGAACGCAACGCTGACAGGCTGACCTGATAGCGCGCAGCGATCATCGACAGGCTCTCGCCGGATGACACCACGTGATCACGCGGCCCCACCGGAGTCTTGCCGGAGTCGCGCTGCCACGCCAGATAGGTGCCGGGCGGCGGATTCTGCTGGAAGAATTGCCGCACGCCAGACGTAATCGAGCGTGCCAACGCCTGCTGATGCGCTTGCGTCGCCAGCTTGCCGGACTCTTTGGGATTGGAAATAAACCCGGTTTCCACCAGGATCGACGGAATATCCGGGGACTTCAGCACCATGAAGCCGGCCTGTTCGACGCGCTTCTTGTGCAGCGGTGTGACCCGGCCCATGTTGACCAGCACCTTCTGTCCGACATTCAGACTGGAGGACAGCGAGGCGGTCATCGATAAATCCAGCAACACCCCGGCCAGCATGCGGTCCTTGTCATCCAGGCTGACATTGCCTGTACCGCCGATCAGGTCCGACTGGTTTTCGCTATCGGCCAGCCAGCGGGCGGTTTCCGAGGTAGCCCCGCGATCCGACAGGGCATACACCGAGGCACCAAAGGCTGAAGAGCGCGGCGCTGCATCCGCGTGGATCGAGACAAACAGGTCAGCACCTTTTTTCCTGGCGATCTCGGTACGCCGACGCAAGGGAATGAAGTAATCGCCGGTGCGTACGAGCTCGGCACGGAAGCCTTTTTCGGCGTTGAGCTGACGTTGCAACTCCTTGGAAATGGCCAGCACCACGTGCTTTTCGCGGGCGCCATTCGGACCCAGCGCGCCGGGGTCTTCGCCGCCATGACCGGCGTCAATGGCTATCACCACATCGCGCCGCCCGGCGGAGGACGCCGCGGGAGGTAGCGGTCTGGGCTGAACGATCTGCGCCACCGGCTGCACCGGCGCAACAGCCGGCACCGGAACTGCGGGGGCTGGAGCAACAATCGGAGCAGTAACCGCAGGCGTCGGGCCTTCGTCGGCGTCAAACAGGTCAACCACCAGGCGATTGCCGTATTGCTGATTGGGCGCCAGAGAGAAACTCTTCGGCGTCACGGCAGCCGAAAGATCGATCACCAGACGCAGCTCATCCGCCGAGCGTTGTGCCGAGCGAACACTGGTAATCGGCGTATTGACCAGACTCAGCTGGGCCAGATTGGTCGCCAGCTGTGCGCCCTTGAGATCCAGCACAATTCGATCAGGGGCAGTGAGAATGAACAGGCTGTGCTGTACCGGGCCGCTGAGATCAAACACCAGACGGGTGTTGTCCGGCGCCCGCCACAGACGCACGCTGCGCACTTCGGACGCAGCCAGGGCATCGACACTGATCGCCAGCAGTAGCCACATCGCGGCCAACAGCGCGCTCAAGCGCATACCCAACACCCCACTTTCTTATTGATTTGACAGGCCACTCAGTGCCTCGCACCAGATCAAGCCACGTTCCGTGCAAGGCTTCAAGTGCAGACTGCGACTACCCGATTGCTGGCCAATGGTAATGTCCAGGTCAGGCTTTGGCAAAACTCCGGCGCCTTGCTCAGGCCATTCGATCAGACACAGCGCATCATCGTCGAAATAATCGCGAATCCCGAGAAACTCCAGCTCTTCCGGATCGGCCAACCGGTACAGATCAAAATGAAAAACCCGCAACGGACCGATCTCGTAAGGTTCAACCAAGGTGAAAGTCGGGCTTTTCACCGCCCCGAGATGTCCCAGACCACGCAGCAGCCCTCTGGAAAGCGTGGTTTTCCCGGCACCCAGATCGCCGTGCAGAAAAATCATGCCCCGCCCGCCGGTAACGGCAGCCAGCTGCGCCCCCAGCGCCAGCATGGCCTCCTCACCCTCCACGTGCAGGCTCACATCAGGCATGGCGACACCTCCTCCAGTTGCGCGCGAATAGCCGGCAGTAGATCACTGGCCGCCATACCCCGCCCGAACATCGCCAGCTGCTCACCCGCGCAGGCATGCAACCACACTGCGAGCCGGGCAGCGTCGTACGCGGGCAAGCCCTGCGCCAGCAAAGCCCCCGTCAACCCGGCCAGCACATCGCCAAATCCGGCCCCGGCCATCGCCGGATGACCATTGCTGCAGACCGCCAGACGGCCATCTGGCGCGGCCACCAGGGTACCGGCGCCCTTGAGCACCACCACCGCCTGATAGCGCGCAGACAATGCCTGCGCAGCGGCCGGGCGATCCGCCTGCAGCAGCGCCACCGAGGTTCCGAGCAACCGCGCGGCCTCGCCCGGATGCGGCGTCAACACGCAGCCAGCGGGCAGATTCACCTGCCCTGCCGCCAAAAGGTTCAGCGCATCAGCGTCCCATACCTGCACACACTCACGACTGGCCGCGGCGCTGAGCAGACTGCGGCCCCAGGCGCCCTGCCCCAGCCCCGGCCCGACCACCAGCACCGTTGCCGCCGCCAGCAGCGGCTTGAGCTGATTGGCAGAGGCCACCGGCACGCACATCATCTCCGGACGGCGGGTCAGCGCAGCGGCAACATGCTCGACCCGCGTCGCCAATGAAACCAGGCCAGCGCCCGCGCGCAAGGCAGCTTCGGCGGCCAGCAGGGCTGCACCGCCAAAGCCACGCTCACCGCCGATCAGCAGCACGTGTCCCAACTGCCCCTTGTGCGCAGTCCGCGCCCTGGGCGGCAGCGTGAGCAAACCACCGGGTGCCAGACGCTGCGCAATGGCCGGTACCTGCGCCTGTACCTGCGGGTCGGTTTGCAACGGCGCAAACACCAGCGCGCCCACCCGGTCCGCCGCTACGCCGCTGAACAAGCCCATTTTGAGCGCGATAAAGCTCACCGTCAGGTCTGCCCTGACGGCCACACCCAGCTCGCTGCCGGTGTCGGCACACAGGCCGGAGGGAATATCTACCGCCAGCACCGGCAGACCACTGGCATTGATCCGACGAATAGCCTGCGCATACGGCTCGCGAACGGGGCCGGTGAGACCGGTGCCTAGCAGCGCATCAACCAGCACCCCGCGCAGTGGCGCACATTCGCTCCAGGGTACGATCTCAACTTCAGCAGCCCTGGCCTCGGCGCAGGCCTGTGCGGCGTCGCCTTGCAGCTGTGCAGCTTCGCCCACTGCCAACACCTGCACCTGCCAGCCGGCGCGTTTGGCCTGCGCGGCAATCAGATAGCCGTCGCCGGCGTTGTTGCCGCGCCCAGCCAGCACGGTAAGGCAGCCCGCCTGCGGCCAGTGCTGACGCAAAGCCCTCCAGCTGGCATGGGCGGCGCGCTGCATCAACTCATACCCAGGCGTACCGGAGGCAATCAGCCGCGCATCCAGCTCGCGAACCTGGGCAGCACTGTATATCTGCAGGGGTAACTCATCATGTGCATCTGGCATGCGTCGAATGCTCCGTTGTCTGGCAGAATTATACCCATCCCCGCCCAGGTTACCTGCCTGCATGTCCATCCATCCTTCCACCGCCGCCCCACTGGCGCTTGCCGAACTGGTCCAGTCGATCCGTGACTGGGGGCGCGAGCTCGGCTTTCAGCAAGTCGGCATCAGTGATGTTGATCTTGGCGAGCACGCGCAACACCTGGAGCGCTGGTTGGCGGCCGGTTATCAGGGCGAAATGGACTACATGTCGGCACACGGCAGCAAGCGCAGCCATCCGGCGCAACTGGTGCCCGGCACCTTGCGGGTGATTTCCCTGCGCATGGATTACCTGCCAGCCGATACCCGCATGACCCAGGTGCTGGGCAATCCGCTGCATGCCTATGTTTCGCGCTATGCGCTGGGCCGCGACTATCACAAGTTGATCCGCAAGCGCCTGCAACAACTGGCCGAGCGCATCCAGCAGCAGATCGGGCCGTTTGGCTTCCGTGCATTCGTCGACAGCGCACCGGTGCTGGAAAAGGCCGCCGCCCAGCAGGCCGGTCTGGGCTGGATTGGGAAAAACACCCTGCTGCTCAATCGCCAGGCCGGCAGCTGGTTCTTTCTCGGCGAATTGTTCGTGGATGTACCGCTGCCGGTCGATGCTCCGCACAGCAGTGAGCATTGCGGCAGCTGTAGCGCCTGTCTGGATATCTGCCCTACTGCAGCCTTTGTCGGCCCTTACGTGCTGGATGCGCGGCGCTGCATTTCTTACCTGACCATCGAACTGAAAGGCTCTATTGCGCTGGAACTGCGCCCACTGATCGGCAACCGGGTATTCGGTTGTGATGACTGCCAGCTGGCCTGCCCATGGAACCGCTTTGCCAAACCCACGAGTCAGACGGACTTTCTGCCACGCCACCAGCTGGACAGCAGCGAACTGGCTGCGCTGTTTCGCTGGAGTGAAGAGGAGTTCCTCACCCGCACCGAGGGCTCACCCATTCGGCGCACCGGCTACCAGGGCTGGTTGCGTAATCTGGCAGTCGGACTGGGCAACGCCCCCAGCACCGTTGCGGTGATCGAAGCGCTGCAGTTGCGCCGCGACGACCCGTCAGAACTGGTTCGCGAGCACGTCGCCTGGGCCCTGCAGCGCCACGGCATCAGACCTTGAGGAAATGCTTGCGGTAGTGCTGCAACTCGGCGATCGATTCGCGGATATCGTCCAGCGCCTGATGCGTACCTTGCTTCACGAAGCTTTCCTTGACCTGCGGCGCCCAGCGCTCGGCGAGAATCTTCAGCGTTGAGACATCCAGCGAGCGGTAGTGGAAGAAGGCTTCCAGCTGCGGCATGTAACGACACAGAAAACGCCGGTCCTGACCAATGCTGTTGCCACAGATCGGCGACTTGCCCTTGGGCACCCACTGTTCCAGAAAAGCCAGCGTCTGCGCCTCGGCTGCAGCGGTGTCGATACGGCTGTCACGCACCCGCTGGGTCAGACCGCTCTCGCCATGGGTGCGGGTGTTCCATTCATCCATACCTGCCAGCGCTGCATCGCTTTGATGCACGGCGATCACCGGCCCCTCGGCCAGCACATTCAGATCACTGTCGGTGACAATCGTCGCCATCTCGATAATCAGATCGGTTTCAGGCTCCAGCCCGGTCATCTCCAGGTCGATCCAGATCAGGTTCAGGGGATTCTGCATGTTCGGCACTCCTCAAGTCGGTAAGCCAGTGTAGACAATCGCGTCCAGATACTTCAGCGCTCCCAGAGCAGCAAGCGGGTCTGACGCCAGTCGTTCAATTCAATCACCCGATCCGGTGAAACGCCCGGAATCTCAAAGCTGTTGCTGATCAGCCAGCTTCCCGGGCGCATTTCTTCAGCAGCCTTTTGCCAGACCTGCGGCATCGGCGCGGGAGAAAGAAAGCAGTAAACCACATCAAAATCAGCCAGATCGACCTTCCACAAACTGCGATAACGAATCGTGCAATTGGGCACCCACAGGCAACGCAACCAGCCCAGCAGAAACACCAGCGGCGCGGTTTCCACGCCCTCGAAGCGGCTGTGAGGATAGGTCCTGGCCAGCCGGCAAAGGGTGCCGGAAAGACCACTACCCAGATCAATAAAGCCAAACTCCGGCGGCCGCTGAGCCAGCAGGTTGATCAACTGCTCCTGCGTCTTGCGACCACTCAGGTAGAGCGGAACCCGTTCGCGAAAACTGTTCCAGTTGAGCAGCAGAACCAGTAGAAAAAGCCCCAACCACCAAGCGGATGGCAGCGCCTGCGCATGCAACAACACCAGTCCCGGCACAAAAAGCAGGTTGATCGGCAGCCACCACAACGACAAACCCAGCCGCTGCCCCAGCAGCCCTGCCAGCACGCCCTGAGCCAGCGCCGCGGCCAGCTGTCCCGGGCGCCAGGCCGACACCTGCGCCACAGCAAAGAGCACCAGAGCCAACAGAATGGCGGCCGCCAACTGCGCCAACAAAGCCAAAACAGCAGGAAAGCGAACGCGACATTGCTCCAGCATGAACGTCTCCAATTACACTTTCGCCAGTGTAACCATCCGCAGCGCTGACGGGCAGGCAGCATGGCCATGCTAGACTCGGCGACGTTTCCAAAACCGGATAAAGCAATGAGCAAGCGCCAACTCACCCGCCGCCAAACCTGGCGTATTGACAAAGTACAGGGTGAACGCGCCGCCAGAGCGGCCAAACGTGAAGCCAAGGCACAGGAAGATCTGGAGGGCGGCGATCTGGGTCCGGAGCAAACCGGACTGGTCATCGCCCACTTTGGCGTTCAGGTCGAAGTCGAAGCGCTGGAGGGCGATAATGCCGGCCATGTGCTGCGCTGCCATCTGCGCGCCAACCTGCCGCAACTGGTCACCGGCGACCGCGTGGTGTGGCGCGCGGGCAACCAGGGCAGCGGCGTCATTGTTGCCCAGCTGCCACGCCACTCGGAACTCTGCCGCCCGGATACCCGCAACCAGCTCAAGCCCGTTGCGGCAAATGTCGACCTGATCGTCATCGTGTTTGCGCCCCTGCCCCACCCGCACGCCAATCTGATCGACCGTTATCTGGTGGCCGCCGAGCACTCGGGCATTCAGCCCTTGCTGCTGCTGAACAAGGCTGATCTGGTCGACGCGGCAAATTCCGTATTCCTGAATCCGCTGCTGGATACCTACCGCCAGCTCGGTTACCCGCTGCTGGAGGTGTCAGCCCATGAGGGGGCGGGCATGGAAACGCTGCGCCAGCAACTCGATGGCCACATCAGCGTGTTTGTCGGGCAGTCTGGCGTGGGCAAATCCTCGCTGGTCAACAGCCTCTTGCCGGGTATCGACACCCGCGTTGGTCCGCTTTCCGAGCAGACCGGCAAGGGCACCCACACCACCACCACGGCTCGGTTGTTCCATTTTCCGGGGGGTGGCGAGCTGATCGACTCGCCGGGCATTCGCGAATTTGGTCTGGGCCACGTCAGCCGGGACGATGTGGAAGCCGGCTTTATCGAGTTTCGCGATCTGCTCGGGACGTGCCGCTTCCGTGACTGCAAACACGATCGCGAGCCCGGCTGCGCACTGCTCAAGGCGCTCGAAGACGGTCAGATACAACCGCAGCGCATGGCCAGCTACCGGCATATTCTCGCCAGCCTGCCACAACCCGAATACTGAGCAGAGACAACAAGGCCACGCATGGCGTGGCCCTGAAAACAGCAGCTTCACGGTTACTCTTGAACGGGCTGGTCGAGCGTCAACGCACCATCATCAAATGCATTCAATTTATCCCTGAGCTCCGCCGCCTGAGCCGGATCTTCAGCCGAAGGCGTCGGTAACTCATCGCCGCCTGGCAAGGCCGGCAGCCAGTCCGGGGTAGCCGCGTCACCCTCGCTATCGCTCTCACCCTCAATAGCGCGTTGGGCTTTCTTGGTCAGCACCGTGATATCGATACGCCGGTTAACCGGATTGAACGGATCCTCCCGATCAAACAAGGCAGAAGAGGCATAACCCACCACGCGGGCAATCTGCTCTTCCGGATAGCTGCCAAATACCAGCGCACGGCGCGCGGCATTGGCACGGTTGGCCGACAATTCCCAGTTACCGAAATCACCGCCGCCGGCAAACGGCGTGGCGTCGGTATGGCCGCTGACGCTGATCTTGTTCGGGACTTCCTTGATGGTCTCGGCCAGCGCCAGCAGGATGTCCTCGAAGTACGGTTGCAGATTGGCGCTGCCGGAGCTGAACATCGGCCGGTTGGCTGCATCCATGATCTGGATACGCAGACCGTCCTGGGTGATTTCGAAAAGAATCTGATCCTTGAAGTTCTTCAGTTGCAGGTTTTCATCAACCTTGGTCTGCAATTCCTGCAGCAGCATTTCCAGCCGCTCCTGCTCCGCCTGCTCGGCAATACTCTCGGCATTGGTTGGATCTGGCACCTGGGTCTGCGGTGGATTTTCTTCCGTTTCATCCTTGGGATTGACGCGTATTTCATCGTCATCAGGCTGCCCCTGACTCTCCGGATTGAGCGTGCGATCGGGTGCCGGAGTCGGTGTACCACCCAGGTCGATGACAAACGGGCTGGCACTTTCAGTAAAGCCGATCGGATCCTGGAAATAGCCGGAAATTTGCCGTTTCTGTTCGGGCGTTGCGGATGACATCAGCCAAAGCAGCATGAAGAAAGCCATCATCGCCGTCGCAAAGTCCGCAAAAGCAATCTTCCAGGCGCCACCGTGGTGGCCACCGGCGATCTTTTTGACCCTTTTTACGATAATCGGCTGATTATTTTCCATGTTGCTTAGCTGCCGCGCATGGCTTGTTCAAGCTCACTGAAGCTTGGTCGATGCCCAGGAAACAGTACCTTGCGACCGAACTCGACAGCCAGCGTCGGCGGCATGCCCGACGCGGAAGCAACCAACGTTGCCTTGATTGCCTCGTAAATATTCAGCTCCTCCTTGGCGTCGTGCTCCAACGAGGTCGCCAACGGACCAAAGAAACCGTACGAAGCCAGAATCCCGAGGAAGGTCCCCACCAGCGCGGCTGCTACGTGCATACCCAGCTCGCTCTGCTCAACAGCACCGAGCAAGCCCATAGTCACCACAATACCCAGCACCGCCGCCACAATACCCATCGCAGGCATACCATCCGCAATCCGTGCAACAGCGTGCGACGGGTGCTCAAGCTCCTCTTTGAGACTGGTCAACTCCATATCAAACAAGCCTTCCAGCTCATGCGGGGCCATGTTGCCGGAGGACATGATACGTAAGTAATCACAGACAAACGCCGTCATACCCGGATCTTTGATTACAACCGGATACTTGCTGAAAATCGGACTACTGGCAGGGTCTTCCACATCGGCCTCGATGGACATCATTCCTTCGCGCCGGCTCTTGTTGAGGATTTCGTAGAGCAGCTTCAGGACATCAAGGCAAAAGCGTGATTGAAGCGTGTACCGAACATTGCCAAGGATTTCTTGAAAACGTGCATGAAGGTACTGGCACTGTTGGCCTGCAAGAATGCACCAAGCGAAGCTCCGCCTATGATCAGCACCTCAAATGGCTGAAACAGCGCACCCAGCTTACCGTGCGACAAAATGAAGCCGCTAATCACACAGGCGAAAACAACAATGATGCCGACGATTTTGATCATGGTATTTAGTACGCACTGGGAAGAAAGACAGGCCAATGGCCGGTTTTTTTATGCCCGCCGCCCCTCCCCTCAATAGGGTTCAGGCACGACCGTGTAAAACACGCCGTTGGCGCCGTAGTTAGGCTGCACCCAGGCATTACCGCACTGGTAGTAAGTCCCCCCGGAGACTGTTCTCAGCGCACAACCCGGCGGCAGCGCAGCAAACATCGACCCCATGGCCAGCGCCGGGGTGGCGGTCGCCATCAAACCGGCCTGATAACCGGCCCCGTAGGCATTCCCTGCGTTGTTACTGTTGGTCGAATAGTAGGCATTCTGATTAGCCACACTGGCCCCGACCACCGCACCGGCTACTGCAGCTCCAGCCGGAGTAATGCCACCGCAGTCGTAACAGCCGCTGCCGGAGTAGACCGAGGTAGGCGGATGGTAATAATTGGTTCCGTAGTAAGTGTTGGTCCCGCGATAAACATCCGTCGCAGCGTAACCATCCGCGTGATAACCGCTGGCGCTGTTGCCGTCAGCGCCGGTCGCATGCCAGGAACCATCGCCTCCGGAAGCCGAACCACCCCGATAACCGCTGGCATTCCAGCTGCCATCTCCGCCGGATGCCGAGCCGTACGCGCCCGAATGGCTCCAGGAACCGTCGCCCCCGGACGAGTGCCCATAGGCAGTAGCGTGATACCAAGCAAGCGCCTGCCCGGAGGCAAGGGCCGCCACCAGAAAACCGGCAACAGCGAGAATTGATCTGCTCATGACTGACGACACCTCACTCAGGGCTTGGATTTGGACTGCTTGTCCGGCCTGACAACGGGCGGGTCAAACTCGATCCGCTGCGCCTTGTCCGCCGCGGAAGGCTGGAAGAAGCTGTCCGGCATGGCCGAGTTCAACTTCCAGTGGCTGAAGCTGACCTGATGACGCAACTGGGCGGGATCATCGCGAAACACGGCGCGCAGCTTGCGCGGCAGTTTATCCTTGCTGCCAATCCAGGCCTGAACAAAGACCTCATTATTGGCGTAGGCAATCACATCGGTCGTGGTACCTCCCACCGCGCGTGACTGACCAATATAAAAAGCCAGCCGCATGTCTCTGGCCATATCCGCATAAGGATCGGCGACAATCACATCAGTGAATGGAAAGTAGATGGCCGCACGCTGGTAGGCCGCCACAAGCATGGCATCAATGGTCGGCGGTGCATCGGCTACTGCCAGCAGGTTTTCCTCCGGGGCAAACGCAATGGCCTGCTTGCCATTGAAATAAAACTCGGAGGCCGGCCCATCACCCGATGTCAGCACCCGCAAACGGTTGGGACGCTGAAGGGCAACCTGTGCAACCGTGGCATACGCCAGTGGCGGCCCCAGTCTGCTGGGTTTCTCGTAGAAGGTGACAGCCTTGAAACTCATCGCCTCGGCCGCGGCAAGCCTGGCACTCATCGCTTTCAGAACATCCAGCGCCCGGGGTTCCAGCCTTGCCGCCGGAGCGGAATCTTTCTGCTCTTCGGCGGCCTGCAGTGGCAGCGTCAACAGGCTTGCCAACAGGGCCGTCCCGAGAAGTCTGCCGGTGGTCTGCAATACATGCATCGCATGTCCCTCTTGCAAGTGAAATCGAAGTTTCGGCCTGGCAAGCCAAACTGGCAACACCTCAAAACTATTGCCCGCCGGGCGCCACCAAGGGCAGCCGCAGAACGAAGCAAGTGCCTTGCCCCGGCACACTGCTCACGCTCAGCGAACCACCCAGAATGCCACTGACCAGATTATGCGTGATATTCAGCCCCAGACCGCTGCCGCCCTGCCCCAGGCGCGTAGTGAAAAACGGATCGAAGATACGCTGCAGGTTCTCCTCGGGTATACCGCTGCCATTGTCACTGAAGGCCAGCTCAATCCATTCGCGATCAACCGCTCTGGCATTGATCCAGATACAGCCTTGGTCATAGCCCTCAAATCCGTGGGTCAGGGCGTTATTGATCAGATTGACCAGCACTTGTCCGAGCGGGCCGGGAAAGCTTTCCAGCCAAAGCCCTTCGGGTACATCGACTTCAACCGTGAAAGGGGTTTTCTTCAAGGTCGGGTGCAGCGTGAGAAGAATTTCATTGACCAGCTCCAGCAACCGGAAGGTTCGGCGCTGCTCGCTGGTCTGGTCGACGGCCACCTGCTTGAAGCTGCTAATCAACTCGCTGGCGCGAAACAGATTGCGAATCAGAATGTCGGTCGCCGTCTGGTTATGCTCGATGAACTTGTCCAGCGTCGAACGGCGCAAGGCGCCATTGCGGATCTCGGTGGCCAGGGTTTTGCTGTGATCCTGCAGGGTACTGGCGGCCATCACGCTGTTGCCAATCGGCGTGTTGAGTTCGTGGGCGATGCCCGCCACCATGGCCCCCAGTGCTGCGAGTTTCTCGCTGCGCAACAGTTCGACCTGGGTGTGCTGCAAGGTCTGCATGGCCTCCTTGAGCTCCTGGTTGGTTTGGGTCAGCGCTGCCGTACGCTCATCAACTCGTTGCTCCAGCGTCTGATTGACCTCCTGCAGGGCCTGCTCGGCCATTTTCTGCTCGGTAATATCAATATCCATGCAGGCAAACTGATGCTCGTTGAGCTCACCAGGGATACAAAAGGTGGTGGATAACAGGTAGCCGAGCCGGCCGTCACGCCGCTGGAAACTTGCCTCATAGGGGCCGACCGTCTGATCGCGGCGCATGCGGCGCAGCATGTCGAGGAATTCGCCGAATTGCGCCGGGGTGTAGAACAACTGATCGATGGTCTTGCCCACCGCCTCTGCCGCCGAATAACCGTAAACCGCCTCACTGGCCTTGTTCCACATCAGCACCCGGCCCTTGCTGTCATACCACTGCACTGCCACATTGGGTGTCTGGTTGAGGGTCGCCAGCAGGCGTTCTTCGCTGATGCGCAACTCGTCGGCAGACAGCACCATCGCCAGTTCGCGCTGTTTGATGGCATTCACCATCAGCCGCAGATGCTCGCTGAGCAGATCAATCTCGGCGATCTGGGTGTCGGCCAGTTTCAACCCGTAATTGCCTTTGGCGATTTTCAGCAGCTGCGCAATAAATCTGCGGAACCGTTTGCTCAGCGCCCGCGCCGTCAGCAGCGCAATCGGCACGGTGATCAGCAGCGCGATCAGGGTCATCACCAGCAACTGCTGCAACGACTGACTCTGCAACAGGCCTGTCTGGCTGTGTGGACGCGCGACCAGCAACAGCCACTCGGTATCGGCCAGCTGACTGGCCACCCCCCTCAGGGGTTGGCCGGCCAGCGTGAAATCCAGCGCAGACGAGTCACCCTGCTCGCGGGCCTGCCGCACGATCGGCAGCCAGTCCGGCTCCGACCCGCCGGGCCGGGTCAGTGCAGGGTAAGCAGCAACCAGCTGATTCTGCTGATCGAGCAGGAACAACTGCACCGGACTGTCGTGACCCATGCGTGCGGCCAGCCCCTTGAGTGCAGCCTCGACATTCAACTCGCCAAGCAATAACCCGTCCTGCAGGGCAATGCGGCGGGCGATGGCCAGCCCCTCGTGACTGGGCGAACGGTAGCCATTTGACCACTTTCCCCAGGCTCGGGCTGCCTCTGGCACAAAGGCCTTGCCGAGCAGCTCAGGCGCCGCCTTGCGCAACGCCACGGGGTAGCCGACAGCCTGAATATTGCCCTGGCCATCGAGCAGATAGATCGCCGAGAAGATCACCGCAGCGTCGGCATAGGTGTCCAGCAGCGCGGCACGCTGACCGGGCGTGAGTGGCGTGTCTTGCAGGCGCCTCGCCAGCCCCTCCAGTGCCGCTTGTGCATGAAGCAGGTAATCGCGCGACTGTGCGGCAATGTTGCGCGCCAGCGCATGTTGCTCCTGTTCGTTCTGACGCTGGCTTTGTGGTACGAAAACCAGCAGCACCACCGGCACGATCACCAGCCAGGGCAGCAGAACCACCACGACCAGGCGCTGCGCCAGCAACGCCCGCAACGAGCGCTTGGTCATTCACTTAAGCCGAGCAAACCAAACAGCGCTGACAGCTCCAGCGGCTTGGCATACAAAAAGCCCTGAGCTTCATGACAGCCCATGCGCCGCAGTGCCTCGGCCTGATAGGCATCCTCGACGCCCTCGGCGATCACTTCCAGCTGCAAGCTGTGTCCCAACTGCACGATGGTTTCGACAATCCGCAAACTGCCTTCACTGTTGCTCATCTGGCTGACAAAGCTGCGATCGATTTTCAGTCGGTCGACCTTCAACTGTTCCAGGTAACTCAGGGAGGAGAAACCCGTACCAAAATCGTCAACCGCCACCCCGATAGTGCGCAAACGCAACTGATTGAGTTGCTCGGCGATGAAATCCGCCTCCAGCATCGCCACCGACTCCGTGACTTCCAGTTCCAGCTGTTTGGCGCAGATGCCGCTCTCGGCGATGATTTCATCCACCGTTTCGAGAAAGCCGCGCTGGCGGAACTGCATGACCGAGACGTTGACCGCCATCCGCAGATTGTGCGCACCGGCGCGCTCCAGCCGTTTGAGCGCATGGCAGGCCGTGCGCATCACCCACTCGCCCATGCCGATGATCAGCCCCGAGTTTTCGGCCAGCGGGATGAATTCGGCCGGAGAGATGAAACGCCCGTCATCGGTGCGCCAGCGCAACAAGGCCTCCACACCGACAATCTGGCCTGTGCTCAGTGATATCTGCGGGTGATAGACCACGTAGAAGCGCTCATGTTCGAAGGCCCGGCGGAGATCCTGCAGCAGACCGACGCGCAAACGGGTTTCGGTCTCCATGTCCCGATTGAAATGACACACCGTGCCACGGCTGCCATGTTTCGCGCGGTTTAACGCAATGCCGGCGGCCTTGATCGCGTCACTGCCATTGCCATCGATCTCGCCGAGCAAGGTCAAACCGATGGTGGCCGAGATATTGTGATCGACATCCTCAATCACAAACGGCGCGACAAAGGCCGCCTGCAGCAAATCCGGACTGACACTTTGCGCCGAACCCAGCACACCGAAAACATCGCCACCAATACGGGCGATCATGCTGTCGGCCGAAAGTGTGCTGCGCAAGCGATCAGACACTGCATGCAACAGGCGGTCGCCGTGCTTGTGACCCAGCGCTGCGTTGAGTTCAGAAAAATTGTCGATATCGATCAGCGCCACCGACTCGGTCAGACGCTGACCGGCCAGCATGCGGTCAATTGCCTGGATAAAGGCCAGACGGTTGGGAATATGCAGCAACTGATCGTTGTAGGCATGGTCCTTGAGCTGGCTGAGCAGCATCACGTTGTCCAGGGTCAGCGTGATGTTGGCGCAAAACACCCCGAGCAGCTGTCGGTCAAGGTCATTGAGTTCATGGCCGGTTTCGATATGGGCAGCGATGTCGTAGTTGGACTGGCCGGAGAAAAACAGCGTCGTGGAGTGCCTGTCGAAGAGGTTGCGGCGCTCGGCCAGGACACGGCTGAGCGCATTGGCAATCCGCCGGTCTTCCAGCTGATCGAGGGGTTTCTCGATCAGGTGGATCAGGTTGCCGGCGGCAGCAATGATCAGTTGCGGGCTGTTGGGGATGCTCTGCTCGCAGGCGCACACCACGCCCTCGGGTGACAGCCCCAGCAGGGCGGAAATCTGCGTGATGACCCCGGCGGCAAACTCGCGAACACCCTGACGCAACATCAACTGGCCGCTGGCGCGGATCACCATATCCAGCCCGCGCCGGCTGCTGTTGATCATGTGAATCTGCTTGTAGGAACGAATGGCCGCCGTCAGGGCCGTGTACAGACGATTGCGCGAAAGCTCGGACTTGGTCTTGTAGTCATTGATGTCATAGTCGCGGATGGCATCGATTTCAGGCGCATAGCCCGGCTGTCCGGTGCGCAAGATGATGCGCGCCTCGGTGATGTCCAGATCTTCGCGGATAATGCGGACCAGCTTGAGGCCGGCATCTTCACTTTCCATCACCACATCGAGCAGGATCACCGCGATGTCGCTTTCACTTTTCAGCAACTCGATGGCCTGGCTGGCCGAATGCGCATGCAGGAACAGCAGGTCACGTTGCAGTATCGGCGTGTTGGCCAGGGCGAACTTGGTGGCCTGATGCACATCCTCGTCATCGTCGACGATCAACACCTTCCAGACGCTCTCAGCAGACAACGGTTGCTGATCCGCATCATCCTCCAGCAAGGGCATCAGATCGTCATCGAAGGCTTCGGTCATAACAGATCCCACACGGCTGTTTTTGATCGGCAAAGCCTGCAGGACCCTGACAGCAAGATTCAGCGATGCCTGAAATTGCCTGTCTGAAAGACCCTCAGGCCGATGCCCGGATATGCTGTGCTACAGATACCGGCTGAAGTCTAGATGGCAATTTGCGGTTCAGCGAAAGATTGACTGGCGCGTGGCGGTGGCGCCAGTCAATCAACTGCCCGGGGCTTACTGGCGGGACTTGAGCAGGTCGCGGATCTCGGTCAGCAACAGCTGATCCGGCGTCGGCGCGGCGGGCTCTGCAGGCGCCGCCTGCTCCTCACGCTTGAGGCGGTTGATGAATTTAACGCCCATGAAAATGGCAAAAGCCACGATGATGAAATCCAGCACCGTCTGCAGAAACTTGCCATAGCTGAGCAAAACGGCCGGCACACTGCCTTCGGCGTCCTTGAGCGTCACCGCCAGATCGGAGAAGTCCATCCCGCCGATCAGCATGCCAATCGGCGGCATCACCACATCGCCGACAAACGAGCTGACAATCTTGCCGAACGCGGCACCAATGATGATCCCGACAGCCATGTCGACCACATTGCCCTTGACTGCAAAAGCTTTGAATTCACTCAGTATGCTCATGCCAAACCCTCGATAAGTTGTTGTTGGCGATTGCCTTCAAGGCTCTCGACGCCAGCTGCGCAGCGAATTGCGCACAGTTCGGATGAGTGTACCCAGCCCCTTGGCTGAGTGTCATCCACGCCGGCTGAGGCCGCAATTTGACCGGGATCAATATCGACCGCCAGCGCAGGCGGTAGGCTGGACTCATCTGAACCGAGGAGCTCTATCCCATGCATGTTGAACACCACCCATTGATTAATGACTTTCCCGAATTGCGCGACACCCTGCACAGCCTGCGCCAGTCGGATCAGCACTTCGCCCGTATCGCCGGCGAATATGAAGAGCTGGACAAGCGTATCTGTCGCGTCGAAGACGGCGTGGAATCCCTTGATGAGGCCGGCCTGAGCGGCCTCAAGCAGCAGCGTGTAAGCCTCAAGGACGACGTGGCGCGCATGCTGCGCCAAGCCAGAGGCCAGTGCTGCGGCAGCTGTGGTGGTTAATCCGGCATAAACGGCACCACAACAGAGCAAGCCCGAGCAGCCAGACTTCTCGGGCTTTTTTCTGGGCGTTACTGGTAAAGTCCGGCAGAACATTTACCGCCCGGACACCCGACATGCCCGAACCTACTAGCGCCTCTGCGCCCGAACACCCTTCATTTGCCGTGGCCTTGCGGTTCTGGCTCAAACTCGGCTTTATCAGCTTCGGCGGCCCCGCCGGACAGATCGCGATAATGCATCAGGAACTGGTTGAACGCCGGCGCTGGATATCCGAGCGGCGTTTTCTGCATGCCCTGAATTACTGCATGCTGCTGCCCGGCCCCGAGGCACAACAGTTGGCGATCTACCTGGGTTGGCTATTGCATCGCGGCTGGGGCGGCGTGGTTGCCGGCGTGCTGTTTGTGCTGCCGTCACTGATTATCCTGATCGGCCTTTCATGGCTGTATATCGCCTTCGGTGAGACACCACTGGTGGCGGGCCTGTTCTACGGTATCAAGCCGGCGGTTGCCGCGATTGTGCTGCAGGCCACCCAGCGCATCGGCTCCCGCGCCCTCAAGAACAACTGGCTGTGGGCCATTTCGGCGGCTGCGTTTGTGGCTATTTTCGCCCTCGACGTGCCATTTCCACTAATTGTGCTGGCGGCGGCGCTGACCGGTTTTATCGGCGGGCGACTGACGCCCGCGGTGTTTGCCAGCCACGGCGGGCATACTGCCAGCCAGAAGGATTTCGGCCCGGCATTGATCGGCGACCACACGCCCACGCCGGAGCATGCACGCTTCCGCTGGTCACGTCTGTTCAGGCTGCTGGCCATCGGTGCGGCACTCTGGTTATTGCCCATGGGCGTGCTCTGCGCGCTGTTTGGCTGGGACGGCACCCTGACGCAGATGGCCTGGTTCTTTACCAAAGCGGCCCTGCTCACCTTCGGTGGCGCCTATGCCGTTTTGCCCTACGTCTATCAGGGGGCGGTGGAGCACTACGGCTGGCTGACACCGACCCAGATGATTGACGGACTGGCACTGGGCGAAACCACACCCGGGCCGCTGATCATGGTGGTGGCTTTTGTCGGCTTCATCGGCGCCTACGTGCAACCGCTGTTCGGCCCCGGCTCGGCCTTTCTGGGCGGGGCACTGGCCGCCGCACTGGTGACCTGGTTTACCTTTCTGCCCTCGTTCCTGTTCATTCTGGGCGGTGGCCCCCTGATAGAGTCGACCCACAACGAACTCAAACTCACCGCTCCGCTGACCGCCATCACGGCAGCTATCGTCGGCGTCATCCTCAACCTGGCGCTGTTCTTTGCTTACCACGTGCTGTGGCCAAAGGGTTTTGCAGGGCACTTCGAGTGGCCGGCGGCGCTGCTCGCCGTGGCGGCAGTGATCGCGCTGCTGCGCTATAAACGGGGTGTCATCGAAGTGCTTGCAGGCGCTGCCCTGCTCGGCCTGCTTTCCCAACTCTGATCAAGGAGCAGCACCATGCGCCCTGCGTTATCACTCAAGGCTCTGCTGCTGGGCACCCTGCTGCTGGCCTGTCTGTCAGCCTGCGATCAGGCAAGCGAAACCCCCAGCCAGGTTGAGGAAGAGGAAAGTCAGGCACTGGAGCTGCCGCCGGCGCAGCTCACGGCAGCCGAAGCCTCGGCAGTGGATGCGATGGTCTTGCCGGTGCCGCCGGCCATGATCGGCGACCTGGACAGCATGCGCAAAACCCGCACGGTGCGCATTCTGGTGCCCTACAGCAAAACCTTTTATCAGGTTGATCGTGGCAAACAGCAAGGGGTCGCCTATGAATACGGCAAGGCTCTGGAGAAATGGCTGAACCAGCACCAACCGCTGGCGGACAAGTCACATGGCTGGCGGGTGATGTTCATCCCCACCGCACGCAATGAGTTGCTGCCCAGGCTGCTCTCCGGGTATGGCGATCTGGCCGCCGGTGGACTCACCGTCACTGAAGGTCGCCTGCAGACCGTGGCCTTTTCAGACCCGGTCGCCCGCGACATACGCGAGGCATTCATCACCGGACCGGCCTCGCCGGCCATCAACCGTCTGGAAGACCTGTCAGGACAGGAAGTCTTCGTTCGCCCCTCCAGCAGCTATTTCGAACACCTGGTAGCGCTTAATCAGCGCTTTGAAGCTCAGGGACTGGCACCGATCCGGATCATGCCAGCCAACGAGAATCTGGAAACCGAGGACCTGCTGCAAATGGTCAATGCCGGGCTCTATGGCATAACCGTGGCCGATAGCTATATCGCCGAACTGTGGCAGCCGCTGTACAGCGATCTGGTCATCCATGAAGGCTTCTCCCTGCATGAAGGCGGCCAACTGAGCTGGGCCCTGCGCAAGGGCAGCCCGCAACTGGAGCAGGCAGTGAATCGCTTTATCCGGGAGCACAAACTGGGTTCCGAGTTCGGCAACATCATGCATCGGCGCTACTTCAAGGGCAGTACGCGCGTGCTGAATGCCACCTCGGAAGCAGAAATGCAGAAATTCAATGCCATGACCAACCTGTTCGACAAATACGCCAGCATTTACCAGTTTGACGCGCTGATGCTGATGGCCCAGGGCTTTCAGGAATCTCAGCTGGACCAGAATGCCCGCAGCCGGGCTGGCGCCGTCGGCGTGATGCAAGTGCTGCCGAGTACGGCCGCAGAGCTGGGAATAAAGGATGTTGCCAAGAGCGCTGAGCGCAACATCGAGGCCGGCAGCAAATACCTGCGGCTGATCTCCGACCGCTATCTCGACGATCCGGAAATCACCCCGGTGAATCGCACGCTGCTCGGTTTTGCTGCCTACAACGCCGGCCCCGGCAATCTGATGAAATTCCGCCGGTTGGCCGAAAAACAGGGACTGGATCCGAATGTCTGGTTCGGCAATGTCGAACAGGGTGCCGCGCGGATTGTAGGGCGCGAGACCGTGGACTATGTCGGCAACATCCACAAGTACTACGTGGCCTACAAGCTGGCCAGGCAGCGCCTTGAGCAACGTGACAAGGCGGCCAGCCAGGCCCGGTAGCCGCTTCAACAACGGCCGTTGCGCGCCCTGCCCCGGGGCACGCCGGTCCATCCATTGATGGCCGGATGGGTACGCCACGCCGTGCCCTGTATGATCTGCCTTTTTGCAGTGCATGGAGAATCCGATGGCCAAGGCCAAACGCATGTATGGCTGTACCGAATGTGGCGCAACCGCCCCCAAATGGGCCGGCCAGTGCGCTGAATGCGGGGCCTGGAACACCTTGGTCGAGACTCTGATCGAAGCCCATTCGGCCGCCCCCAGCGGGCGCGCCGGCTGGGCCGGCGAACAGGCGCAGCTGAAGACGCTGGCCGAGGTCAGCATCGAAGAGGTACCGCGCTTTTCCACCTCCTCCGCCGAACTTGATCGTGTACTGGGTGGCGGCTTGGTCGATGGCTCGGTGGTGTTGATTGGCGGTGATCCAGGCATCGGCAAGTCGACCATCCTGCTGCAGACCCTGTGCAATATCGCCCAGCGTCTGCCGGCCCTGTACGTCACCGGCGAAGAATCCCAGCAGCAGGTAGCCATGCGCGCGCGGCGCCTGGAACTGCCGCAGGACAAACTCAAGGTGATGACCGAGACCTGCATCGAGGTGATCATCGAAACCGCCAAACGCGAGCGGCCCAAGGTGATGGTCATCGACTCGATCCAGACCATTTTTACCGAGCAGTTGCAGTCCGCGCCGGGCGGCGTGGCGCAGGTGCGCGAGAGCGCGGCGTTGCTGGTGCGCTATGCCAAGCAGAGCGGTACGGCAATCTTTCTGGTCGGTCATGTGACCAAGGAGGGCGCACTGGCCGGCCCGCGAGTGCTGGAGCACATGGTTGATACCGTGCTGTATTTCGAAGGTGAGTCCGACGGTCGCCTGCGCCTGCTGCGCGCGGTAAAGAACCGCTTCGGCGCGATCAATGAACTGGGCGTGTTCGGCATGACCGACAAGGGCCTGAAGGAAGTCACCAACCCCTCGGCGATCTTTCTCACCCGCGCTCAGGAAGAAGTGCCCGGCAGCGTGGTGATGGCCACCTGGGAAGGCACCCGGCCGATGCTGGTCGAGGTCCAGGCGCTGGTCGACACCAGTCACACCAACAACCCGCGCCGCGTCACCCTCGGCCTCGACCAGAACCGTCTGGCCATGCTGCTGGCGGTATTGCACCGGCATGGTGGCATTCCGACCTACGATCAGGATGTGTTTCTCAACGTGGTCGGCGGGGTCAAGGTGCTGGAAACCGCCTCCGATCTGGCGCTGATGGCCGCCGTCATTTCCAGCCTGCGCAACAAGCCCTTGCCGCATGACCTGCTGGTGTTCGGCGAGATTGGTTTGTCCGGCGAAATCCGCCCGGTGCCGAGCGGTCAGGAGCGTCTGAAAGAAGCCGCCAAACACGGCTTCAAGCGCGCCATCGTGCCCAAGGGTAATGCACCGAAGGAAGCGCCAGCAGGCTTGCAGGTGATTGCGGTGACGCGCCTGGAACAGGCGCTGGATGCGTTATTCGAATAGGACGGAGAGCTTAGCGTAAGCGTCCGCCCAACTCACCTTGCGTAAGTTAGGCTGGTGCCCACCGATGCGGCAGCAACTGGTCAATCTCACTCGCCCGATGTGTGGGCAGTCGCGTCAGCACATCTTTGAGATAGGCATATG
>JACCDZ010082964.1_pt1 | contig 29283 bp, 25 predicted proteins | sample 7449551 | NCBI WGS metagenome assembly JACCDZ01 (sample SAMN15323452, study PRJNA562643) | freshwater metagenome | isolation source: river surface water | place: USA:Blue River Watershed | collected 2017-08-18 | reverse complement strand
CGTTTGTGGCGCTGGTCATTGGCGCCATGCCGCCACCAGAAGATTTTGCAGATGGCCGTCAAGACCGAATCAAGTTTGCCGAACGGGCTGGCAATTTGGTCAGCGCTGCTGCTGAAACTTTCAACGACGGTTTGCGTGCCTATTACTTTTCATTTGCAGCAATGGCTTGGTTTTTCTCGCCCATTGCACTTGTGATGGCAACGGCCTTGGTGGTTTTGATTTTGTACGGCCGTGAATTTAAATCGGACGTCTTAGAGGTACTCAGAGACGATAATTAAATTTCGTGTTCTAAGCGATTGATCTTAGGTGCAACACAGTCAAAGCAGCAAAACATCGATTTGCCCAATATTTTGTGGTTTGCGCCAAAAGACCTTGGTTTGTGAGTGCCGCATTTGTAGCAGCTTAAAGTAGATCGACAGTCGCCCAGTGCACCAAAGGGTGAGCCACTTTGGCGTGACACGTAACGAAGTCCATCGTCTGAAATTTGTGTTTTGATGAATTCTTGCATGTGGCAAAGATAGTCACAGCAAGTGTCAAATTGATGACGATTTATTTTTTTTCGAGCCGCGTCAATTTGGTTTTAAGTTTTTTGATGGTTTGGCGAATCTCATCGGCTTTGGCCTTGTTTTTCTTTTTCTTTGAAATTGGTTTTCCAGCCAGCAAAGTTTGACGACATTTTTTGCTGCCGCACCAGCACGGATATTGCGCCATCAACTTTTTAGTGATGGGCTCGTCGATGATCAACCCGTAGTCATAGTTGAGCTCTTCCCCTGCCATGATGTTTTTCTTTGCTTTGATGAACACGCGATCCTCTTCCACCACAGGATGACAGTTAGGAGCGCAACTGTGATTGATCCAACGTGCTGAATTGCCGCCATGCAAAGCATCAATCACTTTGTCATCATCGACTTGAAAATAAAACGTGTGGTTTGGGTCGGAGGAGTCGTGAGGGTGACGGTCTTCTGCTTCTTGAGCAGAAATAATTTCGCCGATGTACTCGATCACTGTTTCGCCTTTTGCAATATTCTGTATCGCAAAAACACCCTTGCCATGAACGCCAGATTGCCTGACTTGGATCCGACGGGTTGAAGGTTTCAGGGGAGCTGTATTTTTAAGTGTTGAATTCATTTAAATATATTGCCAGAAATATGCTTGTATGGGCAATGATGCTCAAGTTGGTGCATATTATTTATGGGTGCGTTGTCACAAAAATTTCATGCAAATGAAATGTCAATGAAACTGTGCTTCGTCAATATCAACTTCCAAGTTAAGTACTACTTGGGAGACATAAATGAAAGAATTACCAAACCCAACGTTTCCAATTTCACAAATTGGATTGCCACGGGGGTCACTTCATCAAAGCCCTCAAACTGAAAGTGGCACCAGCCACACAAAAGTTTCGAAATCTACCATCGAAGTTAGCTGGGCTAAGCATCAAGATGAAGTGAGAGAGGCGCAACGTCTGCGCTATGACGTTTTTGCAAACGAAATGGGTGCAAGACTGCCTGTCACCGTCGCCGGCCATGACATCGATTTGTTTGACGATTATTGCGAGCATTTACTGGTTCGAGACGGTTTGTCGGGCGCTGTGATTGGCACCTATCGTGTTTTAACGCCAGCACAAGCAAAACGAGTAGGTGGCACCTACACTGATACTGAGTTTGACTTAACAAGACTTCGCTTCATGCGCGAGCGCATGGTGGAATTAGGACGCAGCTGCGTCCATGCAGAGCACCGACATGGCGGCGTCATTTTGGCATTGTGGGGCGCTTTATTTGAATTCATGTCCCGTAATCAACTGGACACCATGATTGGTTGCGCAAGCATTCCGATGTTGCACAACGGCATCGTCAGTGGCGATGCAGCAGCCAGCATGTGGCATCAATTGGCCAAAACAAATTTGGCATCCATAGAGTTTCATGTACGCCCTCGGCTTCCTCTGCCAATTGAGGAGCTAGACACAGGCTTGCCCGTTGAGCCCCCTGCATTGATCAAGGGTTACCTTCGCTTAGGTGCAAAAATATTGGGCGCACCCGCATGGGATCCTGATTTCAACACAGCCGATTTACCGATGCTGATGCAAGTCAAGGACTTGCCGCTCAGATATCGCAAGCACTTTGCAGGTGCATGATGATGTTCAAAGATGCTCAGGAATTTATGCCTGGTGAAAACCATCAAAAGAAGCACTACCGTGCCATCTTTATTTCTGATTTGCATCTTGGAACACCTGGATGCCAAGCCGAAGCTTTGCTTGAATTTTTAAAAACACACTCTTGCGATACGCTTTATTTGGTAGGCGACATCATCGATGGTTGGCAACTGAGGCGCAAGTGGTATTGGCCGCAAGCTCACAATGATGTGGTTCAGAAATTACTGCGAAAAGCACGCAAAGGTTGTCGCGTGGTGTACGTGCCTGGCAACCACGATGAATTTGCGAGAGACTTTTTAGACCATTCATTTGGCGGCGTTGAGGTTGTTGAGCAAGCTGTTCATGTAACGGCAGATGGCAAAAAGTTATGGGTCATTCATGGCGATTATTTTGATGGTGTGATTCAATTTGCCAAATGGCTGGCGTACGTGGGTGATACCCTTTATGAATGGGCACTCAAAGCCAACAGGCATCTCAATTACATGCGTGGCAGAATGGGAATGCCTTATTGGTCGCTTTCGGCATACTTGAAATTAAAAGTAAAAAAAGCCGTCAATTTCATTTCTGATTTTGAAGTTGCTGTGGCACATGAAGCTAAAAAATTAGGCTATGACGGTGTTGTATGTGGTCATATTCACCATGCCGAAATTCGTGAAATCGACGGTGTTTTGTATTGCAATGACGGCGATTGGGTTGAAAGCCTAAGCACCCTTGTAGAACATCACGATGGACGGTTAGAAATTTTGACTTTCGATCCGTATTCTGAAACCAAGATCGCCATAAAAACGACATCGTTGGTTAGCGCATGAAACTTGTTCTTGTAACAGACGCCTGGCAACCGCAAGTGAATGGTGTGGTCACAACGCTGGTGGAGTTGGTTAAAGAACTTAATTTGGCTGGCCACTCTGTTGAAGTCATTCATCCTGGTATGTTTCAAACCAAACCATGCCCTGGCTATGCGGGCATTGATTTGGCAGTCAAGCCGAAAGCTAAGCTAGAAAAAATACTGTCTTCAATGGACTTTGATGCCATCCATTTGGCAACCGAAGGTCCCTTGGGTTGGGCTGCAAGGGGGATCTGCCAAAAAAACCAATGGCGTTACACCACCGCCTATCACACACGTTTTCCTGAAATTTTGAAAGCAGCTTTGAAAATACCCTTGTGGGTAGGCTATGCCATATTCAAGCACTTTCATCGTCATTCATCGGGTGTGATGGTGCCCACCTTTGGCGTCTTGGATTTGTTGTCAAAACAGGGCTTCAAAAATTTGAAGCCTTGGACGCATGGGGTTGATGTCAACTTGTTCAATTACGCACATGAACCAGTTGAATATCTTCCGCTGGCACATTTGAAGCGGCCTTTGGCGATTTTTGTAGGTCGTGTTTCCTACGAAAAGAACATTGAAACTTTTTTAAAAATGCCTTTTGAAGGTTCAAAAGTTGTCTGTGGTGTAGGCCCATTAGAGGCTGATTTGAAAAAAAGATACCCGGGTATTACATGGCTAGGCTTGTTGCCTCGTCCAGAACTTGCGATGGTTTACAGCACAGCAGATGTTTTTGTGTTTGCAAGCCGGCATGAAACCTTTGGGTTGGTCATGCTTGAAGCCATGGCATGTGGCACACCTGTGGCGGCTTACCCAGTTGATGGTCCTCAAGAAGTACTAATGAACCATCAAACTAAGGTCGTTAAGGGCGGGGTGCTTGGTGAAGATTTGGCCATCGCAACCCAGAAAGCATTGGATGTTCCAAGATACCAGGCTAGACAACGCGCAATGGAGTTTAGCTGGGAAAAGGCATGCAGTTCGTTCATTGAGAACTTGGTACCCGCAAAATAAGTGCTTGAGATTTTGAGCCAGGTGGGACTCACCGTTTGGCTGGTGCCACCAGTCTTTTTAGATCTTCGTCAGAGATCAGCTCAAAAACTTTAACGACTTTTTCGACGCCTGATATTTGGCCGGTACTGACCAACTCAGTAACGCGTTTGGCTTCATCGCTGGTCAACCGTCCCATCAAATAAACAATGCCACGCTCGACCACAATGTGAACAGCAGATGAATGAATGTCTTTGGCTTGAACCAATAGCGCTCTGACTTGTCCATTGATGACTTTGTCTTTGGCTCTTTGCGTCAATGAGCTTTCTGGACTGATCGTCAAATCGTTGACAACTGATTTGACGTTGTCTTGACTTTTGACAAATTGCTCTGCCAATGCTTTTTCTGCGGCATTATTGACTTCGCCTGTGAGCAAAACCATTCTGTTGTAGCTGTGAATTCGGGCATGCGCATTTTTTGGCAAGATGCTTTTGAGGCCAGATTCGGATCGGAGCTCGATGGCTTCGTCTTCCAATTGGATGCCAGCTGTCCTTCTGTCGATGGCAACTTTGCCTGCCAATGCAGCGCCACCAATCACCAAAGGAGCGCAGGCAGACAGTTGAATGCTTGCAAGCAAACACAGTGCACTCACAAAACGCATGGGCGACACTGAGGGTAATGACGAAAGGGTGTTATTTTTCATAAAAATTCTCTAGGTCAATTTAGATTTTTGGAAAAACAAATTCAGGCAATGCCATTACCCAAATAGGAAACCAAGAAATGATCACGGTACCTATGAAGATTGCCATCAAAGCTGGCAAGACAGATTTCATGACATCCTTCAAGCTTTTCTTGAAAACAGCACTTGCAAAATAGATGTTCATGCCAGCCGGCGGGCATAGAAATCCCATTTCCAAATTGGCAAGAAAAATAATTCCAAAATGCACAGGATCAATGCCATAGCTCATGGCCAGTGGCAGTAGCAAGGGCACCAACACGATGATGGCGGCATAAATTTCCATCAGTGCCCCCGCAAAAAACAGGAAGACGTTCAGGGCCAATAGAAACACATAGCGATTTTGGGTGATGCCTTGAACCCATTCGGAAGCCAGGTCGGGGACGCCAACGTCGATCAGGTAGTTGGTGAGTCCTAGGGCCATGCCCATGATCAAAAGTATGCCGCCAATGATTTGAGCTGATTGGACGAGGCAATGTGTCAAATTGGTAAGGGTCATTTCCCGGTGTATGCCCCACTGCGTCACCATTGCATAAATGACGGTCATTGCAGCACCTTCGGTAGGCGTCGCTAAGCCTGAAATGAGGGAGCCAATGGCCACCAGCGGTGCAATTAACTCCCATTTGGCAGCCCACAATGCTTGGCTTAGCGGTACTGCTGGTTTTGTATTGCGCTGATCAATGTCAAATAGACGCTGAGCGCTAGATGCTTGGCTGGTACCTCGTAAAAAACCACCAAAAACGATCAAGCAGACAATCATCAGCATGGCTGGGATCAGGCCAGCGACAAACATGGTATTGATTGGAACGCGAGCCATGATGGCGTACATGATGAGCGGAACAGAAGGTGCCAGCAGCACACCCAATGAGCTGGCACTTGTAATCAAGCCAATTGACTTGGATTCTGGATAACCTACCTTAAGAAGCAGTGGCAACATCAAACCGCCCAGCGCAAGAATGGTCACACCGCTACCACCCGTCAAAGCGGTGAAGCAACTGCAAAGGCAGGCTACCGCAAAGATGCTACCGCGTTGTCCTGAACCAAAGAAAGCGGTGAACAAAATACTGAGTCGTTGGGCAGCCTGCGTATTGGCAAATATCAAACCTGCAAGCGTAAACAGAGGCAGCGCAGGTAAGGATGGATTGACTGTGATTTGATAGTGAGAGAGGGATAAAGAGGCAAGTGGAATGCTTTCTGATGAAAACAAGATCCAAGATAAACCTGCCAACACCAAGAAAACAGGTCCTCCCAATATCAAAAAGACAAGCAAGACAATGCTGGCTGAAGTTGTCGAGATTGCGGCTTCTATGAGCCACTCATTGACTGGCGCAACCAAGAGCCAAACCAACAACATGCCAATCCACTGAACCAGCCAATGGTCATGCGATTTGCGACCTAATTGAATTGCAAGGATACAAAATCCAACTGGCAATGCACACAAAAATAACCAAGTCGGAACGCCATAAGCAATCACTTGGTCTGACTCAATTTCTGACAACACCAAGTCATAACTGCCAAGTGCAAGAACCCCGCACAGATGGCTGGCAAATAAAAATACAAAGGCACGCGCAATTTTTTGAGTGAGCGGGTGTCGAATAGTTTGCCAAAGTGAGCCCAAACTTGTAAGGTGTCCTGTCCTTTCGGCATAAACAGCGCCTGCCAAAGAAAAAAGCAAGCCCAAGTGTTGCACCAAGACGGGCGCGTTCTCTATTCCGCTTCCTTGGACCGGACGCAACAGAACTTCAATGAATGGAATCAGCACCATGCCAAGCAAAGCGGCGGCTGCAATGTTGGCATCCAAATTTCTCAAGAATGCAACATAACGAATGACCAATTGCTTCATTGTGTTTTTTGATTTCTATATGTCTTGAGGTGCATGAAGACCTCATCGAAGGTATCGGCTGGCACCATTTTTCCGCGAATGCGAGGATAAAGAGACTCGCTGAGGGTTTGCCACTCTTTCATCTGCACCGCATTGGGTTTGTTGACTTGAAGGCCACGTCTCTTCATGGCGTCAACGGCTTCCTCGACCTCTTTGCGCGCTTGCATGCGAATCACGACTCCCGCCTTGTCAGAGGAGGCTTTCAATGCGCGTTGCATTTCGGGTGTCATCTCATCCCAAGATTTTTTGGTGATGACAAAGGCGCCAACGATGGGGGCCCAATTGATCTCAAGCATGTGTTGTGCAGAGTTGTAAATTTGCGATGCCAATGCAAAATAAGGCGTAGAAGGAACCACACTGATCATGCCTGTTTGAATGGAAGGCAAAATATCTGTGGGCTCTAGGGGGACGGGTGTGTAGCCCAAACTTTTCATGATTTCTTGCTGTTCGGCTTCTGCGCCCCAAGCAAAGAACTTCATTTTCTTGTAATCGTCTGGGCTGTATGCGGCTTGTTTTGAGAAAAACCTTACCCAACCCGCATCGCCCCACGCTAAAACAACATAGCCTTTCTCGATGAATTTCTTTTCCATGTTGGGGCGCATTTTCTCTCTTACGTAGTCGAGTTCTTCCCATGAACGAAACGCAAGAGGGAGATTTTGCAGCGCAGCAATGGAGGGCTCAATTTCGCGTAATCCAACCACCGACAGCAAAGCAGCTTGCAATTGCCCAATCCGCATTCTGCGAACCATTTCGGCTTCGCCACCTTGACTGCCATCCGTAAACACATTGAAGCGTGAGGGGCCCGATTGGCTTTTCTTCCAAGATTCACCAATTTCCATCAGTTGACGGTGGTACAAAGAATTTTTGGGAACCAATGAGCCAATTTTCAATTGTGGGTCGGCAGCACTTGAGGCCAATGGCAAGAGAGAAGTCAGCGAAAGGGCGAAAGAGATTGCGGTGCGCCTTTTAATCATGGATCTCATGGTAGGAATGCAGAGTTAAAAATAATTGTCGACGTTGTCCAAAAGCCATTGCGCTCGACGCCGCATGACCGAATTGGTTAGATCTGTTTTGTGTGCTGAAAACTCAATGGCCTGCTTCAACAGCAACACAAATGAATCTTTGTTTCTGGTGGCGACAGCCCAGTTTTCAGCCTTTGAAACCAAGGGTGCAATTTGATCGCCGCGCCACTGGACGCTGAGGTTGAAGTATTTCTCGGCAGTTTCTAAATTGGCGTTGGGTTTTGCCAATTCAAGCGTGCCCATCATGCTGGCCAGTGCACCTTTGTCAAATTGGGGTTCAGCTTTCCACGCCAGTTCGGCCAGACGAATGACTTGTGGCAAATCGGCGACCATGTCGGGCGAGTCCTTGGACAATGAAATGGCACCTGCCCATGAGGTCATGACCCAGTAAACAAGACCAACATGTTCAGTATTCAGACTTAGAGACTTGTTGATGGACGCTCGCTGCAATTGCGTTTCTAGCAAGGGATACTTGAGCACAAGGGTTTGCCATCCCAAATTCTTTGCGCGCATTAGCATTTTTGCAGCGCGTGCCCTCAAAACAGTCGCCTTTTGAATGCTGTCTGACTCAATCCTGTCAGCTTCTTCCATTAAGAACACAAATGCATATTGTGTATAACCTCTCGCGACAGACTCGGCCAGGTTGACATGATCGGGAATTTCTTTCAACAAAGATTCGGAAATCTTCAAATGATATGCACTTGCGTGCATGAGTAATTCAAGGTCGTCGTCTGATGAATTGGTCTCTTTCGACAATGCATCGCCTACATTTCGCAACAGTTGTTGCTGCACAGAACAAGCAGATAAAAGTGAGATAGAGAAGGTGACAGCCAGAAGTAACAGGCAAATTCGAATAAAACGTTTCATCGAGCTGACACCCTTAGACACATCACGTGTTTTGATTTGACATTTGGAGCAATGCCAATTTTGTTTCGTCGCCAAGTCGCTCAACTTTGGCCAAAAATGCGTTGTACACAATCAGGCAAATTAAAGCAGTACCAATGCCAATGGCAGTGGCCAACAAAGCAGTTCCAATGCCGGCACTCACACCTTGTGGATCAGAAATACCAGACTTGGCCAAGGCAGTGAAGGTGTCAAAAATACCCAGAATGGTACCCAACAAGCCTAGCAAAGGCGCAGCCGTCACAATGGTGTCCAGCACCCAAAGGTGTTGGTTCAATTGGTGCTGAACCCTTATAAAGGCTTGCTCTGCCACATCATCTGCCACCTTTTGGCTGGCTTTAGGGTGCAATCCATTGGCAAAAGCATGCGCAATCACCTCGCCTACATCGCCTGTTTTGAACTCAGGCAATGCAGACTTGGTGCTCAAGGCTTGCAAAAGACTTTTGATTTGCCGATTGGCGTGTGTATAAAAGATGGTGCGCTCGATGGCCAAAAATACAGCCAATCCCAACGCAACATACAAAAAATACAAAGACGCATCGTGCAACAAAATCATCATGCTCAAAGCCTTAGAAGTCGGAGCGCAAGGTTACGCTTGTAAAACGTGGTGCGCCAATGTTGTAGCTTGGATTGGAGCCTGACAATGTGCCCAAAGGCAAGGCACGCGCCGTGAAGCTAGAGCCGCTGGGCGAGCTAATCCGCTTGTACTCAGCGTTGGTCAAGTTGTCCACATTCAAACGAATTTCAGGTGATTTGAAAAACGCTGTTTCTGGCAATTTGTAGCCTGCAGACAAGTTCCACAATGTGTAGGCGTCCATTGATTGGTCATTGACCAAAGTAGAGAACGCTTTGCCTGTGTGTTTGCCTGTCAGTTGACCAAACCATGGACCTTCTTTGTAGCTCAAAGCCAAGGCAGCCATGATTTTGGGTGTGTCAGGCATTTGTTTGCCTGCGGTCGCTTCTGTCAGGGTGGCACTTACTTTGAGATTTTCTTTCATTTGACTCTCGGTGTAAGTCAAAGAGCCATAGACAGAGAAGTTTTGGTTAATTTTTTGACCCAATTCAACTTCGGCACCTTGCATGGTCACTTTGCCAACGTTGTAATCTAGTGAGCTCAAGCTAACGGGGTCCCAAGAGGCTGCAATGCGATCCTTGAAACTAACCATGAACAAAGAACCAGAGAAGGTGGTGTCTTTGTTTTGCAAGCGGTAACCCAAGTCGAAATTGGTGGATGTCTCAATGTCTACCACAGGTTTACGCATGCTTGCACCCGTCAGCGTACCGTTGACCACTGTACCGCCTGTCAACAAATTTGAAAGGACGAAGTTTGAAGGCGCACGGAAGTTTTCAGCAACGTTGAAGAAAACTGACTTCTCTTGGTCCAAGTTGAATTTGGCACCAAAGCTTGGCAACACTTTGCTGTATTTGCGCTTGATTTGATAGTCAAGGTCTGCGCGGCCGACGCCAAAGGTACCGGCGTTGGCGTAGTTGGTGAAGTCACGGTCAATGGCAGAGTTACGCAATCCCAACTGAATTGACAATTTGTCTTGCATCAAAGAAATGCTGTCTTGGGCATAAAAAGATGTGCCAGTGCTGATGGTTTTCCAATCACGTGCTTGGTAAGGATTGCCATCGGTACGCAACAAGTAAGCGGCTGAATTGTCTAGCCACAAGTTGGAGGGATTGCCAGCATTGTCAAAAGTCACGCGAGGACCTGTTTGACGATGTACGGCACGCTCTGTCCAATAGCCTACATTGATGTTGTGATTTTCAATGCGATAGTTCGCTTTGAAGGTGACGCCAGGGCGGTTGGTTTCAGTCAAGCTACTGCCATAAGTCATCACGCGATCGAGTGTGTCGCCATCGCCGTTGATGTCTTTCACGCGCGTTGCCATGGTCCCTGTGCCACCTTCAGACAAAACTTGAAGTTGGCTGCCGCCGGTACCATAGCCGTACCAGAAATAGGGTTCGGCGCTGACGGTCAGATCTTTGTTGACTTTGAATTCGGCTTTGCTTGTGAACAAGTAATTGCGGAATGGATTGATGTTGTATTTGTAGAAACCATCAGCAGGTGCAGCTTCCGATTGAGCAGTGCCAGCCACGGGTGTCAGGTGCTGAGGCACGACGCTACCGAAATCAAAATTGCGGCCGTATTGCGCAATTTGTGCATTGCTCAGCGAGCGAATGTTGTTGTTGACAGCATTGTTGTACAAAACTGTTGCGCTCAATAATACATCGGCAGAAGGTCTGACTTCAGCGGCAACATCGATGTGCTCACGGTCTGCGCCGCCCGGGCCTTTGAATTTGTTAGCAGTTGTTTTGGAATAAGAAACAAAGGCTTTGGCGCCGCTAGGACCAAATTTACCTGTGTCTAAACGGGCAAAGGCGCGTTGATAGTTCAATTGGCCAGCAGACACGGCTGCACGCATGCCAAATTTGTCTTTAGGAGCGCAAGTGACCATGCCTAAGTTGCCGCCTGAAGCGCCTACGTGGGGTGCATCAGTGTCTGTGGAGCCCTGTGTTACAAAGACTTCACACAAATTTTCTGAGTCTGTGTACTCTTGTGGATAGACCGCAAAGTTACCAGAATCGTTGACCGGTGCACCATTGATGGTTAAACCCATCTGATCGCCGGCAAAGCCACGAACACGGATGCCGCCGCCAAACAAGCCCGTTGCATCTGAGCTGAAAGTATTGACGCCAGGCAACAAGTCAATGGCTTGGAAGGCATTGGCAGAAGGGTTCAGCTTGTCCAAATAAGCGCGATTGACTGCGCTGCGTGCCTTGGGTGATTCTTCTTGTGTGATCAAGCCTGAGTCAGTGGCGCCAGGCAAACCTTCTACATTAATTTTGCCCACATCAGTGGCTTGTTGTGCCATGACAAGGGGTGCAGAAAATGCCAAGCTGATGAGCATGGCCAGTTGGGTTGGTTTCAATTTCTTCATAAAAAACTCCAGATAAAAAATTAATTGAGGGGCATGAAATCGAGGGAAACTGTGAACTTGTGCTGAGATTGCGATGGCCAAGATCCGTCTGGCCAAGGCGAATAGGTGGTACGCCTGACTGTGGTCAAGGCTGCGTTGTCCAAAATAATCGAGTTGCTAGACTCTTCTACAGAGGCTTCCACCAAGCTTCCGTTTCGTAAAAGTACAAACCCAATCTTTACTTTGCCGGAGGGCCTTTGCAAACTCGCTTCCCTGCCCGTGGGGTATCGTTTATTGGCATTCAAAGTGTTTCTGACGCTTGCGATGTAATTGTTTTCTAGGTTCAATGCAGGGGCGGCTTGTTGCATCACTTGCTTGGGGGGCTCTGTAACGACTTGCGCAACCGGTGCAACCGCTGCCATGGTTTGTGGCGGTGCAGGAATGCTGCGTGCCGTCTCTGTGGGGGGCGTTACTTCTTGTTTAAAGTCTTGAAGAGGCGTCGGAACTGCGACGGGGGTGGGTAAGACGCTTTTGGGCTTAGGTTCTGGACGAATTTCGGGTGGCTGCGGGGCGGGCTGTTGTAAAAGTGGTTCTATCAATGTGGTGGTCAATTCCATCACCTCTTGTGCAACCAATTCAGCGGGTCCTTTGATTGACTGCGCTATTGAGAAGACCCCTGCGACCAAGCACGTTGAAGCAAGCGCAGACAAAACATGTCTTTGTTGATTGATTGCTTCTAAATTCAGGCTCATTTGCGTTCTCTTGCAGCCAATGAAACCTTGCCAATGCCAGATTTTTTAATTTCATCCATCACGTCAATCAAGGTTTGTACCTCGGCGCCCTTGTCGCTGTTAACGATGACTGCAATCTGATCAGCTTGGCCAGCCTTGTTTTTAACAGCGATTGTCAGGTTTTGAAGCGTGACATCTTTGCCATCAACTTGGATGATGTTTTCTTTGCCTAACGTCACCACCACTTGGACATCTTTGGTCTTGAGCTGCTGAACTTGTGATGAATTAGGTTGCTGCGTTTTGATCCCAAGCGCAGGTATGACATTGACACTGATAAGGACAAAGAAAACCAATAAAAACATCATCACATCGATCATGGGAATGATCTCGATGCGAGCTTTTTTTCTTTGAGTTTGCTGCCAATGGCGCATGAGGCTTAACCGTTATTTGATCAACGGCCAAGCATAGATAATCAGTGTGACAACTGTGTTACCAGTTGCTACTTGTGTGCAATCACAACACCTGAATTCTGTTTGTTGCAGGTTCTTTTAAACCTGGATTTGCTTGTAAATATTGAATCAATGCATCGATGTCCAATTCACCGCCTGCAGTGGTTGGTGCATTCTTGAATTGAAAGAATCCATCGCCACCACTGGCCAGAAAACTGTTCATCGTGACATGGTAATGTTGATGAAGTTCGATCGGTGAATTCTTGAGTTTCATCATTTGAATGCGTTCACCCAATGGCCGTTTTAAATCTACAGCGTAATTTAAATTTTGTGAGGGAAAAAGGACTCTGGGACGTTCAAGGTTTGCGTATTGGTGTTCCAGCAGGTCTTTAATTTGTTGTCCCGTCATTCTTTTTACGACCAAGGTATTGCCGAAGGGTTGAATCTTAAAGAGCTGTCCAAAATTGACGGTTCCCCCACCAGGCTGGATCACTAAATCGGCTCTAACGCCGCCTGGGTTCATCAATGCGAAGTCTGATTTTCCTCGGTTTTCACCTGCCGTTGAATGCCACTGGGCATCTGCAATTAAATTACCGAGAACGGACTCACCAGATCTGGTTTGTGTTCGCATCATTGCGTTGGGTAAGTGACTGATCACTTTCATCACCTGAGCTTGCGATGCCAAACGGTATTCATTGACGATCTTCTCAACAACTTTGTCTTTGCCGTAAAAGGGTAGATCGACATGGGGTTCGATGTTGAGGCCTGCGCTATTTTTGAAGGCCTCACTTTGAACGACCGCATTGTGCGCATGTTTGTGGCGGACTTTTTTAGTGGCAGGGTCGATGTCCAATTCAATGTGAGTTAGGAACGTACCGTACTGACCCGCACTGGTCAATAAGAAAGGTTTTTCCTTGTTCATCTGGCCAAAATTGCAGGCGTAGGCTCTGTGAGTGTGCCCAGACACAACCACGTCGAATGCGGGGTCGAGCTTGTTCAAAATGGGGACAATATCACCCGACAAACCCGGACAGCTTGCGTCGTTGTGGCTGCCTTGAACGATGCCACCTTCGTGTACGACCAAAACCAACACCGATACGCCCTGGTTCTGCAAATGCTTCACAAGAGAATTTGCTGTGGTTGCTTCATCTTCGAAGCGAAGGCCCTTGACCCCTTCTGGCGTAACCATGATGGGCGTTGCTTTGAGTGTCATGCCGACAAAGCCAACCTTGATTTCATGCTTTCCTTGTTTGAATGTTTTGATTCCGTAGGCAGGAAACAGACTTTCATCATTGGATTTCTTGACGTTGGCGGCCAAGAACTCAAAGTTGGCACCTGGAAAATTTCGATTGATTTGACAAGGTTCGGTTCGTGTGTGTTTTTCACAACCACCATTTCGCATGCGCTTTAACTCTTCAGTGCCTTTGTCAAACTCGTGGTTGCCAACAGCATTGAAATCAATGCCCATGGCATTGACTGCTTCAATGGTAGGTTCATCCAAAAAGAGGGCTGAAGTTAAGGGCGAAGCACCAATCATGTCGCCAGCTGAAACAACGGCGTGCAGTGGATTTTGCTTCTTGTAATGTTGAATTGCCGACGCTAGAAATGCAGCACCGCCAGCAGGTACTTCGTGTATTTTTTCATTAACTTTTTCTTTAATGGCCACCCCTGGTGGTTCAAGGTGTCCGTGCAAATCATTGAAGGCCAATATGCTGATTTTGATCTTGTCTGAAGCAGTCGTGGTGACCTCATTCATGGGTGCACATGCACTCAACACGAGGGCTAATAAAACACCCACCCGCGGTAAATTGCGCGCAGTTTTCATGCGATCTTCTCCATCAGGGCTTGTCCCATTTTGATACGTTGTCCAGTTGCAATGCCATCCGCTAATTTGTATCCCTTGGGGAGAAAAACCAATATGGTAGAGCCGTGCTGAAACCAACCCAATTCCTGGCCTTTGTAGGTTTGAAGGGCGCATGGAATTTCGCTAGGACCGGCGTAGTCCACGTGAAAAAGTAAATTGATGGCGTGCAAACGAAGGCTTGCAACCAAAATAGCTGCAACCGGCACCATGATCATGGGGGTGCCGTCGGTCAATTTGAAATTGAGTACAGCCCTTTCGTTTTTGCAAAACAGTTGCTCGACGCGTTTCAGCGCAATCGGATTGACATTCCAAGTGTCGCCAGCAATATGCGTCACATGGGTTAGGGTTGCATCTGCGGGTGCATGAAACCGGTGGTACATGCTTGATGTCAATCTGAGTGTGACGTAAGTTCCATTTTTGATGGATTCCACCAGTTCCCCTGTACGTGGCGTAAATCCCATGAGGCTAGACAGGCTGTAAGGAAATCCTTTAGCTTGAAACACTTGCGTGTGGTCTATGGTGCCGCACTCACCCACAATGGCATCGCATGGGCTGCTCAATATGTTGGCGCGCATGTCAATGACACGTGATCCGGGCTTTAACTCACGGGTAAAGCAATCGTGCATGCTGTCAAACTTGGTTTTGGCAGCTTCACTTAAATCAAGATCTGAAAACAATTTCCAGATGCCAATCGACAAGTCACGAATGATTGGATTGCGAATTTGGCTCCACCAGCCAATGAATCGAGTCAAAGTGATTCTAGGAATTCGATTGGTTAACAAAAAGTTCAAGTCCTCTTGGGTCGTGATTCTTTGAATTAATTGTTTCATTTTCATTTTCCTGTCACGTAAATTAAATAAAAAGATGACTTCATCCACTCATCTTCAGGTCTAACGTGTCTGTTCAACTTGCCTTATCACTGGGTGCACTCGCTCTGACTATCCCGTATGTCAAGAGACGCTTGGAGCTTTCGCGTGCAAAGCATCCCTCATTAACGGGGCATTCCAGAATGGCCAAACGGGTCGTTTCTTTTTTGCCAGGCTACGAATTTTCCGAAGAACAGTTTTTTTCATGTGATGACGCACCTCAAAATGTCGCTGACATTCGAAGAGCAGCCTTTTATCAGCTCGCCAACTTGCTTCAGACGCGTCATGCCAAAAGCATTGAAATGACTGCGGAGGCGCGTGAAATCATTTCTGATTTGCAATTCACAGGCGCTTATCGCGTGCCATTTCAGTTCAGCCCGCTGGTTCGACAACACTTGAAAGTTGGTACGTTTATACAGTCGGCAGATGGCGTATTTGTGACAGACCAAGATGGTCAGAAGTTTTACGATTTGACAGGCTCGTATGGCGTCAATGTATTTGGTGCAGATTTTTACAAAGAGTGCATGCAGGAAGGCTCTAGCCGTGTGCAAGCTGTTGGTGCAACTTTGGGGGCCTATCACCCCTGTGTTGCATACAACGTGCAACGCCTCAAAGAGATTTCTGGACTTGATCAAGTTTCATTTCACATGTCGGGCACTGAAGCTGTCATGCAAGCAGTCAGATTGGCCAGGTATCACACGGGTCGCAAGAATTTGGTTCGTTTTTGTGGCGCCTATCATGGTTGGTGGGAAGATGTTCAGCCGGGTCCTGGCAACCCAATGCCGCCTCGCGAAACTTACACGCTAAGAGACATGCATGAAAATTCTTTGAAGGTTTTGAGGACCCGGAAAGACATCGCATGCGTGCTGATCAACCCATTACAAGCTTTGCACCTGAATCAGGGTGCACCTGGCGACTCTTCATTGGTCGACAGCAGCCGCAGAGCTTCGTATGACAGGGCTGCTTATACAGCTTGGTTGAAAGAACTAAGAAAAGTTTGTACTGAACGTCAAATCGTTTTAATTTTTGACGAAGTATTTTTGGGCTTTCGTTTGGCCAAGGGTGGTGCGCAAGCCTATTTTGGCGTCAAGGCCGATATGGTGACTTACGGCAAAACGCTGGGTGGTGGGTATCCTGTCGGCGTTGTGTGCGGCCGTTCTGACTTGATGAAGCGCTTTCGTTCCGAAAGACCTGCAGACATTTGCTTTGCAAGAGGAACTTTCAATGCGCATCCCCATGTCATGGGGGCAATGTCTGTTTTTCTGGAGAAAATTGAGACCCCCGAAATTTCATCGATCTATGACAAGCTAGAGACCATTTGGAATGGACGACGTGAAAAGTTCAACCTCACCATGGAGGCCAAAGGCTTGCCACTGCGGGCGGCAAACATGTCAAGTGTTTGGAGTCTTTATTACACTGAACCCTCACGGTACAACTGGATGCTCCAGTATTACCTTCGCGCAGAAGGTTTAGCCTTGAGCTGGGTTGGAACTGGCCGTCTGATTTTCAGCTTGAACTACAGTGAGCAAGAATTCAACGAGGTGCTGTCGCGTTTTGTGCTTGCATGCGAAGCGATGCAGAAAAATCAATGGTTTTGGGCACCCGAACAATTGAGCAACAAACTGATCCGTCGAAAAATATTAAAAGAGATGTTGACGTTTAAAAATAAAGCCGTTGCTTAAAAACGCATGCCAACTGTCAAGCTGGCTTCTCGGTAATGAATCACCTGAGAAGCCTTATCTTGACGTGCACTGGTGATGACATCCGTTAAATTAACACGTCCAATTTTCAGGCTCGTTCTTGCAAAATAATTTTGTAAGAAGTCTATTTCTAAACCAGTAGCTGCATCAAGGTTTGTACCAGCAAGGTGAAACTTGTCGTTTCGAGATTGCTCCAGCATGGTCATCGTGATATTGCTTTTGGGAATGACGATACCAGCGCCAACCAGCAAGAATGATCGTACTTTCCAATTACCCACAACATTCGTAAGTGGAAAAAGCTTTTCATATTCAAGGCTGAGGACATTCAAGCCATCCGTATGCTCGTAGTGCATGAAGGTGGGTGACAGGATTTGTGTTTGTTGCGGTCCGAATGACTGTCCTTTGAATTGTCCTGACGCACCTACAGTTTGCCCATCGGTCACTACATACTTCATGTGATCTAAATTCAATGCAATTGCTGTGTCGCTTGTCAATTGATAAGCAATCCTGGCGTTGGTTTGCGGAATAGTTATCTTGCCTGGATTTAAGTATGTGTTGAACAAGGTTGCCGGCGTCAAAGTTTTTTGCGTATCGGTGGCTTTGACACCATGAAGTGAAAAGTTGTGATCATTTCCATAAAAATGAATGTTGCTTTTCAAATATGTTTCGTTGTTCCATCCCCATTCGACTGACCATCTTTGCTTTGGCTCTGAATTGAAGTTGATGTCTGCGGACTGTGCTGTTGCAGCTGCCATAGCGCACAAACAAAAGATGATGTTTTTCTGCATGAGGTTCATGAGCTTAATGACTAGCGTGTGGCTTGATGGCTTGAAGCGATGCTTATCACTGGATGTTTTTTCAAGACATAACTTGGGCAGTCATATCGTGCAATGTCTTCCGCCGAAATTGGAAAAGCACCACAATTTGAAAACTTACGGAAAGGCGAAGTGTAGATGCCACAAAGAAATTTTCCATCCGAATTTTTCTCTAAAAACACACACTGTTGATTTAAGCAGCAGTTGCCACATTGGGTACAAGAACCCGTAATGTCTTGAGACTGGTTCAATCGAACTGCAAAAAAAGACTCAATGTAGCGGCGAACTGGGCCTTTGCTTAAAGCCTGATGGTGCAGACGCAAACGCTTTAAGGTACTTTGATAGTGGAACAAGTATTTGGGTTTGAAAAAAATCAATCCCATCAGCAGCGGCATCACGTAAAGGCAAATCTGGAATGAAACCAGCAACGCCTGTGTGCACCATGAAATGAATTTCTTTTTCAAAATTCAATTCATGCTTTGAAAATTCTCTTTTCTGCTGGCGCAGATGGATCTACTTTGTAATTTCTGCTAGAAATGGTGTCAATGAAGAACCATTCGCCTTGAACTTGTGTCGAAGACACTGTCAACTTTAAATAGCCACGGCGCGAAGCGTCCATCCATTTTAAGTCTTTGACAACACCTTCAAAAATTGCTTTGGTTTGAGCGGGAGGCAGCGACAGGTAGGCTTCTAGACCAGGTGAGCTGACGCTAGATGTTGCAAATTCCTCGCCTACTTTTTGCCCAGACAAAAGGGTCAGGTCACTGTGCCAAGCATTGTGAGTGTCACCAGCCAAGACAACAAGGCGTTTGTTCAGTGCGGCAGCTGTAGACAGCAAGATTTCACGGGCAGCAGGGTAGCCATCCCACGCATCTAAGTTGTAGCCCAACTTGGGCTGTGCCAACAAGGCTGTTTCTAAAGCAGTCAAGGGATAGCCCTGAGCCTGCTTGCCTTTGGCAGTGAGGTAATCTGTTATGGCCTTTTGTCCTGCAATTTGAGCCTGCGCACTGGTATCGGAGGGGTTAAGTGCTTGAAGAATGGTCAATGGAAATTCCATGCGAGCCATCAAAACCTGTTGACCTAAAACTTGCCATGTCGCGGTAGATGCTGCCATCTGACCTTGGAGCCATTGAACTTGTTCGGTTCCCATCAATTGACGTGTAGGGGAGGAAAGTGTTGCAACAGCAGAAGCTTGTTTGGCAGGATTGATCAAGTCGGTGATTTCAACTTGCTGATCGCGACCAACAGATCGAGTATCCAGCATGTGAAGACTCAGGATGTTTCCAAAATTAAAACTTCTGTAGATTTTTGATTTGTCCATGCTCGAGCGAATAGGCATCCATTCGTGATAAGCCTGAATAGCGACAGCTTTACGTGCAGCAAAACTACCTTCGGTGGCTGCCGAGTGATTTTCTGCGCCGTCTTTGTAAGTGTCGTTTGTAAATTCATGATCGTCCCAGACTGCAATGACGGGCTTGCTTGCATGGAATTGTTTGGAGTCTGCATCTGATTTGTACTGGGCATGACGCAAGCGATAGTCGATTAAGCTCACAATTTCGTTGGCCGGAACAGAAGTTCTGCCAAGGCTAGCAGCTTTCTCTGACGCATAGCCAGTTGCTGCATATTCGTAAATGTAGTCGCCCAAATGAATGGCGACGTCTGCATCTGACCGAGCAACTTCTGCGTACACATTGAAAAAGCCTGCTGGATAGTTAGAGCAGGACAAGACAGCTAACTTCACTTCGTTGACTGCACCTAATGGCAATGTTTTGGTCTTGCCAATGGGAGAGATGTGTTGGCCGGATACAAATCTGTAGAAGTAGCTCTGATTGGGGCCAAGACCTTGTGCATCGGCTTTGAACGTGTAGCCGTTGTCGGCTGTTGCTTGACCCGAACCAGATGAGATGATCTTTGTAAACTCGAGATCGGTTGCCACCTGCCATGTCAAAGGCACAGCGTCACTCAAATTTTGGTACTTGGCATGTGTCCATACAATGACGCGATCGCTGAGTGGGTCGCCGCTGGCCACACCAAAATCAAAATTAACCATGGGTGATTCATTGCTGCCGCAAGCACTCAAAACTGCGCCAGAGCTGACGACGGCAGAGATCGAGCTGACCTTGATGAGGAAATCACGACGCGAAGATGTATTGTTCATGGAGGGCACTTTTATTTGGTTAAATTTGTCGTGATCATCTAAGTGATAGATGACAGCATGATGAAATACATCATTTGAATTTCATGAACGCTTGTGAAAGTACAAAATTCCAATCTGACCTGATGTGATCTCGCGTGATCCTTGCAATTTCTTCAGCTCAAATGCATTTTGTGAAATGCCCATGGATGCATACCAGGCCCATTCTTTCGACATCAGTTGTTTGAAAGTCACGCCTGCTTTGACCTTTTCAAAGCCAGTTTTCACTTTGTGCATGTCAAAGTTGGGTCCCCATTGCTGATCTGCATTACGCCAATGGTCTGCTGTGCCCCAAGCTGTGCCGGCATTGATGATGAGTTCGCTTTTTTGAAAAACTGGCCAGACATACGACACGCCAAGGTTTACCGCAGTGCTGTCCCCTTTGTGAAGCAGATCTTGCGTCCAGTCCAACTCAAGGTTCCAGCGTCGATTGATTTTTTGATGAACCAACACTCTGCTTCGCAGTGTTTTCTGGCCCGATTCAAACACATCAAACGATTCTCCCGTGTGCGTGTTGTGGACGCGCATGGAAAGCCCTACAGTTAAGTTGTTTTTTTCAATGAACTGATAGCTCAGAGTGGGTTCAGTGCCATATTGGCCGACTGATTGCCAACTTTGCCCGTCCCCAATGCCAACTCGCCATTTTCCGTAGCTAAGTCCGACGATGGGACGAATCCTAGCTGCTTGGCTCCAAGACGAAATGTCATTGGATTTGAGTCGAACTCCCAAGGTGTAATTGAACGCAGGGTAACTGGTGCTTACAGGTTCTGCTGAATCGCTGTGAGATTGCGCAAGCAATGTCTTTTGAAAAATGACCAAGCCCAATAGCCAAACGAATTTTGTGATCTTGAGCATTTTGAATCTTCTTCTAGATTTCTAGCTTATACAGATCAAATTTGAAAGTAACATGACCGTTCATCCATCGTTTGAACACAAATCGTCATCATTTTGAAATCAATGCGTTCGAAAATGTAAATTTTGAACCCCTCACTTTTATGAACAATTCTGAGCCCCTGAACGCAGAACAACTCCAAAAAATACGCGAAGATATTTTGGATTCGCTGGACGAAGAATTGGAAATGACCCTTGAAGATGGTGTCAATGAAAATGATTCGCTGAGTTCATCTGAAGACAAAGCCTCGCGCATGCGTTATTTCCGTGAGCTGCTTCGTTTGCAAGGCGAGCTTGTTAAGTTGCAAGACTGGGTGGTTGCCAATAAGCAAAAAGTCGTCATTTTGTTTGAAGGCCGAGATGCGGCAGGCAAAGGCGGCGTTATCAAGAGAATTACGCAACGTTTGAATCCACGGGTCTGTCGTGTTTCAGCGCTGCCTGCACCAAACGATCGCGAAAGAACGCAATGGTACTTTCAGCGCTATGTCTCGCACTTACCAGCTGCAGGTGAAATCGTGTTGTTTGACAGAAGCTGGTACAACCGCGCAGGCGTTGAAAAAGTAATGGGGTTTTGTTCAGATGAAGAATATGAAGAATTCTTCAGAACAGTACCTGAATTTGAAAAAATGTTGGCGCGCAGTGGTATCAAATTACTCAAGTATTGGTTCTCAATTACCGATGACGAGCAGCACGCAAGATTTTTAGGCCGAATTCACGATCCTTTGAAGCAGTGGAAGCTCAGTCCTATGGATTTGGAAAGCCGCAGGCGTTGGGAAGATTACACCCGTGCCAAAGAAACCATGATTGAAAAAACACACATCCCTGAGGCACCTTGGTGGGTTGTTCAGGCAGTTGACAAGAAACGCGCAAGATTAAATTGCATTAATCATTTATTGAGCCAGTTCAATTATCATGAAATTGAACATGCAAGCATCGAGATGCCTGCAAGGGTCAGAAACCCAGACTATATTCGCCACCCTGTTCCAAGCGATATGATCGTGCCCGAAAAGTATTGATTAGAATCATAAACAAAGAGGCCGCTCACATTAGTTGTGAGCGGCCTCTTTTTCGATGTCAGTCAGATCTTAGCGATACATCTGTTTAGGATTGGTATCGATCAATTCGCCTTTCAGTAAATACAAGGGCGCTTTGTGATACAAAATAATGTCATGGAAGGGGTCGGTGAGAATTTTGGTCATCCAAACCAAACCTGTTTGTACATCTTTCAAGAAAAACAAATGGACAGTTCTAAAAAGCAAACCAGCAACGCCTAAGAAAAGCCATGATGCACCCACTTGGCGAACCCACTCTGTCAAGTTTTCCCATGGTTCGATCATGCCAAACAAGCCAGGCTGAACGTAGAGCATCATAGGCAAAATTGCCCAAATGCTTAGCAAGACAATTTTTCTGTTTAGGTTGTAGCCAACTTTAATTTCTTCTTTGAACTCGTGTGTGGCTTGATTGACCTCATCGTATCCAAGCGGTTCAAAAAAGAAATGACCCGATTGACGCGTTGTCATTGAGATTAACCATGCGATCAGAGCCGAAACAACAGGATCAATCAGCAGGTAAGCATAAGCAATGACAAAGCTGATTGCACTGATTAAATGAAGGGTTTGGTTAATTCTGCTGTGATGGTAATAGCGATGATCGTCAAAGCGCTGAATTCGCAAGGCTTCAAAAAAAGTAGTCACATCGTCTCCTGATGACATATTGAATAAGTGTTGCACGCGTTGTGCAGGAGAGATGATTCATGAATTTGATGAAAAATCAATGACAAGATGTGCGTGTCACGAAAATTTCATCAATCATTTTTATTTCATGAGAGTGTCATCAAGTTGTTAAATCTTCAAGACAAGATGTAGAAATGGAAAACACAGTTGACTCATCCATCGTTCTTGAAGAATATCCAGCAATTCGTCCATCCATGCGCATAGCCGTGGTGACCGAAACCTGGCCACCCGAAGTGAATGGCGTTGCCGTAACGCTGGCCAAGTTGGTTCAAAATTTAAGCCTGCGCAATCACGATGTTCAATTGATTCGACCGCGCCAATCAAAATCAGACATCAGCATGGGAGATGCGGGTTTAGAAGAGGTGTTAATGCGCGGCATGCCAATTCCGCGTTATCCCCAACTCAAACTAGGCTTGCCGAGCAAAAAAACACTGATCAAAACCTGGACCCTACGCCGTCCAGATGTGGTTCACATTGCAACAGAAGGTCCATTGGGTTGGTCTGCATTACAAGCTGCAAAAGTTTTGAAATTGCCAGTGACCTCCGATTTCAGAACCAATTTCCAAAGTTATTCAAAGCACTATGGCATAGGGTGGTTGCGCAAACCCATCGTGGCGTACTTGCGTAAATTTCACAATGCCACGGCCTGCACCATGGTCCCCACGAATGAGCTCAAGCGCACATTGGCAGAAAATGGCTTCTTGAATCTCAAAGTGGTGGCGCGCGGTGTTGATACGCAACTTTTTAACCAACGCAAACGCGACTCAAACCTCAGAAGTACTTGGGGTGCAAATGATCAAACCAAGGTATTGATATCTGTTGGAAGAATGGCACCTGAAAAAAACTTGGAACAGGTGCTCAATGCATTTGAAGCCTTGCGTTGGATGAATGACAAAATTAAGCTGGTCATGGTGGGAGATGGGCCATTGCGCGAGCAATACCAGCAGCGATTTCCAGACATCATATTTCCTGGCATGCTTTCACAAAAAGATTTGTCTGTTTATTACGCAAGCTCAGACTTATTTGTTTTTCCAAGTCAAACTGAAACATTCGGAAATGTCACCTTAGAAGCATTGGCCAGCGGCATTCCAGTCCTTGCTTTTGATTGCGCTGCAGCCAGAGATTGGGTTGAGCCTGGCGTGAATGGCTGGCTGGTGCCTGAAGACAGGCCAGAAAAATTTGCCGCACAGGCCGTTGATATTTTTAGAACTGCTGGCCTGTTAGAAAAAGTGACTGATACCACACGTCAGCAGCAAGTTCACTTGGACTGGAGTCAAATTGCAGAACAAGTTGAATCTGTTTTGTGGGATGCCATTCGCATCAGATAAAGAATGCCCAGAAGCATGATGCTTCCCATCAAGATCATGACCCACTTTAAAGGCATCTCTAGCGCAAGCAGCGCACTGTAAATTCCCAGCATCACCATCACGCTGGCATTCTCATTGAACCCTTGTACGGCAATAGACCGACCTGCCGTGAGTAATTGGTAGCCTCGGTTTTGTAACAGTGCATTCATTGGAACCATGAGCATGCCACCTGCAAACCCTGTCAATAACATCAAGGGAATGGCAACCCAAAGAGAAGTTGAAAACACCAGCGCAGGCAATGAAATACCAAGCCAAATTCCCAAAGGCAGTACCTTGTATGCATGGTGCAAGGCTACCCATCTACCAGCCATTCCCGCACCAAAAATAACACCAAAAGCCACCACACCTTGAAGCAAGCTGGCGCTTTCTAGGGGCATGCCAAGGGCCTCATTGGCCCACAACAAAACGGCAAATTGAACCACTGCACCAATGCCCCAAAACAAGGTGGTGACTGCCAATGAGATTTTTCCAACTGAGTCCGTCCATAGCAACCGATTGCTTTGCCAGAAGTTTTTGAGCAAAGCCATGGGGTTCATACTGTGCTGTGGATAGCGAATATTGAGGTTTGGAATGCCCAAATTCAATGCTGCCGCAAGCGCATAAATCACGATGAGAGACACGAATGCACCTGCCAATTCCGTCGTGACGGGTAAGTCCAGATTCGTTGTCAAATAAAGATTGAAAGCCTGCATGGTAGGCAAAGCGTTGGATGCAAGTAAGAGGCCGCCGCAAGCGGTGCCCAGTATGACCGACATCACCACAGTAACTTCTAACCAACCGTTTGCTCGGACCAGATCTTCAGCAGGCACAGTTTCAGTCACCAAACCATACTTGGCGGGCGCGTAGGCCGAGGCAGCCATGCCCACAATGGCAAATGCCAGCATTGGGTGAAAGCTGGTTAAGACAAAACCTACGCCTACAAGCTTGAGAGCGTTCATGTAGGCCATTAGCTTGGCTTTGTCGATGGCATCAGCCAATGGCCCCATTAAGGGCGCCAAGAATACATATGACAAGGTAAAAGAGAATTTAAGCAGTGGGGCCCACCAACCCGCATAACCTTGCTCACTTAAAAACGCGATTCCCAAAATGAGCAAGGCATTGTCTGCCAGTCCTGATGCAAATTGCGCACTGATCAGGAAGAAAAACCCCTTGGGCATTGCTTAAGCCGAAACTTCATCTATTGCAATGCTGATGGTCTGGGGTTTGAAATTCAAAGCCAATTGATTGCGGCGGCCAATGCCTTGGTATGCAAAGCCCAAGTCTTGCAACATTTGGGGTTCGTACAAATTACGCCCGTCTAAAATGTAAGCATTGTTCATGCGCTGTTTAAGCACTTCAAAATCTGGATGGTGAAAGGTTTTCCATTCAGTGACAACCAGAAGTGCATCCGCATCTTGTGTTGCTTCATAAGAAGTTTCAGCAAGCGTAAAGCGCTCTAAATCATTTCTGTTGGCAATGCCATGGCTTAAAGCCTCAAGCCCTTCTAAGGCTGCCAGAGGGTCGAAGGCGCACACCTGCGCGCCACGCTTCAGCAATTCTTCAATGATGACCAAGCTGGGCGCTTCGCGCATGTCATCTGTATTGGGTTTAAATGCCATGCCCCAAATTGCAAATTTCAAGCCAGAAAGATCTTCTCCAAAACTTTGAATAACCCTTGAAACCAACAAAGTCTTTTGATGGTCATTGACATTCTCAACGGCAGAAACTACTTTCATCTGACTGCCACAATCTAGCGCAGTTTGAATCAGTGCGCGTGTATCTTTGGGAAAACAGCTGCCACCATAACCTGTGCCTGCATACAAAAAGTCATGGCCAATTCGCTGGTCTGCACCAATGCCACGGCGAATGCTGTCAATGTCTGCACCCAACAAGTCTGACAAATTGGCAATTTCATTCATGAATGAGATTCGTGTTGCAAGCATGGCATTGGCAGCATACTTAGTCAGTTCTGCGCTACGCACATCCATCCAAATGGTACGGGCATGATGACGGTTGAAGCTGGAGTACAACAATTCCATCTTCTGATGAACCAGTTTGTAGTTACGGCTTTCGTCTAGGCCAATCACAATGCGATCGGGGTGCATAAAGTCCTTGATGGCGGCACCCTCTTTGAGAAACTCAGGGTTTGATACCACTTCAAAAAGACTCTCTTGAATGCCTCTCTTGTTGAGCTCTTCCTGCAAGCATTTTTGAACTCTGTAAGCCGTTCCAACGGGAACAGTGGATTTGTTCACAACAACTTTAAATTTTTTGAGGTGCCTGCCAATTTGAGAGGCAACTGCCAAGACATGCTGTAGATCTGCCGAGCCATCTTCTTTAGAAGGCGTGCCAACCGCAATGAAAATAACCTCGCCGTGGTCCACAGCTTCTGCCATGTCCGTTGTGAAATGAATTCGGCCTTCTGCGCGGTTTCTAGACATCAATTCGTTGAGGCCGGGTTCGTAAATCGGCAGGCCAGCTGCATTCAATGTGGCAATTTTGTCGGCATCACTGTCTATGCAAATGACTTGGTGCCCTAGCTCTGCCAGACATCCGCCTGTCACCAAACCGACGTAACCCGCACCAACGATTGAAACTTTCATGCAAACCTCCTGTGTGCATGAAATTTAATGTTTGAAAATTTCTGTATCGTGAAGGATTCGTGTATTTTTAATGACACCAGTGTTGGTCATAGGTTTGATGGTGAGTGATTTGCAATTGGCATGAAACGTCGCCAATTTAAATTGAATTCAGTATGCAAATACCAAATCGCAATGATGAGGAATGCAGTGCCGTGAATTGAGAACATCATGCCAGTGAACGAAAACGTTCCGTCGGCTATCAGTCTTTTACCAATGGTAATTGTGTTGTAGTAACCCACAAAACACAGTATTCCCATGGCCAACGAATAACTCCGCCCTACGCGGGGATTGACACTGGCCAATTGCACAGCCAGTAGTGTCAAATTAAGGGCTGCTAGGCACAGACCAATACGCCAAAATAATTCGCCTTGATTGATGGAATCTTTGCTTCGAATTAGTTCAGTTGTGCTCAACATCTGACTTTGAAACTCTGTGACATTTTCTTGTCCAGGGGGTTCTAGCCAAAACTTGAAGTTTTTAAATTCAGTGACTCGAATTTCTCCAGTCAAATGATTGATGATGGTCTGCTGGCCATTGTTTAGCGATAAGAACTTGTCGGATTTTAAAAATTCTGTGGTGCCCGATTGCGCAATTGTCATGGTTTCAATATGACCATCGGTTTTTGAGATGAAAACGCTTTTGGCTGCGCCATCACTTTGATGATTTTTTTCAATAAAAAAAACAGTTTTGTTTGACTTTGATTCTTGAAATTTGCCGGGCGATACGCGCTCTATGTCTGTCCTGTTGTTGAACTTGTCCTTTAAATTCTGAGTCTGAATGTTGCTCCATGGCCAAGCCCATGTTGTAAGAACACATATCAGCAACAGAATGGGCCATCCAAAACGCCACACTGGCTCAAGAAATTTAGTTAAGCTGGTGCCGCTTGTAAACCAAATGACCATCTCGCTGTCAAGGTACATTCTTGAGAAAGTGTAGATGACGGACATGAACAAGCTCAATGTCAATATGGGCGCTGCGTTGCCGATGCTGTTCAAACCAATCAACAAGATGAGCTCGGAGGGGTCGGCTTGTCCTTTGGCCGCTTGGCCCACGATTCTGATTAGCATGATGGTCATCACAATTGTGAAAAGAATGACCGTTGAACCGCTGAAATTTCTGAGCAATTCTTTTTGAATGGTTTTTTGAAACAGGTTCATTTGTCTACGCCAACGCCTTTTCAATCACTTTTGATGATTGACTGGACTCCATTGCGCTAACCACTCCGTCATTTGACTTAATCCGTGTTGCAAGGGTGTTTCTGGCCATTCTCCAATGTAGCTGACGAGCTTTGTGTCTGACGCACACGTTAAGGGCACATCCGAGACTTGCATGTCAAGCAATTCAATGATTGGTTTTACTTTGAGGCATTGGGCCAAAACATTGACAAACTCATTGACCTGAATTGGGTTTGAGTGGCCGATGTTGACGACATCTGCTTCTTGTTGGATTAATTTTTTTTCAATCAATTTTTCTATGGCAAAAACCATGTCATCGATGTATGTGAAATCTCTTTTGAGAATGCCTTGGCCAAACAATTGAATCTTTTGCTGCTGTCTCATTTTTTGAGCAAACAGGATTGGCGCCATGTCCAGTCTTCCCCATGGTCCATAAACAGTAAAGAAGCGAAGGCCAAGTGAGGGCATCTTGTATTGTGCATGGTAGGCCTTTGCCATGGCCTCGTTTGCCATCTTCGTTGCTGCATAAAAAGACTCCGGTGCATCGCATCGGTCAGTTTCGGAAAATGGCGCGTCAGTTCTGGCCCCATAGACACTGGATGAGCTGGCATAAAAGAATTCAGATATATCTAACTGTCGGCTGGCTTCGAGCACATTTGCAAACCCATTTAAATTGGACTTTACAAAATCCATCGGGGCTTTGACAGAATGCCGTACGCCAGCCTGTGCTGCCAAGTGAACCACGACATCTGGTTTGACAGATCGAAACAGTTGCATCACAGCATCGTGTTCCGATAGATCAACTGAATGGTAGGGAATTGGGTGGCGTTTGATAAATTGAGACAGCCTGTCATATCGAATCCGCTGAAGGCTTAAGTGACCTGCATCCCCAACATCAAAGAATTGATTTCTAAAGTTGTAAATATCACAGCCTACAACTTCGTATCCTGACGCATGCAATTTATCAGCCAATCGTGAGCCAATGAATCCTGCTGCACCAGTGATCAGAATTTTTCGTGACATGCGACAAATTTAGGGCGCATTCATGACATTGTCATGAAACTTGGTTGAAATAAAAATGTCTTAAGCACCCTTTTTTATTTTGGCGCCAATGAGTTTCTCTTCTATCCAGTCACTAACTGCCAAGCAGATCATGCTCTACGCATGTGGTGTATTGTTCTTTTTTGCCGGCATCAGCATGTTGCTAATTGCTACGCAACTGAACCAAGCTTGGATGGTTAACATTCATGCCAATTCCTTGGTACCGGATTGGACATGGGCGTTTTTCAATGTCTTTGGTGATGCTTGGGTTGTGCTGCTAGTTCTTTTGCTGTCAGAACGTCGTCCCGGTGCGGTCAGTTCCTGGGCCTTTAAGTCTTGGGTTTTGGGAGCAGTGTTGGTTCAACTGATCAAACACAGCTTACAGATGCCAAGACCTGCTTCTGTCATCG